>Ga0180007_10003878_pt1 | contig 16246 bp, 13 predicted proteins | sample MM_PC_MetaG_FD_121122 | JGI IMG/M metagenome (GOLD analysis project Ga0180007, IMG submission 121122) | Groundwater microbial communities from the Aspo Hard Rock Laboratory (HRL) deep subsurface site, Sweden - MM_PC_MetaG | ecosystem: Environmental > Aquatic > Deep subsurface > Groundwater... | reverse complement strand
GTTTGGTCAAGCTCAAGGCGGGAGAAAATTTCAACCACAGGAATATATTTAGTATTTCGAGGATTGAAATTTGAGCCCAACGCAGAGATCGGCCAAAATGGGGCGTTTTGAAACTGGCTCATTGGTTTCAGATTTTGTAACATCCAGGTCCGCTTAAGCGGCTGCGTCCTCCTGCTTCAGAAATCACTTCTATTTGAGTGCCGATTCGTTCTTTTAAGGCAGGCACATGAGATATAACGCCTATAAGCTTTCCGTCCTGCTGTAATTGTGCAAGAGTTTCTATTGCCGTTTCAAGCGAATCCTCATCTAAAGTTCCGAAGCCTTCATCAAGAAATAAAGAATCAACACGAACATTTCTGCTTGCCATTTGAGACAATCCAAGCGCAAGAGCAAGGCTTACGATAAAGCTTTCGCCTCCGGACAGATTCTTTGTCGAACGGATTTCACCCGCCTGATAATTATCGACAACATTTAGTTCCAATGGCTGCAATGTGTCGCGGATAAGTAAGTAGCGATCCGTCATCTTTTTAAGCTGCCGGTTGGCATGAGATATCATCATTTCAAATGTAAGCCCCTGGGCAAAGTTTCTGAATTTCTTGCCATCGGCAGAACCTATAAGCTGATGCAGGTTGTCCCAGCGGGCGCATTCTGTTTTTTGGGCTTCGATATTTTTTATGCGCTCAACCTGATCTTTTTTTTGCTTCTCATTATCGGCAAGACTTTTTATAATGCCTCCGATATCAAGCCGTAATTCTTTAAGATCATCTTCGGCACTGTGTATTTTTTCCGCAAGCAAATCTTTGGATAAATCTGTCAGATTTTTACCTCGTTCTTTTAAAAGGGCATCGGATTTGTCCTTAAACCGCGTATCAAGTTCCAGTTTTTCCTCATACAGCGCTTTTTCCCTTGAAGCCAGCAATTCCCGTTCTTCTTTGCTCAGGCAACAAGAACGGAAATCCGCTTCATCTTCAAATCCTGTCGTTTTAAATTGCTCAGATATTTTTTGTTCCGCCTGGATAAGTTCTACTGCCCGTTTTTCTGTTTTTCCTTTAAGAAAATCCATTTTATCTTTAAGAGCACTGATCTCTTTTTCAATTCGGGCATATAATTCACGCTTTGTTTCAAGTGCTTTACCGGCCGTATCAATTGCTTCAGCCAGAAGTTTTTCTTCAATGTCAGGGCTTTTTTCACCAAACAGGTTACAGCGTTTTAAATTCAGCGCCTCATATTCTCTTTTTAAATTACTGCGCTCTAAATTATTATCGGCCAGATCCGCTTCAAGCTTATCTGTCATGGTTTTATTTTTGCCAATTTCAGCTTTTAATTCATCTATCTTTTTCTCCAAAGAATTTTTTTCAGTATCTTTTGCCTGCCAGGTATTTCTTCGTTCAGTAAGCTTTTGTAATGTGGGGTTAAGGTTTTCTATCGTAATATTGTTAATCCCGAAAGCTTGAATATCTTCAATCGCAGACATTTGGGCTTTTTCAACTTCTTCTTTTAAAGCATTGCATTCATTTATTTGACGGTTATAATCATCAGCGGCTGTCTTCATGTTATGGATTGAGTCCTGCAACGCTTTTTCCGCTTTGTTCTGTTTTTCTCTTACTTTTTCAAAGTTTGTTTGTGCTGATTTTTCCTTTTTTCTTTTTTCTTCAACCATTGCAATAACGTGCGAGATTTCGGTTATTTTGGACTTAACTGCCGTAAGCTGATTGTGTACTTTTACTGCCCGTTCACCGGGTGTGGCTTCAATATTTAATGCAGCTATTTCTGCTTTGCACTGTTTCTCGTCAGTATCCAGCAATGTTTTATGTTCTTTAATTTCTTTTTCAGAATATTCTAAAGCTGCTGTATTTTTGACCCGCTCATTTTCAAGCTTAGTAAGCTTGTCGGATATTTTTTTGAATTCCGCCTTTGCCTTTTTCAGTTCGGATTCAGTTTCGCTTAATGCAGGAACATTTGCCTTTGCATAAGGATGATCGGTTGCGCCGCAAAGAGGGCATGGTTTGCCGTCTTCAAGCCTTTTTCTTTCTTCTTCAAGATTATGAATACGATTAAGAAGAGACTCCTGTGTTTCCAGTGAGGCAATGTCTTTTTCAAGATCTTCTTTTTTTTCATTATGGGTTTTAATTTCATCTGATAGTACTAAATTATTTCTTGTTAATTCATCAATTTTCTTTTCACAGCTTTTTTTCTTTTCAAAGGTTTTATCAATTCTTGCGATGGTTTGTTCTGTTTGAACCAGCAGGCGTTCACGGTCTTTAAGGTTTTCATGTTCTGACCGTAGCTGGCTGATGTCACGTCCTTTCAAAATATTTGATATTTCATCGCCGATGCTTTTTACTTCATCCCGCAGCTTTTTAAATTCAAGGTGTAATTTATTATGTTCTGCTTCAAGCTTTTTACAATCAGCAGAGGTTTTCTCTTTTTTCTTTTCTGCTGCATCAAGTTCTTTCAATGCTTTTTTATGCTTTTTATCGACATCCTGAAATGAAGCAAAGCCCCTTTCAATGGCGCTTAAGTTTGTCATTAATGCAGCATCGACGCCATGTTTTATCATGTAATCACTAATTGCTTCCAAAGATGCGAGCGATTTCTTCACATGGTTTTCGCTTTTTTCTATATTTATTTTATAAGCCGATATTTGCTTTTTAGTTTCTTCAATTTTCTTTTCTTGTCCTGTGAGCTGTTTTTTCTGCTCTCTTAACAAAGTATCAAGATCACGCACCTGTTTGAAGGTTTGCATTTCCGAGTACTGCTTTTTTTGCGCTTCATTTAATGTGTTTTCAGCGGATATTTTTTGAGACAATGCATCATGAAGAACTTTATCTTTTTCAGGCAAAAGCAAAACAGCGCTGTCAAGTTCCTTTAATTCCGTTTCCTGTTGCGTACGCAAAGTTGTTACACCCCGGTAATCAGCTTCCAGTCCGGCTGCCTTTCGGGATTTTTCAAGCTTTTTGGCTTCCGGTTCAAACTCCTGCCTGCGCTTATCGGAATCTTTGCGTTTTTCGCCAAGATCTTCTATATCTTTTTCAAGCTTGTTTATTTCCTCGATCCAGTTTGCTGCTGTTACCAGCTCCTTTGCTTTAGCTGATATCTGAGCTTCCTGATTCTGTTTTTCTTTAAGACCGGTATTAAAATCTCTTTCTTCGTCTTCACTTAAAATATGGATGCCTTTAAGTTCCGCCTGAAGTATTTCCAGTTTATTGTTTTCAGTCACGCGTCTTTCGTGAACTTTAACAGAAATTTTGCTGTAGATTTCAGTACCCGTAATCTGTTCGAGTATGGGAGCCCTTTCATTGGGAGGAGCTTTAAGAAATATTGCAAATCCGCCTTGTGCAAGAAGCATTGAACGTGTAAAACGTTCAAAGTCCATGCCTGTGGCTTTTTCAATAAATTCTCCAACTAAAGCTATTCTTGATTCCAGTACTTTCCCCGAATCAGCTTCACATATTTCATGTTTTGACTGCTGAAGCTCACCACCTGGTTTTTTTCTGGCGCGGTGCTGGCTCCAGTGACAGCGATAGCGGCCTTTTAATGTTTCGAATTCAACTTCTGCAAAACATTCTCCGGCTTGTCTTGACATAATTTCATTGCTGCTTTTTGTAACTTTATCCAGACGGGGGGTTCTGCCATAAAGTCCGAGGCAAAGGGCATCAAGAACGGTAGTTTTTCCTGCGCCTGTCGGGCCGGTGATTGCAAATATTCCATTGGAAGTAAAATCCGGGTGTGTGAAATCAATTCGCCATTCGCCGGTAAGAGAATTAAGATTCTTAAATCTGATGCCAAGTATCTTCATGCCGCACAACCTATTCCTTCATTATGTCTTCTTCGTTCAAAGCAGAAATTACTTCCCGGTATGTGCCAAGAAGCTCATTTTTATGTTCTTTGGAAATTTCATGCATATCAAGACAGCGGCCGAATACATCATAAACATCAAGATCATCAAGCGTTTCATTAACATTGATCCTTTCTAAAACACGTTCAATAATCATATTGTTTTTAATGCGAAGAATTTCAAGACTGCTGCCGCAAACGGCTTCATCTATAAGCTCGCGCAAATTTGCTGCAATCTCATTCCCTTCATATACTATCTCCAGCCAGGCTGAGCTTTTTTTCGATTTCAGTTCTTCGATATTTTGTATAATCGTTTGCAAATCGCCCTTTATATTTTTTAATTCCTGAAAACAGGGAACAGGTATGGTTTTAACAACAGGCTTTTCGTCAGAAAATTCAACTATAGTAACGCTTTTTTCATGCAAAGCTTCCCCGAAACCAATCGGCAGCGGAGAGCCGGAGTAGCGGATAAAATCCGAACCGCCAACCTTTTGCGGTATGTGAAGATGCCCAAGGGCAAGATAGTCAATGCTTTCGGGAAACACATCCGTTCCCACATGCAAAAGAGTTCCGATATAAAGTTCTCTGACACCGTCACCGTCAATAGTTTTTCCTCCGGCAGTATAAAGATGTCCCATAGCTATAACGGGCAAGGGTTTATCAAGTAATGCGCGTTTTTCTTCCGCTGCTTTATAAAGTTTTCGATAATGAGATTTTATACCTTCAATAATTTTCTTTTCTTTATCCTCCAGGCTTTCTCCGGCCTCAGCGGTTCGGATATCACGGTCACGAAGATAAGGAACAGCACATATAATAAGCTGCGGCTCGTTATCTGCACTTAAAATTGTTATCAATTCATCCTGAGCAAATTCGGAAGCACAACCTACAACATGAATGTTAAGAAATCTTAAGAGTTCACGGGGAGCATTTAAAAATGAAGGCGAATCATGATTTCCAGCTGTTACCACAACATGATGGTTTACAGATGCAGCCACACGGTTTAAAAAGCGGTAATATATTTCCTGCGCCCGGTTACTCGGAGTACTGTTGTCAAACACATCTCCAGCTACAAGCAAAACATCAATATTTTCACCTTCAATGAGTGCCGCCAGCCAACCCAGAAAGGCTTCGTACTCGTTATACCTTTTACGGCCATGGAGAGACCGTCCGATATGCCAGTCTGATGTGTGAAGTATTTTCATATATCCCCTTGCTTTGAGATAGATTGTTGGTTGCTGTGTATATATACCGACATTTCATAACAATCAAATCGAAATCTGCTTTTAAGGTGAATAACTATCGTGCTTATTAATGGGAACTCCTCATTTAATTGATTAAAGTGATAGCAAAATTTTCGTATTGTTGTTCATTATACAATTTGTGTCGTTTTGGTATTTTCTGGAAACAAGAATCCGTTGTCTCATTTTATTATTTATAGACTTTCAAAAGGATTGAACATGACCGGATATAAAAAAGCCCCAATCTTCAGATAATTGAAGTACGGGGCTTTTTTGTTTTTAAAATGGATGGAAAGATGAAAACATATTTCCATCGGCAGTGTTATTGAACGGGTAAATAAGCAGTACATGCTGATAAATTTTTAAGGAATCGACGTATATATGATCTTATTCATTTGTCGAATAAGAATCAAAAAAAGAAAAAAAATATTTATCAATTAGTCCCATATGCTATATAATAAAAAGTAAATTGGAGTGAGGATCAACTCCTCTGTTTACGCACAAAAAATGGCCGACAAAAAGTTGAAATACTCTATGGTTCCTCTTATTATTGCACACCGCGGTGCATCCAATGATGCCCCGGAAAACACACTTCCTGCATTTGAACTGGCATGGAAACAAGGGGCCGATGCTATAGAAACGGATCTTCATCTGACACGTGATGGCAAAATAGTCTGTATTCATGATAAAACAACACAAAAGGTTGCCGGCAAAAAACTTATCATTGCCGAATCAACGCTTGAAGAGCTTCAACTTCTTGATGTTGGCTCATGGTTTGGGAAGCAGTGGAAAGGGACATATATTCCAACGCTTTCGGATGTTTTAAAAATTGTTCCGGAAGACAAACAAATCTTTCTCGAAATCAAATGCGGGCAAGAGCTTTTACCAAAATTATACGAGGATTTACGAAATTCTCAACTTTTTCCTAAGCAGATTTTAATTATATCCTTTCATACCGAAGTGGTTGCAGCAATCAAAAAAACCGCTCCGGAACTTAAAGTTTTAATATTATCCGGATTTAAGAGAAAACCGATATCACAGCAAGTTATCCCAACCATTGATGATGTGTTAAAAACCCTCCGGTTTACGCATGCGGATGGATATAGTTTAAAGACGCATAAATCAGTAACAGAATCTTTTGTCAGGCAAATCCTTGAGCAGGGATATGAGTATCATGTCTGGACAATTGATGACATAAGAATGGCACAAAAATATAGAAAATATGGGGTAACATCAATAACCACAAATTGCCCCGGTTATTTGAAAGAAAAATTAGTATCTTTGGCTGACAAGGGAGAATAATTTATTTTATCGAAACAAGGGGTAGTATTAAGTACGTATTAAACTATTAAACTTAATTTGCAAATAAGATACAGAGTGTTCGCATGCTAAAAGGGCGGGCCAATAGAATTAAAAAGAGAATAAAGTGAAGGGGAATGGGGTCAGGAAAAGGAATGCGTTACCCCATTTCCAAGTTTGTTTTGATACAGTTATCTCATATCTTATTATCCCTTGGTATTATTGGGGGAGTATGGTAATACTATAGGCAAAATGAGGAAGATACTATTTTTGTTCCAATCTTAACCGTATGAATATTTAAACAAGAGTGTGACTTAATGGATCAAATGTTGTCAAAAGCAAAACAATGGATTGATGAGAAAAAAGACCCAAGAAGTGCCCATTGGCAAGCCGGCCTTGAAGCTTTTATGGAGCTGGTTTTACCCCATCTGGAAACGGGTCGCCTGACACCGGTTGCCCCTCTGGATGAAAACGATCTGCCCGTATTCAAAGCTGCTTTGGAAAGGGTGGACTTAAGCCCCGGTCTTTTAGCTGCCTTTTTACCCCCAAGTGTAGCCGACCCGATTCTCCCACCGGATTCCATTGAAGAACTGGTGCGTATTAAAAAAGAAAAACCATCCTATAAAATTATTATCCAAAGACCAGGAAAAGAAAATCGGATCCTCTGCGCAGAAATTTCAGAGCATGCCCATAGACCTGGCGTGGACATTTTCCAATCCGGAGCATTTTTGGGCAACTTTGATTTTGACACGCATGATGTCTGCATCATGGAGTTGACCAAGATTATCCGGACTCATGCCTGGGAAAAACACAAGTGGCAGCGCAAGGATTATCTGGCCTATACCCTTAACTGGTTCGAAAAGACAGTATTGCTTGGCAAGGCAGATGTGAGTATTGATAAACAATATTCTTTTTTCCACAGCCCCACACTAGTAAAGATGAATCGAGTTGATGCCTTGTTTCTGCTCTTACACGAGATGGTGCACCATGGTTTTAAGAAAGATCCTGAAAACCTATACAAAGCCTTGTCCGTGGCCAGGGAAAATTCGAAAAATAAAGCAGAAAGGATTTTGGCCTGGGAGTCCATTGCAGAACAATCTTTGCTGGACTTGCTCAATATAATAAGAAACCTTGGCCTTCTGGACTTTGCCAATTTTACCAATGCGGAAAATTTTCAATTTCAAAATGAATTTGTTAGAACAGTTAGAAAACTGTCCTCAGATCTGGATAAAATATAAAGAAAAGGGGCCACCTTGATTATTGATTTAGTGTAGATATTCACAGATCAAGGTTTGACGCTAATACTTCCTCTGCCATAAGCGGCATAAATTCAGTGTTCTTAAGGGACTTAGTGGCAAAAAGGAAACAAGCATGTATATCTTCCATTGTAAGACCCTTGTATTCTTTCAAAATCTCATTTTCTGTAGTCCCATGTGCCAAAAGATTAAGGATAAAATCAACGGTTAAACGAGTTCCTTTTATAACAGGTTTACCTACCATGATTTTTGGATTAAAAGTGATTCGTTCGAGCAATTGTTTTTCTCTCATGATAATAATCTCCAGCTTATATGAGATAATAGAATTGATCTTTTAAATTATCAGATCCAATACTATCAGCAATTATTTAAATTGATTTGAAATTATATATAACCTATCGGTAGATTTTTTGCAATAATACGCTTTTGTATTTATTTATAAATCTCCGGACTTAGGAAAGATACAAATGCGGTTATGCCGAAGGCACACTTTGGGTAAGAATGGGGGTATGTTATTATGCTTTATATTTAATATTGCATATGATAAATGATAGTTATACAGAGGAAAGCGAAGATGGATTTGCCTGATATACTTCATTACTTGCTAATCTATAAAAAAAGATTATGTTCCCATTTTGGGAACTTTATTATTGACATACTTCAGGGAACCGATTAAATATATGCATATAATCAAACGAAAAACCCTGGTTGAATTTTATCAACAGCCAGGGCATGAGGATGCAAAAGGGCCTTTGGAAGCATGGTATTATGAAGCTCAACATGCTCAGTGGGCAAACACGGCAGATATAAAAACTCAGTATAGATCTGCCAGCATTCTCAAGGGAAATCGGATCGTTTTCAATATTGCCGGCAATAAGTACCGATTGATTGTCAGAATCAACTATTATTCGAAAACGGTATTTATACGCTTTATTGGTACACACCAGGAGTATGACAAAATTGATGCAGAGGTGATCTAAATGATTAATCGCCTGATAAAAAATAAAAAAGACTACAACGCGGCACTATCCCGCATTGAACAGCTCATGGATGCCAAATCCGGTACTGCTGAAATGGACGAATTGGAACTTCTGACAGCGCTTGTGGAAATGTATGAAGAACAAAACTTCCCTATAAGCCATCCCGATCCCATTGACGCGATTAAATTTCGCATGGATCAGCTAGGATTGGGTCAAAAAGACATGGTTCCTTTTATTGGTACAAAAAGTAAGGTTTCTGAAGTTCTGAATAGTAAACGCTCACTTACCTTGGCCATGATGCGATCTCTTAGCAAAGGCTTGGGTATATCTGCCGAAGTACTGCTGAAAGAGCCTGGTTCTGATTTTCCAGACAAGATTCAAAACATGGAGTGGTCCAGATTTCCAGTAATTGAAATGGCAAAACGCTGCTGGATTCCGAAGGTGGATGATATACAGGCAAAAGCCGAAGAATTGTTACGTGGTTTTATTGAACAAGCTGGTGGATTGGAAACTGTTCCACAAGCTTGTTTTCGTCAGGGAAAAAAAGGCAGGTATAATTCTAAGATGGACTTATTTGCCCTCACCGCTTGGTGCATCCGTGTGCAGTCTCTTGCTCGAGGAAATTCTTTAAAAACTAAATATGTTAAGGGTTCAATCAATTTAACCACATTACAGGAAGTTGCACGACTGAGTTATTTTGAAAACGGTCCTTTGCTTGCGAGAGAATATCTTGAGAAACATGGGATTCATCTGGTTGTGGTTTCTCACCTTCCAAAAACCTACCTCGACGGCGCTGCTATATTGCTACCAGATGGGTCTCCTGTCGTCGGCCTGACACTTCGCTATGATAGAATTGACAATTTCTGGTTTTGCCTTTTGCATGAGCTTGCCCATGTTTCAAAACATTTATCGGCATCCGACCGACTTATTATAGATGACTTGGATTTGCGAGGACAACATGTTGGAACAGAAGATGTAATCGAAAAAGAAGCAGATGAAATGGCCCGCAATGGACTAATTCCTAAAAGGATTTGGGATAAAAAACCCATTTCTGCCAAGGCATCAATAACAGAGGTATGCACTTTAGCAGAAAAATTAAAAGTTCATCCTGCTGTTATTGTAGGAAGAATCCGTTTTGAGCAGAGTAATTATAAGTTGTTGTCCAGACATGTCGGGAACAAACAGATTCGGAAACACTTTCCCGAAAGTTTTACTGCAGAAACTCCATAAAAAAGAAAGATTATTGTTTTTATAGATTGATTGTAGAAGTTAAGGGAGAAAAAATAGTGTCACAAAAGGAGGATGGGGCAGGCTTAACTTATGGGTATATTTATTAGGCCAGTGATAGAATGCAAAAGTATTAACGCCTGACGCCAAGTACATATGAAAAGAATTACAGTGCCGGGGCTGCCCCATCATGTTATCCAGCGCGGGTTACATGGGCGGCAGGCCTTTTTGAATGAAAATGATTATGCAGTCTACATAGAGATTATGGTTGACTGCTGCCGTAAGCATGGCGTGGAAATCTGGGCCTACTGCCTGATGCCGGACCATGTTCACCTAATTTCTGTTCCCAGGGAAAAGAAATCCCTTTCCGGCTGCCTTCGATCGGCCCATGGTCGGTACACCAGGTATATAAACCGTCGAACCGGCAAAAGCGGTCAGTTCTGGCAGGGACGATACTCATCACATCTGCTTGATGAAAAATACCTGATTGCCTGTACCCGCTATATTGAGATAAATCCGGTCAAAAGAGAGTACGTAGACCAGCCGGAAGATTGGCCTTGGAGCAGTGCCCGTGCTCATATCGCAGGTACTGATGATTCTTTAGTGCTGGTAAAACCACTGCTTGAAAGGGTTAAAAAGGTGTGGCAGGATTTTATTGCCGAACCCAGGCCGATGGAGGAGGCAGATTTGTTCTATCGGCACGAAAAAACCGGGCTTCCCCTCGGCAGCGATGATTTTCTGACTATGTTAGATAAGGGGCATATTTGATGATTGGGAGAATTGAGCACAGGAATATCTTTAGTTCCGATATTAGAGGGGAGAAGTTGAAAAAGAAAAGCGGTTTGGGCAACAGCCCTTTGATTGTTGATTAAGAAGCACAAACGAACAGCGGTTGGAGATTTCTTTTTTAAACGCTTTTATATTTACCATGGTAGTACTTTTGAGATACAAGATTTCTTTCTTAAATCACAATTCAAGGTTTGAGCCCAATAATACTTCGCAAAGTACACCGGGAAGCACGAAAAAAACAACTTGATAAATCACATAAATTAGAATACACTCCAATAATCAATTAATATATCTGGAGCAGAATCTAATGAAAGACAATTTCAAAGCTGTTTATCGAAGGTTACTTAAAAATACAAACTACAGCACATATCGTTATTTATTTAAATCCTTTAATATTGAAAGCAGACTTACAGGGCTGGTCGGCCCGCGCGGGACCGGCAAAACGACCCTGATGCTTCAATATATTAATGAACATATTGAAAACAAGAATCAATGTATCTACCTTTCTTTAGATAATATATATTTTACACAGTCGAATCTGCTCGATTTTGTTGATGATCTGTACGAAATTGATGGCATTCGCATTTTTTTCTTAGATGAGGTTCATAAATATCCTGCCTGGAATCAGGAATTAAAAAATATTTATGATTCATATCCGGATGTTAAAATTGTTTTTTCCGGCAGTTCCAGTATGAATTTAATCCATGGCGCTTATGATTTGTCGAGAAGAGGGGCGGTTTTTACAATTGGAGGTATGTCATTTCGGGAGTATCTTGAATTTCGGTTGGGCCGAACCATTCCGGGCATAAGCTTTGATGAACTGATTGAAAATCCGGATGCTTTCATAGAACAAATAGCCTTTATTGAAAGAATAAAAGGGCATTTTCAGGAATATCTCGAATATGGATACTACCCATTTTTGTTTGAGGATGAAAATAATTATCATCAAAAATTATTAAACGTGATTGATAAAACGATATATGAAGACATATCCAATTTTTACAAACTCAAAACGGAAAATTTAAACAATTTCAGGAAAATCCTTTCATATCTGGCTACTATTTCACCGGGTCAGTTGAATCGAAACAGTATTTCAAAGCATATTGGGCTTGATAACAAAACAGTTGAGAACTATCTGGGAATCTTAAATGAAACCGGTCTCGTTTGCCTTGTTAAAGAAAACAGATCAGGCAGTGGCCTGATAAAACAAACTGAAAAAATCTACCTGGATAATTCCAATATTTACAAAGCAATAATTGATGAAATCGGTTTTGCGTATAATAAAGGTACTGTGAGAGAAATTTTTTTCATTAAGATGATGCAAAATTCAGGGAAGAAATTATTTTACAGCAAAATTGGTGATTTTCAGGTGCAAGACTATTTCTTTGAGATTGGCGGCAAGAACAAATCAAAAAAACAGATTAAAAACAACCTTGAAAACTCGTTTATAGTAAAAGATGATATCCTGTATCCGAGCGGCAATACAATACCTTTATATTTGTTCGGGTTTCTTTATTAAATCACAAATCAAAGGAGCCACTTTCAAAACGTTTCAGTTTGGTCAAGCTCAAGGCGGGAGAAAAATATCAACCACAGGAATACATTTAGTATTTCGAGGATAGCGAGAAGTCTATGAAAAATGTTAAAAGTTCTATAAATATATTAAAAGAATGTTCCGATATACAATATGTTATGCTTTAAAATATGGGGGAGGAAAAATAACAGGCTTTAGCATGGTGTTTGTAAAGTATTCTCTCTTTGGTCGAAATTATACTGGGTAGTATATGGGATTAGGTATGCAAAACACTTTTTGACAATACCGATTGCGGTTGAAGGAGGCGTAAATGAATGCAAAGGTACGCGGAATTACGGGAGATGTTTTAGCGAATCAGGAAGTTCAAGCTGTTTTGAAGCAAGATCATGCTTTGCTGGAGGCTTTGAAAAAAACTGTAGAGGATGGGCTAGTAGAAAAAAGAGAAGTAGATGATTTAGCTAAATTGTTGGATAAGTCAGGAATTCAAGGGGAACTTAGCAAGGAAGTGAGTGAAGTGGATATGAGCGGTATGGTAGATCAAGCTTTAGATAAGGTGAAATTTACGGAAGGAGTGGGAAATGTCCAAAAACTGCTTCGAATAGCAATGGCGGCTGTGTTGCTGATGTTGCCGGTGTCTGCTTTTGCTGGTGAAAATCCTAAGAATGTGAACAAGCCTCGTGCGAAAGTGGAGAAACTGAAACAGGGGTTGTCTTTGAAAGGCTATGTGCGTGATGGTAAGGACTTGACGATTACTGATTTTGGAGAATTTTCACGGGAGGAAGTGCAAGAAGCGCTGGATGAATTACAAATAACAGGAGGATTTTTAAAGTTCTTTAGCGATGGGAAGGGAATACTTTTTACTAATTACGGCGGGAAGGTTCTTTATGATGGAGTAACTTTTAAGGGAGATTGGCAGAAAGAGCTGGTTTATAAATTGGTTTTTTTGTTGAGAAATCAAAGAAGGGATCCAAGGGTTTTAAATCAAACTTTTCCTGATTGGGAGGGAAAGCAATGGTTGGAGTCGGACGGTGGGTCTGCGAAGAAGCAAAAGCAAAAGGAGGCGAAGGAGGCTATGAAGCGGAAAATTCCGGTTATAAAGTTTGAGAAGAATCCGAAGACGGAGGCAGATTTTTTGGCTCTTCATAATCAGATGAAAGGGATTTTGGATAAGTTGTTGAAGGGGGTTGATGTGAATAAGATAAAAAATGATCCTGCTTATGTGGATTTTAATAAGACGATGGAATTTATTATGACAGCCAAATTACAAAATTATTTATTAAAAGCTGATGAACATCAGCTCAAATATATGGAAAATCAAATAAATAAAAAAATTAAGGATTTATATAATTTAACAACCTAATTAATAGATTCCCGTTTTCACGGGAATGACATTTTATGTTTTAAAAAATGAAAAAAGTGTTTAAAAATTATTCCAGACTTAAAAGAACTTTATATTGTTTGTTTGTTTTTATTTGAATCTGTTTTTTCTTAAATAATAAAATTGATATATTCAATCATGTAAATTCATTTGTATCTGTAGTTAGAGCAGAAGATGTTATTCCTTTGGCAGATTCTAATACTGCTAAAATAGAAAATAAAAAAGAGGCAATAACCACATCTCCCTCATCAAGCGCCAAGTTGTCGACGGATCAGAAGACAACGCTTCAGAAGACGGGGGCGGCGATGTCTACGGCGACGAAGTATTTGATGATGCCGTCTTTGGCGGTTTTGGGGTATGTGGGGAAACTTATGCAAAATGAGTTTATTTTTGATGGTTGAAGCATGGAAGAAATGCTGAATAATATCTGGGTATTGATGCGGGATATTGTAAATGTTGTTTTTGTTTTGGTCTTGCTTTTTGTGGCTTTTGTCAATGTGGTCAAAGAAGCGTGATCGGCTTCGGGATGGGAGCTTAAGGCGATTTTACCCAAGATAGTGATTGCCTTGGTGGCGGTGAATTTTTCGTGGGCGGCGTGCAAGGTTTTGCTGGATGTTTCCAATGTCGGTACGGCGATGGTTTTGGCGATTCCAAATAGTTTTACATCTGTAGACACTGAAGACACCAAAAAAATAGTGCCCCAATGTATTGTAACTAATAAAGACTGAATGGTATCGGTAAGTGAAAAGAGCTTATGTGTGCCAGATGTGAACAAGTTTTTGGTTACTCAGGGTTTGGCGGATTGGAAAGCAGGCAGTACAACAGAAATTACATTTAAAAGAGAGGTAAAAATTGAGGTTGTCCGAAAAGCGATTGAGAATATGAATCAAATGGAAGGGAAGGTTCCTGAATATAAAAATAATACAGTAACCTATTTATTAGGATTGGCGGGGAACGATATTGTGACAATGGCTAAAAATCAAGATAACATCACAACCCTGGAAAATCTTACAATTGATTCATTTGTTTCCGTGATTTTGGCGATAGCTTATTTTATTGTCTTTATCTGCCTTTTTATCGTCCTGATGGCGCGCCTTGTGGTAATCTGGATTGTAATCGCGTTTTCACCGATTCTGGTTTTGGAGTTTGTCATGGGTGATAAATTTAAAATTACCGATAAAATAGGTGATGTAAAAATCTTCAAAGAATTCTTTATGCCGATGATGGTGGCTTTTCCGATTGTGATTGGGCATATTATGCTTAAGGCCGGAAAGGAAATGACTGTAACTGGCGCGTCAGGAGACAGTGTGAATACTACGCTTTTTGATAATATGTTCGGCGGATATAATTTTATGTGGAAGATGGCGGCGATTATTATTCTTTGGATGGGAGTTTTTGCGGCGATGAACGACAGTATCGCGAAGGGTGTGGTGAGTACGATTAAGGGCGGAGCAGAAAGCACGGCGAAGTTCGCACTCAAGTCTTTGAGATACGCGCCGGTTTTCCCTGTGAAGGTGGATCATGATAATAATCCGGATACACCGGATACAACAGAAAAATTCAGTTTGGCTGGATTATCAAGTTTGAAAACTTTAGCACAAGAATCATTAGATTCAAGTACATATGAGCAAAAGGCAAGATTGGGAGAATTGACAGGATTAGGAAATAGTCAAATGTCAAAAGATATTCATGCTGTTAATACCTCTACAAATTTACCAGAAGCCCAAAAATCATCTAAACAAATGATAAGTAATAATAAGTGAAATCCATTGACGAAACTTCAAATGCAAGCTCTCGCAAATCAAAAAGATATAAAACAAAAGTTATGAGACTACTCTGGAGCAATTGAAACAGCGGCGAATGAATGAGAGTTTAAAAAATTTAAAATTGCTTTAGATAACGGCTTAGCAAAAACCGAAGCTCTAGGTGCTGGAATTACGAAGTACGATCAAATTACGGGTTCAGGCGGAGCGACTGATGCACAAAATACTTCACAACAAATTTCAAATCAAGTTGTAACAATTAATAATCAATTAGAAACATCTGCGAGTGCAGATGACAAAAATAAAGGATTAGATTCTTCTGTGAAATTATTTGCTGCTATTGGAGATTCGCCGGCAGAAAAAGAAAGTTTGCAAAAAGAAATTGGTAGATTAAGTGCAGATTCTCCTTATGCAAAAGGTTTGAAAGTTATAACTACGGGGAATGATGGTTATCAGAGAATGGATGAATTTAAGAAATTTGCGAAAATTTATGAAGCTAAAGAAGAAAAAGATAGGCCGAAATTATTAAAAGATTTCCAAAATAAGATTGAAGCAATTGGGGTAAAAGCGATTGAGATTGAATGAGATTCTGCGAATAAAGATAAAACATCTGAACAGAAAATGCAGATGGTGGCTGATGGTACAAAAAAAGTAATAGAAGAGACAATGAAAGAAATAGACGTAGTTATAAGTAAAAATACTCAGAAAGCATTACCACCAAAAACACAACAATAAATCCTGTACAAGTCTTAGCTAGAGCAACTCTCCGGAGTTGCTCTTTTTTTTGAGGTAAAGAAATGAGAATTACTTAAAAAAATCTACCGAATAAGGATAGATTGTGCGTAGCCACAATCTTATCCTGTGGTTGGACAAGCCCGGTATCTATATATAAGGAAATATCTTTTTTTGAATAATGGGTAGGAGTGCGTTTTCAAAGAAACGCAC
>Ga0180007_10003877_pt1 | contig 16247 bp, 16 predicted proteins | sample MM_PC_MetaG_FD_121122 | JGI IMG/M metagenome (GOLD analysis project Ga0180007, IMG submission 121122) | Groundwater microbial communities from the Aspo Hard Rock Laboratory (HRL) deep subsurface site, Sweden - MM_PC_MetaG | ecosystem: Environmental > Aquatic > Deep subsurface > Groundwater... | reverse complement strand
TGGCAAAGCGCTTTTAACCTAAGGGCATTTTTAACCGCATAACCACGCGCATCATTATTAAAATAAACATAAACTGTTAATTTTTTCCTAAGATAGCTTTTAACTTGCTTGGCTAAGGCCTTTAGCTCAGAATTAGAATAATTACTCCCATAAAGCATAGAGCCCCCGTGCATGCGGATATAAACAACCGAACCAGTTATAACCTCTGGGCACTCAATACCGGGCATGGAATAAATACAAAAATTGAGCCTATTCTTTTTTAAAATAGAATAGATTTCATCATTGAACCAGCTGGGATCTCTGAACTCAAAAACATTTACCGTGCTTTTGGCCAAATGTTTTGTAAAATCTTTAAGCCTTTCTGGATTAGCTTTCCATCTCGGCGGCAGCTGGTACAAAATCGGACCAAGATTTTTATTTAACAGCCTCGCCCTGCCCATGAACAGTTTAACCGGTTTCTTGCCGTCTTTTAACTTTTTCACGTGAGTAATAAAGCGATTAGCTTTTACAGCATAGACAAACTTTTTACCTGCTTCTTTATGCCAGTTCTTAAAGGTTTTCTCGCTGGGAAGATGGTAAAAGGTGTTGTTTATCTCAACTGTATCAAAAAACTGCTGGTAATATTTAAGCCATTTACTTTTGGGAAGATTTTTGGGGTAAAAAACACCCTTTGCCCAATGGTCATACATCCAGCCGGAGGTACCGATAAAGAGTTTTCTTTTCATGACAGGATTATATCAGATGCTTTTAAAAAGAAAAAGGCGGCCAACTGACCGCCTTTATTAGTCAATATAAATATACTAAATTAGATTATTGTATATTGCCAAAGTGGTGTAGTTAAATCAAGACCATTGTCAAAAACATCTACAAGCTTACTCTTTTGAATTTTTCTGTCATTTATGTCCCAACCAATTGTTATTGGACGTGGGAGATATTGAACAACCGCACCACTTGCTTGATTTACCCAAGAACTAACAGCAACATTGAGCGTTTTATAATCATTGGTCCATTGAATTTCGCTTATGGTTGGAGTACTAGCTGTATGCGCTGGGCCTGGAACCAAATATTCAGTGATCAGATTATCCTTCGTTATACCAACATATTGCATTTGGTATTTAAATGTAACAGAAAGTACAGTTGCCGCACCAACACCCGATGCTCCTAACGAAGGAGTCTGGCTAGTAGCCACCAACGGTGATGCTTGCTGATCCACCAACTTTTCTGTACAACCGCTCAAAACTATGCCAACCCCAACCAAACCGATCACTAACAAAACCGCTAACAATTTTTTCATTTTTTTCCTCCTCATGCCTTATAGGCATACTTTCACAATTTAAACAAATTTTACACTCTCTAAAAAATAAGTCAAGCCCTTTTTTTAAATAAGTCTACCTGCTCAGCCAGTCGCCGGGCTGCGGCCTTAACAAATCCTACAAAAATCGGATGCGGCCTGGTTGGGCGAGACTTAAATTCCGGGTGATATTGTGTTGCCAAAAACCAGGGATGGTCAGGAAGCTCAATAACTTCAACAAGATTAGCATTAGTATAGATGCCGGAAAACACCATGCCCTTTTTTGCAAAATCTTCCCTGAAATTATTATTGAATTCATAGCGGTGGCGATGGCGCTCTTCAACTTTATCAACCTTATACATCTTAGAAAGCAAAGTGTTTTTCTTTATTTTACAAGGATATGCACCCAATCTCATTGTCCCGCCTTTGTCTGAGATATTTTTTTGATCGGGCAAAAGATCTATCACCGGATATTTTGTTTCCGGGTCAAATTCAGAAGAATTGGCGCCCTTCATCTTGCACACATTCCTGGCAAACTCAATTACCGCACACTGCATGCCCAAACACAATCCAAGCAAAGGAATCCCATTTTCCCGCGCATAACGAATAGCCTTGATCTTCCCTTCTATTCCCCGCGGGCCAAACCCACCCGGCACAACCACCCCATGCACATCCCTAAAAATTGAGTCAATCTCTTCTTTTTTCTCAAGCTGTTCTGCATTAACCCATAAAAAATCAACCTCAGCCCGGCTAACAATGCCGCCATGCTTAATTGATTCCACAATACTTATATATGAGTCTTCCAGCTCGGTATATTTACCAACAATAGCGATTTTTACTTTTTTCTCCGGCTTCTTCATTTCACTAATTAATTCAGACCATTCTTTCAAATCACCTTTTTTAGGCGGGAGATTTAAATATTTAAGAACTATATCAGCCAGCTTTTCCCTTTCCAGTGCCAGCGGCACTTCATATAATAAAGGCACATCAGTCAAGCCAATCACAGCTTCCTTGGCCACGTCGCAAAACAAGGAAATCTTTTCTTTTAATTCCACGCTGATCGGGTCCCTTGACCGGCAGATAATAATATCTGGCTGAATACCGATCTCTCTTAGTTTCATTACACTATGCTGAGTTGGCTTGGTTTTAAATTCATGTGAGGTCTCAAGATAAGGTACGAGGGTCACATGAATATTTATGCAATTATCGCGGCCAACTTCTTTCTTAAACTGTCTGATCGCTTCTAAAAATGGCAGGCCTTCAATGTCACCTACAGTGCCGCCAATCTCGCAAATAACAACATCAAACCCATCATCTTTAATTACAGCTCTGATGCGGTCTTTAATTTCATTAGTAATATGAGGCACAACCTGGACCGTCCCGCCTAAATAATCGCCGCGGCGCTCACGAGTCAATACTGACCAGTAAACCATGCCTGTTGTAACATTATTAGACTTGCTTAAATTAACATCAATAAACCTTTCGTAGTGGCCTAAATCAAGGTCTGTCTCTGCGCCGTCTTCTGTCACAAAAACTTCACCGTGCTGATAGGGGTTCATCGTCCCTGGATCAACATTAATATACGGGTCTAATTTTTGGATGCTGACGCTCAAGCCCCTGGCTTTTAATAGCCTGCCCAATGAAGCCGCTGTAATGCCCTTGCCCAGCGATGAAACTACCCCTCCGGTTATGAAAATATATTTTGTTGCCATTTATTATCCTCCAACAACTTCTTCGCCAAGGTCGCGCGGCAGCTTAACAAGCTTTACTCTTGTTATGCGGCGCCGCAGGACCCGCTCAACACTAATTAATAAGTTCTCAAACCTGACAATATTGCCGACTGACGGCGCCTTGCCAAGCTGGCCAAAAATAAAACCGCCGATGGTATCGTATTCCTTATCTTTTTCCGGTAAATTAAGCTTTAAGGCGTCATTTAAGTCTTTAATAGAAATACGGCCGTTGACTACAAAAGTGTTTTCATCAACTTTTTCAACCATCTTTTCCTCACGCTCAAACTCATCATGGATTTCACCAACAATCTCTTCAACCAGATCTTCCAGTGTCACTAAACCCGACGTCATGCCGTACTCATCAACAATAATGGCCACATGCGTGCGGGCAACCTGCATTTCATGCATCAGCTCGGGCACTTTCTTTACTTCTGGAATAAAGATTGCCGGCCGCAAATAGTCTTTTATTGTTCCTGTAATTTCTTTGCCTTTGTCCAAATTCCTTAACAGATCTTTAGCATAAATTACACCAATTATATTATCCAAGTTGCTCTCATATATAGGGATGCGCGAATGGCCGCTTTCCACAATAACCTTTATTGCTTCTGATAATGATTTAGCACCATCAACTGCAGTAATATCCGGCCGCGGGGTCATGACTTCCCTGACTATAGTTTCGCCAAACTCAAAAATAGAAGTTATCATCTCGCGCTCTTCCTCTTCAATAACCCCTTCTTTTTGCCCGGCAGCCAGGATCAAACGAATATCTTCCTCAGTTACAAACGCTCCTTTTGTAGGAGCAAAACCGCCAAACAATTTAATAAAAGGACGGCTGATAAAACTGATTAAGAGAGCGATCGGCTGAAAAATAAAGCGTAAAACAAAAATTAATGGGGCTGAAAAGAGCGCCAGCCCTTCTGCATTGCGCAGAGCCACTGTCTTTGGAATAATCTCACCAAAAACAAGGATTAAAAATGTCATGATCCCGGTAGCTGCCCCAATTGCAACCGCAATACTGCCCCAGCCTTTTTCAGTAAAAAAACTAATAATCATTGAGGTGGCTATCGCTGAAGCGGCAATATTAACAAGATTATTGCCTATCAGGATAGTTGAGAGCCATTCACTGGGTTTTTGTTTCAACTTCTCAACTGTTTTCGCTCCTTTAATCTTTTGCTCCACCATCCGGCCGACCTTTAACCTGGATAAGCTGGTTAAAGCTGTTTCCGCCGCTGAAAAGAACGCAGACAAAACAAATAAAACCACTAATAAAATTATTTCTGCCATCTTAAACCACCTTCATAATTATAATTAAAGCCCCAACCAAAACCGCACCAAAAGCAGCCAATAAAACAGCTGCCGCAGCAATATTTTTTGCCAAACCTGCTTGCGCCCTCTTTTCCGGAGAAAGCAAATTAACCAACTCTTCAATTGACGTGTTAAGCATCTCTGCCACAATCACGCCAAAAATTGCTAATACCAAAATAGCTAGCTCGATCAGGCTAACCTTAAACCAGACAGCAAGCCCCAAGACAATCACCCCAATAAAAAAATGTATCCACAGATTGCGCTGTGTCTTTATTGCGTGTTCTGCCCCAGCTTTTGCATATTTAAAGCTTTTGATAAATTTCTTCGGCATGTCTCATTTTCTTGCCATGATCATAACCCAGCAAATGCAACGTCCCATGAACAACTAAACGCTTAATTTCCTGCTCATAAGGCACTCGATAAGCACTGGCATTTTTCCTGGCTGTTTCAACTGATATCGCGATGTCTCCCAAAATCCCATCTTCCCCCATCAGAAAAGCTAAAACATCAGTTGGTTTATTCTTTTTTCTAAATTGCTTGTTCAAATCTTTTATTTTCTTATCTTTAACAAAAACCAAATTAATCTTCCCCTTGCCTCTTTCCTCTTTAATTATTTTATTTATTAATCTTTCGCAATCCTTCTTACGCATGCTTAAATCATTTTTATGTCAACGCCAAGAGCTTTAAGTTTTTTGTCCAACTTCTCATAACCGCGCTCAATATGATGGTCGCGATCCTCTATTATAGTTTCACCTTCAGCAACCAAACCCGCCAAAACCAAAGCCGCGCCTGCCCGCAAATCAGACACTTTAACCGGCGCGCTGGAAAGACCAGCCACACCTTTGATAATTGCGCTTTGGCCTTCCAGCTTAACCTCCGCCCCCATCCTATTGAGCTCGTGGATATGCATAAAACGGTTTTCAAAAACAGTTTCAGTAACCATTGAGGTCCCCTTAGCCAAACAGAGCAAGGTCGTTAACTGAGGCTGCATATCTGTGGGAAATCCAGGATAAGGCAACGTCTTTACATCAATTGCTTTGGGAGCATCAGCAGCTGAAACCATGATTTGATTATTGCAGACTTCAGTCTTAACCCCGGCTTCCTGAAGCTTATGCATAATTGTTTCAACATGATCAGGTATAACATCAAGAATCTTTAAATTGCCGCGGGTAATAGCCGCGGCAACCATAAAAGTGCCGGCTTCAATCCTGTCCGGGATAACACCATGCTCAACAGGCTTAAGTTCTGCCACTCCTTGAATTTTCACCTCTTCAGTTCCCGCGCCAGTAATTTTTGCCCCGGCCCGATTCAAGAAATTGGCTAGGTCAATAACTTCTGGTTCACGCGCCGCATTTTCAATCGTTGTCGTACCATCAGCCAAAGCAGCTGCCATCATAATTGTTTCAGTCGCGCCAACTGAAGGAAAATCAAGATAAACCATATTGCCAATTAATTTCTCAGCTTTAACAATCACAAAGCCATGCTCCATCTGCACCTCTGCACCTAATGCTTCCAAACCTTTTAAATGGAGGTTAACCGGCCGTGACCCAATGGCGCACCCCCCGGGCAAAGGCACTTTGGCCAGTTTTTTCTTGGCTAATATCGGGCCAATCACAAAAAACGACGCCCTCATCCTGGTAACTAATTCATATGGGGCAACATGCTTGACCCCATTATTATTCCAAACCTCAACTGTATTATCCTGTGATCTTGAATACTCCGCCCTCAAGCCTAAAGCCCGCAGCACCCTGATAATTGTTTTCACATCTAAAAGATCAGGCACATTTCTAATAACTGTTTTACCCGGTACTAATATTGTAGCTGCCAAAATTGCCAGGGCAGCATTTTTTGAGCCGGAAATTTTGACCTCACCCTCAAGTTTCGTTTGTCCTTTTATTAAAACTCTTCTCATTTAACAGCAAACTCCTCTGGTTTATTTTTTACAATTCCAAAATAATATTTAATCGCATCTACAATTCTGCCGGCTGCCCTGCCGTCGCCGTACGGGTTAACGGACTGGGACATTTTTTTGTACTCTTGCTGGCTAAGCAATAACTTTTCTGTTTGTTCAAAAATTGCCTCTTCACTTAATCCTACTAGTTTTACAGTGCCAAAATCAACTGCTTCCGGCCGCTCTGTCTTTTCGCGCAAAACTAAAACTGGTTTACCCAGGGAAGGCGCTTCCTCCTGCACCCCGCCAGAATCAGTCAATATAATATACGATTGTTTCATTAAATGTATAAATGGTTCATAAGCTAACGGCTGGGTCAGCATAACATTATTAAAACCACTGAGTATATCATGAACGGTTTTCTTGACCTCAGGATTTTTATGGACAGGGATTACAAATTGGATGCTATCGGCATGTTTCTTGGCCAAACTGGCCGCTGCCTGACAAATATTTTTTAAAGGCTGGCCAAAATTCTCCCGGCGATGGGTTGTAACTAAAATAGTTTTCTTTTTTGGATCCAATTTGATCCCGGCCTGCTCAAGAGAAAAATCTTTTTTTACCACATCTAGCAATGCATCTATTACTGTATTGCCAGTCAAATAAATAGAATTTTGAGGAACTTTCTCCTCCAATAAATGATTGACAGCCGTCTGTGTCGGCGCAAAATGCAAATCAGCCAAAGATGTAGTAAGCTTGCGGTTTATTTCTTCGGGAAAAGGATGCCATTTATCAAAAGTGCGCAAACCTGCCTCAACATGGCCAAGCGGAATTCTTGAATAATAAGCTGCTAAGCCTGCGGCAAAAGTTGTTGAAGTATCGCCCTGAGCTAAAATCATATCAGGCTTTTCTTTATCAATAATCTTTTCCAAACCAGTCAATGACTTTGTCAAAATTTTAGGTGGGTTTTGATTTTCCTCCATAATATTTAAATCGTGATCAACTTTTATCTTAAAAAGATCTAATACTTGATCAAGCATTTGCCGATGCTGGGCAGTTACAACAACTATAGGCTCCAATCCTGCCCCATCCTTGCCCATCACCGCTATCACCGGCGCCATTTTAATGGCCTCTGGCCTGGTGCCAAAAACAAACATAATTTTCTTTTTTACATTCATCTCATTAACGCCATAAACAAAGCAATAAAACTTAAAATAAAACAAACTATGTAAATTGCAAAAACCGCCTCGCGTTTGTGGAACCCCGCTCTTAAAAGCATGTGGTGAATATGTTTGTCATCAGCCTCAAATGGATGTTTCCCTTCTTTCATTCTCCTCAAAATCGCAAATAGCGTATCAAAAATTGGCACTCCCAGAATCAAGAGAGGCACCAGCAAAGCCACCACCAAGGTTGTTTTAAGCACGCCAATTATCGCGGTCGTCGCCAGGACAAAACCTAACAGCATGGATCCTGCATCACCCAAAAACATAGAAGCTGGAAAGAAATTAACGCGTAAGAACCCCAGCGAGGCGCCAAATAAAGCCAACAATAATACTGCCGCCCCTACTTGATGCGTTCTCAAAGCAACCACAAAAAGTGTTATAGATGAAATCGCTGTCACTCCTGTTGCTAAACCATCAAGACCATCAATCAAGTTAATGGCATTAGTAACGCCAACTACCCATAATAATGTTAACGGTATTGACATCATTCCCAGGGCTAATACACCGTTAAATGGGTTAGAAACAAAAGTTATCTCAACCCCCAGATATATCACAACAAGAGCAGCTAAAACCTGGCAAATCAACTTAGTGGTCGGCCTGAGGCCTTTAATATCATCTACTAAACCAACTGCAAATAAAAATGTCCCGCCTAGTAAAATGCCAACAATTGTTGACCAGTCAAATTTCATGCCCAGGTATTGACCAACACTTATGGAAAGAATGATAGAAATAAAAAAACCCAAATAAATGGCCAAACCGCCAAGATGCGGAATAGGATTTTCGTGAATTTTCCTGTCATTGGGAATATCCACAGCATTGATTTTAGTGGCAAAAGTTCGAACTACCGGAGAGATCAAGTAGGTTACTAAAAAGGCTACAAAGAACGTGAGCAGGTATATATACATTACGGGTTTATATTATAACATAATTTAGTCTACTTGTTCAAACATTATTTATATGATAATATTGCGTCTTGAAATGGTCAAAGAAACACTGGAAAAGATAAAAGCCATCGAAGATAAAGCCGCGGCCATTATTAAATCTGCCCGTGAAAATTCCATGATTAAAACCAAAAAGCTGCGCAAAGAGCAGGACAAAGAAAGTGAAAACCTAAAAATCAGCTTAAGAACCAAGGCTGAAGGGATAATTAAAACAGCAGAAGCTGAGGCAAACAAGGAAGCTGCGCAGATCGAAGCTGATTCAAAAAAAGCACTTGAAGCAATTAAACAAAAAACCAAAGCAAAAATCGAAGGAGCCAAAAAGGAAATTCTGCAATGTCTATCGTAGAAATGCAAAAAATCCATATTGTCTCCCTCAAACAGAATAAAAATATCCTATTAAAGGTCCTGCAAGACAATGAAGTCCTAGATATCCAGGAAGCACTGCCGGAACAAGAGATAAAACCAAGCGAAGAATTTAGCGGTCTTGAAATGCAATTAGCTGAGATAAAGTCTGCTATTGCTTTTTTAGAAAGTGTTTCAGCCAGAAAAAAGAGTTTTATTGAGTCGTTTCTGCCGCCCAAAGAAGAAATAGCGGAATTTGAGCTGCAAAAAATCTGCCGTGAATTTGATTGTGACGGGCTGGTCAAGAAATGCAAACAAATTGAAGAGACCCTGGCCAACCTGAAAAACTTAAAGAACGAACTGCAAAAGAATCGCGACCACTTACTGCCCTGGGCCAACCTTAACATCCCGCTGGACAGCCAGAACTGCTCATCAAATACCTGTCTGACATTTGGCAGGATTAAACCGAAAGCCTTGCCTGAATTTAAACAAAACCTGGGAAAAACCAGCTCAGCCACCCAGCTTGACATCATTAAACAAACAAAGGAAAACACTTATCTTGTGCTTACGTTTCTTAAGGAAGAAAGCAAGCTTATTAATGATTTTATCGGCAAGACCGTCTGGTCCCCTCTTACCCTGCCCACCAGCCCAAACACACCTGCTCAGGAAATTAAACAGATTAACTCACTGATTATTGATACGCAAAAAGATATTAATATTCAAATTAATGAGGCAAAAAATCTATCCGCCTATTTAAGCAAGCTTAAATATTCTTATGACCAAGTCCTTGGGCGCAAAACAAATCTCGAGACAAAACAAAACCTGTTAAACACAAACTACGCCTTTATCATCGCTGGCTGGATAAAAAAACATGATTTTGAAAAAATTAAATCAACCCTGTCCCAGGCCACTGAAGAATTTGATATCTTCCCTGTCATGCCGGCCAAGGATGAAAAGCCCCCAATAGCCCTGGAAAACCCTGTCCCCTTCTCGCCTTTTGAGCTGATCACCAAAATTTACGGCACGCCAAAATATAATGAATGGGACCCTTCTATAGCCCTATCATTCTTCTTTGCTTTATTTTTTGGCATTTGCTTGGGAGACTTTGGCTATGGCTTAATTTTAGCTGGGTTCTCGATTTATTTTTTAAAGAAATATCGCCTGCCTGAGGGCGGCAAAAATTTATTTAAACTATTACTTTTTGGCGGCGGGGTAGCGGCAGTTGTTGGGATATTAACAGGTTCTTACCTTGGCCTAAGCCCTAAGGATATTCCTATGGCTTTGTTTCCCTTAAAAAACCTTTTGACATCCATTCAAATCATTGATCCGATCAGAAGTCCATTAACAATGCTGCTTTTCTCCCTTGCCCTGGGAGTCACTCAAATCTTATTTGGCATAATCCTGCAATTCGCACTCAAGCTGAGAAATAAAGATTACGTTTCAGCTGTACTTGATGATGCTTTGTGGTTCTTTTTCTTAAGCTCCCTGGTTTTCTTAATTATTTCAAGCGTCATGTCTTTAACAACCGCCAAAATCGCTTCTTACTTAAGTATAGGCGGAGCAGCTGCATTAGTTCTTACCCAGGGGCGGCACAAGAAAAATATCATTCAAAAATTCTTAAGCGGTTTGCTTAGTTTATATAAAGTTTCCGGCTATATGGGCGATACCCTCTCTTATTCACGTTTACTTGCTTTAGGAATGTCTACAACTATTATTGGATCAGTTATCAACATCTTGGCAGGTATGGTCAAAGGCGGTGTGCCAATATTAGGTGTAATACTGATGTTCGTGCTATTGGTTGTTGGCCATATTTTTAATTTAATAATCGGCACCCTGGGGGCATTTGTCCACTCAACCAGGTTGCAAATGGTTGAATTCTTTAGTAAATTCTATGAGGGGGGTGGACGGGAATTTCGACCGTATAGAAGAGAAGCTGAGTATACTATTTTGAAATGACCAATAAAGAATTATTCAATGACGAAAATTATTTAAATAAAAAGAGGAGGTAAAAACATGGATTTTGGTTTTGCATTAGCATTAGCTGGGGTTGCGGCATCCGTTTTATTGGGGGGTATTGGATCAGCCTGGGGCGTAGCCATTGCCGGAGAAGCAGCCGGAGGGGTTTTGACTGAGGACCCTGAAAAATTTGGACGACTCCTGGTTATGGTAGCCTTGCCAGGCACCCAAGGCTTCTATGGCTTCTTAGGCGGTTTTTATATAATGATGAAAATCGGCCTTTTAACCGGCGCGGCGCCAATCAGCACGATGGCAGGACTACAGCTACTCTTTGCTGCCCTGCCAGTTGGTATGACCGGCCTTGTTTCAGGAATTTACCAGGGCAAGGCTTCTGCTGCAGGCATTCATTTAATTGCCAAACGGCCGGAAGAAATGGGCAAAGCCATCATTATTCCAGCCATGGTCGAAACCTATGCGGTAATTGGTTTATTGGCAACCATACTTATGGTCAGTGGAATTATTCTATAAAACAAACACATGTCAATCCAAGAAATTGAAAAACGAATAATCGCTGAAGCTGAGGTTGAAGCTGCCAAAATAAAGAAAGAAACTGGCGCTTCAATCCACCAGCTTGAAAAGGCGCAGGCAGCCAGAAATAAAGACATTGAAGCTGAAATGAACAAAACAACCCAGCTCAAAGCTGAAGAAATCAAACGTTCAATCCTTGTTCCTGCCAGGCTGAAAGCAAAAAGGGTCATGCTTAAAGCTAAACAGGATGTTTTGTCTGAGATTTACAAAGATATTCAAAAAGCAAAAAAACTTTCGGCTGCTGAGTTAAACAAGTTAAGGGAAGACAGCGAAGTTCGAGCCGCAGAAATATTATTTGGAGCGCAAAAATGAGTCCGGATGAATACAATTACGGCGTGGCGCGAATAAGGGCCCTGGAAGCCAGGATGCTAACCCCTGCCCAAACTGCACGCATGTCGGCTGCGCCTGATTTCCAATCGGCCTTTGCTGTATTATCTGAAACTACATATTCGGAAAAACTGCCAAGATTAAAGGTCCCGTTTGATTTTGAAGAGCTATTTGAGCTGGAGTTAATCTCCCTCAAACAATTATTTGACCGTCTGGCCCCGGCCAATGAACTAATCACTGCGTTATTTAAAAAATATGATTTCTTGAACTTAAAAACCATCATGAGAGATTTCATTCTAAACGATAAAAACCCGGGCAAATACTCACGAGCCGGCACAATTGATCCTGCCAAACTGAATCTTTTTGTCTTTGAAGGCATAAGGGATTTTGAAGATAAAAATATTGTTAAAGCTGTTGAACAGATTAAGGCAGGCCTTGATAAAAATACCGATGCGCAATTAGTTGACAACATCCTGGACAAATCTTATTACAAATATTTAAAACATACTTATCAAACCTGTCCTTCCCCATTGGTCCAAAACCTGGCAAACCATATTATTGACCTAATCAACATAAAAATTGTCCTGCGAACCAAAGAACTTAATCAATTAAAAGAATTCTTATTAGAACCAGGACTGATCGATAAAGATATTTTGATTGGTCTTTTTGAAAAAAGCGGCCAGGATATCATTACAAAACTAAGCTACACGCCTTACCTGCCGGCCTTAGCCTCAGGACTTGAATATCTCGGCAAAAACAATTCATTTTACTTACTGGAAAAACTGATGGACAATTTTACTATCAGCCAATTCAAAACAGCCAAGTATATCAGCTCCGGCATTGAGCCCTTAGTTGGTTTTTACCTGGCTAAAGAAAATGAGATAAAAACCTTAAGATTTATTCTGATCAGCCAAAAAAGCAACATCTCAACAGAACAAATAAAGGAACGCTTAAGACTAAGTTATGTATAAAATAAAAATAATCGGGCCCAAATATTTGATTGCTCCCCTGGCTATTTTAGGCCTGGAGATATTGGCGGCTGAAAGTGAGCTCGAAGCGCGCGGAGCGTTAAACAAAGCAACTATTAAGAATGAACCAGCCTTAATTTTTATTACAGAAAGATTGGCCGCTGATTTACAGGACGAAATCAGCAGCTTGAATTCTAAACCTGATATTAACATCGTCATGCTGCCTGACAATAAAGGCAGTCTTGGCTTGGCTTCTTTTCAAATTGAGCATCTGGTAAAAAATTCTATAGGAGCGGAGGTTGTAATTAGAAAATGAGCGAAGGAAAAATAATTAAAGTTGCCGGTCCACTTGTCGTGGCTAAAGGAATCCCGAACGCGCGGATGGCTGACGTTGTCAGCGTTGGCGAAAAAGGCTTAATCGGAGAAATTATTGAACTAAAGGGCGATGATGCTTCAATCCAGGTTTATGAAGAAACAGCCGGCATTGGGGTTGGCGACAAAGTTACTTCAAGCGGCATGCCCCTTTCTGTTGAACTTGGCCCGGGCTTACTTACCTCAATTTATGATGGTATTCAGCGTCCGCTGGAATTAATTGAAAAAATATCCGGCGCATTTATTGAACGCGGCATTGTGGTTAACGCCATTGACCGCAAGAAAAAATGGGAGTTCACCCCAAAGGTAAAAACCGGCGATCAAGTAAAACCCGGAGATATTTTAGGCACTGTCCAAGAAACCTCACTGGTGGAACATCGCATCATGGTCCCCGAGGGGATTGAAGGCGCTGTTGAAGACATTAAAAAAGGTTCTTTTAATGTTACTCAAACAATTGCCAAAGTATCTGGCAAAGAAATTCGCATGCTGCAGCGCTGGCCAGTTAGAAAACCGCGGCCCTTTGCCACCAAACTGCCGGTTAAAGAACCGTTAGTAACAGGTCAAAGAATTATTGATACCCTGTTCACCATTGCTAAAGGCGGCACTGCCTGTATTCCTGGACCGTTTGGTTCCGGCAAAACAGTAGTCCAGCATCAGTTAGCTAAATGGGCAGACACTGATATTGTTATTTTTATTGGCTGCGGCGAGCGCGGCAATGAAATGACAGATGTGTTAATTGAATTCCCTGAATTAAAGGATCCAAAATCAGGCAAACCATTGATGGAAAGAACAGTTTTAATTGCCAATACATCTAATATGCCAATTGCTGCTCGTGAAGCTTCAATTTACACCGGTGCAGCTATTGCTGAATATTTCCGCGATATGGGTTATAACGTTTCCCTCTCAGCTGACTCAACCTCGCGCTGGGCAGAAGCTTTGCGCGAAATGTCAGGCAGATTAGAAGAAATGCCAGGAGAAGAAGGCTACCCTGCTTACCTGGGCGCCAGGTTGGCTGACTTTTATGAACGGGCTGGCTACGGAATTTGCCTGGGTTCGGACCAGCGTAAAGGATCTTTCTCAATCATTGGCTCAGTTTCCCCTCCCGGCGGTGATTTATCAGAACCTGTTGTTCAAAATACATTGCGGATTGTAAAAGTCTTCTGGGGCTTGGACTATGCCCTGGCCCACAAAAGGCACTTCCCGGCAATTAACTGGCTGCTCAGTTACTCATTATATATTGATAATCTGCAGGGCTATTTTAAAGACAACGTGGCCGAAGATTGGGGCAAGGTCAGGACAGAAGCCATGCGCCTTTTATCTGAAGAAGCAGAGCTTGAAGAAATTGTCCGCTTAGTCGGCCTTGACGCCCTGTCTGCCAGGGAACAATTAATCTTGCTGGTCAGCAAATCAATTCGCGAAGATTTTCTTTATCAAAGCGCTTTTGATCCAGTTGATCAATATACAAGCTATAAAAAGCAGTATCACCTGCTTAAAGTTATCATCACCTTTTATAAAGAATCATTGTCCGCCTTAGAAGCAGGCGTTGATTTAGACGAGATCAAATCCCTAGAAGTGATTAACCAAATTGCCAGAGCCCGCCTTATTCCAGAAGAAAAAGCTGAGGCAGAGCTTCAGGCGATTGAAAGCTCAATTAAGGAACACATAGCAACTTTAAAAGGAGCGATTCAATGATCAAGGAATACCAAACAGTCACCGGCATTGCCGGGCCTCTGTTAATTGCTGAAAAAATTGACGGGGCAAAATTTGACGAAGTAGTTGACATTGAACTGCCCAGCGGGGAAATACGCACTGGCAAAATACTTGAGGTGCACGAAGATAAGGCCATGATCCAGGTTTTTGAAGGCACTGACGGACTTGACATCAAATCAACAAAATTAAGGTTAAAAGGCCGCGGACTGGAAATAAATGTCAGCCCTGATATGCTTGGCCGATCATTTTCCGGGCTGGGCAAGCCAATTGATAACGGCCCGCAAATTATCCCAACCAAGAAAATTGATATTAACGGCATGCCTATTAACCCTTATTCTCGTGATTATCCAAATGACTTTATTCAAACCGGCATCTCTTCAATTGATGGGTTAAACACCTTATCGCGCGGCCAAAAGCTGCCGATTTTTTCCGGCTCAGGCCTGCCCCACTCCCGTATTGCCGCCCAAATTGCCAGACAGGCAAAAGTAATGCGCGATGAGGAGAAATTTGCCGTTGTTTTTGGCGCTATGGGCATCACCTTTGAAGAAGCGGAATTTTTCATGGCCAACTTCAGGAGAACCGGAGCCATTGAAAATGCTGTTTTATACGTCAACCTGGCCAATGACCCGGCTATCGAAAGGATTGCAACTCCGCGCGTTGCCCTAACTGCCGCGGAATATCTGGCTTTTGACCTGGGCATGCACGTGTTGGTCATCTTAACTGACATGACAAATTATTGTGAATCCTTGCGCGAAGTTTCTGCCGCACGCAAAGAAGTGCCTGGGCGCCGCGGCTATCCTGGCTATCTTTATACTGACCTGGCAACCATTTATGAACGCGCCGGCAGGCTCAAAAACAAGAAGGGTTCAATCACCATGATCCCGGTTTTAACCATGCCGGATGATGATAAGACCCATCCGATACCTGATTTAACCGGTTATATTACAGAAGGACAGATTATTTTAGACCGAAGCCTTGAGCGCAAAAATATTTATCCTCCAGTTGACCCACTACCCTCGCTTTCCCGGTTAAGGGACAAAGCAATTGGCGAAGGCAAAACCAGGGAAGACCATGCTCCATTAGCAAATCAAGTTTTTGCTGCTTATGCGCGCGGTCGTGAAGTGCGCGAACTTGTTGTTGTATTAGGCGAAGGCGCCCTATCTGACATCGACAAACTCTATCTTAAATTTGCCAACTTATTTGAAAACCGTTACCTCACCCAAGGAGAAGAAGAAAACCGCTCAATTGAAGAAACTTTAGATCTTGGCTGGGAGCTTTTATCAATCCTGCCGCGGGAAGAATTAAAACGTATTAAAGACGACATGTACGCAAAATATGGCAAAAAAGAGAATTAATGCAACCAGAATGGAGCTCCTTCGTCTCAGGCGAAGGACAACCCTGGCCCGCAAAGGACATAAGCTTTTAAAAGACAAGCTTGATGGCTTGATCCAGCGGCTGCTTGAGGTAGTGAAAAAACACCAGCATTTAAGCAACCAGCTTGAGCAGGAGTTGATTAAGGTTTTTCAAAAGCTGGTCCTCACTTCTGCTCAAATTGACCCCAACTTGCTGGCCGCAATCACAAAACTTCCATCTTGCAAGGCCTCAG
>Ga0180007_10003876_pt1 | contig 16249 bp, 2 predicted proteins | sample MM_PC_MetaG_FD_121122 | JGI IMG/M metagenome (GOLD analysis project Ga0180007, IMG submission 121122) | Groundwater microbial communities from the Aspo Hard Rock Laboratory (HRL) deep subsurface site, Sweden - MM_PC_MetaG | ecosystem: Environmental > Aquatic > Deep subsurface > Groundwater... | reverse complement strand
TATCATACTAAATACATTATAGTAAAGTTTTACTGGTATGGCAAAAGAACTATCCACCATAGCAAAGAATATAAAGAAATACCGAGACAAACTCGGTATTTCACAAGATAAGCTGTCCAAGCTAGCCGGCGTTACTTTGCTATGATTTTTTAATAAAAAATTAAATAATTATTATGACTAATCTAGAAAAAAATTTGATGGAAACAATTGTTTCTTTTTGCAAAAGAAGAGGGTTTATTTATCCTGCTTGCGCAATATACGGAGGATTTGCCAATTCATATAGTTACGGGCCTTACGGTTCCCAGTTAAAAAAGAATATTAAGGATTTATGGTGGAAGAAATTTGTTGAAGACCGCAAAGATATGGTCGGTATAGACGGTCCGATCTTGCTTAATCCAAAATTATGGGATGCTTCAGGACATACCAGCGGATTTAATGCTGCTTTAGTTGATTGCAAGGAGTGTAAAAAAAGGTTTAGAGCTGACCATATTGTTGAGGAGGCAACCGGTGAAGATCTGGAAGGCCGTAATGAAGAAATGAGCAAAGTTTTAAAAGATAAAAAAATACCGTGTGCTAATTGCGGAAAATCTAATTGGACTGATGTTAGAGATTTCAACGAAATGTTTACCACTGCCATGAACGGTATAACCGATGAAGAAGGTAATTTTTTGCCTGTGTATTTGCGTCCGGAAACTGCCGGAGCTATTTTTATGGATTATAAAAATATTCTGGATTCAACCAGAGTTAAAGTGCCGTTTGGAATTGCTCAAATCGGTAAGGCTTTTAGAAATGAAATTGTAGCAGGAAATTTTACTTTTCGTTTACGTGAATTTGAACAAATGGAAATTGAATATTTTATACACCCTAAAATTGAATGGGAAAAATTGTTTGAAGAATGGCTTGTCTCGCAAAAAGATTTTGCTCTTGAAATAGGTATCAAAGACAGCCTTTTATCAAGGTATGAATATCCCAAGGATAAACTGTCCCATTATTCTCAAAAAACTATTGATACCATGTTCAAATTTCCTTTTGGTGTTAAAGAATTGTTCGGTATAGCTCACCGGTCGGATTTTGACCTATCCCGTCATGCAAAGTCTTCAGGTGAAGATTTAACCTATACAGACCCAAAAACAAATGAAAAATATACTCCTCATGTTTTGGAACCGACTTTTGGTTTAGACAGAGCCATACTGGCTTCGATTGTTTCTGCTTACGAAGAAGAATCATTAGAAAACGGCGAATCCCGAGTTGTAATGAAATTTCCGGCAAAAGTTGCGCCCGTAAAAATTGCAGTGTTTCCGTTATTGAAAAACAAACCGGCCTTAATAGAAAAAGCCGAAAGGGTTTTTGACAGTCTGAAAAATAAATGGCTTTGCGAATTTGATGATAACGGCAATGTTGGTAAAAGATACCGCAGGCAAGATGAAATTGGTACACCTTTTTGTGTAACTGTTGATTTTGATACAATTGAAAAAGATGATTCAGTTACTGTCAGGGACAGAGATACAATGAATCAGGAACGTGTTCCGGTTGCTGAATTAGAAAATTATTTTCAGTCAAAATTTAATTAAAAACAGCAACTATGATTGAAAATGAAATTCATATATGGCAATTGAATATAGCTGATTTTACAGATGTATGCGGTGATTTTCAAGATTTACTGCCTCCCGGGGATATAAAACGGGTAAAAGACTATTATTTTTTAAAAGATAAACAAAGTTTTATTATCCGTAGAGGAATTTTATATTTATTGTTTAATCGATATTTAAAAATTAAGCCTAATAACATCAGTTTAGTATATTCAGAAACAGGTAAGCCGTTTTTACCCGATTATGCAAACTTTTATTTTAATCTTTCTCATTCAGCCGACAAAGCCGTTTTTATTTTTTCTGATAACCCTGTCGGGATTGATATAGAACATATCAGAGATATGGATAATTTTGATGATATGACTAAAATATCATTTTCAGTTGATGAGTATAAAAAAATCAGTTCTCTTAGCGGTATCAATAAGAAAAAATTATTTTTTGATATTTGGACTAAACGGGAGGCTACTCTAAAGGCTAACGGAGCCGGATTCAGCTTGATTGATGAATTGCGTTTGCAATCAATGCCTTCCGGCGATCCGTCAGTTGTTGATTTTTGCAAAATGAAATGGTTTCTCCGGACTTTATTCAGTGTTCCGTATTATGCAATCTCTTATGCCTCAATAAAAGATATTGAAGCAGAGCTGTTCAGTATAAATAAAAACAATGTTAACTCAATAATTGATTCCTGTTAGATATTAAATAATCAATTATATTTCCATGATGGCATTCTAATGCAACGGTTTTGATATTTTTAGCAAATTTTTCAGCGTTGTTATACTTTAGAGATTGTATATACATATTTATTTCTGTCCGTCCTTTATAGTTCATTCTCTTGTCTTCTTGTATAGCTTTAAATAAAGTAACTTTTGCATATTGAAGATTGCCGGAAATAATTTGTTTGGATATCGAGTCCTCCGATTTCATGGCTGTTATTATTTTGTTTATATATTTTTCATTATAACCTTCATTAGCAAGGTTATTTTTAATTTTATTGTTATATGAATCATCAAAAGCATTTTCAAACAGGCTTTGTAAATTAACATCTAATATGACCGTGTCAAATAAGAAAATGTTAATATTTTTATACCCTTTTTTCTCAAGCAAATATCCGATTTCCAGTGCTATTTTACCGCCCAAAGACCACCCGCATAAATTAATTTCGTTATCTAATCCAAAATCAATTAAATTATTAACATACTTTTCTGCCAGAAGATTTAAACTTCGTATATTATCTTTATTTAAAATATTATAGTTATCAATACCGTAACAATTATACTGGTCTTTTATTTTATTTGCTAAACCGGTATATACTTCGCATCCAGTTCCTCCGGGATGTATGAAGAACATTTGGTTGTTTTCATTTTCAGAAACAGCTAACGTCTTGATCTGCATTTCATTTGATTTAATATTAGACAGCAGATTTTTTATGGTCTTATGCTTGAACAGATCAGTGATACTGAATTCAATATTATTTTCGCTTAAAATACTATTCATTTTATATACCAAGTTAATGCTTAAAATTGAATTGCCTCCGATATTAAAAAAATTATCTGTTATGCCGATTTTTTTCAGTTTTAAAACTTCTTTCCAGACATTGCATAATTTTTTTTCTAAACTTGTTTTAGGCGCTGTATATGAAATTTTGTTTTTGAAATTTGGTTCGGGCAAGGCTTTTTTATCTAATTTCCCGTTAATTGTTAATGGGAAATGTTTCATCCTGATTAAAACGCTCGGAATCATATAATCAGGCAATTGCTTTGCTATTTTTTGCTGTATTTCTTTTTCATTTAAATTAATGTCAGAAACATAATAGCCGACAATATATTTGTTATTATTTTTTTCATATACTTTAACACATGCTTGGCCGATATTATCGATTGATTCTAAAACCTTTTCAATTTCGCTAAGTTCAATACGGTATCCTCTGATTTTAACTTGAAAGTCATTTCTGCCGAAATATTCAATATTGCCGTCAGGCAACCACCTGGCTAAATCGCCTGTTTTATATACTTTTTCAGACTCTGCATGTGATTCAATATTCTTTGATTTAAAAGGATTAGTTACAAATTTTTCAGAGGTCAACTCAGGTTTATTTAAATATCCTTTAGCCAGACCTATTCCGCCTATATAAAGCTCCCCAATAACTCCCACAGGAACTAAATTATTATCATACCCCGTTATATAAACTTTATTGTTATCAATCGGTTTTCCAATTTGTTTAACTTCGTCATAATTTATTTTTTTACACAAAGAATAAATTGTTGTTTCTGTGGGGCCATAAATATTGAATAAATCAACTTTGCTGCCCCAGTACTTAGCTGTTTCTGCACTGCAAGGCTCGCCGGCATATATAATTGATTTTAGTTTAGGAAATTCTTTTTTAGGAAGACGGCTTAATAATACAGGCGGAAGATAAGTATAGCTGATATTATTATCAATTAAATATTTTGCCAGTTTCTCTGTGTCGTATCTGACATCATTTGATAAAATATGCAAAACTGCGCCCTGGGTTAAGACGGCAAAGATTTCTGACACGGAAACATCAAAAACATAAGATGTAAACTCAGTAACATTATCTTTATCAGATAATCTATAGACTTTCTTTAAAAAGTTAATAGTATTAACTGCGCTTTTATGTTGAATTATAACCCCTTTAGGATTACCGGTTGTTCCTGAGGTGTAAATAATATAAGCATTATCAAAAGATGTGGACTTTCTTTTAAAAGAAGGTTTTATTTTATTTTGATGATTAAGTTTGTCTATCTTTATTAATTTTGAATTTGATATTTTTTGCAATTTATCAGCCAGACGTGATTTGGTCAAAACTGTTTTTGATTTTGTATCATCCAAAATATATTTAATTCTTTCTGCCGGATAATCCGGGTCAATAGGCACGTAAGTAGCGCCGGTTTTCAAAACCGCTAAAATCCCGATTAACATTTCAAGACCTCTGTCTAGGAACAAGGCCATTAATTCATTCGGTTTTATTTCATTTTCTGAAATTATATATTCAGCAAGTTGATCAGCTTTATTATTTAATTCTTTATAAGTCAGTTTTTTATTCTTAAAAATAACAGATATGTTATTAGGTTTTTTAACAACCTGTTCTTCAAACAACTGAATAAGGGATTTATCCGCCGGGAAATCAGTATCAGTGTTATTCCATTTCTGAGTTATTTGTTGATACTCTTCGGGAATTATCCGTTTTAGTTTGAAATCATCTCGATCAGTTTCATTTAATTGGTTAAAATAGAAAACGAAATAATCTTTTAATCTGCTAATAGTATTTTTATCAATAAATTTATTGTCTCCTTTAAATTCAAAACTAAAGGAATCTTTTTCCCTGGAAACATGCAGCATTAGAGGAATATTAGTTTTTTCAAAACCGTCAGAATCGCTTACAGCATTTTTTTCGTATTGGTCTTCGCTTATATGGAAATGCACATAATTAAAAGCGCAATTATAAATATCCTTGTTTGAGTTTAGATCAGACTTTATTTTTCCATAAGGATATAATTTATACTGATAAACCTGATTTTTGTTCTCGACGGTTTTAAGGATCAATTCTTTTGCTGTTTTATTGTAAATATGCTGTCTAATCGGAATAGTATTTAAGTGCAACCCGAATAATTTATCTCCGCCTTCTTTTTCCAGACGGTTATTTACTACTAACCCGACAACAATATCTTGCTTATTAAAGAAGGTTGAAAGCAGGAATTGATAGATTGATAAAAAGATAACATCCGGCGATGTTTTGTATTTTGAAGCAAGTTTCAATACAGCATTGCTTTGGCCGGCGTCAAATTTATAACTGCTTGCCAGCTGTGCCGGAACAGGATATTTGTTATTATCTGGATTTAATTCCAAGTTTTCATTACCATTGTTATATTCGTGAAGATATTTTTTCCAAAAGTTTCGGTTATTTTTGCTATTAATTGATTTTAGCTCTTCTTTAATAAATTCAGCATATTCAGGCAATGTTTCTTGAATAATATCCTGATATTTTGTGTACGCATTTATCAATTCTGTTATTAATGAAGCAACACTCCAACCGTCTGTAATTGCATGATGAAAAGAGAAAACCAAAATAAAAGATTTTTCTGTTTTGTTTAATATATAAAATTTATATAATCCGGGATTGCTATATTTAAAATTATTGTATTTTTCTTTCTCAATAAATTTTTTAACATCTGTTGTTTTTGAGTATGCCGTAATTTTATCTTCAACTGAAATATTGTTTTTTATTAAAGCAATATATCCGTGTTTTTCTGACGGAATAAAGTATGTCCGCAACAGTTCATATTTTGTTATTAAATCATTTATAACCTTAATAATTCTGTTATAATCAAATTTACTGTTTATTTTATAGGAAAAAACGTCATGATATGTCCCATCATTTGTTAATTTTGATTCTAATAACATGCCGGTTTGAAGATAACTTGCCGGATATATATCAGAAATATTTTTGTTTATTAGATGTTTATAATTATTTTTATTGATTAAACTGAAATTTTGATATCTATCTTTAGGAGAATTATCATAAGTTAATACTTTAGACAGCTTTTCTATAGTCCTATGGGTAAAAATATCTCTTACCGATGTTTGGATGCCGGCGTTTTTTATTTTAGCAACTAACCTAATACTTAAAATAGAATCTCCGCCAACCCTGAAAAAATCATCGGTTATTCCGATTCTTTTAAGGCTCAAAACATCTTGCCATATTTTGCATAATTTTTTTTGCGTTTCAGTTTTTGGCGCAACATAAATATCATCATTAACAAAATTGGGTTCAGGCAAAGATTTTTTATCTAATTTGCCGTTAATTGTCAGAGGGAAATTGTCTATCTTTATTAATAAACTAGGCAGCATATATTCAGGCAATTTTTTCGCTAGATAATCAAATAAATATTTTTCATTGATTTGTTTATCAGATACATAATAAGCAATTAAGTATTTATTGCCGTTTTTTTCTTTAATAATAGCGCAGGATTGCTTTATATCTTTGTTTTCAGTTATTGCGTTTTCAATTTCTCCCAGTTCAATTCTGTGTCCGCGTATTTTTACTTGCAAATCATTTCTGCCTAAATAATCAAGGCTTCCGTCTCGGCGCCATCTGACTAAATCGCCGGTTTTATACAATCGGCCGTTATTTTGTTTAGAGCTGTTAATGAAAGGATTTTTTATAAATCTCTCTGCGGTAAGTTCTGCACGGTTTAGATATCCTCTTGCTAAACCTGATCCGCCTATATATAATTCTCCAAATACGCCAATCGGTACATGTTTTTTGCAAGAATCCAATACATAACAAGTTAGATCTTCAATTTGTTTGCCGATATTAAGCGAATTTTTGTCCTCTTCAGTAATTTCTTTGTATGTTACATGCACAGTTGTTTCTGTTATGCCGTACATGTTAATGAGTTTTGTTTTAAGATTATAAGTGCTTTTAACTTCCCACCAGTCTTTTAACAAGTTTGTATTCAGTGCTTCTCCGCCGAGTATTATATATTTTAATTTTAGATTGGAACTATCAATGTTTTTAAGGTTATCAGCAAAGACATAAAACGTAGACGGGGTTTGATTTAATACAGTTACTTTTTCTTTTAAACATAATTTGATGAAATTCGGTATGTCTTTAACAGTATCTTTGCGGGGGATAACCAGTTTACCGCCGAAAAGCAGAGCTCCCCATATTTCCCAAACACTAAAATCAAAAGTATATGAATGGTATAATGTCCAAACATCTTCATTATTAAATTTGAAATTTTGGCCGGTCGCACTGAATAATCTTTGAACATTGCCGTGTAACTGCAAAACGCCTTTGGGTGTACCGGTTGTGCCTGAGGTATAAATAACATAGGCCAAATTATCTGCAGCAGAATTGTTCTTTAATTTTTCTGTGTTTTCTTTTTTATAATTTTCTTCATTTATCTTTATTAATTTGATATTTGATGATATCGCAGAAATTTTATCTGCCAAATTTGTTTGAGTTAAAACAAGTTTTGTCTTTGTATCTTTTAAAATATATTTAACTCTTTCTTCAGGATAATCCGGATCAATCGGAACATAAGCCCCGCCGGCTTTTAAAATCCCCAAGATGCCGATAATCATATCCAAGCTTTTGTTTGTATAAATTCCGATTAATGAGTCAGGTTTAATTTTTGTTTGTTTTTTTATGTATCTGGCCATTTGGTTAGCTTGTTCATCTAATTGACTATAAGTTAAACTTTGATTATCAAAAACAACGGCTGTACTACTAGGATTTTTAAGCACCTGTTCTTCAAAGATTTGGTGAATGGTTTTATTTTTTGGATATACTCCGTTGCTTTTGTTCCAAGACTCAATTTTTTGATATTCCGCAACGGGAATTTTTTCTAATTGCCGGTTAGGATTAATTGATAGTAACTGTTCTAAATAAAAATCTATATAATCAGCCAGTCTTTGAATGGTATTGTTATCTATAAAATTGCTGTGTCCTTTGAACTCTAAATTAAAATTGTCTTTTTCTCTGGAAACATTGAGTGTTAATGGTATGTTTGTCTTCTCAAATTCATTAAGATCGGATAACGTTTTATCTTGATATAGCTTTTCTATGACATGAAAATGAACATAATTAAAAGCGCATTTATAGATATCATCAGATAAATGCAAATCTGATTTTATTTTACCGTAAGGATACAGTTTATATTTTAGAACGGTTTGCTTATTATTATTTGTTTCTATAAGAAGATCTTTAATATTTTTATCGGCAGTATTTTGAATAAGAGGAATTGTGTTTAAATGCAATCCGAATAATTTATCTCCGCCTTCTTGTTCCAACCTGTTGTTTACTACTAAACCGATAGTTGTTTTTTCTTTATTAAAGAAAACTGATAATAAATATTGGTATAATGCAATAAAAATAACATCTGCTGATAGGTTGTATTTTTCAGCTAAATATAATACAGCTTTGCTTTGACGGTCAGTTAGATTGTATTTGCTTATCAGTAATTTATTATTATTATTTTTTTCAGAATTTCCTAGTTGTAAATTGGAGTTATCAGGTTCAAACTCAGAAAGATATTTTTTCCAGAAATCACCGTTTTTATTATCAGCAATACTATCTATTTCATTTCGAACAAATTCGCCGTATTTGGGGAGTTTTTCAAAGTCAGCTCTATTTCCTTCTGATGTATAGATATCAGTGAATTCTGCTATTAAGGAAGCAACACCCCAACCGTCTGTAATTGCATGGTGAAAAGAAAAGACTAAATCAAAAGAATTTTCAGCTTGATTTAAAACATAAAATTTAAATAATCCAGGATCATTATAGTCAAATTTATTTAATTTTTCCCGCTTGATGAAATTATTAACATTTGAATTTTCTTTTATAATTGTTATTTTATTTTTTAAAAAAATATCTTTATCTATTACGCATACATAACCGTTTTGTTCAGATTCAACAAAGCGGGCATTTAATAATTCATGTTTTTGAATTAATTGTTTTAATATTGTTAGAGCTTTGTTATAGTCAAATTTTCGATGTATTTTATAGGCAAAAACATCATGATAGGTTCCGTCATTTGATAATGATGATTCCAAAAGCATGCCTGTTTGTAAATAACTTGCCGGGAATATATCAGATGAACTGTTAATTAAATGTTTGTATTTATCTTTGTTGATTAAGCTGTATTCTTTATACTTTTGAGTGCGCAAAGAACCGAAATTTAATATTTTAGCCAAATTCCTTATTGTTCTTTGTTCAAAAATATCTCTGACACTGATTTCTATCCCCAGTTTTTTGATTTGAGCTGTAATTCTGATACTTAAGATAGAATCACCGCCTATACTAAAAAAGTCATCAGTGACGCCTATTTTATCTGTTTTTAAAACATTTTCCCAAATTCTGCATAAAGCTTCTTCTAAACCGTTTTCCGGTTTAACATATGTTTTGGCGTTTATAAAATATGGATTAGGTAAAGATTTTCTGTCCAGTTTACCATTAATTGTTAAAGGAAATTCTTTTAACGGTATTAAAAAGCCGGGTACCATATAATCAGGCAATTTTTTTGATAATGTATGCCGGATTTCTTCTGTATCAATTTTTTTATCAGCAACAAAATATGCAACTATGTATTTATTGCCCCCTTTTTCTTTTACTAAGACTGCTGCTTGCTTAATATCATCAATTGTATTTAATGCATTCTCAATTTCTCCCAACTCAATACGAAATCCTCTGATTTTAACCTGAAAATCATTTCTGCCGATATATTCTAAATTACCATTTGGAAGCCAGCGTACCAAATCACCGGTTTTATACAGTTTTGTATAACCTTTTACTTTTTCTTCTTCAGACGCAAATATATTCGGTACAAAACGTTCATTTGTTAACGCCGGTCTGTTTAAATACCCTTTATCCAAATTTGGAGCGCCTATGTATAATTCTCCCACAGTCCCGATCGGAAGCGGATTTTTATATAAATCCAATACATAAAACTTAATATTTTGAATAGGTTTTCCGATTGATACAGAGTCGGATGTTTGTTTAATATCGTCATAATTGCTGACATCCACAGCAACCTCAGTCGGTCCGTATAAATTATGCAATTTGATATCGGGAAACAAGTTTTTAAAATTATGTGCTAACTGTGCAGGCAATGCTTCACCGCTGCAAAATACGTGCTGCAAATTGTTTAGCTTATTTGTATTGCTGATTTTTGCATGTTCAATAAAAGATTGAAGCATGCTGGGTACAAAATGTGCTTTGGTTATTTTTTCATCTTCAAATAATTTTAACAAATATTCAGGGTCTTTATGGCCGTTCTTTATACAAAAAACCATGTTGCTTCCTGATATTAAAGGAAGAAGTAATTCCCATACAGATACATCAAAAACAAAAGGAGTCTTTTGCACTACATTGTCATTTTGATTAAATTTATAATTATTTTTCTGCCATAAAAGCCTGTTGACCAACAATTTATGATTGACTGTAGCTCCTTTAGGTTTGCCGGTTGTCCCGGATGTATAAATAACATAAGCGGTGTCGGTGTTTTTATTTTTGAAATTAATATTTGAATTATCTTCTCCAAAATATGGGCATTCATCCAGACTAATTAAATCAACTTTTGTAATTTTACTAAGAGTCTGAGAAACATCAGAGCGGGTAATAATAAGTTTTGTTTTTGTGTCATCTAAAATATATTTAATTCTTTCTGCCGGATAATCCGGGTCAATAGGCACATAAGTGCCCCCGGCTTTCATTATACCCAAAATACCTATTATCATTTCCAAGCTTCTGTTTAAGCATAAAGCAATCATTGTATTTGATTTAATATTAATTTTTTTGCGCAGAAGTCTAGCCAACTGATTAGTTTTATCATTTAACTCCTGATAAGTTAATTTTTTATCTTTAAAAACAACAGCTGTTGCGTGGGGAGTTCTTTTGACCTGTTCTTCAAACAATCTGTAAATAGTTTTATTTTCAGGATATGCTTTTTCGGTTTTATTCCAGTCTATTACAATTTGTTTATATTCTTTTGGAGATAAAACAGATAATTCAGTATGTTTATTGTTTAAATTATCCAATAATCGAATAAAAAGCAGTTTCATTTTTTCTAAATTATATTCGGCTTTTTCTTTGGCAAGTATTTTTTTGTCTGATTTTAAAGTAATAACCAGTTTATTTTTTTCTTCGTAAGATATTATTGACAAAGGGTAATCCAATTTTTCAGTTACTGATTCAGTAATCGGAACTAACCTGTCTTTATCTTTGTTTTCGTTAAACACCGGGTAATTTTCAAATATCAATAAACTGTGAAATAATCTTTCGCCTCTCTGTTGCAATTTAGATAAATCTGCAAAACTATAAGTGTTTAAATCGGTTATTTGTTTATGAATTAATCTTAATTGTTCCAATACAGTATTCTGATTATCCCAATCAATGCTTAACGGCAACGTATTTATGTATAAACCTACACTGTCTTCTATTGCGGTTACCGGAATATCTCTGCCTGATACTGTTGTCCCTACGGTGGTTTGTTTATCTTGCGTATATACTTGGATTAATTTATGCCAAATAAACTGCATTACAGCGTTTAATGTTATGCCTTCTTCTTTTGCTAATTGTTTTATTTTTTTGTATAAATCACCGGATATTTTTATTGATGTTTCATAATAATTGTTAAATTCCCGAGCTTCATTTAACTCTTGTTTTTGAGAAATTAAGGGAGATAAATCGTTAATTTGCGCTACCTTGGATGTTTCCTTATTCCAAAATTCATTTACCGCTTTTTTGTTTTTAGTATAATATTCTTGTGTTTCTAAATACGCTCTGTCACTGTTAACTTGCACTAAAGTATTAGTTTGCAGTTTTTTATAATTATCGTGGACTGTGTTTAATAAAATAGGATCACTCCAGCCGTCTGTAATGCAATGGTGTTGATTTTTTATAACAGTAAAATGTGTATCTGATAATTTGATTATATTTAATCTTAATAGAGAAGGAGTTGCTAAATTGAATTTTGCATTAATGTCTTTTTGTTGTAACTCGGAGATATAGCTGTTCTGCTTTTTAAAAGGTAAATTGCTTATATCACTTATTTCATAATTCAATTTTGCATTAGCATGGATTATTTGAATAACTTCTTCTTCCCAATTAAAGAATGTTCTAAGAGCAGGATATTTTTTAACGGCCAATTCCCAAGCTTTTATATAATTATCAATATTAAGATTTTGCTTATAATTGAAAACTTCTTGTATACGGTAAGCACTGTCATTCGGATAACTTAAAACATGATAAATCAATCCTTTTTGCAGGTTATTTGCGGGATAAACAGCCTCAATATCATTATTATCTTGTATGTTGTCCAATATTTCCTGAGAAATATTTACAGTATTAAAATCGCTTTCAGTGTATCGGGTTTCATTTTTAATAATTTTGCTTTTACAATGCTCAATTATCTTTTCTAAATTATTTTTTAGATTTTTAATGAAAATGTCTGTTTCTAAGGTATTTAATTTAGAAGCAATTTCAAAATACAAATTGCCTTCAGTTATTATGCTGTTAATGCTAATAATATCATTTTCAATATTATTCTTATGGACTGATATTCCTGAATCTTCATTTACTATCTGCCAGTTGTCTTTTTTATCATTAAATTGCCCCAGATAATTAAATGTAACCTTAGGTAAATTAACTAATTCATTTGGGAAGAAGGCGCCGAAACCTAAGCCTTTATTAGGGATTTTTCTTAAAGATTCTTTAATGCTTTTTATGCTCGCTTCTAAATTATTTTGCAACATTAATTTGACCGGATACATAGTTGTAAACCAGCCGACAGTGTTGCTGTGATCAATATTATCATTTATATTTTCGCGTCCGTGGCTTTCAGTGGTTATGAATTGATCATTTTTTTTACTATATTGGGATAAAGTCAGCGCCAATGCCGTTATCAGCAAATCGTTTATTTCAGTATGGTAAGCTTTGTTGGCAGTATGCAATAAATAATCAGTTAAGTTATTTTTAATTTTTACAGTGTTCTTTATAATTTTGCCGTTGCTTTTTTTCTTTTCATCGTTGGTTTGGGAATACTCTTTTATAATTGAATCCCAAAATGTTTTTTCTTCTGAATACTTATCATTATAATTAGACACTTCTGTAACCCATTGCCTGTAACTGCTGGATTTGTTAATTAATTTACCGCCGTTATATAAGGTTTTAAAGTCTTCGGTTAATATCCGCCATGAAACAGCGTCAATTATTAAATGGTGAAAAGCAAAAAATAACCGGGCGCTTTTGTCTTTATATCCTTCAATATAGCCGGCGCACCATAAGGGTCCGTTTTTGATATCAAAATTGCTTTGCCATTCCGTAAGTATTTGTTTTAACTCAAAATCCGACAAATTACTGATATTTAAGTATTTTATTTTGGGAATACTGATATTTTTAAGATATTTTTGGGATTTATTTTTGTAAACAGACCTCAAAATATCATGCTGTTCTGTTAAAGCATTAATTATCTTTTGCAGCTTTGAAAAATTTAATTTTGGAACTTTAATCATAAAACTTTGATTCCAGTGGTTGTATTCTTTAAATTTTTCATTTTTGATATTATCAAAGAACCATTTTTGAATAGGCAATAAATTAAATTCCCCGGTTAATTTGCCTTGTTCGGTATTTATTTTATTATTACTGCGGTTTGATTTAATAAATTCAGATAGTTTTTGAATTGTCCGTTGTTCAAAAATATCTCTAACATTACAGATTAGGTTATTTTTTCTTAATTTAGTTACCGCCTGAATGCTTAAAATTGAATCGCCTCCGATTTTGAAAAAATCATCAGTTATGCCGATTTTACTGATATTTAAAACATCTTGCCATGTTTCGCAAATTTTTCTTTCCAATTCTGTTATAGGTGCTTTATAGTCATCATTAATTTTAAACTCAGGTTCAGGCAAGGCTTTTCTGTCGAGTTTTCCGTTAACGTTTAATGGAAATTTATCTATTTTAACTAAAGCGCCAGGTATCATATATTCTGGTAGTTTTTGTGAAATCTCTTTTAAAACAGTCTCTTTCTGCAGGTTGGTATCTGCGATATAATAACCTGTTAAATATTTAACACCTTTCTTTTCTCTGGGCAAAACGCAAGCCTGTTTAATATTTTTAACCGAAGTTAATGCATTTTCAATTTCTCCCAATTCTATTCTAAAACCTCTGATTTTAACTTGGTTGTCTTTTCTACCCTGAAATATGATATAACCATTTTCATGCAATTTTCCTAAGTCTCCGGTTTTATAGATTCTTCCCAATCCTTTATGGTTTATAAAACTGGCCGATGTTTTAGTTTCATCTTTCCAATAATTTAATGCAACACCGACTCCGCCGATGCAGATTTCACCGATAATACCGGCCGGGCAGTGGTTTAAATTATCATTTAAAATAAAAATTTGTTGGTTGGGCATCGGATAACCGTAAGGAATAGAATCCCATTGTTTTTCAATTTTATTCATTTTATACCAAATAGACCAAATGCTTCCTTCCGTAGCGCCTCCTAAACTCATTACAATCATTTTTTTGTTTACAGACCTGATATCATCCAATATTGTCATTGGAACCCAATCGCCGCTCATTAAAGACAGTCTTAAACAATCAATATTATATTTATTCTCAATTATGTAATTTATAAATAAATGCATTAACTGCGGAACAGTGTTCCAAATAGTGATTTTATTTTTTGATACCGTTTTATACCAGTGGGCAGAATCATGCATTTTTTCTTGGTCAGGAAATATTATTTTCCCCCCAGCAGCTAATAATCCGAATATATCATATACTGATAGATCAAAACTTAAATCGGACAAAGCCAAGACAGAGTCCTTGCTGTTTATGTTAAACTCTTTATTAACTGATAAAACCGTGTTAACAGCTCCTTTATGGGAAATTGTAACTCCTTTGGGTTTGCCGGTGCTTCCTGATGTAAAAATAACGTAAGCAATATCTGTATTATCAACAGACGGCAAGGTAATGTTTTTTGCCTGTTTATTAATAATATGTTCAATTATCAGCCAATTATACTTATTTTTCAGTGATTTATTATTAATAATGAATTTTTTGTAATAATACTCTGATATTAGTACATCTTTAGCTCCGCCTTCTTCCAAAACTGTATTTATTCTCTCAAGAGGCCAATTGCCTGATAAAGGCAAATAGGCATGCCCGGATATCATAATTCCAAGTCCGGCAACTGCTTGTTGAAATCCTTTTTGGCTGTATATTCCGATTAATTTATTTTTCAAATCGGTTGAAGAGTATAAATATTCAGCGATATTATCTGACCAGTCATTTATTTGCTTGTATGTATATTTACCGTTAACATCAACAACAGCTGTTTGGGTGTTGTTTTTTTGCAATTGATTTTTAAACAATGAGTGCAGTGTTTCGTTTTTTGCAACATAATCAACGGCCGTATTATTTCGTTTAATTACAATATTTTGGTATTCAGTTTGAGATAATGCCGAAATACTGCGGTGTTTTTTGTTTATATTTTCAACAATATTGCATAGAATTAACTTAATTCTTTTTAAATTCTCAACAGCTTTTCTGTTTTCTATAATATTTTTATCAGTTTTTAAATTAATGATTAGTTTATTGTTTTTTTCATAAACAACTATTGTTAAGGGGTATTCCAATTTTTCATGGTTAAATATAAATTCGGGTTTTAAACCGTTATTTTTTGAATTTTTAAAATTATTAAACTCAGGATAGTTTTCAAAAACTAATAAACTGTGAAACAGACGTTTACCTTTTTTTTGCAACGCGGAAAGAGGTGCAAAGCTGTATATATTTATATCAGTAATTTGTTCGTGAATATATTTCAATTGTTGCGACACTGTTTTGTTGTTGTTCCAATCAATTATTAATGGCAGTGTGTTAATATAAAAACCGACACTGTTTTCCAGCCCTTCTATCGGCAACTCCCGGCCAGAAACAGTTGTTCCGGCAACTGTTTGATAGTCTTGAGTATAAATTTGAAGCAATTTGTGCCAGGCAAACTGTACAACTGCGTTTAAGGTCACTCCTTCTTTTTGTGTAATTTCCTTGAGGTTTTTATATAAATTACCGTTTATTTCTATTGATGTATCATAAGGTTTTTCTAAAGTTCTAAACTCGTTTAAATCTTTTTTTC
>Ga0180007_10003875_pt1 | contig 16250 bp, 30 predicted proteins | sample MM_PC_MetaG_FD_121122 | JGI IMG/M metagenome (GOLD analysis project Ga0180007, IMG submission 121122) | Groundwater microbial communities from the Aspo Hard Rock Laboratory (HRL) deep subsurface site, Sweden - MM_PC_MetaG | ecosystem: Environmental > Aquatic > Deep subsurface > Groundwater... | reverse complement strand
GATTGCAAGGACCTGTGAAGAGATTTGGTATTAAATTAAAAAGAGCTAAATCAGAGAAAGGACGAAGAAGACCTGGTAGCATTGGTCCGTGGCATCCTGCGAGGGTTATTTTTCGAGTTCCTATGGCTGGGCAACTCGGAATGTTCACACGTGTTGTTTACAATTCAAAAATAATTGACCTCGGTAAATCCGAAGGCAAATTCAAAAATATCAAAAATTACGGCGATATAAAAACACATTATCTTATTCTTAATGGTTCTATTCAGGGCCCAGCAAAACGACAATTACTTCTTACTGCTCCTTTGAGATCAACTAAAAAACAAAGCAAAAAAAATTATGAATTGCTGGAGGTATTGAGATGAATGAAAAAATAAAACTATTTATGCACGGCGAATTAGGGGGATTTGAAAATCCTAGGAGATTTGTAAAACCAGAGGGATTAATTAAAGATAGCCATCTAATTTTAAAATTATATAATATGTACTCCCAAAATGAACAAAACCCTGTTGATGAAAGTAAGAGATTTTTATTAGAAAAAATGGAATATGGAGAAATTGAAACGCTAAGTGGTATAGGTTTTGCAATCTTATCAAAAGATATGCTTAATATAAACCGATGGGATAGAGATTGCCCAATAGTTATTAAAAATGATTTATGGAGTTATGAACCAAAAAAAGGTTTATTAAAATCTATTGAAAAATGTGATGTTAATAAAATTGGTCCTTATTGTATTTGGGAACTAGGAATTGTTAATCATGAAAAAAATAGTTGGATGAAATATCTTAATTCTAAAATGAAGAGGGAAGATGAATTAGAATATCTTAAGAGTGTTATAGAAGGAGACTTAAAATGAAAACAAAAATATTAACAACAGACGGAAAGAGTAAAGGAGATATTAATCTTCCTAAAAGTTTTTCTGTAAAAGTTCGTGAAGATATTGTGCAGAAAGTTTTGGAGATTTTGAAAACAATACAACCATATGGGCCTAATCCACGAGCTGGAAATTATTCTGCAAGTGGAAAAATTAAACATCATCGACATGTTTGGAAGTCGCAGTATGGTCGAGGGATGTCAAGAATTCCACGGAAGATTTTTTCACGAAAGGGGTCACAATTTAATTGGGAAGGTGCTACAATCCCTAGCACACGTGGAGGTAGAAGAGCTCATCCTCCAAAACCAATTTCTATGATTAACACGAAAAGAATAAATAAAAAAGAATTGCAAATTGCATTTGAATCTGCATTGAGTGCAACTGCTAATAGAATATTTATTGAAAAAAAATATGGGCGAATTGAAAAATTTGATAAAGAAATTCCGTTTGTAGTTGAATCTAAAATGGTTTCATTGAAAACAAAAGAAGTATTGAAAGGTTTGAAAAATATTCTTGGGGAGAAGGTTTTTGATGTTGCAATAAAGAAAAAAGGAATTCGTGCTGGAATTGGAAAACTTCGAGGAAGAAAATATAAGAAAACTGCAGGTATGCTTTTAGTTGTTGGGGAAAAAGAAAAACTCAAGACAGGAAGCTTTGATGTTGTGAATGTTAAAAATCTTGGAGTTAATGATTTAGCAAATGGCGGTGTTGGACGATTAACTGTTTATACTGAAAATGCAATTAAATTTTTGGGGGAAAGAAAATGAGTTTGAAAAAGAAACTAAGACGGACAACCTTTTATTTTGGAATAACCTTCATTCCAAGAAGTGAGAATCCTTATCTTTTGAATCCATGTGGCTCAGATTATTTCGATAAAAAAGGAAGTGAATGCAGGGCGGGTTGTAGTAAGTATCAAGATTGTCTTAAAAAATATGGGGGGCAAAATGACTGAGATTTTATTACCAATTGTTGTTGATATTGAATGTAGTGGGGGGGATCCAAATGAGCATGGGATTTGGCAGATTGGGGCAATTGATTTGAATACAATGGAAGAATTTTTAGAAGAATCAAGAATTGATGATGAAGACAAAATTAATGAAGAAGCTTTAGAGATAATTGAAAAAACAGAAGAAGAATTGAGAGACTCTAGTAAACAATCTCAAAAAGAGTTGCTTGATAAATTTTTCAAATGGCTTGAAACAAGAAAGATGAAAACTCTTTTATGCCATCTTCCTGAATTTGACCAAGGATATTTGAGAAACAAATCATTAAAATATTTTAAGAGAGACGTGTTTTGGCCAGATAATCATAGGCCATTTGATATCCATAGTATTGCTCAGGTAAAATTTTTCGAATTAAATGGGAGGTTTTTAACAAAAGAAGATAATAATAGTAATATGGGTTTATGGAATATATTGGGGATGTGTGGAATAAAAGATGAAAGAAGAACTTTGCACGAAGGAGAGATTACAGAAGGCAACCCACACAACGCACTTGAAGATGCAAAGCTAACTGCAGAATGTTTCAATAGATTAATGTTTGGAAAAAATCTTTTTCCAGAATATGCTAAATTTGAAATACCTACGGAGTTGAGAAGATAAAATGATAGCAAAATTAAAAATTTTCCAGTCATCTAAATTTAGAGATGGAGGTAAATTTAAATGAAACCACTAACAACTGAAAAAGCAATAATGATGATTGAAAGAGAGAATATTTTGACTTTTGTGTTTGATAAACGAAAAACCAAGGATGAAATTAAGAACGAGGTTGAAGAAGTTCTTGAAGTCAAAGTTGAGAAAATTAGAACTTTGATTAGGAACAACAAAAAATATGCTTATATTAAATTAAAAAAGGACTTCCTTGCTATTGACTTGGCGACAAAGTTGGGAATGATGTAAAAATGGAACAAGTAGATAGATTAATTGAAAAAAGAAATGATCTCATAACAAGAAATATGGCCGAATATGTTTGTGCTAAACTTAGCATGAGAGATCCATCAATACCCAAAAAAGAAGAATCATTTATGATAAAAGGTCTAAGTAGACAGTGGAGGGAGGATAAAGAAGTGATCAGGATTCTACAAAAGAAATTAGACAGAATGAACCATTTTTATTCAAAAATAACCTCTGAAGAACTCCGTTGCTCTGCTGGTAAAGGAAGAAGATATTCTCTTCAAGGGTACGAAGATGTAAATGTTGATATTGTTCCAATTGATAGACATAATTTTAAATGTTTTATTTATAGCCCTCCTTATCATCATTTAACAATTGGAGTGATTGAAACTATAGATAGACTTTTCCCAAAGTTAAATAGTCATTTTGGGGAAAAATCAAAGAGAGCATATAAAGGGTGGAAAAAAAGATGGGAGAGGGGTTGTAAAATATAAAATGGGCAAGCGAATAATTACACAGCGACGTGGAAGAGGAACTCACACTTACAAAGTTAGAAGACAAGCATTCAAGTATAAACTTCAATATCCTAAGACTCTAAGTGGAGAAGGAATTGTTTTGAAATTGATAAATTCTTTGGCACATACTGCCCCAATTGCGAAGATAAAGTCAGGAAAAGATATTTTTTATATTCCAGCTTTCAAAGGAATGGTTGAAGGACAGAAAATTAATTTTGAGGGGGGGGAAATAGAAAATGGCAACATTAGAAAACTCGAAGGATTGCCTATGAAAACAAAAGTTTATTGTATTGAATCGAAACAAGGAGACGGAGGGAAGTTTATAAAAACAGGGGGAAATTCTGCAACAATAAGCAGAATTGTTGGAGAGGATATTTTTGTCTCTATGCCGTCGAAAAAAGAAAAAAAATTCAATCCAAAATGTCGTGCAATTATAGGAACTATTGCAGGGGACCAGCGACTTAACAAACCAGTTATCAAAGCAGGTAAACAGTATCATATTAAAAGATCAAAAAGTAAATTATGGCCTCGGACATCTGCAGTAAAAATGAATGCAGTGGACCATCCATTTGGAAGTGGTCGTGGTAAAAATCCAAAAAGCAAAATCGCTAAACGAAATGCTCCTCATGGAAGACGTGTTGGATTGCTAAGACCGAGGAGAACAGGAAAACGGAAATAAAATGGTAGAATTAACAAAAAAACAATTTACATACAAAGGAAAAACAATTGAAGAACTAAAAAAGTTAGATGTTCGTGAGTTTGCAAATTTAGTTAGATCTCGGCAGAGGAGAAATATTTTGAGGAATTTTCAAGTTTTGGAAGAATTTATCAATCGGTCTAAGGAAAAATTAGAGAAGAACAAACCAGTAAAAACACACGCGAGAGATTTAGTTGTTGTGCCTGAAATGGTTGGTTGGAGAATCTTCATCTATAATGGGAATAAATTCATGCCAGTTATAATTATGGGAGAAATGCTTGGACATATGCTTGGAGAATTTGCCCCAACTCGTGGAAGAATAAAACATAGCAAGTCTGGAGTCGGTGCAACAAAAGGAAGTAAACACAAATCAAAGAAATAAAATGACACAAACAGAGAAACCAATGGGTAAAGCACAACAAAAGAAACAAGGTATAGTTAATACTCCAAAAAAACAACTTGTTATAGATAAATCTCCTGTTGAAGAACCTAAAAAAATGACTGAGCAACAAGAGGGAGTAGCTGAGAATTTAGAACAGAAACACGAGGAAAACGAGAATAAAAAAACAGCAGGGGGAAAAACTGAACCTAAGAAACCGATTAAGACAAAACCAAAAGAGAAAAAGTTCGACGCTGTTGTGAATGGAAGTGGTTTGCCTATATCTACTAAAAAGGCCAGGGACACTTGTAAGTTCATTAAGAATAAAACAATTGAAAAAGCAATTTCAGATTTAGAAGAAGTTATTGCTAAAAGAAAACCAATGCCAATGAAGGGCGAGATTCCTCATCAGAAAGGAATTATGTCAGGGGGTTTTCCAAAAAAAACAGCAGAACAATTTATTCAACTTTTGAGAAGCTTGAAATCAAATGCAGATGTTAATGAAATTGAAAATCCGATAATTGTTGAGGCTATTGCGAACATTGCTTCAAGACCTCGTGGGAAGTTTGGAAGAGTTAGGAAAAAAAGGACTCATGTTAAAATCAAATGTATGGAGCACCGCTCGGTGTACCCCAAATTGCAGAATGAGGGGGCAAAAAAAGATAAATCAAAAGAAAATGGAAAGAAGGGGGAAAAGAAATAATGAATCAAATTACATCAAAATTAGAGAAAAAAGTAAACGGGAGGATTACACCCTTACAGATGGGATTATCTATTGGTGCAGGGGTGAATGCACTCCCATATATTATGCCAACAATAGCAAGAACAATTTATGGATGGGAGAAGGAACCAAAACAAGGAGAGGAAGAATTGTCTCCTGAATTAAACTCGGCAGGAAAGATTGGAGCAATTATTGGAGTTGTTATAGCATCTATTTTTTATCCTTTGATTATAACTCATGCTAAAAAAAATAATTATGAAAATTTATTATTAACAATACCTCTGATTACTAACTCCATTTCTTTATCTTATGAGATGGTGAGGGGAGCATGCAATAAAATTAAATCTCTGACTAAAAGAAAATTATAATATGGAAGAAAAAAAAGTAGTCGCGTTTAAGAAAGAAGAATTTGCAGTTCGTGAATATATTAAAAAAAATTTGGGCAAGGGCAAAGTTAGCAAAGTAAAAATTGAATATACTCCGATTGGAGAAAAAATAATCATCGCTACTCACAAGCCAGGTTTAGTTATTGGCAGAAAAGGTGAAAAAATAAATGAACTGACACAAGTTTTGAAAACTCAGTTTAAACTTGAAAATCCTAAAATAGAAATTGAAGAAATAAAAAATCTTGAATTGGATGCACAAATTGTTGCAGACGAAATTGCACTTTCTTTGGAACGTTTTGGACCTTTGAAATTCAAAGTTGTGGCATATAGAATGTTGCAGAGAATTATGAATGCTGGAGCACAAGGAGCAGAAATTAGATTGAATGGTAAGCTTCCTAGCTCAAGGGCGAAGTCATGGAGGTTCGCGCAAGGTTATTTAAAAAAGACAGGTGATCCTGCAAAATTAGTAGATAGGGCACAGGCACGAGCAGAAACAAAACCTGGAACAGTTGGAGTTAAGGTTGCAATTTTGCGTCCAAATGTGTACTTACAAGATACTATTGAGATTACTGATGAACTTATTCAAGGATTAAAAGACAGAACAGAAGAAAAAATTGAGAAAAAATCTTCAACTAAAAAAACTGCCAAGAAAAAAGTTGTGCACCGCTCGGTGTACCCCGAATCACAGAATGAGGGGGCAAAAGAAAAATGAAATTTAAAGAAATCAAAAAATTAAGCGAGAAGGACTTGAAAAAGAAAATGAAAGAGTTAAAAATGGGATTAGTCAAGTCAAAAACAGGAGTCGCGAAACAAGGAAGCTCAAGGACAAAGGAAATCCGAAAGATTATCGCAAGGATACATACATTCAACAACCTAAAGGGTATAAAAACCCAAACTAAACGGGGAGTTGAACAAAACAAATAAACATGGAAATATGTCCAAAGTGTGGATTGCCTGAACAGGCATGTGTGTGCGAACAGATAGGAAAAAGTTCGCAAAGGATAACCGTGACAACAGACAAAAAACGATACGGAAAAATCGTTACAATTGTCTCAGGGTTCGACAGCGGTGTCGAGATAAAGAAAATCGCCAAGTCGTTGAAAAACGAACTTGCTTGCGGTGGAACTTTTCGAGACAACGAAATTGAACTTCAAGGAGACCACAGGAAAAAAATCAAGGAAATCCTGGTCAAGTTGGGGTTTGATGAAGAATCCATCAGCGAATAGGAAATCCACACCAGAAGAGGGATAAATAGAAAATGAAAGAAAAAGCGAAAAGCAAAGAAACAAAAAACAAACAAAAAGCAGAACCAAAAGTAGTTGGAACTATCTGTAAAAAAGATTGCCCTATTCATGGTAATTTGAAAATACGGGGGAGAACATTTGAAGGTAAGGTCACTAGCAAGTTTCCAAAAAGAATCGCAATTGAGTTCGAAAGAATGGTTTATGTTAGGAAATACGAAAGATATTCTAAATCAAAAACTAAAATTCACGCTCGACTTCCAGAATGTATGGAGAAAGAAATTCAGGTTGGAGATTTTGTAAAAATCCAAGAATGTAGGCCTTTGAGTAAAATCATTCATTTTGTGGTCGTTAGGAAAATTAAAGAAAAGGAGATAATTGCAAAATGAAAGCTGTGAGTGCTAAACCAACAAGAGCATTCAATTTAGGCGCGCAAATGATTTCGGCGGATAATAGTGGTGCGAAAATTGTTAAAATTGTTGGAGTAAAAAAAGGAAAGGGGACCAAAGGTCGGCAGAATTATGCGAAGGTTGCGGACTGGGTAAAAGTGAGTGTTAGAAAAGGAATTCCAGACATGAAAGGAAAAGTTTTCGACGCGGTTATAGTTCGGCAAAAAAGACCTTACAAAAGAAAAACAGGAGAGCGAATTGCATTTGAAGAAAATGCAGTTGCTATTTTGAAAGATGACAAAGGAAATCCAAAAGGAACTCAAATCAAAGGACCAATTGCAAGGGAGGTTTTGGAGCGATGGCCAAGTGTTGCAAAAATCGCGAAAATTGTAGTTTAAAATGAAACAAAAGTTTAGTTTAAAATGGGAAGCAAGTAAACAGCCTCGGAAACAGAGGAAGTTTTTAGCGAATGCTCCGTTGCACATTAAAAGGAAATTCTTGAGTGTAAATCTTTCAAGAGATTTAAGACAAAAACATGGACAAAGAAATGTAGTGGTAGTTAAAGGCGACACAGTGAAAATTATGAGGGGTAAATTTAGTAAAAAACAAGGTAGGGTAATTGAGGTTAAAACTAAAATGAGAAAGATTTATGTAGAGAAAATTCAAAGAAAGAAAACAGATGGCTCAAATGTGAATGTTCCTTTAAGGGCTTCTAATTTGCAGATTGTTCAATTGAACTTAGAAGACAAAAAAAGAAAATTAAAGAACAGAGAAACAAAAGTGAAAAGCACAAAAACAGAAGTTAAGAAAATAGAAGAAAAGAAAGAATCAAAAACGAAAGTGGAGGAAATTAAATAATGGCACACATGAAACGACACAAGGCCCCGAAAAGATGGCCAATACATCGAAAAGGAACGACTTTTGTAGTTACACCTTCATTTAGTCCTCAACGAAGTGTTCCTATGCTTATTATCCTTAGGGATATGTTAAAAATTTGTCAGAATAGAAAAGAAACGAAAAGAGCAATTAATGAAAAGAATATTTTATTGAATAATAAACCTGCCAGGGATGAAAGAGATTCTGTCTTGTTATTTGATACAATAAGTATTGTCCCTGCTAAAAAAAATTATCGTTTGAGTTTGGCATTGAATGGTAAATATGCTCTTGAAGAAATTTCAGAAAAAGAACTTAATTTCAAGATTGCAAAAATCATTGACAAGAAAATACTAAAGGGCAAGAAAGTTCAATTAAATCTTCGTGATGGGAAAAACTTTCTCTCTGATGTAAAATGTGTAATTGGCGATTCCGCAGTTATTGATTTCAAAGATAAAAAAATTAGTAAATGCCTATCTCTAAAAGACCAAGCTAAAATTGTTGTTGTCGAGGGTAAACACGCAGGGAAAAAAGGATTTATTGAAAAAATGAAACCAGAGAGAAAAATGGCAAAGTTGAATGTTGATGGGAATGAAATTAATGTTTTAATTAAACAAATTATGGTGGTAGAATGAAAGAGAATCTAATGAGACAAATAAAAATTGAAAAAGTTGTGCTTAGTGTAGGAGGAATTGGCGACGAGCTAGAAAAAGGTTACAAACTTTTAGAGTTCTTGACTGGAAGAAAACCGGCAAAGATGAAATCAAGTAAGAGAATCCCTGCATTTAATATAAGACCTGGTTTGGAGGTTGGAGCTGTTGTTACATTAAGAAAAGAATCTGTTGAATTTTTGAAGAAAATGTTTACTACAGTAGACCATGTCTTGAAGAAAAAGCAAGTTAGTGTAAATAATTTTTCATTTGGAATAAAAGAGTATATTGAGATTCCTGGAACAGAATATCAAAGAGATATTGGGATTAAAGGTTTTGATGTGACTGTTGTTTTCAAAAGGGCAGGAAAAAGAATTCGATTGAAGAAGATTAAAAAAGGCAAAATTCCATCGAAACAAATGATTCAACCAGAAGAAATAATTAAATTTTTGGAGGCAAACTTCGACGTGAAGTTTGAGTAATAATGCCAGCAAATGATTGGGAAGCAGTATTGAAACAACTTGAATCCAAGCCTGCTGTGAAAGCAAAGTTCTTAAAACACTGCAAAGCAAAAGAAAGGAAGATGGGGGTTTCTACTAGGAAATGCGGACGATGCCAGAGATTTGGAGCCCATATAAGATCATATGGATTAAATTTATGCCGACACTGCTTTAGAGAAATCGCAGTAGAAATCGGATTCAACAAATATAGTTAAAATGTCACACGATATTGTCGCTGATGCGCTAAACATGATACGGAATGCCAAAAGGGCAAGAAAAAATACTGTGAAGATTAAACGAATTTCTAATCTTTTGATTGAAGTATTAAAAATTATGAAACAAAAAGATGCGATAAAGAAGTATAAAATTAATAGTAAAGATAAGACATTAGAGATTACAATTGGTAATTTAACAGAATGCCAGGCGATAAAACCGCGGTTTAGTTGTGATGTCTCACAAATTGAAAAATACCGACGAAGATATTTACCTGCTCGGCAAATTGGAACTATGATTCTCTCGACAAACAAGGGTTTGCTGACTTATGAAGAAGCTCAACAAGAAAATATTGGAGGGTGCTTGATTGCATTTTTCTACTAAAATGAGAAAAAAATTAGAACAAAAAATTGAGATTCCCGAAGGAGTGGAAGTTAAGGTAGAAGGAAATGTTGTTGAGATAAAGGGTTCTGAAGGAGAACTTAAGAGAGAGTTTAATTTTAGAGAATTAAATGTGAATGTCGCTGGAAATGAGATAATAATTGGGCACGAAAAAGCAACTAAAAGAGAAAAGAAAGAAATGAATACTCTTGCAGCACATTTGAAGAACATGATTAAAGGGGTTAAGGAAAAATTCGAATACAACCTTAAAATTTGCTTTAGCCATTTTCCTATGACTGTGGAGATTAAGCCAAATGAAGCAATTATTAAGAACTTTTTAGGTGAGAAAGTCCCAAGAAAAGTGAGTATTCCAAAAGGAGCAGATGTTCAGATTAAATCCCCCTATGTTACAATCACTGCATTAAATAAGGAAATTGCTGGACAAGCTGCAGCTAATTTTGAGAAAGCGACGAGGATTACAGGAAGAGATAGAAGGATTTTTCAGGACGGCATTTTCATAACAAATAAAGCAGGAAAGGAAATATAATGGCAATCAAATTTTTACGAAGACAAGGAGATTTACTTCCAAAACTTGGGAGACGAAGAAAGAAAAAACAAGTTTGGAGAAGACCCACTGGAAGAGATAATAAAATGCGAGAGAAAAGAAGAGGATATCCCTTGGTTGTAAGTATTGGTTACAAAAAACCAAAATCTGAACTTGTAAAAATTGAAATTATTCGAAATTTGAGGGAACTTGAAAAGACAAAAGCAAAACAAATCCTCTTCGGTAAAATCGGGAAAAAGAAAAAAATAGAACTTGAAAAAATTGCGAGGGAAAAAGGAATCAAAATTTTAAATAGAAAAAAACCAACACTGCTCGGTGTACCCCAAAGCACTGAATATGGGGCAAGAAAAAGGTTGAGGAAACAAAAAAATGAACTTAAGAAAAGATAAAATTTTCAAAAGCCCATTTCATAGGAGGAAGATGAAATGAACTTAAGAAATAAAAAACAATTAGCAATAAAGACACTCGGAGTTGGAAAGTCTAGAATTGTATTTGTGCAATCGCGATTAGATGAAATAAAAGAAGCTATTACAAAACAAGATATCAAGGATTTGAAACAAGAAGGAGCAATAATTGTTAAAGAAATTAAAGGTAAAACAAAAGTAGTAAAGAGAAAAAATAAGAAAGGTCCTGGAAAAATTAAGAAAAAATTGAACACGCGAAAACAAGATTATGTTATTATGACAAGAAAGTTAAGAGGTTATGTTGCTGAATTAAAAAAGCATGGAGAATTATCAAGAGACGAGGTTTTGGATATTCGGAAAAAAATTAGAAATAAAAAATTCCGAAGTAAAGCTCATTTGAAAGAATATATTGTGCAGAAAAATAAATTTTCTACGTTGTCCGCGAAGACGCAAACGAGGGGGTTGAGGAAATAAAATGATGCGAACATTAAAAAAACGAAGAAAAGAACATAAAACAGATTATGGAAATAGGTTAAAATTGTTGATCAGCAGGAAACCGCGACTTGTTTTCCGTAGAACAAATAGGTATTTTATTGCTCAGTATACAACGAGTAAAGAAGCCCAAGACAAAGTAGATTGTGGAACAACTTCAAAAGAGTTGCTAAAATATGGCTGGCCTGAAAATGCAAAAGGAAGTTTAAAATCTATCTCAGCGGCATATTTTACAGGTTTATTGATAGGTAAGAAAATACTTGACAAAAAATTGAAAACCCCAATTGTAGATTTAGGAATGATTAGAACCCTACATAAAACAAAAGTCTATGGATTTTTAAAGGGGTTAATAGATTCTGGTGTTAAGATAAATTGCAAAGAAGAAGCTTTCCCTGAAGACGCACGGATTAAAGGCGCGTGTTTAAAGAACAAAATTCCATTTGAGGAAATTATTGAAAAAATTAGAAAATGACTGACGAAGAAATAAAACAAGAAATTGAAACAGGGCCAGACGAATTTGCAGAAGTTCCTGAAGATGTTTTGAATGAGGTAGATTTACAAGAACTTGAAGAAGTTAAGAAAGAAATTGAAGGTAGAGTTAATGAGCATGGTCAAAAAAGAAAAGATAGTAGATTTCCGACGACTCAAGAGATCCTTTCTGTTTGGGAGCCGAAGACAAAACTTGGAAAAGATGTTAAGGATGGGAAAATCAAAAATATAGACGAAGTTTTAGATAATAAACTGAAAATTTTAGAACCAGAAATCGTGGATTCGTTGCTCAATGTTCAATCTGATTTAATTTCTATTGGGCAATCAAAAGGAAAGTTTGGCGGAGGAAAGAGACGAGCATGGAGACAAACTCAACGAAAAACAAAAGAAGGGAATGTTCCATCGTTTTCTACATTAGCTGTTGTTGGCGACGGAAACGGGCATGTAGGAATTGGGTCTGGAAAAGCTAAAGAAACTTTGCCAGCAAGAGATAAAGCAATAAGAAAAGCTAAATTGAACTTAATGAAAATTCGACGAGGTTGTGCTTCATTTGATTGTGATTGTTCTGAGTTACATACTATCCCATTTGAAGTAAATGGAAAAGCAGGAAGTGTAAAAGTAACATTAATTCCTGCACCACAAGGAACTGGTTTAGTTGTCGCAGACCAATTGAAAAAAATTCTTAAACTTGCGGGAATCAAAGATATTTATAGCCGAACAAGCGGGAAGCAAAGAACAACATTTAATTTAGCTAAAGCTTGTATACAAGCATTAGAAGCAACGAGAGAGGAGAATGAAAAATGAAAATAGCAGTAATTAGAATACACGGACAAGTTGGATTGAATGCACCAATAGTTGAAACTCTAAATAGATTGAGATTAAGAAGAAAATATGCTTGTGTTGTTTTTGACAAACCTACTCCAATACAATTAGGAATGATAAAAAAAGTTAGGGACTTTGTAGCATCTGGGAAAATTAACGACGAGACATACAAGGAACTTGTTGAAAAGCGAGGATTAAAAGATAAGACTACCCTATACCCTAAAGGGCACGAGAAGGACACGAGTGGAAAGTTAAAACCTTTTTTCAGATTGCATCCTCCACGAGGAGGAATTGACAGCAAGAAACATTTTGGAGTTAAGAAAGGTGTTTTAGGAGAAAATAAAAAAATGAATGAATTAATTAGGAGGATGTTATGAAACTAAAAAAACGAAATAAAGTTACAAGACAACATGGTCGAAAAATGGGAACTCACGGAAGCGGAGCAAGGAAGAATAAGAAAAAAAGCGGAAGTAAAGGAGGAGTTGGGATGGCTGGAAGTGGAAAGCGAGGAGACCAGAAAAAGACGATGGTTACAAAACTTTATGGACATGGTTATTTTGGAAAACAAGGGATTACTAGTAAAGGTACAAAAAGAAAAAAAGAAAACAAAATAAATCTTCAACAGCTTGAATCAAATTTAGAAAGCTACGGTAAGAGTACCACAAAAGGTTGGGAAATTGATGCAAACGATTATAAAATTCTTGGGAAGGGAGAAGTAAAAAATAAATTAATTATCACTGCAAAATCTGCGTCTAAATCTGCTATAGAGAAAGTAAAAAAGGCAGGTGGAGAAATTATTCTTGGAAAGAAGGAAATAAAAAAGGTAGAAAAAGAAATTGAAGAAAAATAAATTTAAAAACTATTTTTCTAATTAATAATCATGGATTTACGAGGAATTTTCCAATTTATTCCAGAGGTTACAAAACCAATAGAAAAGAAAGTTGACTTCAAAGTTAAACTTAAATGGACTTTAATAATTCTTGGGAGTTTTTTTATATTGGCAAATATTTCTCTTTTTGGTTTGTCTGAAAATGCACTTTCGAGGTTTGAATATTTGGCAATTCTTCTTGGAACAGATTTTGGAAGTATTATCTCATTAGGTATTGGACCAATTGTAATGGCGTCTATTATTTTACAATTATTAACTGGAGCGGGAATTCTTAATATTGATTTAAACAATCCAGAAGGAAAAAGATTTTTTCAAGGACTCCAGAAATTAATGGTTTTGTTCTTTATAATTTTTGAAGCAGCGGTTTATGTTTTGATGAAAGGTCTCGAAGCTGTGCCAGGTTTTACTGGTTTAGTTATTTTCCAATTAATCCTTGGCGGATTGGCAATTTTTTATATGAGTGAAGTTTGTGAAAAGTGGGGTTTTGGTTCTGGGGTTAGTTTATTTATTGGAGCAGGTGTGTCTTGGAGAATTTTCACTTCTGCATTTCAGTTCATAAATCAGCAAGGAAAAAATTGTTTGCTTGATTGGGGAAATACTGCTTGCTCTGGAAAAGTTTTTGTTTTAATTCAATCATTTGCAAGTGGAGCAAAAATAGAAGCGATGACTGCTCTTACTGCGATTATGGCGACGGTTTTGATTTTCTTAATTGTTGTTTGGGCCCAATCATTAAAGGTAGAGATTCCTTTGTCGTTTGGAAGAGTTAGAGGTTATGGTATTAAATGGCCTTTACAATTTTTCTATGCATCTGTTATTCCTGTTATTTTTACAGCTGCATTGATTGCTAATTTACAATTATTTGGAGGACTTCTTGAAAACGCTGCTGCACCTTGTTTAGTTGAAGGAGGAATTTGTGCAGGGGGAGCAAAAATAGCTTCGTGGTTTGGATTCCTTGGACATTTTATTAATGGGCAGGCAGTTTCTGGTTTAGCATTTTGGATGGGTTCTACAAATTTAGTGGAATTAATTATTCGGGGCGGTTTTCTTACTAGATATTTAATCCAAGGTATTACTCATATTTTAATTTTCGCCTTATTCTCTACAGTGTTTGCTATTTTCTGGGTCAAAACATCTGGAATGGATTCAAGAGCACAAGCAGAAAAAATTGCATCGTCTGGATTGCAAGTCGCAGGATTTAGACAAGATATAAGAGTTTTAGAAAGCATCTTGGACAGATACATTATGCCTTTAACAGTAATGGGCGGAATTGCTATTGGGTTGCTTGCATCTGTTACTAACTTATTAGGAGCATTAGTTTCTGGAACAGCAATTTTATTAGTTATTATGATTATGTTCCAATTCTATCAAAACATTGCACAGCAACACCAAACAGATATGAATCCTATGATGCGGAAGTTTGTTGGGGGTTAGATTTAAAAAAGAATTTCCCTACTTAATAAAATGATAAAAGAGTTAATGATTGCAAATCCTAAAATGAGTGTTATTGTTTTTGGTTTTTTGGTTACATTAGTTATGACTCTTGTTACTAAAAAATTTACCGACCAGAATCGAATGAAGGAATTAAAACAAATTCAAAAGGCTTGCCAGATTAAGTTAAAAGATTCCAAAGGGGATATGAAAAAACAATCTGAGATTCAAAAAGAAATGATGGGTTGTTCTATGGAATTAATGAAACACTCTATGAAACCAATGTTGTTCACAATGATTCCTATTCTTTTATTAATTACTTGGATTAGGGGGGTTTATACAGGAGTTCTTAGTGGATGGATTTGGTGGTATATTGGTTCTGCGATGGCTTCAAGCATTATTCTAAGAAAAATTATGGATGTTGTTTAAGATGAAAGATTCTATAAAAAAAGGGTTTGGGTTTGGCTTAACTTCTGGAATAATTACTACTCTTGGTTTGATGATTGGACTTTATTTTAGTACAAAGTCTGTCCTAGCAGTTATAGGAGGTATTATTGTTATTGCTGTTGCGGATTCTTTATCTGATTCTTTGGGCATGCACATTTCAGAAGAGACAAACAAAAAAAATTCTAATAAAGAAATTTGGGAAGCGACAATTTCAACTTTTTGCTTTAAGTTCTTATTTGCCCTGAGTTTTATCGTGGCTTTTTTATTCTGTGAAATTACCACCGCAATAATAATAAATATCTTTTGGGGACTTATTTTAATCACACTATTTAGTTATTATATTTCTTGGTCTAAAAAACAATCTGTGATTAAAGCTATTGCAGAACACTTATTGATTGCTATAGCAGTGATAATATTAACTTACTATATTGGTATTTCAGTAGGTAGTTTCTTTGGTTAGAAAAATTTAAAAGTGAACTTTTTCTGGAGAGAATATGGATAATCAACAAGAGTTAATGTTTAAGCTGCAAATGTTTGAACAGCAAATGCAACAGATTCAACAACAGATGCAAGCAGTAGAACGAGCAATTGTGGAAATGAATTCTCTTAATTTTGGGCTTGATGATTTAGTCGGTAAGAAGGATAAAGAAATTTTGGCACCGATTGGACGAGGAATTTTTACAAAGGCAAAATTGATTTCAGAGGAATTGATTGTTGATATTGGGGGGAAAAATTTTGTGACAAAAAGTATTCCACAAACAAAAAAACTTATTCAAGGGCAAATTAAAAAACTAAACGAGGTTCAAAGAGAACTTGGTGAAAACCTTGAGCAGATTGGAGAGGAATTTAATAATATGATTATGGAAGCTCAGAAGGGTGAAGAAGGGAAATAATTAAAAATACGTTTTTATTCTATTAAATATGAAAAGAGGGTTGATAATTGGAATTATTATCTTTGTTATAGTTATTGTCGCAAGTTTTTATTTTCAATTAACAGGGAGGGTTT
>Ga0180007_10003874_pt1 | contig 16252 bp, 11 predicted proteins | sample MM_PC_MetaG_FD_121122 | JGI IMG/M metagenome (GOLD analysis project Ga0180007, IMG submission 121122) | Groundwater microbial communities from the Aspo Hard Rock Laboratory (HRL) deep subsurface site, Sweden - MM_PC_MetaG | ecosystem: Environmental > Aquatic > Deep subsurface > Groundwater... | reverse complement strand
GTAAACGCAGTGTCATTCAGAAGATGAATCGTCCGTGAAACAGTTTCAATCTTCGGACTTGTTGAGTCGGTATTCTCAAACGTAAGTTGACATTCATTGGGAAAAGAATGAAGTGATTTGGCAAGCGGTTGTTTCAGCGGCTTACCGGCGCTGACATAAGTGGAATGATTACCACCTCCTTCCATACAGAGACACTTGCGGCTGCGCGTCCCCGCCGGAGTTTGCAGTTGAATGATATAGACGCCGCTGGCGACGGCGCGCCCGGTTTTGCCCGTGCCGTTCCAGTATATTGTATGATTAGCTGCGGAATACAGCCGATCAGTAAGGGTTACGACATGGCTGCCCGTGATGGAATATATTGAAATTTTCACCGGTAACGGTTTGTCCAATGAAAACGGAATGCAGGTTCCGGGATTGAAGGGATTGGGATAATTTTGATACAGCTGAAAGCTCCGTGGAACATCGGGCGTATCGTCGACGGACAGCGCCATATTTTGAAAGAAGGCAACGCCGTTGCTGTCGGTGATGGCGTTAAGAGTTTCACCGGTCCAGCTGTTCTGCAGGGTTCCCAGGGCATTGTGCACCGGCTGATTGTCGGCTGACAGCGTTACCTGCACATCGGCGGTCTGTGCCGGCAGGAAGCCGGACGTCAGGACCAGCAGGAACATCAGAATAATGATAAATGCCGGCGGTCCGCGGGACCGGAAATGGGACATAAGCCGGATTTTTGAATGGCGAACGCGGATACGATGTTTCACGCGGGGCAGAACATACTAGCGTCCCTTGCCGTTCAGCAAGTCCAGGTTGGGCATCTCCCGCAGGGATTCCCATACTACTGCTTTCAGATTGCTTTCGAGGTTACCGGCCATAATCTGTTATTATAGCCGATAAAATCATTAGTTTCAATGAATTTATCACACAATTGAATCTTTAGGAGTAGCCCCGGATTTTAATCCGGGGACCTGCCATCAACTCTACACGCCTGAACCGTTTCAACGGTTTACAAAAAACCACTGAAGTGGTTGAGGAAAGGGTGGCATGGTTTCTCATTCCCCGTGTTGAAACATGGGGCTACTCTTACCTCAGACGCCCTTGTCTGAGGGATTTACAACAATCAAGAGTGATTGTTTTACGTTTCCAACTCATCACAATCCGCACCGCAACTGTCTCTCATCATACAGGAGTCGCAGACCGATTGCGGCTTTTTTACTGTTTTATAAAACCGTTTAAACAGCGCAATTACACTGGCAATAACCACAACTGCAACAATAATAATTTGCCAGCTCACTTTACCCTCCAAATCCCAGCAAACTGCCTATTTGGTAGATTCCAACAGCCAAAACAAATGCTACCAGCAACGTGTAACCCGCCTGAAACGCCGGCCACTTCCAGGAACCCAATTCCTTTTTGACCATAGCCAATGTTGCCAGACAGGGAATATAGACCATAATAAATATCATCAGAGCAAGCGCTATAAGCGGTGAATATGCGGGATCCTGACTTAATTTATCCTTTACAAAAAAATCGACATGCGCCTGACTATCGGACGCATCATAGTCCATGCCGTAGAGAATTCCCAGCGTTGAAATAATCACCTCTTTGGCGGCGACCCCGGCCACCAGACTAACACCGATTTTCCAATCAAAACCGGCCCATTTCAGAATCGGTTCAAGTCCTTTACCGAGCCGGCCACCAAAACTATATTCTACAGATGGAGTATTATTTCTATAAACATCCACCCCTTCCGTCGGCGGTTTTGGGTAGGAAAGTAAAAACCAGACTACGATCGAAGCCGCCAGAATAACAGTGCCGGCTTTTTTAATATATTCTGACGATTTCTCCCACATGTGAATTATCACATTCTTGAACAATGGGCGGCGGTAAGGCGGTAGTTCCATCACAAAGGGAGTCTGTTCACCGCGAAACAGCGATCTCTTGAATATCAGCGCCAGTACAAAGGCCATTAGCCATCCAAAGAGCCAGACATTCCAGAAAATCAGCGTCGAATTTTCCGGGAAAAATGCCGCCACCAGCATCGCTACGACCGGCGCTTTAGCCCCGCACATCATCAGCGGCGACACCAGAATCGTCACGATCCGGTCTTTCCGATTGGCCAGCACGCGAGCGCTCATAATTCCCGGTACAGCGCAGCCGGTGGATATCATAAATGGAATAAAACTGCGGCCGTGCAGACCAAAAATATGCAAAAACTTATCCATGACAAAGGCAGCCCGGGACATGTAGCCGGTATCTTCCAAAAATGAAAGTCCCATAAACAGTAATATTACCAGCGGCAAAAAGGTCAGAACGCCGCCAACCCCGTTAATTATCCCATTGGTCAACAGATCCTGAAGCACACCGACTGGCATTATGTCCGTTAATAATTTCGAAAGCTGTCCGCATCCCGCAGAGATTCCGTCGGAAAGCGGGTTTCCCAGTGCGAATGTAATTTGATAAATAACAAACATGACTGCAAAAAAGATCGGTATTCCCAGGTAGCGGTTGAGCACAATCCGATCAATCTGTTCAGTAATATCAATAACTTTTCTCTTTCGGAATTGTATTACCGTCTCTTTTATTGCTCCGTGAATATAGGCATAGCGCTGTTCGCCGATTACCACTTCGGAATCTTCACTGTAATGTTTCTCCAGCCACTGTCGCCATTCGGTTGTAACGCTGAAAACCATATCCGCAAACTGATGCTCGTTCTTAATTTTTCGCTCGGCGTCCCGGTCTTTTTCCAGTAATTTAATCGCAATCCAGTGCATGGAGTAACGCTGTTTAAATTTGTCATCCAACTCCAGTGTATCAATGACCGCATTATGAGCTAGTTCCACGATCTTCCCATAATTCAAATGCCGCTTGTTGGATTCCAGTTCGCCACCGGCAACCTTTATTGCCACATCCAGCAATAAATCAATCCCGGCGCCTGTATTTCCAACCGTTTTAACAAAAGGAATCCCTAAAATTGTGGACAGCTGTTCGCCGTTAATATGAATTCCCTTTTCTTCAGCCTCGTCAGTCATATTTAAAGCACCGACAATCGGTACTCCCAACTCCTGAAACTGCAGCAGAAGATACAGGTGCCGATCCAGATTGGAGGAATCCAGAACATCAACGATAACATCGGGCTTTTCGTTCAATACAAAATCCCTGGAGACAATCTCTTCGATTGAGTAGGCGCTCAGGCTGTAGGTTCCCGGCAAATCTATAAATTCAATATTCTTTCCGTCAATACTAATCATCCCGGACTTTTTTTCCACCGTTACACCGGGATAATTCCCGATATGCTGGCGCTGCCCGGTCAGAGCATTAAATATACTGGTCTTCCCGGAATTTGGATTACCTGCCAGGGCAATTCTGATAATGTTCTTATTTTCAGGATGATTACCGCGTCCAAAGCGCCGACGCATCCGGCGCGGAGCCTGGGGGCCGGGTGCATTCATTATATCTCTTCAACGTTAATCAGTTTTGCTTCAGAGCGTCGTAACGACACCATAGCTCCTTTGATTTCAATTTCGATTGGGTCCTTTAAGAGCGCCTTCCGAATGACGCAGCCGGTTTGATTTTTAATAAAACCAATGTCCAGCAACCGTCGGCGAATCTCTCCGGCAGCGGTTATTTTGGCCACTTTGAATTTTTTCCCCGAGACAATTTGGGAGAGATTAGTAACCGTTCTTTCTGTAATATCTGTGTTCATGTTTCCTGGATTTAATTGGATTGTTCAATAGCAACTTCTATCATATTGGCTGCTTTTATATCTAATTCCACGGAACATCCGTCGCTTAGAATACGATACGGACTCTCGGCATCACCCTTTTCTTCAAGTACAAATGCACTTCCCGGCAATAATCCTTTTTCAATGATCCGACGCCGAAGTTCCGTATCCGGGCCAAGCATTACAACCTGGCCCTTTTGCCCGCGATTCAGTTTTGCAAGGAGAGTGTGAACTGTACTTTTTCCCATCTGATGCGGAAAATTACTGGTTACAAAGCAGGATTTGCATTCAGGATCGATTTCAGACATTCCCTCGGCCGACCGAACACAATTTTTTAACAGATGAAGAGTCAATTGATCGTTTTTCTTACATTCACTTAAAAACTGGTAAAGCAAAATCAATCGATCAAGCGTTGCAACGCTGAGATGGTGTTCCAGTTCACAGGCTTCCTTCTCCGCAATACTATTTTCAATACCAAGCACATCGATAAAAAAGTTTTTTAGGAACATATTCTTGCTGCTCAAGCGGTGAGCTGCAGTTTCACCAGCAGGAGTTAATTCCACAAATTCCCGGACCGAATACTGGACGAAGTCCTCTTTCGACAGTTTGCGCATCGCTTCGGTGACCGACGGCATACTGACCCCTTTCCGGCGGGCGATTTCCTTGATCCGCGCAACTTTTTTTTCATTGATCAAATCCAGAACGATTTTCAGGTAATCCTGCTGGCTTTCCGATAATATTGTCTGGGTCATACGCCCTCCTTTTTATGCGCCCCTAAATTAGTTAGGCCTGCCTAATTTACCAAGACAAATCGTTTTATGATGATAAATTTATGCTTTTACTCATTGCATTACTCAGGGACTTTCTATATTTTCAAATATTCAAAAATATTGGAGCTGTTTTGGATTTTTCAGATATAATAGAACGGGGATTAATACTTTTTGACGGGGCTATGGGCACCCAGATACATGACCTTAATCCGAGTGACGCCGATTGGGATGATCGTAATGGCTGTTCCGAAGTATTAAACCTCACAATCCCGGAAAAAATTCAACACATCCATGAAAACTACCTTGCCGCCGGCTCCGACGTCATCGAAACCAATACTTTTGGCGGCAATAAAATTGTATTGTCGGAATTTGACCTCGGTGACCGGGTAGTGGAAATCAATCGCAAGGCCGCCGAAGTTGCCCGGCGGGCCGCGCAAAAATATTCCACCCCGGACAAACCCCGTTTTGTCGCCGGTGACATTGGTCCCGGAACCAAACTTGTCACTCTGGAACAAACCGATTTCGATACAATGCATGAATCCTATGCCCTTCAGGTCCGGGGATTGATCCAGGGAGGCGTAGACCTGTTCATTATTGAAACCTGTCAGGACCCGCTACAGATTAAGGCGGCGCTCACTGCGGTAGACGACGAATTAAAATCCGCCGGACTGAAGCTGCCCCGAATTGTCTCCATTACTATTGAAACCAACGGCTCCATGCTGATTGGCACGGATATCGCCGCGGCATTAGCAATTCTCGAACCTTTTCAGATCGATGTCATTGGCATCAATTGTGCCACCGGGCCGGAGCAGATGCGACCCTACGTCAAGCAAATTTGCCAGTCTTTTCACGGGCCGGTTCTTGTACAACCAAACGCCGGTCTGCCACAAATGGTCAACGGCGAAATGATTTATACCTTGTCGATTGAAGAATACGTAACTGTTTTATCCGGTTTTGTCGAAAAATATGGCGTTCAGATCGTTGGTGGTTGCTGTGGCACTACGCCGGAATTTATCCGTGCCCTGGCGGCTAAAATACCAACACTGACCGCCGCCAAACGAAACCCTGTTTTAATACCGGCTGTCGCCTCAGTTTTTTCCGCCCAGGAGCTGCACCAGGACCCGGCCCCATTTTTTGTCGGTGAGCGATCTAACACAAATGGCAGCAAGCAGTTTCGCGAATGTCTGCTGGCCAATGACTGGGATTGCATTGTCAATATCTCCAAGCAGCAGGAATTGACCGGGGCACACGGTCTTGACCTTTGCGTTGCGTATACCGGCCGGAATGAAACGGCAGATATGCGGGAAGCGGTCACACGGATTGTCCGGCAGGTGGATTTGCCGATATTTATTGACTCCACTGATGTCACCGTCATCGAGAACGCATTGAAACTGATTGGCGGACGGGCAGTTATAAACTCCATCAACCTTGAGGATGGAGAAGACCGCTCCCGGCAAGTCTGCCGACTGGCAAAACGCTTCGGAGCGGCCGTCATTGCACTGACTATCGATGAAGTCGGCATGGCCCATGAGATCGATAAAAAGGTCGCCATCGCAAAACGGATCTATGACATTGCCGTCAATCAGAACGGACTGCGCTCCCAGGATTTAATATTCGATATGTTGACCTTCACACTGGGCAGCGGCGATGAGTCCCTCAAAGAGGCCGGTAAAAATACGATTGCGGCAATTAAGGCGGTAAAAGATGAACTGCCAGGTGTTTATACAATTCTCGGCGTATCCAATATCTCCTTCGGGCTACATCCCGGTTCCCGCGAGATTCTTAATTCCGTTTTTCTGAATGAAGCCATAATCGCCGGCCTGGATATGGCAATCGTCAATGTTCAAAAAATCATGCCGCTCTATAAAATCGATCAGGCGGATGTGGATATTTGTCTTGACCTGATCTATAACCGCGGCAACAATGCCCTCTATACATTTATCGACCATTTTGACAAGAAGGCCGGCGTTAAGAAAATGAAGTCCGTTGAGGACGATACGACTCCCGTCGACGAAAAAATCAGACAGCGTATCATTCAGGGAAATCGCGTCGGTCTGGACAAACTGCTTACCGAAGCTCTTGAAAACACCAGGGCTATTGACATTATTAATAACTGGCTGATCCCGGCGATGAAAGTTGTCGGCGATCTGTTCGGCTCCGGGAAAATGCAGCTGCCCTTTGTCCTGCAATCCGCGGAAGTAATGAAATTTGCAGTCGGGAAAATTGAATCTTTCCTTGATAAAACAGACACTGAAGTACAAACCAGTATTGTTCTGGCTACGGTTCGCGGCGACGTCCATGATATCGGCAAAAACCTGGTGGACATTATTCTGAGTAATAATGGCTATAAAGTGTACAATCTCGGCATTAAATGTGAAATCGAAACGATGCTCCAGAAGGCCAGCGAGGTTCACGCAGATGCGATTGGAATGAGCGGATTACTGGTCAAATCAACGACCGTGATGAAGGAAAATCTGGAATTGATGAAGCAACGCAATATCAGTATTCCGGTTTTGTTGGGAGGCGCCGCTCTGACCCGCGGTTTTGTGGATGACATTTGTGCGCCAATTTCCGATGGACCGGTTGTATATTGCCCCGACGCCTTTGCCGGGCTGGACACAATGAGCCTGATAAAAGAAAAAAACTGGTCGGCACTGAAACCGGATAAAGACAAAAGACAAAGGAAAGAGGAAAGAGTAATACCGAAGACGCCAATCGTTCAGCATGCAGAATTCCGACGCGATATTGACATTCCGGCGCCACCTTTCTGGGGTGTAAAATATGTCACAGATGTCGACCTGGATGCTGTTTTCGCATTTTTAACGGAATCCGTACTCTTTCGGGGACGCTGGGGGTATCGACGGGGCAAATTATCCCGTGAGGAATATGACGAATTAATTGAAACCCGTGTACGTCCCGAATTTGATACTCTGAAACAGCGCTGCAAAGACGAAAAGCTGCTGATCCCTCAGGTTGCTTACGGCTATTTCCCCTGTAACAGCGTTGGGGAAGCGGTAATTATTTTTGATCCAAATTCTAATCTTGAAATTGAGCGGCTACATTTTCCGCGACAAAAAAAGAAACCCAATCGCTCGATCGCTGATTTTTTCCTGCCTCTGGATTCCGGAAAAAAAGATATCATAGCCCTGCAGGTCGCGACCGTCGGAAATGAGGCACACAAGGAGGCCCGGCGTTTATATAATGAGAATCACTATAAGGACTATCTGCTTTTTCATGGGCTGAGCGTAGAGACCGCCGAAGCACTGGCGGAATACTGGCATCAACAGATTCGGATTGAATTAAAAATCACGGAAGAGGACGGCGCCGGTATCGATGATTTCGTTGTTCAGAAATATCGCGGTTCCCGTTATTCCTTTGGATACCCGGCCTGTCCGGATTTATCGGAAAACAATAAAATCCTGTCCTTGCTGGATTCCCTGCAAATCGGTGTTTCTGCAACAGACAGTTATCAGATGGTTCCCGAACAAACCACCTCGGCCTTTGTGGTGCATCATCCGCAAGCCAAATATTTCACTTTAGAATAAGGAAGTATTCCGTGGATAAATGCATATGTACCAATTGCGGCTATATTTATGACCCCGAGATTGGCGATGACGAAAGCGGAATATTGCCGGGAACTGCTTTTGACAATTTGCCGGATGATTGGATTTGCCCGGTCTGCTATGTAAACAAAAGCAATTTCGATGAACTTTAAAACATTAAAAACACTATATCGGTGAGCATTCTTCAGTCGAAAAAACAAGTCCTGATAATATGTCTGTTTATTCTGTGCCCGTTGCCCAAGTCCAGTTCATTTAATTATAATAATTATCAAACTACTTTCGGTTACTGGAACGATAATATTATCTACCAGAATTTTTTAAAAAACATTCTTAAAGTAGGTTCAGATGATTTTGTCACCACCTGCCTGTGGTCGCAGGTAGCATATATGCATGCAAAAAGATGGTGGATATTTGATCTCTATTACAATGTTCTGACCAATAAATCGGCTAATTATCGCTTTGATCTGATTACAAGTCGGATATCAGTGGAGAAAGACATGCCCGGGGCCCTCTACCAGATTGGTACCGGTTTTGTGTTTCGTGGAAATTATGGCGGTGAATTAATTCAAAACGGCTATCATCAGCTTGGGGGTTACAGTATCATTGATTTGCCCTATCCTGAACATACCGCTATTGGCTGGCTGTTTTTGATAAAAGCAGAGCCTTACCTCATTAATAACAATCTGCAAATTTTAAAATTGTCTTTCTGTAATGCGTATCGCACTGCCGCAGGTCCGAGTAATTTTCAGGCCGGAATTAATACCAGTTATCAATTTGATATAAACAATTCACCAATCTCTCTCCACGCTCAGGGTCGTCTGGGATATATTTGGTATTATTATCTGGACAATCTGGTCGATCCACTCTTTGACAAGGGGCTTGGTTATACTCTGATGATTACAGGTACATACCGAAATCGCTACGGGATTTCCATCTGGAGGACAGAAAACCAATATGGTCAGCATAATCCCCATTATGGATTGTCCTTTTCGCTCAAACCAAAAGGGCGGCGACTGTTGAGAATCAGTGACATCATGGTTCCCTGATCAGATAATCCCAAAAAAGTTCTTGACAACCAACCAAACAACACTTACATTATTAGTGTATTAGTTGCTTAATACACTAAACGGGAGCCAATTATGATTGAATTAACAAATCTGAGTTTCGCCTACAAAAACAAAGCCCCGCTGTTTGACCGGCTGAGCCTGAAAATTACCGAAGGCAACATTTATGGCCTGCTGGGAAAAAACGGCGCCGGCAAGACAACGCTGCTGAAAATCATCTGCGGACTATTGTTTCCCCAGCAAGGAACTTGCAATGTTCTCGGTTTTGCGCCCCAGAAACGATCCGCCGATATGCTCAAGGAAATCTATTTCATTCCCGAGGAATTTTACACGCCGGCGCTCAAGATTAACGAGTATGTTCTTCTCTATGCCCCGTTTTATCCGAATTTTGACCCTCAGGCCCTTGAGAATTATATCGCCACCTTTGACCTGCCGACCAACGAGCAGTTAACCTCGCTGTCGTACGGACAAAAGAAAAAATTCCTCATTGCTTTTGGTCTGGCCACAAACATCCGGCTGCTGATCCTCGATGAACCCACCAATGGCCTCGATATTCCCAGCAAAAGCCAGTTCCGAAAACTGCTGGCGGCCGCCATGGATGAAAACAGGACCATTATCATTTCAACCCATCAGGTCCGGGACATCGGGAATCTGATCGATCCTATTATTATTCTGGATAATGGTAAAATCATTTTTAATCAAACCACCGAATCGATTTCCCGAAAATTGTCCGTTAAACTCCAAAAAACCGAGCCTGATGAAACAGATGCTCTCTACTCCGAAAAAACACTCGGTGGCTATGTGGTCATCAACGAAAATCGCGGTGAAACCGACAGCAATCTGGACATCGAATTACTGTTCAACGCCGTAATCAACAATCAGCAACACATGAGCGAACTCTTCGCCCGGGAGGCATAAATGAAACCAAACAGAATTTTTAATTTTAACCGTTTTCTGCTGCTGCTTCGCAACGATCTGTTCCGCAACTATCGGACCCTGCTGATCGGGGCCGGGACCGTTGCCGCAATCTATTTTGTCGCCACCCTGACCCCTATGATTTTTTCCCGTGAAAACATCGGCTATGATTTTAATACCGGGTTCTTTCCAACGGTTCTATACATTTGCGGCTTTCTGCTCAGTGCGGCAGCCTTTGGTGAAATTCATCATACACAAAAAAATACCGCCTTTTTCATGTTGCCGGCCACCACTTTCGAAAAATTTACCAGCCGTCTATTATTAACAACAATCGGGTACCTTGTTATCAGCGTTGTTTTTTATTTCATTCTGAACATGCTATCCCTGCTCCTCTCGGCGCTGTTCATTAACTCGGGATTCCCGGTATTTAATCCCTTTTCCGAAGATATGCTGATGGCAATAGCTATTTATTTAATCACCCAGTCCATCTTTCTGTTTGGGAGTATTTTCTTTAAAAATCACGCCTTCATGAAAACCGGTCTTTCTTTATTTGGGCTTTCCGTGGTAATTGGTATTTTCGCCTCCATTGTATTCCGGATTGTTTACCACGACTTCTTCGATCACATGCGTTTTATGGACAATTATATGGCCAGTGATTTTATTTACCTTGAAAACTTTGGGGAAACATTACTATCGATCGTCAAACACATTTTCTGGTTTGTTCTGGCCCCCTATTTTTGGATAGTTGCCTATTTCCGGCTGAGTGAAAAGGAGGTGTAACATGGAGTTTGAAAAGGAACAAGCCATCTATCTCCAGATCGCTGACCTGATTTGTGAAAACATCCTGTCCGGAGAATGGACCGAAGAGGAGCGAATTCCATCTGTCCGCGAACTGGCCGTTGCGACAGAGGTCAACCCAAATACAGCGATGCGCAGCTACGCCTGGCTTCAGGAAAAAGGCATTATTCAGAACCGTCGTGGAATCGGGTATTTCGTCTCCGGCGGTGCCGTAGAAAAAACCAGAACGTTGAAGAAAGAAGAGTTTATCAATAACCAGCTTCCCCAACTTTTCAAGACGATGGACCTGCTTAATATCCGTTTTGATGAACTGAAAACATTATACGACAATCACTAATGACCGGAGTTTGCAATGAAAAACAGCAATATAATTTTACTAACAACCATTCTCACGATACTCGTTATCGTCACCGGCCTGATCGTCAGCAGCCGGATAATGATCACCAGGATTCCCGATCGGACAACGAAATATTCAGACGAGGACTTCACTTCGACAACACTGGATCTGGTCAATTTTGACGCCATTGAAACCAGTGGCATCTGGCAGGTCGAATTACAGCAGGGCAATGATTACTCCGTCACATTGTATTATCCGGAACCAGAAGCCGACGAAATCAATGTCTACATCTGGGATAATCAACTCCATCTGGAGAATGACATGAAATGGCAGCGTCAGCACACACTGTTCCGGGCAACGATTACGATGCCGGAGCTGAGCAGCCTTAGAACTGAAGAGGGCGCATCCATTACATTTAATAATTTTAATTGCACTGATCTCGACATCAAAATTACCGGTGCCGCAGAAATCAACGCCCGAAATTCGAGAATTGAGAACCTTAAATTACGCTGTGACGGTGCCGCAGACGCCAATTTCAAGGATTCCGAGGTGGTAAACGCCAAAGTTAATATTAATGGCGCCAGCCGGATTACTCTGACAATGGGCGGTGGTAAATTGACCGGAAGCGCCCATGGCGCTTCCTCTATCGTGTACTACGGAGAGGTTTCCACACAAGATATTGCCACAGCCGGCGCTGTTTCCATTCGCCGTCGCTGAAAATATTGGCAAAAAATTATATTTTAAGCGCTCACAATTACCCTTAATAGTTGTGATTCCCGTCAGAAAGTTCAGTCAATTCGCTTGACATTGACGGGATTTTTCAATAACATTTTTGGCGTTTTTGATTGGATATAAAATATCAGTAAAATTATCATGAAACTATTAATTTCATCAAATAATCGGGACAAGATAAAAGAAATTCGTTCCATATTTCAGCTGCCTAATGTCGAGCTGGTCACCCTGGAAAGTATTCCCAATGCACCCGAAGTTGTGGAAGATGGGAACACCCTGTATGAAAACGCATTAAAGAAGGCGTCTATGCTATACGAATTTTCAGGGTTGCCTACTATCTCCGATGACACCGGTCTCGAAGTTGATGCTTTGAATGGCCGGCCCGGTGTCTATTCGGCCCGGTTTGCCGGCGAGAACGCCACTTATGATGACAATGTGGAAAAAATGATCCGTGAAATGCAATCAGTGTCGATAAAAAACCGGACTGCCCGGTTCCGGACGGTGGCGGTTTTTTATCACCCGGACTTGTTGATTCACGAGGAAGGTGTGATCGAAGGAACTATTTTATCCGAAAAGCGCGGTATCGGCGGTTTTGGATACGATCCTATCTTTTACGTTCCCGGAAAGAAGAAAACCCTGGCCGAGCTGAGCCACGACGAAAAGAATGCCATCAGCCATCGGAGCCAGGCATTTTCACGTCTATATAAATCGCTGTTAAAGCAGCTCCCGTCAATAACCGATATTAACTGAGGTGTCGTTAAACAAACTTGCTACGGCTTTCTTAAGTAATTGAACCTATATTAACATTTTTTGGAGTGACGACACTGTATCGTATCGGGAAATTTGCATATACACTGATTTTATCAGTTTTACTTTTTTCACAAGTATTTGCTCAGCAGGAAACTGCCGAGGCGAAGGGCGTAGCATTTCCCTTACAAGTGGACTGGCTTTCATACCGTTTCTCATCGATCAAAATTGATCCGCCGCATGGCTTATCCTTGCTGTCACCCTATGCAACCCAGTCTAACAAGACAGTCCTGAAAATTAACTATGCCTCCCGGTTAAAATTTGACACCCAGTTGGATTACACCGGCCGGAATCTCATTTTTACAGAGGCGTATGACGAAATACCGGGACCAATTCCACGGGGAATCTCTCTGGAATCCTATTTTCAGACAAAGTCCAATTACTATTTGCGCAATGAGCTCCGGAGTCTTTGCAGTAAAGGATTTGCAGAAGAAAAATCCGCGGCCCGCTCCGAAAAACTGGAACTGATCGGCGCCGATATCGCCGGTCAGCGGGTTTCTCTGCGGGTTTCCGGAAACGTCAATATAAACGGTCGTCTGCAAAACCAACAGCAGTCCCAGGTCCGTACCGGTTATAACGCCGGTTCATCCACCACCTTTATCGTGGATCAGAAGCAGCAGCTGAACATTGAAGGCAAAATCGGTGACCGCATCAGCATTCTCGTCGATCAGGACAGTGAACGTGACTTCGATTTTGAAAACAACCTGAAAATCATCTATACCGGACAAGAAGACGATATCGTTCAGAAAGTTGAAGCCGGTAACATTTCCCTCTCGCTGCCGGGAACCCAGTATGTGACATTTTCCGGAACGAACAATGGCCTGTTCGGTTTGAAGGCGCTCATGAAGCTGGGGGCCATCGACATAACCACCATCGCCAGTGTGGAAAAAGGGAAAAAAGAAAAACTGAGTGTTGATGGTGGCGCTCAGAAAACCAACAATTTTATCAGAGACTACAACTATCGTACAAACACCTATTTCTTTCTGGACCATGAATTCCGAAGCACACTTTATGATGGGTTTGAGGAAAATGGTGGGCGGTTTAATTTAACAAACCGAACTGTCGCAGATCTGGAGGTGTATAAATCGATAGTCACTGAAGTTGCCGGCAGTATGTACGGATACGCCTATGTGAACCCGAACAACCCAGACCAGGACACCTCCTATATTGAACAGCGTATATTTCAACGTTTAACCCTAGATCAGGATTACTCGGCTTCCCTGGACTTGGGATTCATTCGTCTGAACACACAGGTGCAGGATGACGAAATTATAGCCGTTGTGTATCGGATAAATGGTTCAGATGAGAGCTATGGCGACTGGCAGGCAAAAGATACAAGTGATATTAAACTAAAGCTGATCAAGCCCAAACAGAACAGACCGAGCCATCCCTGTTGGGACCTGGAATTTAAAAACGTCTATTACCTCGGAACCACCGGTATCAACGATGTGGGTTTTGAGTTAAGCCTGGTCTATATCTACGGTGAAACCGGCGAAGTGGAACGTGACCCGGTCGACGGCGAAACATTCCTACAAAAATTTGGCCTGGACACCAAGGACAAGTCCGGTAACCCCACGCCTGACAATGTCGTTGATCTGGATAATCCGGCCATCATTAATCTGCAGTCCGGGGAGTTGTGGTTTCCCTATCTGCGCCCGTTTCAGTATGATTCCACTGATTCCAACACCGGTCAGAATCCGGATTTAAATAACCTGTACAACTGCTCGGCCATGTACGACAGCAACCGCAATAATCAAACGGCGATTAACCAGGATTCGAAATTTAAAATTGTTTTTAAATATGAAAACCGCAGCTCCGTCATCAATCTCGGCGCGATGGTAATCGACGGCAGCGAATCGGTCACGCTGGGTAGTCAGACCCTGGTCCGGGGCATTGACTATACCATCGATTATTTCACCGGTACTTTAACATTATTGAACCAAGACGCAATGAGTCCCGATGCCAAGCTCGATGTAAAATACGAGCGCAATCAGTTTTTTCAACTGGATAAGAAAACCATATTGGGCGCCCGGGCCCAATATGACTTTGGCGATAATTCCTTCATCGGTGGTACGGCACTTTACTTCAGCCAATCGGTCGTCGATGAGAAAGTGGATGTCGGCTATGAACCGATGCGGAACTTCGTCTGGGATATAAACGGCCGGGTTAACCAGGATCTGAATTTTCTGACACGGGCAGTAAACTGGCTTCCATTAATCCAGACCGACAAAGCGTCTTTAATCACGATTGAGGGTGAAATCGCCCAGGTGCGCCCCAATCCGAACACACTCAGCAACGACGCTACCGGTGATCCAAACGGGGTTGGTTTTATCGACGATTTCGAAGGCTCAAAACGAATTACATCACCACCAATTATGCAGCGTTACTGGGCCCCTTCTTCGGCCCCGCTCGGAAAAAGTGAAAACCAGCGCGGTTTCTTTTTCTGGTACAACCCCTACGGTGGTGTGTCGACCACAAACATCTGGCCCAATAAAGAGGTCAGTACCCAGGCCCAGAACAACCTCACCGAAATTATGGTGCTGGCGCTCGACCCGGATTGGTCAATTGCCGTCGCTGACGACATGTCGCCAAGAGAAGAGGCCTGGGGTGGCATCACCTATGCGTTTCCTACCAGCTATTACGACCAGTCCAAAACCAAATTCATGGAGATCTGGGTCTGGGGCCAGGCTGGCCGGATGCATGTGGACATGGGCTATATCAGCGAAGATTACATACCCAACAAGAAACTCAATACCGAGGACAAACCCGAGGCCGGCTTTACCCTTGGAAACGGTCTTCTGGACGAGGATACCGAAGATACCGGTATCGACGGTGTATTTGATATCGACGAATATATTATCAATAGTTTCGACGAAACGATACCCTATGGTGATGATCGGCTGACAAACTATAAACGCAGTCTTACAGATCCACACAGCGACAATTGGAAATGGACCGAAGGATCGTCCAATTATCGCCATATCAACGGTACTGAAAAAAGCGCTAAGGATGCCAGCGGCTATGTTCCCGACTCCGAAGATCTGAACCGCAATTATGTGGTCGATCTAACCAATGATTACTACACAATCGATTTTTCCCTGAACGACTGGGTTGACGATGAATACGTCGCCGGCCGGACCCAACATGATAACGGCGATCCTACCGGCTGGAAATTATACCGCATTCCATTGAACGAATTTCAGAAAGCCGGCAGTGACGGCGATGTCAGCTGGCAAACCGTTGAGGCCTGCCGTATCTGGATCGACGGGGTCAGCGGCGAAGAATCCGTCATGATCGCCAAGATTGAAATGGTTGGCAATGAATGGGAAGAGCTGGGAGTCGGAGATGGTGAGGATGGCGAATTTAAAAAAAACAACGAGGTGTTTAGCATCAGTGTGCTGAATACCGAAGACAATTCCGACACATACGACGCTCCCGAGGGGGTCAGGGGTGAATATGACGCCGTGAATGAGATTCAGATGAAAGAGCAGTCCCTGGTCATGTGGTTCAACAGTAGTCAGGGACTCCGGCCGGGCGAGGTGGCGGCG
>Ga0180007_10003873_pt1 | contig 16254 bp, 18 predicted proteins | sample MM_PC_MetaG_FD_121122 | JGI IMG/M metagenome (GOLD analysis project Ga0180007, IMG submission 121122) | Groundwater microbial communities from the Aspo Hard Rock Laboratory (HRL) deep subsurface site, Sweden - MM_PC_MetaG | ecosystem: Environmental > Aquatic > Deep subsurface > Groundwater... | reverse complement strand
ATAAACAACTATCTGATGGCCCGTCATCTTGAACGTATTGCCGACCGGGCGACAAACATTGCCGAAGAAGTTATCTACCTTGTCGAAGGCGAGATTTTCCGCTTACGATAACTGATCGAAAAAATGCGAACTTCCTACATTCTCTCAACCATTGTCGTTTTAGCCTTGGGCTCATACTTTTCAGGACGTTCCAAGGCCTTTGCCGTTTCCAGAAACTGCGGCGGGGTCAAAGGACTGCATTCCCTGCCCAGCCATTACGGCATGTGGACCGCCCTCTGGTGCGCCCTGCCGGCCCTTGTCGTTTTCGCCATCTGGAGTGCGGCGGAATCCCCCATCATTACATCGCTTGTTGTCGCCGGTCTTCCTGCCGATATCAGCAGTTTGCCGCCGAACAAACTGAGCCTGATCGTTAACGACATCAAAAATATTATCTCAGGCAACATTACTTCAGGCTCTCCCGGCCCCGACATTTTGCAGGCCGCGGAGCACTATCGTTCACTGCAGGCGATTTCAGTAAATGCCATGAGCGCTGTTATTCTGGCGATCATGGTGGCTGCAGGCATCACCATCCGCAACAAGATATCACCGGCATTAAAGGCGCGGAACAAGGTTGAAAAGCTCCTTCAGCTTTTGCTTTTCCTCAGTTCCGCCATCGCCATTCTCATCACGGTGGGCATTGTCCTGTCCGTTCTTTTTGAAGCGATACGATTTTTCAAGGTCATACCCTTAAGCGATTTTCTCTTTGGCCTCTCCTGGAGTCCCCAGACCTCCATCCGCAGTGATCAGGTAGGTTCATCAGGGGCCTTCGGCGCCGTGCCTGTTTTTGCCGGCACGGCCTTGATCGCCTTGATCGCCATGCTTGTTTCCGTGCCCATCGGGCTCATGTCGGCGATTTATCTATCCGAGTACGCGGGTGACCGCTTCCGGACCATCGCCAAACCGCTTCTTGAAATTCTGGCCGGCATTCCCACGGTTGTCTACGGCTTTTTTGCCGCGCTCACCGTGGCTCCCTTCATTCGTGACACCGGCGGCCTGTTCGGCCTGTCCGTATCTTCGGAAAGCGCCCTGGCCGCCGGGTTGGTCATGGGTGTCATGATTATTCCATTTGTCTCATCGCTTTCCGATGATGTCATCCATGCCGTACCGCAGACCTTGCGGGACGGCTCTCTGGCCCTCGGGGCTACGAATTATGAGACCATCCGCAATGTGGTCATCCCCGCCGCACTGCCGGGTATTGTCAGCGGGGTTATGCTCGCCGTGTCAAGGGCCATCGGCGAAACAATGATTGTCGTCATGGCCGCCGGTCTTTCCGCTAACCTGACGGCTAACCCCTTAAAGGCGGTCACCACCGTCACCGTGCAGATCGTCACCCTGCTTGTCGGTGATCAGGAATTTGACAGCCCGAAAACTCTGGCCGCTTTCGCCCTGGGCCTGTTTCTTTTTGTCTTCACCCTGGTGCTGAACATCATTGCCCTGTATTTCGTGCGCAAGTACAGGGAACAATACGAATAAAAGGTTTGCTGAGGTTTTTTTATGGATCAACCGGCAATTAACCCGACCATTGACAAGGTGAACAAGGGGCTGAAGCGCCGCTATCGTGCTGAACGACGTTTCAGGATATTCGGCGCCACCGCAATACTTTCGGCGCTTTGCTTTCTTTTTCTGCTTTTTTTCTCCATCGTATCAAGCGGCTATAAGGCATTTCAGAAGACGTTCATCCAGATCGACGTTTTTTTTGACCCGGCTGAATTTACCAATGAAAACCTTGCCACAGCCAATTTTCCCGGCCTGATCAAGGCATCACTCCGCTCCATGTTCCCTGAGGTGACCTCAAGGAGTGACAAAAAAGACCTCTACTATCTTGTCAGTCCGGGCGCTTCCTTTCAGCTCATTAATCTGGTCAAAAATAACACTTCACTCATCGGTCAAACGAAACAGATCTGGGTTCCGGCCAATGATGATGTGGACATGCTGTTAAAAGGAAATATTGACAGATCGCGCCCTGAAGACGAACGGCGTGTGAACGACAACCAGCTGACCTGGCTGGATAAATTGTCACGTGATGGAAAAATCAAAAAAACCTTCAACACGACATTCTTCAAGTCCGGCGATTCACGGGAGCCGGAACTGGCCGGCATATGGGGAGCAACCTGCGGCTCATTTTACACCCTGTTGATCACCCTGTCCCTGTCCTTTCCCATCGGTATTGCCGCTGCCGTCTATCTCGAGGAATTTGCCCCGAAAAACAGGTGGACGGATATCATTGAGGTCAACATCAACAACCTGGCCGCTGTCCCCTCAATCGTCTACGGTCTGCTGGGACTTGCCGTTTTCATCAATTTTTTCGGCATGCCCCGCTCAACCCCTGTTGTCGGCGGTCTGGTATTGACCCTGATAACCCTGCCGGTCATCATCATTGCCAGCCGCGCCTCGCTGAAATCGGTTCCCCCTTCCATCCGTGAGGCGGCGCTTGGCATCGGCGCCTCCAAAATGCAGACGGTCAACCATCATGTTCTGCCCCTGGCGCTGCCGGGCATGCTGACCGGCACCATTATCGGCATGGCCCGTGCCCTTGGCGAGACAGCCCCCCTGCTGATGGTGGGCATGGTGGCATTTATTGTTGACATACCGCATGGCATCACTGATCCGGCAACCGTCCTGCCCGTACAGATTTATCTCTGGTCCGACAGCCCGGAGCGTGCCTTTGTGGAAAAGACCTCGGCCGCCATCATGGTTCTGCTGGTCTTTCTCTTTCTGATGAACGGAGCGGCGGTCTTTCTTAGAAAACGATTTGAAATTAAGTGGTAATAATTTTTTCATAATTTTAAGAAGGAGAAATCGATGAAAAAAAGCATTCTGTTGGCATCAGCACTCATTGCGGGCATGTTCGCCGGCTCATCAGCCCAGGCGGCCGGTCGTGATTACATCAGCGTCGTCGGTTCTTCAACGGTCTATCCGTTTTCCACGGTTGTTGCCGAACAGTTCGGCAAAACCACTCATTTCAAAACACCTAAAATCGAAACAACCGGTACCGGCGGCGGCTTCAAGCTCTTCTGTTCCGGGGTCGGCGTGGAAAATCCTGATGTCGCCAATGCCTCACGCGCCATCAAGAAGTCCGAGTTTGACGCCTGCCAGGCAAACGGCGTCAAAGAGATCGTCGAGGTAAAAATCGGCTATGATGGAATTGTGCTGGCCAGTTCCAAAAAAAGCGCCCCATTTAAACTGAGCCGTAAAGATATCTTCCTGGCCCTGGCCAAAAACGTCCCTGATCCCAAAGGCGGTGACAAGCTGGTACCGAATCCCTACAAAACCTGGAAAGACGTCAATCCTGATCTCCCGGCAACAAAAATCGAGGTGTTGGGCCCTCCTCCCACCTCAGGCACCAGGGATGCATTTGTTGAACTGGCCATGGAAGCCGGGGCCAAAACATTTCCCTTTATCCATGACATGGAAAAGAAGGACCAGGACATGTACAAGGCAACCAGCCAGACTATCCGTGAAGACGGGACCTATATCGAGGCGGGTGAAAACGACAACCTCATTGTGCAGAAACTTGAGGCCAACCCCAAGGCAGTGGGTATTTTCGGTTTCAGCTTCCTTGACCAGAATGCCGACATGATCCAGGGCTCCATTGTTGAGGGCGAGGAGCCTACCTTTGAAAACATCGCCGCGGGCAAATATCCTGTTTCCCGCCCGCTCTTATTCTATGTCAAAAAAGCCCATGTGGACGTTATACCCGGCATCAGGGAATTTCTCGCTGAATTTACCAGCGAAAAGGCATGGGGTGATGAGGGCTATCTCGCCGACAAGGGTATGATTCCCATGCAAAAGGAAGAGAGAGACCAGGTGGCAAAAGATGTCAAAGAACTCAAAACACTCACCAAGAAATGGAAACCGATTTTCCCATTCATGTTACGGAAATGACAGCTGCAGAGATCACGGCAAACACATCTTTTTTTGTGTCGCATGTGATCTCTGTGGTATACAATTGATCAAATAATCACCATCTCATGGAATCACTATTTGAAGTAGCCGAGTCCGGTCTTTTATCCGCCGCCGGCAAGGAAGAGATTTTGCCTGAAGTAAAAAGTCAGACCCTCCATAAAGTACGTGAAACCGTCGGCAAACCGTTTGTCGAGAACCCGCGCATGACCTGCCGGGAGGTCGATGTCTATTATGGTGAAAAAAAGGCGATCAACAATGTCAGCATCGACATTGCCCGCCACGAAGTGATTGCCATGATAGGCCCCTCAGGTTGCGGCAAGTCAACCTTTCTCCGCTGCCTGAACCGCATGAACGACACCATTGAAGGATGCCGCGTGACCGGCGACATCAAACTGGACGGGATGGATATCCACGACAAAAAAGTTGATGTGGTGCCGCTGCGCGCCAGAGTGGGCATGGTATTCCAGAAGCCCAACCCCTTTCCAAAGTCTATTTTTGACAATGTCGCCTATGGCCCGAAAATTCACGGGCTGGCGCAGAACAGATCCGAGCTTGATGAAATCGTGGAAACCTCGCTGAAAAAGGCAGGGCTGTGGGCAGAGGTGCAAGATCGGCTGAACCAGCCGGGCACCGGGCTATCCGGCGGGCAGCAGCAACGCTTATGTATTGCCAGGGCCATCGCCGTCAGCCCGGAGGTGATCCTCATGGATGAGCCATGTTCGGCCCTTGACCCGATAGCCACGGCCAAGATTGAGGAGTTGATCGCCGAACTGCGCGAGCACTATTCCATTGTCATCGTCACCCACTCCATGCAGCAGGCAGCCCGCGTTTCCCAGCGGACCGCCTACTTTCACCTCGGCGACCTGATTGAAGTGGGCATGACGGATCGGGTTTTCACCAATCCCCGCCATCAGTTGACTGAGGATTACATCACCGGCCGTTTCGGTTGACAGCCGGTGAAAAAAACCTTCTGTTTTTGTCACAGACTTTCGAGAATCTTTTTTACCGTATTGCCGTCAGCCATTCCGGCAAAGTTTGTCATAATCGGTTTCATCGCCTGCATTTTGCTTGGGAACTTGCTGAAATCGATATTTTTTTCAATCCATGCCCTGATTTCCGCTTCACTGGCCTGTTTCGGCAGATAACTCTCCAGAATCCGCATGTATTCCGAGGGTCCCTGTCCCTTCTTTTCCAGGGTTTCAGCCTCTGACTTGATGAGCTTTCTGATGACCGCAACCACTTCGGCATCATTCAGCTCTTTTTTCAACTGACGCTGAAACTCGCCGATCAGCACCCTGAGCGCCGATGTCCTCGCCGCGGTCTTTGCCTTCATGGACTCCTTCAAATCGCCTTTTATCTTCTCCTGCAGAGTCATTGCTTCTCCTTTCATATTTTTTTTACTGACGAACCAGCCGCACATTATCCAGATACAGGGTAAGCGGTTGCGGCGGACGATGGACAAAGAGGTACAGACCGCTGATCTTTGTTAAATCAAGCTTTCTGTCTGTCCCCGATGTCTTCAGGTTTTCCAGATCAATGGTAAAAATATTGCTGCCCGGCATTAAAACAACAGTACCGTTTGCCCGGTCGGCAAAGGGCGGATTGTCGTCCCGGTCATCTATTCTATAGGCAATTTTCATCTCATTTAAACCCGGATGATAAATATCGACAAGCAGCTTTGTATACCCCTGCCAGCCTTGCTGAAAGCCTGCCTTGAAGCCGGGATATTCCGCGCTTGGATACATCTCGACCCGCAGGCTGTATTTCCCTGATGTAGCGTGCTCTGCGTCCTGCTCCATGAATGAGCCGCATTGCCAATGAAGAAGGTCAAGTTCCGCCGTTTTCTCAAAGTCAAAAAGCGTTACGACCGATTTTTCCGGAGGCCTGTCCGCCGAACAGCCAACTCCGATTAGCAGCACCGCGACAAGAGACAATTGCCGACAATATCTTAATAACGGCTTTTTCATTTACTTTTCCTGAAAAGATATGACGGTAATTTCAGGCGGCACGCCAATCCTGAAAGGGAAATAGGAAACCGTGCCGATGCCTCGGCTGACATACAGCCATTTATGCCCTCCCCCGGAAAAAAGTCCGGCCATGTATTGCGGATACTCGACCAGATGCAACTTGCGCCAGATAAAGTCCGGCATGCCAATCTGTCCTCCATGGGTATCACCGGCAAGCCACAGCAGAGGGCCTTTATTGCTGAGCTGCTGCCAGCCCTCGGAAAAATGATCCAGAAGAAGCACCGGCTCCTCTGTTTGCCGCAAGTGGTCAACCAAGGCGGACAGACCGGCATCGTCATCATTTTTGGGGAATACCCCGGCTATTGTCACTTTTTTGCCGGTTGCGGGAACAGTGATTTCTTCATAGCCGTCTTTCAGCATACGCGGATGCTGCCGCAGGCGATGAACATTACCCCCGGCATGACAGAAAATGCAATAGCGTCTTCCACTGGAGATGTCGGCATCACCGAGGATGCCGTATACTCCCAGCGGGGCCTTCAGTCTTTCCAGAAATTGCAGCGCAACTCGTGGATCTTTATTCCATTGGGCCATATCGCCGGTAATGACGATGAGATCGGGTTTTATATCCGCCAACAGCTGCAGAACCTTTTCTTCCCTTTGTCCGGTCTTGTCAATATGCAGGTCGGAAAGCTGGGCAATTCTGACATCCCCCCAGGCCTGATACAAATCTCCATCAGGAATTACCACCTCTTCGACCCGGATCCAGTAAGGTTCGACAAAATAGCCGTAAACGACTATCAATAGGATAAAAAAGGCAGCAATAAAAAAGTGTCGTTTACGCAACATACATGCTTTACATAAAAAAATTGCTTACACCACAAATTCAGCCAGCGGGATTCAGCATACCACAGTCTTTCCTCATCCTGGTTGGGCTGAAAAAGGGTGGTAATTAGTTAATAAAAAGACGATATTTCATTTGTTCACTCGGCTTTTTTCTGCTTTTGTCAAAAAAACCTGGCATAGTAATAATCCCACCTGTATGATATTAACTACTTACAGGCTAAAATGAAACTCACAGGCGTCGCTTTGCCGCACTGTGGTCAGTTTTTTTTACATGATGAAAAAAGAAACAAGGCTGAGCGCAAGCCTCGAAGACTATCTCGAGGTAATTGCCCTGATCATAAAAGAAAAAAAGGTTGCCCGGGCAAAAGAGATAGCTGCCCGGCTCAAAGTCAGCCGCGCCTCGGTTACCGAAGCATTCAGGGCGCTTGCCAAAAAAAAACTGATCAACTATGCTCCTTATGAGGTCATTACCCTCACTGACAAAGGAACGGTGGTTTCAGAGGATATCATTCTCCGTCATCATGCTCTGAAAGAGTTTTTTATTAAAGTCCTGGATGTCGATGAGAAACTTGCTGACATTGGCGCCTGCAAAATTGAACATGCCGCTCCCAGGGAAATCATTGACAAGATGATCCGCTTTGTGCAATTTCTCGATCAGTGTCCCAGAGGCGGCACGGATTGGATTGACAGTTTCAGCACCTTCTGCAGCAAGGGCAAAGTCAGCGACGACTGCCAGGCATGCATAGCAAAATGTTTTGAAAAATAGCTTTATGAGAGGGTTGGCGACAATCCACGTCGGCGCGATATATTCATTGTAATTTTTGACAACAAATCGTTTTAAACGCTTAGGAGTGGCGATGGACGGACAATACAAATCTGGTTGGTATATTCACCCAAGTCTCGCTTTGATCAAAATTTACCAGAAAGGCCAGAACTGGGTCTATCAGTGCTACAAGGCAAGCGGCCAGAAATCCATCTCAAAGGAACGTCCCCTGGACCAGTGGATCTGGGCGCTCAGCGAACCCAGTCCTGAGGAATATTAAGCAAGATTACCAAGCGCCTCTTTCAACCGTCTCATTCCCTCTTCAATGGCGTCCATTGAGGTGGCAAAGGAAAAGCGGACAAATTCGTCCGCGCCGAAAGCCGCTCCGGGGACTGTGGCCATGAAGCTTTCCTCAAGCAGATACTCTGACATTTCAACCGATCCGGCGATCACCTTTCCATTAAATTTCTTCCCGTAATATGCCGAAAAATTCGGAAAAACATAAAAGGCGCCACCGGGATTGACACAACTGATTCCCTCTATCGAGGTGAGCTGATTCACGATGAATTCGCGGCGGGGCAGAAACGATTTCCTCATCGTGCCGGGGAAATCCTGCGGGCCGGCAACTGCAGCCAAAGCGGCTTTCTGGGATATGGAAGCAGGATTTGAGGTTGACTGGCTCTGTATCTTGTTCATCGCAGCAATCACATGCTTTGGCCCCAGCGAATAGCCGATCCGCCAGCCTGTCATGGCAAAGGATTTGGACACACCATTCAATATGATGGTCTGCTCTTTCATTTTTGGTTCAATATCCAGGATGTGGGGGAGCTGCACCTCCTCATAGACGATGGTATCATAGATATCGTCGGAGATGACAACCCATCCCCTTGCCAATGCCATTTGCGCCACCTTTTCCAGCGCCTTGGCTGAGAAGATGGCGCCGGTGGGATTGGAAGGGCTGTTTAAGATGATGCCGCAGGTCCTGCCGGTTACGCATCTGCTTAAATTTTCAGCAGTCAAATCAAAATTTTCATTTTCAACCAGGGGAACAAAAACAGGTGTCGCACCGGCAAGAAGAACAATGGGAGGATAGGACACCCAGTAGGGAGTGGGGATAAGCACTTCGTCACCCGGCCCGAAAAGAGCCTGGGCCATATTATAAAGCCCGTGTTTGCCGCCGCAGCATACCTGCACCTGGTCAGGTTCATAATGCCAGCCCCTGTCGGCGGCATAGCGTGCCACGATCGCCTCCCGCAGTTCAGGAATGCCCGGCACGGCGGTATAGCGGGTAAAGCCTTCATCGATGGCCTTTTTACCTGCGGCGCATACATTTGCCGGGGTATCGAAATCAGGCTCGCCCACGCTGAAATTAAGGATATCAGCCCCGGCGGCTTTCATGGCCTTCGCTTTGGCATTCACCGCCAGTGTCGGTGAAGGCTTGATCAATTTCATACGATCTGCAAGTGATATTTGCCCTTCCATATGTGTACCTTTCATTTTTTTTATTCTATGCTGCTGACCAGCTTTCATCGTAATAGACTTTCTTGAGAAACAATCCGCAGGCAGGTGCGGTTGGCCCTGCCAGAGATCGATCCTTCCTCTGTAACACATCGGCGAAATCGGCTACAGTCATGCGGTGTTGCCCTACCTCTACCAACGTTCCGACAATATTGCGAACCATCTTCCTTAAAAAACCGTTGCCGCAGATCTCAAAAAAATACTCGGGCGAAGGACTTTCCACAGGAGAGAGTGATACAGAAAATATCTCCCGCAAGGCGCCCCGGCCGCCGGTTTTTCCCTTATCCCTTGATCCGGTGGCCTCAAAGCTTGCGAAATCATGTCTGCCGAGAATAAACGGCAGACACTGCCTGGCCTTTTCAAGGTCAAAGGGCCCGGGCAGATGGGCGCAGTAAAAACGCCTGTGGGGAGGGACTATTGCCTCCGTGGTAAAAAAATACTGATAAACCTTTGCCCTGGCACTGATGCGGGAATGAAACGTGGAGTCAACCTCCTCAACCTGCCTCACCTTGATGGAATCAGCCAGCAGACTGTTTAATCCGCTCCTGAAAGACGAACAGGCAATTGCCGAATTGGTGGCAAAATGGGCAGTCATGGCCAGGGCATGAACCCCGGAATCTGTCCTGCCCGCGCCGTGAATCACAATTTTTTCACCTGTCATTTTGGTAAGTTTGTCTTCAAGCTCACCCTGAATTGTCCGGACGTTCGTCTGGCGCTGCCAGCCGGAAAAGTCAGTCCCATCAAAGGAAAGTGTCAGCCTGATACTGCGTAAATGTACAGATTGTTTACCCATATGGCAAGGGGAAAGCAGCTATCAAGGGAAAAGAGGAACGGTCTCAAGCCCCAGCGACTCCTTAAAACCGCAGACAACATTCATGTTCTGTACGGCCTGACCTGCCGCGCCCTTGACAAGATTGTCAATGACCGAGACAAGCACGACCCGGCCGGTGCGCGTATCCACTTTGCAGCCGATATCGCAATAGTTGCTGCCACGTACATACTGGGTTGCGGGGAAATTGCCGGGCCGGCAGATCCTGACGAATTGCTCATCATGATAGAATGACAGGAAAAGATCGGATATTTCCTGCTGGTCAACGTCCCTGGTCAGCTTGCCGTAAATGGTGCTTAATATTCCGCGGCTGACCGGCAGAAGGTGGGGGGTAAAGGATATGGTCAGCTGGCTGCCGGCAAGTTTGGCAAGTTCCTGTTCAATCTCCGGGGTATGACGGTGCTCACCGACTTTATAGGCCCGGAAGCCGTCGGCCACTTCACAGAAGAGAGTGCCGACCTGGGCGCCCCGACCGGCGCCGGATGTGCCGGATTTGCAATCCGCAACAATAGTATCAAGATCAATCAGGCCGTTTTTCAGCAGAGGCGCCAGGGCCAGAATAATGGAAGTAGGATAACATCCGGGATTGGCGACAAGCCTTGCCCCGGCGATTTTATCGCGATTGATCTCCGGCAGACCGTAAACCGCTTCTGCAAGGTACTCCTGGGCGGTGTGCGGCTGATACCATGCCTCATAAACCACAGGATCGTCGATACGGAAATCCGCGCTCAAATCGATAACTTTTTTACCGGCCTTCAGCAATTCGGGCACAATGGCCATGGCCGTCTGATGAGGAACAGCGGTGAAAAATATATCAGCGCGGTGGACCAGATCGGTAATCTGCAGATCCTCACAGACGATGTCAGCTATAGCGGCCAGATGAGGATAGACCTGCGACAACCTTTTCCCGGCATAATTGCGCGATGTGGCGACAGTAATCTCAACCTCGGGATGCAGGCTGAGAATACGCGCCAGCTCACCACCCGTATATCCTGATGCCCCAACAATACCTGCACGTAACATGCGTTTTTCCTTTCTCCATGCATTTTAAATAAAAACGGGGAAAGACGAACATATCGTTTCGTCTTTCCCCGTGTATGGAAGATACATTTACGAAAAGTAAATAGTCAGATCAACGTTTCGAGAACTGGAAGCTTGCCCTGGCTGCTTTCTTGCCGTATTTTTTACGCTCTTTTATACGGGCATCGCGTGTTAATAGGCCTGCTTTTTTCAGAGGCTGACGATTGATCACATCAACATCGAGCAGAGCCTTGGCGATCCCATGGCGTAATGCCTCAGCTTGAGCAGCCTTGCCACCGCCTTTCAGGGTGGCAATGACATCATATTTATCAATTGTATCAGTCAGAACAAATGGTTTGGCGGCAATCTTCTGATCAATTGCACCGCCGAAATAATCGGCAAAAGCCAGTTTGTTCACATTGATATTACCACTACCCGGTTGCAACCAGACTCTGGCAATAGCAGTTTTTCTTTTTCCTGTGGCATAGTAACGCAGTTCAGACATATCTCTACTACCTCAATTATAATTCAAGATTTTCCGGCTTCTGCGCTTCATGCGGGTGTTCAGAGCCGGCATACACTTTCAATTTTTTCAACTGGGTACGACCAAGGGTGTTTTTTGGCAGCATCCCTTTTACTGCAATGTAGATCAGCTCTTCAGGGCTTTTAGCAAGAACTTCCTTTGCAGTCCGTTCCCGCAAACCACCCATATAACCGGAATGATTGTAATAAATTTTATTGTCAAGTTTTCTGCCGGTTAAACGAACCTTGTCAGCATTGACAACGATGACAAAATCACCGGTATCCTGGAATGTTGAAAAGTTCGTTTTGTGTTTACCGCGAAGCCTGCGTGCGATCTCAGAAGCAAGGCGACCAAGTATCTTCCCCTGAGCATCAACCACAAGCCATTTCCGTTCAATTTCTTTGACCGGTGTTAAAATCGTTTTCATTTCAATAACCTCAATTCACTAACAATATGACACCCGACGCTCATATTATAATTATATATGATGATTCAGGTGATTTATTGACAAAAAAAGGTCCGAACCCGGTTCGAACCTTTGAATAAGCCTGGAGCGGGAAACGAGATTTGAACTCGCGACTTCAACCTTGGCAAGGTTGCACTCTACCACTGAGTTATTCCCGCTTATAGCTGTTCCAAAACATGAAGAATATAACCGGGGGCGCAAATATTTGTCAACAAAAAATTACCTTTTTTTCTTTACTTTCAAGTGAAAAGACAATTCGGACAAAACAGAAAAATATCTTGCCACTCAATCAGTTAACTTGTTATAGATATACTATATTTATTCATTCGTAAAAAGTCGTCACCCCGGTGAAAACCGGGGTCCAGAAAGTACTTAACTTATTGAAAATACTGGATTCCGGCTTTCGCCGGAATGACGAAAAACGAGGAATTTCGACTTTTTACGAGATCATCAAGAATGAGGAGTAAAAAATGAGTGTGCCGGACAGAAAGACGGATGGCGGTGTGCTCACCGATGAAAAACAGAAGGTCCTTGAACCCCCGCTTTACAAGGTTCTGCTGCATAATGACGATTATACCACCATGGATTTTGTCATCACGATTCTGGAAACGGTTTTCCATAAAGATCCCGGAGAGGCGGCCAGGATCATGTTGAATGTGCATCAGCAGGGCATAGGCATTGCCGGAGTTTATACCAGGGAGATTGCCGATACCAAAATTCACATCGTGCACGATCTGGCCCGGCGCAACGAATTCCCGCTGAAATGCTCCATGGAGCAGGCATAAAAGCTGTCATGGCCCAGGCGGCCTGGCAGATAACCAAGGAAGAAAGGCCCTTTGCTTCTTAATGAGAGCGAAGCGGAATTTCTTGGAAAAAATATGATTAATCAAAAAGTGGAAATGGCCCTGGTGATGGCAATCCGTGAGGCCAAAAAACGCAGGCATGAGCATGTAACTGTCGAACATATCCTTTACGGGCTGCTGCATGATGAAATGGCGGTCAAGATTATAGAGGGCTGCGGCGGCAACAGGCAAAATCTGCTCAAGGATCTTGAGTCCTTTTTTGTCCTGAATCTGCCGGTGTTTGATGAAAGCGCCGCCGCCGATCCGGTGCAGACCATCGGCTTCAACCGTGTCCTGCAGCGGGCCATCGCCCATGTGCAGAGCTGCGGCAAGGCCGAGGTGGATTCCGGCGATGTGATAACGGCGATTTTCGCCGAGCAGGAGTCATTTGCCGTTTATTTTCTGGAGAAAGAGGGGCTGAGCAAATTCGACATGGTGCGGTACATCTCCCACAAGCCGCCTTCGGCCCCCGTTGCCCTTCCCCGGGATGGGCAGAAAAAGGAAGCGGAAAAACCGAGAACGGCCCTGGAGAAATTCACCGTCAGCTTTTCCCTGCGGGCGGCGGAAGGGCTTATTGATCCGCTTATCGGCCGCAGCCGTGAACTGACCAGGGTGATGCAGATTCTCTGCCGCCGGCGGAAAAACAACCCTCTGCTGGTGGGCGAGCCCGGGGTGGGGAAAACCGCTATTGCGGAGGGCCTGGCCCTGCGAATCCATGAGGGCCGGGTGCCGGATCTTCTCAGTGATGCCTCGATCCATTTGCTGGACATGGGAGCGCTGCTCTCCGGCACCAAGTACCGGGGTGACTTTGAGGAACGGCTGAAGGCGATCATCTCCGAGGTGGAAAAGCAGCCGAACATCATTCTGCTGATTGATGAAATCCACACCATCGTCGGCGCAGGCGCCACCAGCGGCGGCAGCATGGATGCCTCCAATCTGCTGAAACCCGCCCTGCAGGCCGGCACCCTGCGCTGCATCGGTTCCACCACCTATGAGGAGTATAAAAATTATGTTGAAAAAGACCGGGCCCTGTCCCGGCGTTTTCAGAAGGTTGATATCGAAGAGCCTTCAGTGGACGAAACCTATGAGATTCTCAAGGGGCTGAAGTCGCGCTACGAAGAGCATCACGGCGTGAAGTTTTCAAACACTGCGGTCAGGGCGGCGGCTGATCTTGCCGCCCGTTATCTGAACGACCGCTTTTTGCCGGACAAGGCCATCGATGTTATCGACGAGGTGGGCGCATCCATGCGTCTTGCCAAACCGCAGAAAAAAAGAAAAAACGTCACCACCCATGATATTGAAATCGTGATTGCCAGAATGGCCAGGGTGCCTGCCAAGAACATTTCCGGTTCCGATATGCAGCAGCTGAAAGGCCTGATGCAGACATTGAAGGGCCGGATCTTCGGCCAGGACCATGCGCTTGATGCCATTGTCACGGCGGTCAAGCGGAGCAGGGCCGGTCTGAAAGACCCGGAGCGGCCCACCGGTTCGTTCCTTTTTGCAGGTCCTACGGGGGTCGGCAAAACAGAAGTCGCCAAACAGCTGGCGGACGCTCTTTCCGTGCATTTCGAACGGTTTGATATGAGCGAGTATATGGAAAAGCACGCCGTGGCAAGATTGATCGGCGCGCCTCCGGGTTATGTGGGATTTGATCAGGGCGGACTTCTTACCGATGCCATCAGAAAGCATCCGTACAGCGTGCTGCTGCTTGATGAGATAGAAAAGGCCCATCCGGACATCTTCAGCATTCTTCTGCAGGTGATGGATCATTCAACCTTGACCGATAATGCGGGCCGCAAGGCGGATTTCAGGAATGTCGTCCTGATTATGACGACAAATGCCGGGGCAAGGGAATTAAGCGGACAGTCCATCGGCTTTATGACCAATAAAAAGGGGAGCGGCCAGAAGGCCATCAAAAATCTGTTTTCCCCGGAGTTCAGGAACCGTCTTGATGCCATCATTACCTTCAATGCCCTTGAGCTTCCGGTGATGGGGATGATCGTTGATAAGCTGATCAATGAACTTCAGGACCGGCTGCAGGAAAAGAAGGTGCGTATCACCATTACGGAAAAAGCCCACAAGTGGCTGGCAACTGCAGGGCATGACCCGGATTATGGGGCACGGCCCCTGCGGCGGCTTATCATGAGTGAAATTGGTGACAAGATCACCGAGGAGATCCTGTTTGGCCGGCTGACCCGGGGAGGCGCCGTCCTGGTTGACCGGCCGGCGGAGAGCTTTGTTTTTACCTTCAATCCGGATGTGTGAAAGAAAATAAAAAAAATCAGGCCGGGAACTTTTGCAGTTTATATCAATCTGTTATATAACACTATCCGGAGTTTCGGGTTTTGGGTTTACAGTTCCGGGTTGTCAGTATATATTGCCAACCAGGATAATTTGTTTTATTTTTTTTATGTTAACCTGAAGACTTTCAAGAAAAGGCATCAGCCAACGCAAAACTGTCATATGACAAGATTAGCCGTGGGGAATTACTTGTTGCGTCGCTCATCCTCAGCCATTATGCACTGATCTGCGGAACGATGCAGCCCGCCAACTCTTCCTGAAGAAATTTTTTGTCACAATCACACATCACTCATTTATGTAGAAAGGATTACCAATGAAACACGCGAAGAAATTTTACATGACCACCGCCCTGGTTCTCGCCCTGGCGTTTACCGGCTGCAATCAGAATGAGAAGAAAGCAGAGACCACCGCTCCGGAAACCCAGGCAGCGGCGGTATCGACCCAGGAGAGCAAAGATGCCGCAGCGCCGGCCCAGGCAACCGACGAGGCCTCGGTTCACGCTGCAGCGCAGCCGGCGGCAGAGGCTGCCCCGGATGCTTTGTCCGGCGCCATCGTCGAGACCTTTGACAGCGGCGGCTATACATATATTCAGCTTGATACGGGCAGTGAAAAAGTATGGGCCGCTGTCGGCCAGGCGAAAGTGGCTGTCGGAGACAAAATCAGCCTGCTCAACGGCCCGGTGATGCGTGATTTTCACAGCACGAGCCTTGACCGCACCTTCCCGGAAATTATTTTTTCTTCCGGTATAGCAGGAGCAAAGGCTGATTCCCACGCTGGTGTCGCGTCGAGTTTTTCTCAGGCGGTGCAGGGGGAAGGAGTGTCGGCAATGCCTCCGGCGGCAATGGGAATGGGCGCTGAAGAAGCCAGTGGCGGCAGCATCAAGGCAGTCACTCCGCTGCAGGAAATCAAGGTGGAAAAAGCTGAAGGCGAAAATGGCTATCAGGTGGGAGAGCTGTTCGCATCAGCCGCTGATCTGGCCGGTAAAAAGGTGAAAATTCGCGGCAAGGTGGTGAAGGTGTCACCAGGTATCATGGGCCGCACCTTTATTCATCTGCAGGATGGCACCGGTAATCCGATGAGCAACACCCATGACCTTGTTGTGACCTCTGCCGATGTGCCGGAGCTGAATTCCATTGTTGTTGTTGAGGGAGAACTGGTCAAGGATAAGGATTTTGGCGCAGGCTACTTTTATAACGTTATTGTTGAAGGGGCTACCGTCAGCAAGTAGCATGCTTTT
>Ga0180007_10003872_pt1 | contig 16258 bp, 12 predicted proteins | sample MM_PC_MetaG_FD_121122 | JGI IMG/M metagenome (GOLD analysis project Ga0180007, IMG submission 121122) | Groundwater microbial communities from the Aspo Hard Rock Laboratory (HRL) deep subsurface site, Sweden - MM_PC_MetaG | ecosystem: Environmental > Aquatic > Deep subsurface > Groundwater... | reverse complement strand
TGAGTGCTGACGGTGATATTTTGGTTAACGAAATTGCACCCAGGCCGCACAACTCTGGTCATCTTACAATCGAAGCTTGTATTACTTCGCAATTTAATCAGTATTACCGTATTTTGGCCGGCTATCCACTGGGTGCTACCGATCAGGTGCTCCCGGCAATGATGATAAACCTGTTGGGGGAGCCGAATGCCGACGGCGAGCCGGAATATGTAGGGCTTGAAACGGCGCTGGCTGTACCCGGAGTTGCCGTGCACCTGTACGGTAAGCGCACGGTAAAGCCGTTCCGCAAAATGGGACATCTGACCGCTCTGGGCTCTACGATAGAGGAAGCAATACAGCGGGCCGAGCAGGCGCGCCAGGCTATACGCGTGCAGGTTAAAGCTTGATAATACAAGTTTGAACGCGTAAACTTTGTCTTATTGTTGCCGATACGGTCATGCGCTGTTGCTTTGAGCGGGCGTTGTCGCCTGGCTGTTAGTGACTTTTATATACTTTTTATTCTGGCAATAATTTCATCCAGTACCAGTTCGACTGCTTGATCGGCCTTTACCCGTACGCTGGCGCAGGCTGCATAGACTGCCTGGCGCTGCCTGTACAGTTGTTCCGGATTGCCTGCCAGTAGTGGACGGGAAGGGTCTTTACCAAGCCTGGCCTGCAGTACCGGCCAGGGAGCGTCCAGCCAGATACACAGACTGTGTTCGCGAATGGCGTTTGCGCTGGCTGCGGCCATGCAGACACCGCCGCCGGTGGCAATAACGATATTGGTCGCGCTTTTACACAAGCTCTGAACGAGATCTGCCTCTGCCTGGCGGAACTCGGCTTCGCGACCGGCCGCAAAGAGTGCGGAAATTGCCTGCCCGAACTGCGCCTCTAATACTGTGTCGCAATCCAGAAACTTCCGGTCGAGCGCTGCAGCCAGTTTCCGGCCAACGCTGCTTTTGCCGCAGCCCATGAAGCCGATCAGTACCAGTGGTTTGGGAAAGTCAGCTTGCATTTTCGGCAGGCTTATTGCTTGAATATTTTATGATTAGCTCATGCAGCTGTCCGGCGATGCCATGCAGCTTTTTGGTGGTTTCGCTGGTGTAGTTAGCCGATTCGACAAAGCTGTTTACGCCGGAAGAAATTTCCTTGAGGGCCTGGAGTATCTGGCTGAAGGCCATGTTTTCTTCATTGATTGAGTTGTGTATCTTCTGGGTAGCGCCGGCGGAAGCTTCAGCGGATTCGACAATTCCGGAGAAGGCATCACCCATTCCGGAGGCTATGTCCCAGCTTTGTTCCAGCGAACTGTATCCTTCGCGTGATACGCTAACCACTTTGCCGGAAAAAGCAATAAGGCTGTTAACCTTGGTTTTTATGTTTTTTACGCTGCTCATGGTGGAGTCAGCCAGGCGTTTTACTTCTTCTGCCACGATGCGGAAATTTCTACCGGCGTCTCCGGCCGCCACTGCTTCCAGAGATGCATTGAAAGCGATGATTCTGATCTGAGTGGCAATGCCTTCGATAAGGCGTACAATGTCGGTGATGGTCGTTAGTTCTTCATTGAAGCTGTTGATCAGATTGATGGCCTCGGCCGTATGGTTGATTACGGCCTCCAGCTTCTTGAGGGCATTGCGTACGCTGTCTGCGCCTTCAGTAGCTTTGCTAAGTGTTGCCTCGGTAGCTTCGTTTACATTGTCCGATTCGCGGGCAATCTGGTTAAGCAGGCTGCCGGCATCCTCCATGGTGGCAACCATTTCGCGCACGGCGGCTGCTTGCTGATTTCCGGTGACACTTACCTCACGTGCCGATACCGCAATTTCCTCGGCGGAGGTAGTAAGCTGGCTGGATTCCTGATCCAGAAGTCCGAATACATTCTGCAGGATAGAATTCTGCTTGTTGATGGCCTCCGCCTGTTCCTGAGAGGTGCGGAATACCAGTTCCTGCTTGATTGCCAACTCGAAGAAAATGCAGAGTACCAGCCATAGGTAGCCGTACACCAGCATCCACGCGTAGGGCATTAACTGTCCGGTTTCAAAGCCCATGTCATAGAGGCTGGTGATGATAACGCCGGTAAAGCCGATTATCAGCACCAGGTTTTTCTTGATACCCCGGCGTATGGTGCTGGCGACGATCAGTGCGATGCAGAACAGCAGATTGGGTGTTATGATGAACTGCATGGTAATGTGGAACATACTGTTGGCGCTGTTAAAATCAGGCTGCAGCCAGATCAACAGGCTGGCTATGGCAACCAGGCCCAGCATGAACTGCTTTATAATCCGACGTCGGTGCAGCAGGCCGGTTGTCTCCATTACAAAAAATGTGAAGAAACTGACACAGAGGAAAAAACCGGTTCTGCTGAATTTGGTCAGCAGAGTATCAGACGCCGCCAGATGGTTGAATACAATATTTACGTATGCCAGCGCAAAACTGCCGCAGAACAGAGCGAACCAAAAGTAAACGCTGTTGCGGCCCTTGCCGGCAATATACATGAACATAAAATAAACCAGCAAAAGCAGGCCGATTACAAAGCCGCCGGTTACCAGTTGCGTCATAAAAAAATTGCGCCAATATACATATGAAGAGGCTTGCTGCGAGCTGGCGATTGCCAGGTCCGGCAGGGGATTTCGTTCGCTACGAATGTACGCCTGAACCATGATGGTATTCTGTTCACGCAGCAGCAGGGGATCGAGTTGGACCATTATGGTCGAGAAAAGTCTGGTACGGTTGGCGTCTTCTTTTGTTCCAAAGCTATGCAGCTTGCGTCCATTCAGAAACAACTGGTAGGGATACGAACTTGGTCCTATTATCAAAGCCAGGTCGGTCTTGCCGGAAATAAGCGTCGGGGTTAGTTGCAGGTCAAAATCAACAAGAAATTCATACGGCTTAACGTCCTTTGTAGTCGCTGCCGGAAGGAGCTCTTCGGCCATTGTCTGCATTCCAAGCCCGGAGTCGAGCTGCTGGCTGCTGGTTTTCATAAGGTTTATGGATTTGAGCGAGGGGCCGCAGGAGACGAGTATAAGGGTTCCTAAAGCGCAGATCAGTATTGCGGCCAGCCTGTTGTGGGATAATCTTCCGGTATTGCCGTGTAAAGCCGATGCCTGGGCCGGGTTCATGATGCTTCTCCTGTGCTGCCGTGTACAGTCGATTCTGAAAAACGCTGCAGCAGTATTTTGAGCTCGTCGATAAGCTGCTGTACTTTTGCAGTCTCGGTACTGCCATCTTTAGTGCCGGACAGAATCTGTTCGGCGCCTTCGGATATCTGCTTGAGTGTGGCAAAAATCTGCTCATAGGCCTGGTTCTGCCCTACCAGGATTGAACTGATGTCCTTTGAATTGTTGGCCGTATGTTCTGCCGAACCGCGTATCTGCATGAATATAGTGTTGAGGTCGCGTGATAAATTCATACCTTCGCCGATTTTCAGGGTGCCTTCTTCGGAGGAGGTCTGCAGTCGCTGTGAGTAGTGCTGTATCTGGGTGATGCGGCTTTTGATGCCGGACAGTGATTCCACCGTACCGTTGGCCAGCCGCCGGATTTCTTCGGCCACAATACGGAAACTGGCTCCGGCCGCTCCGGCTGAAGACGCTTCCAGCTCGGCATTGAAGGCGATGATACGAGTCTGATTGGCTATGCCGTTGATCAGTTCGATGATTTCACCAATTGACGAGATCTCTTCGGTAAGTTCGCTGATTTCCTGCAGGGTGGTCTGGTTGGCTTCGCGGATTTCGGCCATTTTCTGGATGGTGTCCTGAACTTTGCCGAAGCCGCTGTCTACCAGATCCTGGCTTTCGTCGGCATTGCCGGCAAGCGCGATTGCCTGATCCTGAATCTGGCGGCTGATGCTGCTGGAGTCCTGCATTGTGGAGACGATTTCCTTGACGGCCGAAGCCTGTTGGGTGGTTGCCGCCACTGTTTCGCGGTTCTGGCTGGAGAAATGCATGACGGTAGTGGAAAGGCTGTCGGTGGTGTTTTTGAGTTTATCCAGCATGAGCCGGAAAATATCCAGTGCGTCGTTCATGAGGGCGGCGGTGCGGCTGTTGTCGTCGCGCAGGTCGCTGGCAATAAGGCTTCCGGTATTGCCATGCTCTACCATATCCAGCAATGCCTGCTGGATGGCTATCAGCCGTCGCTTGCTGAAATGCCGGTTGTACATGAGTATGGCCGGTACTGTTAGCAGGTTAAGGCCGAGGGCGAAAATAATGCGGGCGGTAAAAAAGGCGCTGTCGGCCGGACTCTGCTGGATGGCTAAAATTAGGAGCACGATTCCGGTACTGGTAAGCAGGCTTGGCATCATCAGCGGTAGTACAGCGACAAAGGTCCGCAGCCGTTTCTGGCTGCCAGAATAGCTGATGGGTATAGCCTGACCAGCTTTGCTGCGATTTTCGGCAACTATGCGTTCGGTGATGTCCGTGGTGGCGGTATGTAGAAAATAGTAGATTACCAGCCCGGTGATAAAGGCCGCATACAGTCCGTAGATGATGGTGGCGCTGACATGCAGGCTGCTGCCGAACCAGGCTCCGACATTGACAACTGCAACGATAATGCAAAGCAGCATGCGGCCGAAAATGAGAGCCGACTGGATCATTGGCAGTCTGGCCATAAAATTGTAAACCCGTACCGGTGGATAGTCCGGCCCGCCCTTTTGATGTTTGCGGATGAGTGATCCGAGGTACAGATTCATGGGCAGGGCCAGCAGAAGCTGATTGAGCAGGATTACCAGTGCCAGTCCGATCATAAAACGGCCGGCCGGTACTTCGGCAAAATTTATCAGCGAGCCCCCATATATGGTAGCAAGCGGCGCTCCCACCAGGTTGGCGAACAGTTCCGTCAGGTAAAAACGCCGGATAAGTGCTGCTTCGGTATTTTTGTTTTGCATTATCACCTCGTCTGCCTATATACTCAAGGATAGACTTGTATCTGTCAAGTATAGCTTGTACTGGCGGGCCGCTGTGCTATACTTAAAGCAGCCCTGTGGAGGAGCTCATGAATCAACTTCGGCTTACGCCGCTGGAAAAAAAGGTAGCGCTGAAAATTGCGCTTTCATCATTTCTGATCCAGTTTATTGCTCTGTATTCCAGTGAGATATTTAACGGTTTTTTTAATCAGCGTTTTGACTCGCTTGGCTTGGCGATGCTTGAGCGTCTGCCCTTCTTTTTTAAGCCTACCGTTTTGGGTGTGTTTATAGGTGCCTATATTTTTCAGTTGGTGATGATGTTCATAACCTTGCGGCCAATGGTTCGCTATCTGGATAACGGTGAAAGTTATGCGGAAGCCCGCCTGGCCGCCATTAAATTACCCTGGCGTATCGTGCTTATTCAGAGCGGCACCTGGATTCTGGGCACTACGGTGTATTTTATCCTGCGCGGATGGAATCCGGAGAGCGGTCTGCCCTATGTGTTCAGTATCCTGCTTAAGCTTTCAGTCGGGTTTGTCGGGTCGCTGTTCAATTGTGTAATCGCCAACATTCATCTTCTGCCGATAAAGCAAGAAATGCGCATTGTGGATATGCGCAGCGGCGAAACCGACCATTTTATGCGCAACAAAAACTTGTTCATTGTTTTTTCCGCTGCCTTTTTGATGGCTGTTCATTGCGTCTATATTGCCTGGTATCTGATTGGTTCGGCCGGCGGCAGCTATGCCCTGCTATTGCCCCTTGCGCTCTGGTTAAGCTATTTTATGCTGGCGCTGGTGGGTCTCGGCTTTGCTTCCCGCTATGAGTATAAGCATCAGCTGGTTTTCCTGAAGCAGCATCTTGGGCGTCTAGTGGACAGCAGTACCGCGGTAAGCGGTGACCAAGTGCAACTGCTGGCTTTTGACGAAGTCGGGGAGCTGGCGGCCCTGTTTAACCGCTTTAGCGATAAATTTCGCAAGCTGCTGACCGAGATCAGCGGGTCAACCTTGATGCTTTCCAACTCTGTACAGGATTTGTCCACCACTACCAAAGAAGTCAGCTCCACCTCAAACATGCAGGCAGCGGCGGTAAAGGAAGTGGTTTCTACAATGGAAGATTCCAATCATATCACGCAGTCGATAGGTCGTTCCATTTCCGAGGTCACGCGGATAGCTATGAAGACCAAGGAGCATGTCGAGGATGGAACCACGCTGGTACAGGATACCAGTCAGAAAATGTCGGAGATTCGTAAAAAAAACATGGATACAATAGCCGGCATACGTTCGCTGGCCGACAAGATCCGCGCCATCTGGGACATTGTAGACATCATCAATACTATTGTTGAGCAGACCAGGATCATAGCTTTTAACGCTGCCCTGGAAGCCTCCACCGCTGGAGAGGCCGGAAGGAATTTTCGTATTGTCGCAGGCGAGATAAAGCGGCTGGCCGATTCCACCAATCAGTCTACCAGCGAGATTCAGAGCCGCATTACTGAAATCCAGAAGGCGGCAAACAACCTGATCGTAGTTTCCGAAGAGGGTACCGAGCGCATTCGGCAGGGGCATGAACTATCGGAACAGTTGCACAGTGTTTTCTCGGACATTCTTGATTCAGCTGATATCTCGGCCAGTTCTTCGGAAAATATTGAGTTCTCAATACGTCAGCAGGCGGCAGCGTTTGAGCAGATACTGGTGACGATGAAAGAAATATCACGTGGTATCGACAATCTGGTTCTTACCCAGCAGCAGACCGCCCAGACGGCTGAGTCTTTGGGCTCTATGGCCAGTAGTCTGAAATTGCAGGCGGCTGAATTTTCCCCGGTTGTGCAGGAAAGGGTGGATAATGAAAAGTAGTGAGATAAAGGAAGCGCTTTCGGCCAGCGAAGGATTAGAGGAGATCGGTTTAGCTGACACTGAAGAGCTGAAAAGCCGTTTTTTTGTTTTTTCAGTCGGTGATCTTTTATTTGCACTACCGCCCGAAGCTGTGCACGAGATAATCGCCGGTCTGGAAGTATATCCGCTTCCCTCTTGTCCGCCCTATATTCCCGGCCTGGTTAACTGCCACGGGCAGCCGTATACCGCGTTTGACCTACGGGTACTGTTTGAAAACGAACGTCAGCCTGCTGCAATGTTTTTAGTGTTGAAACTGGAGCAGGACAATGTGGCAATCGGCTGTACCGAGGTTAACGAAATTGTTGATCTTCCGGCAAGCTCTGTCTCAACTTTTGCGGCTGCTGATGCTGATGGCCGTTTCTGCCTGGCCATGTTTGATCATGGAGGTCAACGGGTGCTGGTTCTTTCGATTCCGCAGCTGCTGGCTCAACTGGAGCAGGATCTTGGCTGACACTCCTGAGGTTTTTTTGCTGGATTATGGCCGCTTTGACATACTGCTGCCAGCCGGTGATTTTGGCGAGCTTATTTCGGGAAGTGAATTAAAAGACTTGCCCGAATATGGATGCCCCGCTTGCCTTCTGCGCGGACGGGAAACCCGACTGGTATGGCTAGACAATTTTGTTAGCCATTTGCTTCCTGCTGTGGAAGCGGAGACTTCCGGTCTGCCGACTTTTTTTGTTGTTCGTGAGCGCCGGACTGAGGGGGCGGTTTTGGCTACATATCGCAGCTTTGAGCTGCTGACTTTTCCCTTGCATGAACTGAAACTTCTGCCGGCCGGTTTGCGTAAGCGGCTCGGATTGTTGGGGCTGGTCGCTGTGCGTTTTAGTACAGCTGATCGGCTGCAGTACCTGCTGGATGTCTCTAGTTCTGGCAGCACTGCTACCGGGCGCGACAGAGAAAAAACAGCTTGACGATGAAAGAGGAGCGGGCATGAGAGTATTCATTGCCGATGATTCTGTAGTTATCCGTAATATAGTCAAGGAAATTCTAGCCCAACAGAAAGGCTTTGAAGTAGTTGGCGAAGCTGCCAATGGCCAGCTTGCGCTTAGCCGGGTACTGGAGCTGCAGCCAGATATTGTTATCATGGACATGGACATGCCGGTGATGAATGGCCTGGAAGCAACCTGCCGGATTACCAGGTCGTCGTCGATTCCGGTGCTTATGTTCAGCAACAATGCCGATCCAGAATTACCTTTTCGGGCACTGGAACGCGGAGCTGCCGATTTTTTACGCAAACCGGATTTTAACGATATAAACAAGCCTGAATATATCCGAAAATTTGTAGATCTATTGGCCAGTATCAGCGCTCGCTATAAAGGCCGCATATTCTTTTCCTATCGCCAGTCGACAGATGATTGTGTGGCCAGCGCAGCCCACCAGCCGCCGCCCTCGACCAGCCGGCAGACTGACGTTGCATCCCGGCTGTCAGCCGGTCCTGGTGCCGGAGTGGCCGGCCAGCCACAGCCAGTACCAAGACAGAACCACCAGTCGATTCGGGTAATAGTGGATGCAGGTGATATAAATATTCCGCCTGACTTGTCGTTGCTGCGGCCGGGCATGGCGGTGCTTGGCGCGTCTACTGGCGGCCCGCAGGCCGTGCTGCGTTTTTTGACTGATCTTGGAGCGCCTTTGCCAATTCCACTGCTTGTAGTCCAGCATATAGAAACCGGTTTTGACCGAGGCTACGCCGAATGGTTGTCCGAAGAAAGCCGGCAGCTAGTACGGTTGGTCATGGATGGCGAGGTGCCCAAGGCTGGTGTTGTGTATATAGCGCCTACTGATATTCATTTACGCTGCGAATATGGCCGACTGCGGCTTGATGATGGTCCTAAAGTACTTAACCAAAAGCCTTCGGTGGATGTTCTGTTTAACTCTGCCTGTGAAAGTTATGGTTCCCGAGTGTTGGCCATATTAATGACCGGCATGGGCACTGATGGCGCTGCCGGTTGTCTTGCCATAAAAAAACAGGGAGGCTGTACCCTGGTGCAAGATGAGGCTACCAGCCTGATATACGGTATGCCTAAAGCCGCGGTTGATTGTGACGCCGCAAGTTATATTGTGCCTTTGCCGCTGATCAGCAAATATGTACGGGCAGCGACGGGATTGTCGGTATGAGTGAAGCGGCTGTCCTATTGCCGGACAATGATCTGGAAGCTCTGGTACGCAGTATAGAACTGGAAACCGGATTGTGTTTCCCGGAAGTGCATCATGACACTATCATAAAGGCGGCCAGAGAGCATTGCAGCCAGCTGGGGTTGGCATCTGGTGACTATGCCAAAATTTTCCATACAAATAGTGAAGAAAAAGCCCGGTTTCTGGATGATATCATGATAGGCGAGACCTATTTTTTTCGCGATGAGAAGCATTTTTCCGCACTTTTACATTATGTACTGCCGCAGGTGTTGCGCCATGGCGGGCCGGCGAAGCTTTGGTCAGTAACTTGTGCCAGCGGTGAGGAAGCCTTGTCGCTGATGGCCATGGCTGTTCATGTGCAGCAGAGTCTTGGCTGCGGTTCTGACCTTCAGCTACTGGCTACCGACATTAACCGCAAAGCGCTTGATTTCTTTCGGCAGGGTCACTTCGGTATGGGCTCGTTTCGAACTGACGGCCGGCAGTGGCATCCCTTGCTGGATACAATAGGCGGTTTTTCGGGAGACCAATGGTTGTGCCATCCGGAAATTCTGGCTTCGATAGATATTAGGCAGCTGAATATCCTGAGCGGAAGGCTGCCCGAGGCGGCCGTAGATCTGATTTTTTTTCGTAATACTTTATTGTACATGAAACCTGAGCATAAAAGCCGTATAGTGGACAGGCTGGTTTCGGTGTTAAAACCGGGCGGTTTTCTGTTTCTGGCTTCCCCGGAGATACCGACAGTGCGTCATCCGGGCTTGAAGATCATGGAGCGCGAAGGTACCTTTTTTTTCATGCGTGAGGAGGCCGGACCGGCCGCCGCGTCAAGGAAGCCGGCCTCAGCTAAGTCAGCTGGTGACCCGCCAATGCGACTTAGGTCTGAAAAGCGCAATATAGCCACCGGCTCGGCTGCTGCAGCCTCGGCTGAGGTGCTGATCCAAAGGTCCGGCCGGCAGCGGCGACAGAAAGGCCAAATTGTCAGCCGGAACGATATCCGGGCAGGGCTGGAGCAGGCAGCATTACTGCTACTCGCAGTGGATGGCGCCAGTCAGCCGGCAACTGCCGCCGTTACTGATTGCGAGTCTACGGCTGCCGGGCAGGTGGCCGCGTCACTGGTCGATATTGTTAAGGCAATTAGGGAGAACCGCTTTAGCAGGGCGGAGCAGTTGCTTGAAAGTTTTGAAACCTTCGCTAGCGAGAATTTTGTCAGCACTTTTTTGCGCGGGCTGCTGCTGAAGCATCAGGGAAGATCTCTGGAAGCAATGGAACAATGGGAGTCTGCGCGGCTGTATGAGGGTGGTTTCTGGCCGGCTTCTTTCTATCTTGCGCTGGAATACCACCAGCGAGCTCCTGAGCGTGCCGGAGAATTACTGCAGGAGTGTCGCAAAATGCTGATTGCAGGCAAGAGCTCCGAACAGTATCTGGCCCTGCTCGATGGTTTTGATATGGAATATTACCGCCATATGGTTGATCGAATGGTGGAAAAACTGGCTCTTTGATTATTGATTGAAACTGGAGGGATGATGGCTGTTTCCAAGGAAAAATTTCTTGCTCTGTTTCTTGGAGAGTTCCGCGAAAATCTGACCGTGGCGGAGAACCAGATTATACTGTTAAAAAATGATCCGGAAAATACAGACACCCTTACCCTTTTGCTGCGTACTCTGCACACCATAAAAGGTTCCGCCCGAATGCTGCAGTTTGTGGAAATAGAAAAGCTGGTGCATGGTTTGGAGACAGTGTTTAAAGGCGTGCGCGAGGGGCGCTATTTGGTGGATGCCAAACTGGCCCGGTTCTTTTTTATGGCGCTCGATCAACTGCGCAAAACTGCTGACCGGATTGAACAGGGTCAGGCTGAACAGATTGCCAAGCTTGACCAGTTTCTGGCGGACTGTGAGAAAATCTGTTCCAATGAGGCCTATGACCCTTCAGCATTGGAACTCGCCCCGGCTGCAGATGAACATCCCAAACGTGGTGCAGACGCAGCCCAGGATATCAAGGAGCCTGTCGGGAATCGAGTCGCCTTGACTGGGCTTACCGCCACGCTCGATTCGCCTTCCGGAACTTTCGGCAACAAGCCAGCCGGAACCGAAGACGACAGCCAGGCCAAACCGGCCGAAGCCGTCGCCGCGACACAGGAGCATAGTTCGTTCGAAAGCAGCATCCGGGTGGATGGCTCTACTATCGACCGTTCAATCAGCCTGGTCAATACCATGACCATACGGCAGATGCGCTTGCGTTCAGGGATCGCTGAGCTGGACAACATGGAAGCGGCGCTGACTGCCGCATATCGGAATCTGGACGACGTAAAAAAAATGCGCAAAGAATTGCTTTCGGTATCACGGATGCTGCGCGCTTACAAGAGTCAATATTCTGACCAGCTTTTTGAAATTGAACATGGTACACAGGAATTACGTGAATCGGTGGTAAGCATGCGCATGTTGCCGCTGTCGATGATTCTGGAGCGTTTCCCGCGTATGGTAGAAGATGCGGCAAGCTCGCTGGGCAAAGATGTGCGCTTGCATATTTCCGGAGATGCGGTGCGCCTGGACCGGGCGGTGCTGAATAAACTGTCTGATCCGCTGATTCATCTTGTGCGCAATGCGGTTGATCATGGAATTGAGCCGGCCGAGCAACGGATTAAAGCCGGAAAGCCTGCCCATGGCAATATAAGCATACAGTGCAAAACAGAGGGTAACCGCATTCTGGTGGTGGTGCAGGATGACGGGCGCGGACTGGACTATGCAGCTATACGCGAGCGCTGTCTGCAGTTATGGCCGGAGAACCAGGACGAGTTTAAGGTTCTGGCGGATAGCGAACTGATACGCTATTTATACCAGCCCGGTTTCTCTACCCGAAAGGCAAGTACTACCTTGTCCGGCCGGGGGGTCGGCCTGGATATTGTAAAAAGCAATATTGAAGCTGCCCGCGGCCAGATACTTCTTGAATCGGTTTCCGGCCAGGGTTGTGTCTTTAGCCTGCTGCTGCCGGTTTCCGCCTCGACGATGGATGGTATGTTTGTAGAGTCCGCCGGCAATACATATTATGTACCGGCTTCATCGATCGCCAGAACCCTTCTGCTGGACGATCTGGAAATTTTTAATGTGCGGCAGAAAGAAATGTTTACCCTGGATGGTGTGAATATTGCCCTGCATGATCTTGGTGTGTGTCTGCAGAACGACCGACCTTCGGAACGCAGCGGAAAGATACCGGTGCTGCTGATACACAGCACCGGGCAACTGGCCGGGCTGCGGGTTGACCGGATTCTTGGCTATGACTCCTTGGTGTACCAGAATCTGCCGGCATCATTGCGCAAAAACCCGCTGGTGCTGGGTGTGGTTTTTGATATCGCCTTTGATATTATTCCGATCTTGAATATGGGTGCGGTGCTGGACCGCACGCGTTCTGTACGCTTTATGGATACACGCAAACGTTTTTCGGCATCGGCCCATCTGGAGAAACCGACGGTCCTGGTTGTTGACGACTCGATCAGTACAAGGGAAATCGAGATTTCCATGCTTTCACTCGAGGGCTATAATGTGATAGGTGCGATGGACGGTGTCGATGCGCTCGAGAAAATACATGCCATGCACATGGACCTCATTGTATCGGATCTGAACATGCCGCGTATGGATGGATTGCAATTGCTGGAAAATATTAAAAACGACGAGGCTTTGAGCCAGTTGCCGGTAATCTTGGTTACAACCGTCGATGATCCGGAGATACGCGCGAAAGCTGACCTACTTGGGGCGTCGCGCTATATTCTGAAATCGACTTTTGACCAGGATAATTTGATCCAGGCTGTCCGGCAGCTTTTGTTGGAGAGAGAGGGTCGGGCATGAAACAGGGAACAATACTGCTGGCGGATGACTCGGATCTTGTTGCCGAAATAATCGGAGACAGTCTTTCGGAAGCCGGCTATCGGGTAATAAGGGCTAAGGACGGTTACGAGGCCATCGAATTTTGTTACCGGAGTATTCCGGATTTGATTATCATGGATATTGACATGCCGTTGCTGAAGGGTTACCAGGCCAGCCGGCTGCTGAAAACCCGGCGCGGTGTACGCGATATTCCGATAATTATGCATACGGCAAATTCTGAGGACAAGGACCGTTTCTGGTCATATAATTCCGGTGCCTGCGCTTTTGTGATAAAAGATTTTAATAACATTCAGCCTTTGGTCGAGACGGTAGGCAAGTGGATAGATCATCAGGCGCTGGACAAAGAATTGATCGCAGAGGATGCCAAGGCCATGAGCCGGGAGTTTATTGCTGAAACACTGTCCGATATTCTGGACAAGGAATTGTTTCAGTCCACCATCATCAACCAGCTGGGTGATGCTGCAAGAAGCATTTCTTCATTGGCTGGAACGATTCTGAGGGTGCTGGAGTTGATTGATCTTGCCACCGAGAGGCAGATAGCCGCAATAATCCTGGCAACTGGGCGCGAAGCTTCGCCTTATATCTATCCACTGGATTGTATAAATAAAGAAATGGCCGATGATTTTATTTCTGTATCCCTGCAGGATTTTTTCAGCTTTTTTCAGTTGAGTTCGATAAAACCGGTTGATGCCCATATTTTTAATATCGAGCACCGACAGGACTGGACCAAGTTGCGTCTGCAGGACAATAGGCTGTGTTCATATTACAGCTGTCCGATTTACGGGTCGGGAGACGAGCTTATAGGCACCTTGCATCTAGGACACGTGCGCAATAATTATTTTACAGATTCGGTGGTCGAGAATATTAATGCTTTTATCCGTGATGCCGGCGTGGTGGTTCACAATGCTATGCTATTCAAAAATCTTTCGGTGATGGAGCGGGAAATACGCAATGTGTTTTCCAAGTTTGTGCCACAGGAAATAATTAACGAATTGGTGGCACGCAAAACACATGCATCCATGCTGGCCGGCGAGAAGCGCGAACTAACCATTGTATTCAGCGACATACGGGCGTTTACGACTCTGTCAGAAACCAATACTCCGGAATCTGTGGTGTCGTTCCTTAACAAATATTTTGAAACCATGTGTGATATTATTATCGAGCATGGAGGCATGGTCGACAAATTTATCGGCGATGCAATTCTGGCCGTATTTGGCGCTCCAAAAAGCTGGCCGGACAACGCCCGGCGCGCGGTTGAGACCGCCATTGCCATGTCGCGGGCGCTGGAAACTTTCGATACTGCCGGCATTATCCTGCCGCCTGAAGGTCTGGATATCGGTATCGGTGTGCATATGGGCGACGCCATCGTGGGTACTGTCGGGTCATCCACCAAATTCGATTATACGGTAATCGGCGATACAGTTAATCTTGCCTCACGCCTGGAAGGCCTTACCAAGCAGTATCAATCAAGGATTATTGTATCCGAAAGCGTGGTGCGCGAACTGGAAGCAAACAAACATGAAGTTTCCTGTGTGCGGTTTAGGGAAATCGAGCAGGTTATAGTAAAGGGTAAAGAAGAGCCGACCCTGATATACCTGCTGGAAGATGAAGGCCCACATTGTTTGGATGAGCAGGAGTATGATCTGTATAAAAAGGCTCTTGCCATGTATCGCCTGCGTAACTGGCAGACCGCTGCCGGCTATCTTGATCGCATTTTAGAGACCCGTCCTGATGATCCGGTGTGCCTGATATTCCGTGAGCGCTGCCGGGATTTCCTGATCGAACCGCCTTCGGATGAGTGGGATATGGTTCAACGGTATCTGACAAAATGACATCCGCACAGGCCGGATCACCGGCCGGAACTGCCGCGCTTTTATCCGAAGCGGCGGCTTTATTGCGCAACTCCTGCTATGTAATGGCCTTTACCGGTGCAGGAATTTCGGTAGAATCGGGCATTCCGGCTTTTCGCGGAGCCGGAGGCTTGTGGGGCCAGTATGACGAACGGCATCTGGAAATAGCTTTTTTTCGCCGTCATCCGGAGCTGGCCTGGCCGACTATACGGGCGATATTTTATTCATTGGATACCGAGCCGCAGCCGAACACGGCGCATAGAGTGTTGGCCGAGTGGGAACAGAAAGGCTGGCTTTCCTGTGTAGTAACCCAGAACATCGACGGGCTGCATCGTAAAGCCGGTAGCCGCAAGCTGGCAGAATTCCATGGTGCAAGCACCGAGCTGCTGTGCCCCGCTTGCGGCTGCCGCTGCAATGCCACTGCTGATGTTTTGCGCGAACTGCCGCCCTACTGTACTTGCGGAGCGGTCTTAAAGCCGGATTTTGTTTTCTTTGGCGAGGGCATCCCGCCGGCCGCCTGGCGCTTGTCGATGGAGGCCGCCGCGCAGGCCGACTTGTGTCTGATTATCGGCTCTACCGGGCAGGTATATCCGGCGGCCTCGCTTCCTGAACGTGTGCATGCCCGCGGTGGTAAAATAATCGAGATAAACCCAGAACCGAGTGCCTTTACCGACAGTATTACCGATATTTATCTGCCGCTGGCAGCCAGCCGGGCCATGCAGGAGCTGAATAGATTGCGGTAGTCAGTTCCGGGCAGACCGAAATTCAAAAGCGCAGTATATGCAGGCGCAGCCGGTGGAACAGCAGCAGACTCTGCGGCGGCAGCGGAATGTTGCCGGCATAGATGCTGAAATGCAGATGAGGCCCGGTGGAACGGCCGGTATTTCCGGACAGACCAACTGAACTGAAAAAAGGCAGCAGTATTAGATCGCCGGTGCTCACCTGCAGTTTGGACAAGTGAGCATAATAGCTACTGAAGCCGCCGGGATGTTTGATACGAGCATAGTAGCCGGCGCTGTTGTTATAGCCGGCTTCGACAACCCGGCCGATGGTGGTGGGTTTAACGCGTGTACCTGCCGGTATGCCGATATCGATGGCGTCGTGGAATTCGGCCTGTGGTACTGTCTTGTCCGGTGCGAAGCGGAAGAAAAAAGCCGAAGTTACCGGGCCATCCGCGGGCACGATAAAGGGCGGAAACAGCAGCAGCAGCACAAACAGGCCGGCTGCTGCCAGCAGAACTTTGGGCAGCAGGCGCTGCCGGCGCAGTGCAATGCCGGCGGCTTTGTCGAGATTCAGGCTTTTGCTTCCAGCCCGTGTCGTGCGCAGTGCCTGGCGCCGGTTATATTTAGCTTCCTGGATGGTCTGGGCTACCCGCTGGCTCTCGGTCATTTTTGCTCTCCCGGCAGAGCTCCCTCCAGCCGCTGCAGCGCCCAGTCGATGAAGCCAGGGAAGCGCCGGGCCCAGGCCGCCTCGTTGTGTACGGCAGCTTCCTCTATAACACAGGGCAGTTCGCTGAGCTCCTGACCGCAGCTGACCAGATAATCGCGGACATCCAAAGTGTCCTGTAGATAGCGACGGGCAAAATCCGGCTTGCTAGGGTCCGAGGTTTCGGCTGTGCCGATATCCAGATACACAGCCTTG
>Ga0180007_10003871_pt1 | contig 16259 bp, 12 predicted proteins | sample MM_PC_MetaG_FD_121122 | JGI IMG/M metagenome (GOLD analysis project Ga0180007, IMG submission 121122) | Groundwater microbial communities from the Aspo Hard Rock Laboratory (HRL) deep subsurface site, Sweden - MM_PC_MetaG | ecosystem: Environmental > Aquatic > Deep subsurface > Groundwater... | reverse complement strand
GGTATGGCTACCATCTTTTTTAGTATCTCTTTCTCTCTCATGAATCTCCTCCTTAATCATTTTTAGAGGAGAAGTATATCAGATTATTTAGACATAGTCCACACTTATTCCAGAAGAGCCAAAAAATGAAACATTATCTTCAAAACCTTCTTATTAAAAAATCCAATATTGTTCTCCTCATCATAATCATCAGTGTCCTGATGGCTATCACGGGGTACTCTTACTACCGCCACGAAAGCCGGACGATTCGCCAGGAACGGGAAAACGATCTGAAAGCCATCGCCTCGCTGAAAGTCGATCAAATTTCAGATTGGTACCTGGATGAAATCCATTATGCGGAAATCATCTCTCGAAATATCTTTTTAGTGGAAATGCTTGAAAATTGGCTCCGGAATCTGTCGGGAAATAATCGAAAAATGCTTATTCAGCATCTCTCAGTTATTATCACCGAACATGGTTATGAAGATATTCTACTGACGGCAACTGACGGTCAGATTCTGCTATCTACCGACGACAAAATAGAAAAACCGGATTCAGTGCTTATCAGAAACATTATCCATGCGGTTGCATCACAATCGCCTGTTTTGGTTGATTTCTATTACTGCTCAGTTCATCATAAAATTCACATCAATTTTATAAGCCCGGTATTGGATGCTCAATCTATTCCAATCGCCGTAATGGTTTTTCAAATCGATCCGGAGAAGTTTTTGTTCCCCCTCATTCAGTCCTGGCCGCTGCCCAGTAAAAGCTCGGAAACCCTGATTGTCCGTCAGTACGGCGACTGCATGCTTCAATGTCAAGACTTATATTGGCAATAAAGAAAAAATAGAGAACATCGTGGCCACAAACAAATCAATAGTATCTGCAATTAAGGTTTTAGACTGTCTTGCGGTAGCGCCAGGTCGCCAGGCTGAGCATGGCAATCCCGTAGATGACCAGTGCGATGATATCGTGATAAATATCGCGGAATCCCGATCCCTTCAGCAGGATTGTACGCACCAGTTTCATGAAATAGGCGATAGGATTGATGATGTTGATATTCTGGGCCCAGTTCGGCATGGTTTCGACAGAGGTGAAGAGCCCGCTCATCATCATAAAAACGATCATAAAGAAGAAGCTGATGAAAATTGCCTGCTGCAGCGTGCGCGCCAGCGTGGAGACCAGCAAGCCCAGCCCGAGGATGGTCATCAGGTAGATGGCAGCCGTGACAAACAATACGAAAAGACTGCCGTTGATCGGAATGTCGAAAAGGATTTTGCCGATAGTCAGGCCGAAACCGAGTTCCACCAAAGCGATGATCAGGAACGGGACGAGTTTGCCGATGATGAACTGGTGCTTGCGGATGGGCGTCACGTTGATCTGCTCGATCGTACCGAGTTCCTTTTCACGCATGATGTTCAGGCCGGACAGAAAAGCGCCGATGATCGTTACCAGAATCGCGAGAACTGCCGGCACCATGAAAACTTTGTAGTTCAGTTCCGGATTGTACCAGAACGACGGCCTGACCTCGATGCTCTGTTGCGCGATAACGCCTTTGGGTATTTGATACCACTTGGCGATAATCTCCCGGTTGTAGCTGCCCGTGATGGACGCGGCATAACCATAGCCGATCCCGGCCACGGTTCCGTTGATGGCGTTGAAAAGGAATTGCACTTCGGCGCGGTTTTCCCGCACGAGGTCTTTTTCGAAATTGGCCGGAATGTGCAGGATGATGTCGGTCTTGCCGCGTTCCATGGCTTCCCCGGCTTCATCCAGTGAGAACGACCGGCTGGAAATCCGGAAGAACGGTGAAGCGGCAAAGCGATCGACCAATTGGCGGGAAGTTACGGACAGGTCCTGATCGACGATGAAGATTTTCAGATTTTTCATCTCCATCGTGGCGGCATTGACGAGAATGATAAGCTGCACGAGCGGCAGCACGAAGATAATCGGCAGCATCATCCGGTTACGGAAAATTTGCAGGAATTCCTTTTGCAACAGAAACAGGATCGTTCGCATTTACTCCAACCGTATCTTGAATTTTTTAAGGCTTATCGTCAAAAACAGAACGGTCATACCCATCAGGATCAGTGTTTCTTTCCAGATGTAGCCGATTCCCGCGCCCTTCAGCATGATGCTTTTAATGATTATGATGAACCATTTGGGCGGCATCAACTGGCAAATCCATTGTAAGATCAGGGGCATATTCTCGATCGGGAAAATGAATCCCGAGAGCAGAATCACCGGCAGCATCAGGGCGAAAGCCGACAGCATCATCGCCACCATCTGATTGTCGGTGACGCTGGAGATAAGAATGCCCAGCGACAGGGCCAGCAGAATATAAAGCATGCATTCGAGCAGCAACAGAATCACGCTGCCCTGGATCGGAACGCCGAATACAAAATTGCCGAGCAAGAGAATCGTCACGGCATTGATGAACGCCAGTGCAGTATAAGGCACGACTTTACCGATGATGATCTGGATCGGTTTAAGTGGCGAGACCAGCAGGATTTCCATGGTTCCCATCTCCTTTTCGCGGGTGATGGAAATGGAGGTCATCAGCGCCGAGATGAGCACCAGAATCAGGGCCATAATTCCCGGGACAAACAGGAACGCTCCGCGCAGTTGTTCGTTGTAGACCATCCGGACTTCCGGGACGATCCGCATCGGTACCGGGTTGACGGCATTGCTGCGATTGACGTAATCCTGGATGATCCCGGTCGTGTAAGTGCTGATCAGGTTGGCCAGGTTGGCGTCGGAGGCGTCGGCGATGATCTGCACATTCGCTTTCCCGGTGCGGGCGAGTTTGCGTTCGAATTGGGGCTCGAAGACGACCACTTCTTTGACTTTGCCGCCCCGGAAAACCTGCTCGATCTCATCCGGGCTGCTGAGCTTGTATTCCAGCAGGAAGTAGCCCGAAGAGAGAATTTTATCGGTAATCTTTTGGGTTACGACGTCATGCGATTGATCTAGGATCGCGATGCCGACGTTGCGGATTTCGTTGCTGATCACGAAGCCGAAAATCAGCATCTGGGCGATGGGCATACCGAACAGGATCAGCAGCGTCTGTTTGTCGCGGAAGATGTGGAAAAACTCTTTACGGACGAAGCCCAGGAAGCGGTTCATATCTGCACCTCCGCCGGTATGAGGCCGGGATTGCGGGCAAGTTTAATAAAAACGTCGTTGATGTTCGCGGTCCCGTAAGTTCGGATCAATTGGGCCGGTGTATCGAGCGCCGCGATGCGGCCGTCGACCATGATCGAAACCCGGTCGCAGTATTCAGCTTCGTCCATGTAATGCGTCGTCACGAAAACCGTGATGCCGTTATGCGCAGCTTCATAAATCAATCCCCAGAACTGCCGGCGCGTGACCGGATCGACGCCGCTGGTCGGCTCATCCAGGAACACGATCTTCGGCTGGTGGAAAATCGCGACCGAAAAGGCCAGCTTCTGTTTCCAGCCCAAAGGCAGGCTCCCGATCAGCGTATCGCGGTATCGGGTGAGCCCGAGTTTTTCGATCAGCGCCACGGCGCGGGTTTTGATTTCCCGGAAAGTCATCCCATAAATGCCGCCGTAAAAGCGGATATTTTCGTAGACTGTCAAATCTTCATAAAGCGAAAATTTCTGGCTCATATAGCCAATGTTGCGTTTGATCGAATCGGTCTGGTGATATACATCGAATCCGGCGACGCTGATCTCGCCCGAAGTAGGTTTTGACAACCCACAGAGAATTCGAATGGCGGTGGTTTTGCCGGCGCCGTTGGCTCCCAGGAAACCGAAAATCTCGCCGCGCTGAACATCGAATGACAGGTTATCGTTGGCGACGAAATCACCGAATTTCTTGACCAGATTACGGACGCGGATGATGGGTTGCCGGTTTTCCATTTTCATGATCCCTGCCCGACGGTTGCCGGTTGCGAAGCCATCAATTCCATAAAGCAATCTTCGATGCCCGGTCCGATCGGGCGCACGTCGATATTGCGGTGATCGCGTTCCGCCAGGAAAGCAGAAAGGCTATCGACATCGAATGAATCGCTCTTCGGCGTAAAATGCACGCTCTGGCCGAACGGAAAGGCGGTGTTCGTCTCCGGAAATTGCTTCAAATCCTCGATCAATTGATATGTGTTCTCGGCTTTGACCGCATACAGTTTCTGGCGGTACTCCCGGATAATCTGCTCCGGGCGGGCGATCTTCATGATGTGGCCGTGCTGCATGAGCGCCACGCGGTCGCAGAGTCCGGCTTCGTCCATGTAGGGCGTCGAGACGATGATGGTAATGCCCTCAGTTTTTAGTATTTTGAGCATCTCCCAGAATTCGGTGCGCGAGACCGCATCGACGCCGGTGGTCGGTTCGTCGAGCACCAGCACGACCGGTTTGTGGATCATGGCGCAGGAGAGCGCGAGTTTCTGTTTCATGCCGCCACTGAGTTTGCCCGCGAGTCGCTTTTTAAACGGTTCGATCTGGACGTAAATGTCGCGCACCAGGTCGTAATTTTCCGCTATCGTGGTTCCGAAGATCGAAGCGAAGAATTGCAGGTTTTCCTCGACCGTCAAGTCCTGGTAGAGCGAGAAGCGCCCCGGCATATAGCCGAGCAGCATGCGTAACTTTTTATAATCTTTGACGACGTCAAGATCCTCGACTATTGCCCGGCCTCGATCAGCCAGAATGAGCGTGGTCAGGATGCGGAAAAGTGTCGTCTTACCGGCGCCGTCGGGACCGATAAAACCGAAGAGTTCTCCCTTTCCAATTTCAAAGGAGATGTCGTCCAGCGCCCGGACATTTTCATAGTTTTTATACAGATGTTCTGCCAGAATCGAGATCATGAATATGCCCGGTTTATCTGGAGGTCGGCAGGAAATTGACTTCGCCGGGCATGCCGATCTTCAACGACCCGTCGTTCTTTACTTTGATCCTGACGGCGTAGACCAGGTTCACGCGCTCTTCCTTAGTCTGGATCGTCTTGGGCGTGAATTCGGCATTCGACGAAATCCAGCCGATCGTGCCTTCCAGGGAACGATTGGTTTTCTTATCCCGGTCGATAAGTATTTCGACCTTATCGCCCAAGCGGACATCGGGCAGTTGGTCGCCGCTGACGTAGACACGCAGGTCCATTTCCGACAGGTTGGCGATGTTATAAAGGGCTTTGCCGTAGGCGGTGATTTCGCCCGCTTCGGCGTATTTATTCAGGATCGTGCCCGCGATGGGATTGAGGACCCGGCACTTGCGGATATTATCTTCGATCTGCTCGATCTGCCTGTCGTAGACGGCCAGTTCCTTTTTGACGGAATTGTTCTGGATTTTAGTCGCCAGAATTTGTTTTTCCATGAGGTTCAGACCGGCGTTGACGTCGTCCAGTTGTTTGGTCGTCGCTGCGCCGTCCTGTAACAGTTTTTCGATGCGTGCTTTATCGGCCAGCAGGTTCTGCTGCTGCTGAACTTGGACGTCGATCTGGGCCTGGATATTGGCGATTTTACTCGCGGCGGCTTCGCGCTGGGCAAGCAGTTGCGCACTTCGGAAAGCGAGGTCCGTGGGATCAATTTGCCCGACGACGGCGCCAGCCTCGAAAACCTGGCCGGCTTCGGCATCCAACCGCAGAATCTTGCCGCTGGCTTCGGCGGAGATCGTCACTTCGATCGCCTCGAAATTGCCGTAAGCGTCCGATTTTTGATGGTTCCCGGAGCATCCGGTAAAGAGAACCAGCGTAATCAGCCAAGGGAGAAACTTCATGGAAATTGGCCTGTTTTGATTCGGATAGTTGCTCATATTTTACTCCATATTCCCGGAATCGAATTGATGGTTTGCTTTGGCTTTGGCCAGTTGAATGATGTGCAGTTGCTTGTTGAGGCGCGCCTGGGTTTCGGCGTTCAACTCCGCCAGATAGTCGGTGGCCGTGACGATGCCGTTCTCGAGTTGCGCGCTAAAAGTACGCGTGATCCTGACCCGCAGGACGATGATCTCATCATCTTTTAGAATCAGGGTTTCGTATTTGTTGATCTCCGCGAGGTCCTTTTTCAAAAGGATGCGGATATTCTGATCGAGCGCCGCTTTTTGGGTTTGTATAATACTTTTCTGCAGATCGATCCACTGCCGGTCGTTGCGGGTCTGATGCCAGTTCCAGGGCGTCCAGTTGAGCCGCAGGCCGAGCATGTAAAAATCGCCGAAATCATTCGAGAACATATTCAGTCCCGGCCGCCCATAACCCATTTGCCCGAAGACCGCGACCCTGGGCATTAATTTAGCTGAGAGCAGCGCCCGCGAAGCGCCGAGTTTTTGCGTCTGGAAAGCCATCAGTTTGAGTTCCGGACGGATGAACGGAAGCGCTTCCGACGCAATACTCAGAACCGGTACGCATAATACCGTCGTAGCGGCGACGGATTGTCCCAGGTGTTCCGAAAGCATTTCAAAGGCGGCTTGCTTGCTGAGCGTGATTTCCAGTAACTGCTGCTCGAGTTTAATCAGTTCGGCACTGAGCACATCGGCATTGCTTTGCAGGGTTACACCGTTGCGTATGCCCGATTTGACGACCTCGAGACGGGCCGCAATTTCGGTATGCATGATGTCCAGCAGCTTTTCGTTCTCCTGGAGCAACAGGGCGTTGAAATAGACCCGGTCGATGCGCTCCCGGAGTTTATAAAGTTCAACCTCGACATTCTGTTTGTCGACGCGCAGGGAAGCGTTTTCCAGGAGCTTCTGCCGCCGGGTCAGACCGCCGTCGTACAGAGTGCTGGAAATATCCAGCGTGACCTTATAGGCCGCTGGATCCATTTCGGGGATCGTGATGCCGGGGATTTTGAGTGGCAGGGTAGTGACATCCGATTGATAGGTGGATTGCCCGTTGATTGCTAGCTGCGGGTACCAATTTGTCGTCAGATTACGCATTTTTAAATCGGCGGCCGATTGCAGTAGATCGGACTGGTGATTGAGCGGGTAGTTTTCACGGGCTTTGCGCTGGCAGAAATCCAATGTCAGCGTATCCGGTGTTTGAGCCGGGAGCAGACCGTAGAATGCGATTGTCAGAATGATGATTTGTGTTTTCATGATTTCTTTATTGCGTTTAGAATGAAACGGGTGACTTCCTTTTTGCGACTTTCGAGAAATTGCTGGTATTTTTCGGGTTCGTTATTGAAAACGACCGTCTGCAGAATCGGCCGGGCGACAAATGGGAAAACACAGAGAGCGATTATGTTGACGATTAGTTGCTGCGGCTCAATTTCAGTGTAATTCTCATTGCACATCTGCTCAGCCAGGTGGTTCAGCAGGCCTCTTGGATCAATGCCGCTCATTAGCAGCGTGTTACCAATCCGGTCTGGATTGCGGTACAACTCGTGCAACACAAAAGACGGGATATGCGGATTATCTGCCAACAGGTCGATATAGCTGCCGACAAAGCCCGCGATCTTTTCGGCCAGTGGGGCTGAAGAGCCCATGATCTCGAAAATCCGCGGCACAATTTTGCGGATGGATTCCTGGAAGATGGCTTCGAAGAGCTTCTCCTTACCGCGGTAATAGTAATGCAGCAGCGCTTTGTTGATGCCGGCTTTATCGGCAATCTCCTGCATACGTGCGCCTTCGAAGCCTTTCTCCACGAAAACCACGCGGGCAGTCTCGAGAATCAATGATTCGGTGTTTTTGTCCTGTGCAGCCATCATGTCAACCTCTCTTTTGCCGGATGGTTTAACCGTATGGTTAAACTACATGGCCAAATATAACAGGTTCAAATAATGGATGCAAGCAGAATTATTTTAGCGGGTAACAAAATCAACTTATCAGGAGATATAGCGCTAACATAAAAAAAGTCTCATTTAGAGACTTTTTTTGCTCCGGAGGAGGGACTTGAACCCCCGACAAAGTGGTTAACAGCCACCTGCTCTACCAGCTGAGCTACTCCGGAATTCTTCTTAAAAAAGCGTGCTAATTTAAATGAAATATCTACCAGAGTCAATCAGTTATCCGGCAACTTCTCGAAATAATTTCGCAATGTATCCCAGGTTTCTTGAAGCTCTTGACTGATCACTTTTGTGTGACCGGAAACCGGCATAAAATTCGTATCGCCGTTCCAGCGTGGAATCACATGAATATGCAGGTGATCCTTAACGCCTGCTCCAGCGACTGCACCGTAATTAATACCCACATTGAAGCCCTGGGCATTCAGATGGAGAGTCAGAGCTTTCTGGCAATGAGCAATATAATTCATCATTTCCAGTTTGGTATCATTATCCAGGTCGCCGATTTCCGATGTGTGATTATAGGGCGCTATCATTAGATGACCGTTGTTGTAGGGATAGTAGTTCATCATGACGAAGGCGTTCTTGCCGCGATGCAGAACCAGATTTGTTTTATCATTGTCTTCCTGGAAATATTTACAAAAAAAACAAGCGTCATCCTTTGGACCTTTTATATATTCAATACGCCAGGGCGCCCATAAGCGTTTCATCGGTTTTAATGTTCCTCTTCACGCTTCCGTTTATGTTCGGCAACCACTTTTTCCTGAACTTCCCGGGGCATCGGTTCATAATGGGAAAAACTCTGCTTGTGCATTCCTTTACCCTGAGTCATCGAGCGGAGGGAAGTACTATAGCGGTACAATTCTGCCAACGGCACCTTCGCATTAATGCACTGAAATGATCCTTCTGTCTCCACGCCCTGGATTTTACCACGACGAACGGATACATCACCCATAATATCACCCATAAACTCTTCCGGGATAATAACCGATAGATCGTAAATCGGTTCCAGCAGAATCGGATCAGCCTCCAAAAATGCATCTTTAAAGGCGCCTTTTCCGGCTATCTGAAATGCGATATCCTTGGAATCCACCGGATGCATCTTACCATCGTAAAAATTAGCCTTCACATCGGTCACATTATACCCGGCTAAAATGCCTTCGTCACAAGCGGCTTTCACACCTTTTTCAACTGAAGGCACAAAAACACGGTCAACATTCTGCCCAACCAGAGAATTGGTGAATTCAACTCCGGCGCCGCGTTCAGTAGGTTCAACGGCCATCCAGACCTCGGCAAACTGACCGGCGCCTCCGGACTGCTTTTTATGACGAAATTTTGATTCGGCTTTTTTCCGGATGGTTTCGCGATAGGGAATGCGGGGAGGAAGCTGCTCAACCTCGACATTGAATTTCTGCTTGAGTCTCTCCAGCAGAATTGTCAGGTGCAGTTCGCCCTGTCCTGATAAAATCGTCTGTTTCAATTCCGGATCGTAATGGTATGTAGCTGTAGGATCTTCATCGGTCAGTGTCTGTAAACCGGCATTGATTTTCTCTTCATCATCACGGGATTTTGGTTCGATGGCTACCTGAAGAACAGGCTCAGGGAGTTTAATATCCGCAAATATTATCGGCGATTTCGAATCGCAAAGTGTATCATTGGTGTGAGTTTTTTTCAGTTTTACAACTGCCCCGATATCACCGGCATGGAGATGAGCGACTTCAAGTTTTTCTTTACCACTGGCAACGAATATCTGGTTGATGCGTTCGTTGTTCCCGGATTTACTGTTTATCAAATCAATACCCGAGCGAACCGTACCTGACATTACTCTGAAAAACGACAGTTCACCGACGTGTTTTTCGCTGGTCGTCTTAAATACCATTAACGAAGTGGGTTCGTCATCAATGATCTTTCGTTCAACTGCCTGACCTTTATATTCGCCCTTTACTTTTCCTCTAAAATCCGGTTCAGGACCGTATTTAATAACCGAATCCAGAAGTGTCGAAGCGCCAACATTCTGGAATGCTGACATTGTAAAAACCGGGAAAAGATTTCGGGTAATGATCGCTTTTTTAAGACCGGTCATCAGTTCTTCATCGCTCAAAGCGCCTTCTTCAAAAAACTTTTCCAACAGGGCATCATCGGATTCAGCGACATACTCGGTGATCTGTTCGCGCAAAGAGTTGACTTTTTCCTGCATATCTGCCGGTACGGCTTCTTCCTTTGCGGTCCCTTTACCATCTTTTGAAAAAGTATACTGCTTGTTACTTAATATGTCGATAATTGTATCGAAATCAACACCCTGATTGACAGGAATCTGGACCGGAACGACCTGCTTACCAAAGGATTCACGCATGGCTTCAAGAGTTTTATCAAAATTTGCGTGCTCTTTATCGAGCATATTGATGACAAAATAAATCGGTAATTCGTCCTGTTTGGTATAATTAAAAACCAATTCTGTCCCAAGCTCTACACCGGATTGCGCATGTACGACAATCAGACCCAGGTCGGAAATCGGTGTAATTGCTTTCGATTCGCTAATAAAATCCAGATATCCGGGAGCATCGATAATATTCACTTTGGACTTTTTCCATTCGCAATGGAGGAGAGAGGATGAAATTGAAAATTTTCTGACTATCTCGTCTTCATTGTAATCCGATACCGTAGTACCCTCATCGATTCTGCCAAGACGGTTCGTTAAACCGGCTGTATAGAGCAGCGCCTCAACCAGTGACGTTTTTCCGGAAGATGCGTGTCCAAAGACAGCAATATTGCGTATTTCATTTGTTTGGAATTCTTTCAAAACTATCCTCCTTAATGTTCCTGAAATGTTATGTGTGATTTTCTGATAATTCCGATACAATTTCGATCAAAATGATCAACAACTTCAATCGAGTCGGGTATAAGAAATTTGGGTAATTGACTATGACAATATGACATCAATTCCTGATCGCTGAAATCAGGATTATCCGTCACAGTTACAGCAAGTTTAAGATGATCGTGTCCGAGGCTTTCTTTTAAATTAAAAACAGTGGCTTCACGTATATCCGGATGTTTTTTGATGACCGATAGTATTGAATCCGGATTGACCCGGAATCCGTTCCGGCTGATCCAGTCGCATTGTTTGCATACCCAGAAGATATAACCCTCGTCGTCTTTTATCGCCACGTCACCCGTATTAATCCAATCCTCATGATCTCTCTCAACGATAGGATAACGGTCAAAATAGTGGTGAAAAACATTAGCGCCTCTGACCAATAAAAATCCTGGTTCATTATCACGAACTTCATTTTCAAATTCGTCAACGATTTTAATCTCACAACAGGATAACGGTTTTCCAATGGACACCCTATGGATTTTATTGCAGTTGGAATTCATCATGATAACAGGTGCTTCTGCAACTCCATAAGCCTCAATTGTCTGAGCGTTGTAACGATGGAATATGATATTTTTTGTGTCCATAGAAAAACTGTCACCGGCAGGAATGAAAAAATCGATGGATTTAAGTTTTTCCGGCTCAAGATATTTTTCGCTGATCAATTCTTCAATAAATCCACTGTTGCTGACAAAGATATTGACTTTGTGCATTTGGATGGATTCGTACAGCTTCTCACGGGAGTCGTCAAAAGGAATAACGATTGTATTGCCCGTTACGATCGCCAGATTGACGACCAATGTAAATGGAAAATAATGAAAATAGGGCAAACTGGTATAGATTCGGAATTGATAATTCTCCTGGAATCTTTCTGAAACGGCCAAAGCATTTTTAATCAGGTTTTCCTGGGTGTAAACCAGGGATTTCGGATGGGAATAATCACCCGCGCTGAATAATATTACGGCATTTAATCGTGTCTTTGTCGTCGATGGAGTGCTGAAGGAAACAGTGTTATTGATAAAGTCGTAAATATTGGTCGCATCTTCGCTTGTTTCACGACCGTGGATATAACATTTGATTGGATGTCCGGAGAGATTCCGGATTTGATCGGCATGCCTTTGAAAATTGACTGAATAGATCAGAAAATCAATTCTCGTTGTGGTCGCCAGGGTAGCAACTTCGCCTTCCGGCATCGTCCAGGGCAGAAGGGAAGCGACGGCACCAACATTCAAAACCGCCAGGTAGCTCAGCACAAATTCAGGACAATTCTGTAATAATATACCGACAGTTTGGCCGGATTTCAGACCGGCATTCACCAGTTCGTTTGAAATTGACGATATCTGTTGAGCGGCTTTTTGGAACGTTATTTTATAATCCCCGTGCATAATAAACGGAAAGTTGGGTTTATTTTCGGCAAAATGATAGATAAAGTCGGTCAGATTTTTCATTATTTATTCAAATATTAATGTAAAAATAAAAAAGCAGAAAATTTTAACGAATTTACTACCTTATGTCAAGTTAATTACTTGAGTTATTTTTTTATCAAATAGGTATTTGTATCCAGGTATTATTCCAATGGTAAAATTACTTAATTAAAAGCATTTTCTTTTTAAATGTACCGCTGTCAGTTTTTAAAACATATACATATAAGCCGGAGCTATGCATCTCTGAATCCCAGGAAAAATGGTAGCTGCCAGCCGACTGATTACCATAATCCATTCGATCAATAAGTCTTCCCCGAAGGTTATAAATCATTAATTCAACACATGACGGTGCAGCAAGTGCATATTCAATCGTTGTGCGATTGTTAAATGGATTCGGATAATTTTGCATCAATCCAAATTCCAGCGGTATATTTGCCTCCTGTGAAACGCCGACTTCTTTCTCTTCAATAAGAATAAACTTCACGGCATCAGCCCGTAAAACCTTACCCGATGGGTAAGGATCGCCGCCATAATAGGCAATTCTCAATGTAATCAGTATATCCTTTGGTAAATCAAATTCTCTAATGGAAACGAATGCTCCGCTGCCGGCATTCTGATCGACATACACACTGTCAAGCGGAATTCCATCAATTAAAATAACATAGCAGGCATTATTTGTCGCATTTTCTGTTTTTGGCACGATGTACTGAACATCATAGCTGCCGCTGAATTTCAAAGTTTCAGTAAAGTCGGCATAGGCCCCTACGTTACCACTAATATAAACACAGCGGCTGGTGGGACCCCACGACGTTGCTACGCTGGTAAACCAGACATGGTTGGATTCGTGATATCCCTGACCTTCATCATTGTCCACGAGTTTATAAAAAGAAGTTGCACTTGCGACAACAGGAATAATCACCGTTGGATTTAACATATCATTTGTCTGAATGGTAATGACATCGCTATAATCACAGAAATTATCCGTCGAGAAGATAATTGGAATCCGGACTTCCTCCATGGCCCCGATTATCATGGGAAATTCTGCATCGATTGTGATTTTGTCACCGTCGTGAACGATGGATTCAATTCGTAAATCAAGACGTCCGAAGTTTGAAATGCTGAGGTACTGGACTGCTGAATCAGTCACACTGACATCTCCAAAACTGATTATTTCACGATTCAGAACCATTTTGCGATCGGCAACTAACGGTGTAAAGCGGACAACATCCAATCCAAATTGTTTATCCGTTGCAAGGTTTTCTAAAATGAGCTTATTTCCGGTTCCGGCCGACATTTCAAAAAATCCGACATGCTGCCACTTATCGGAACCGCTGAGAACTTTATTGAAAAAAACAGTGTCAACAATCCCATTATGATTGACGACGCATTGCGCGGAATCTGAGGTACTTCCAGGCCCATGGAATAAAATGCTGTAGATTCCCGGAGTTTCTATGGATGGAGTAATAGACACAGAGCCCGTTCCTTCAAGCTTGCGAGCACTCAGGTTCCATAATTCGCCAGTATTATAGTCATTCCAGGTTCCCGACAATTCCTGAACAGAATTATCCTTATCATCGATATAAATATCATCCGTTAAGTAGTCGAGATGAGTTTTCGCCTGATTTCCAACACTGTCACATACTGTAACAGAAATCTTAGCAATATTATCAGCAGGAACAGCATTGACGGTTTCCCATCGATTTTTGCTGACAATTGAACAGGACAGTCGTTGATATGTCTCATTTTTTGTCTTCATAGCAACGAATGGTTCGTCTGTCTGAAAAACCGGTCCATCAGTTTCGATTGTAAATCGCCGGTTGTCACCTTCTATAATCTCATTTACTGTCAGAACCGGTGCGATCGTATCTTCCGGATTAATCCATAAACCCATGGCTTCCGTGTCTTTACAATACATGAAATCCACATTATATTGATTTGATAACCTGTGGGCAATCGCATTCAGAGAATCCATGCCCAGCATAAAATCCGTCTGTGGTAAATGAGACCAAAAGCAGGCCATCTGATCATTACCATTGGCCGCTTCCTGAAACATGATTTCCAAATTTTCCCGGGTCCAGTTGATGCTCGTAAAACAGATAGACCGCAGGCGCCATTGTTTCAGATCACCCTTGATCTGGTAATTATTAGCGTTTGGGTGGTAAGGTACAAATTCACTGGGCGATTCTGACCAGTCGATGATATTATTGGTTGGCTCGTTGTAATCACCACCATAGGAGGGGTAAGCGTTTGACATATCGAAAGGAATGAACTTTTCCTGGTAAGACTGCCAGGCATTATCCATATAATGCCAACCGCTCCGAAAGGAGACAGGGAAGACGTCATCTTCAATAAGATATTTCATCAGACATTCTTCATAATCATCCTCATTCAGTAGAAAATCAAGTCCCTGATTGTAATAAAATATGTTGTCGCCATTCGTATCGGACCAGTAATAATTATGGTAATGCAGAGTCAGTTGATCATCATAAACATTGATGGCGTCCATGTGATATTTTTTCATCAGGTTGAGGGTAATATTGTTGCGAATCGGGATATTACAATTACGGGAAAGATGAAAGACATTGCCGGCCATCATCCACCAGGTCATTTTCATCGGCGTACCAAAACTGTCTTTTAATCGGAGGCGGAAGGAAGTATCCATGACCGTGTAGGCATTACCAGCCGGATCGGCATAGAGATGACCCTTAAAATAGCGATTATCATACTGACTGATGGATAAGCCGTCCCAGATAGCCGTATCGGAGCCAACAACCAGGTATACTTTCCCGCTTTCGCCGTTAATAATCATTGCCATTAATAAAACAAACAGACAAACCATTTTTTTGAGCATTGAAAATCCTTGATTCAAACCTATAAATACAAAAACAATTTAGGTCTTATTGGGATAAAATGAAAATCTCAAAAGGTGCTTGCTGTCACAAAAAAGGGCCGCTAGAAAGCGACCCTTTTTTTACTAATTTTACGACTAAATTAGAAATTAATATTCAGACCAAAATTGATCCGGCGCGGCATACCGATATAGACTTCAGCGTCATCAGCAGAGTGATTTTTCCCGTCACCTGCAAATGCATTGTACTCGCTATTATCAACTGCATCTTGAATATAAATAGCATCCAAAGCATTGAAAACATGCAGATACGCCTGGAATCCGACATTGCCGAATTGAATCGGAATGTCGTATTTTGCATGAAGATCAATCTTTGAATAGCTTGGTACCTTCCAGCTCTGTTCACGATCAGCTGTTCCATCAGCCGCAATTTCTCTGCTGTTAGGATCCCAACTAGCCCAGAAACGATCATAATAATTCATCGTGGCGGCAACTGTCAGTCCTTTAATAGGAAATAGGGATACAGTGAATGAATACTGACTCTGAGGCATGTCTCCAACCATCAGGTCTTTGACTGCATAGGTATATTTTGCAGTCGTATCTGCAACAACATCTTTATAAGTTCCTTCAGCATCATCGGTGTAAATCCAGTGACCGTAGGACATGGCCGCATCAAGGCGCAGCATATGAATAGGCTGATAAGCCAATTCTAACTCAAAACCCTTATGGTATTGGTTTAATCCAGTTAGAAAAATCAGATCCGTATCACCACTGGAACCCTGCCCTGAGGTAACTGGTTTTACCAGGTTTCGGTCTTTCCAGTTCGTATTATACACATTGACTTTTGTGGCAAGCTTGTCAGCCAGTGCTCTGAAATTCAAACCAGCTTCAGTGCTGATAAATTTCTCATTAGTTGGATCGGGTGCCAAAGCAATTTCTACGTCATCAATGATGTTGTCCAGAATTGGAACTTTTTCAACATAGCCGAAATTGGCAAACGCTTCAATATTATCGGTAATTTTATACAGTCCACCGGTTTTGAATTGAATGGCTGAAATCCAGTCGGCGATAATTTCCAGTTCACCATCTTCAGTTGCAGTTATAAAACTTTCTGTATAATTCGCAGCTTTCTTGAAATGATCCACTAAACCGTATTTAATCATGGAAAAACCGCCCATACCATAGACGGAGAACAGATTGGCTTTATATTCAGCCTGACCGAAAAATCCTAGCCAATCAATCGTATTGGTGTTATTATAATCAATTTTGTCACCCAAACCGACTTTATTTGCTTCTACGGTAGCATCCTGGAATTCATCATAATATTTGCTATAACGGGCATCGCCTTCTTTAGTATTAACATAGGCTCCATTGACAGCATAATCTCCACCCAATAAATCACGGACTTCACGG
>Ga0180007_10003870_pt1 | contig 16263 bp, 13 predicted proteins | sample MM_PC_MetaG_FD_121122 | JGI IMG/M metagenome (GOLD analysis project Ga0180007, IMG submission 121122) | Groundwater microbial communities from the Aspo Hard Rock Laboratory (HRL) deep subsurface site, Sweden - MM_PC_MetaG | ecosystem: Environmental > Aquatic > Deep subsurface > Groundwater... | reverse complement strand
GATGACGGCGAGATTCGAAGACTTGGGGGAACCCGGACCATAAAGGTGGACTGTATTGTCATTGCCGCCACCAACCACAATCTTGAAGAACTGGTGCAGCAAAAAAAATTCCGCCAGGATCTGTATTTTCGTCTCAATATTTTCCCGGTCCACATCCCGCCCCTGAGAAAGAGACGGGAAGATATCATGAAAATTTCACAATTTTACCTGGAAAAATACAATAAAATCTACAAGCAGAAAAAACGATTCTCTGAAAACTGTCTTGAACAGCTCCATGCCTATGACTTTCCCGGGAATGTCCGCGAATTGAAAAACATCATCAAAAACGCTGTTGTCATCAAAGAAAAGGATGTGCTGGACAAACTGATTTTACCCGGCAGGGCCCGGCAGCAATCCCCGGTCAGTTCCTTTAAAGAAACGATGAAACCCTCTGCTCCCCAGGGTCTTAACGAAGAATTGCTTGAATTTGAGCGCAGCAAGCTTGAGCAGGCCCTGGCCCGATTTGATTCAACCCGGGATCTGGCTGACCATCTTGACATCAGCCAGTCCACGGTGGTCCGGAAACTGAAGAAACACGGTCTCTCTATTGATTAGCGCCGGCGCCACTGTTTTATGGACGCAGATTAGCGCCACTGTTTTATGGACGCAGATTGGCGCAGATAGTCAAAGATCAGGTATCCTGAAAATCTGCGTTAATCTGCGTCCTATGCGTTAATTTACGTCCTATACGTTAATCTGGGGCCTGTTTTGGGGATGTATAATTTTTTCCGTGTCCCTTAAATATGCTGGATCAGAGATTTTTCTTGACAGATATCTGATGTGTGATATATCAGATATCTAATAAACATATATCATCACCTAGGATGGGTTGCAGGTAAAATAAAAATCCTTGCAACAACTAAAAAACAACCGATAAAAATGGAGATCATTGTGCAATGAAAATGACCACAGAAGAAGCCTTTATAAAAGTTCTCCAGATGCATGGGATTGAACATGCCTTTGGTATTATTGGTTCGGCAATGATGCCGGTCTCTGACCTGTTCCCCCAGGCAGGCATTACGTTCTGGGATTGCGGGCATGAATACAGCGCAGGTATGATGGCTGACGGGTTTACCCGGGCTTCGGGCAAAATGTCCATGCTGGTGGGCCAGAACGGACCGGGCATCACCAACTTTGTCACCCCCGTCAAAACCGCCTATTGGAATCACACCCCCCTGCTGCTGATAACGGCCCAGGCTGCAAACATGACCATGGGTCAGGGCGGTTTCCAGGAAGTCCCCCAGATGTCCCTGTTTGAGGACATGGTGGCCTACCAGGAAGAGGTCCTGCATCCGTCCCGTGTGGCCGAGGTGCTCAACCGGGTGATCCTGCAGGCAAAGCGTGCCTCAGCCCCGGCCCAGATCAATATTCCCCGGGACTTCTGGACCCAGGTGATCGACATTACGCTTCCCCCGATTGTTGATTTTGAACGACCGTCTGGTGGTGAGAATGCCATTGCCCGGGCTGCAGAACTCTTATCCCAGGCAAAATTCCCTGTCATCCTGAACGGGGGCGGTGTTGTTATCGGTGATGCCATCAAGGCATCCATCGAGCTTGCCGAACGTCTGGACGCCCCCGTCTGCTGCAACTACCAGCACAATGATGCCTTTCCGGGAAGCCACCGGCTGTTCGCCGGCCCCCTGGGCTATAATGGCTCAAAAGCGGGGATGGAACTGATCGCCAAGGCTGATGTGGTCCTGGCCCTGGGCACCCGCCTGAATCCTTTTTCCACCCTTCCGGGCTATGGTATTAACTACTGGCCCAAAGATGCCGCCATCATCCAGGTGGATATCAACCCGGATCGGATCGGCCTTACCAAACCCGTTACCGTGGGCATTGTGGGTGATGCCCGAAAAGTTGCCCTGGCCATCCTAGCAAAACTTGCTGCTGCTGCCGGAGACCCTGGCCGGGAAGCGCGCAAGACCCTTATCGAAAAAACCAAAACAGACTGGGCCCGGCAACTGGCTGCCATGGATCATGAACAGGATGATCCCGGGACCTCCTGGAACGAGCGTGCACGCAACCGGGAGCCTGAAAAAATAACGGCGCGCATGGCCTGGCGGGCCATTCAGGCGGCCCTTCCCCAAGAGGCCATCATCTCCTCTGACATCGGCAACAACTGCGCCATCGGAAATGCCTATCCCACCTTTGAACAAGGCCGCAAATATCTTGCCCCGGGCATGTTCGGACCGTGTGGGTATGGTTTTCCCGCCATCCTGGGGGCAAAAATATCTCAGCCCCACCTGCCCGTGGTGGGTTTTGCAGGGGATGGCGCATTTGGTATCTCAATGAATGAAATGACTGCCTGCGGCCGTGATGAATGGCCGGCCATTACCATGATCATCTTTCGAAATTATCAGTGGGGTGCTGAAAAACGGAACACCACCCTCTGGTACAATGATAATTTTGTGGGAACGGAGCTGAATCAGGCTGTTTCTTATGCTGCCATTGCAAAAGCCTGCGGTGTAAAAGGTGTACAGGCATTTACCATGGATGATCTGACACAAAAACTGGGTGCTGCCATACGGCTCCAGATGGAAGAAAACACAACCACCTTCATAGAGGTGATGACCAACCAGGAGCTGGGTGAACCATTCCGACGCGATGCAATGACCAAGCCGGTCATTGTTGCAGGAATTGACAAAGCAGACATGCGGCCCCAGAAAGGCTGCTGAAGACATTAAAAGGGAGAACGTATGGAAACAAGAGAGAACTGGCTGGAATATGATGTCCAGGAAATGGTCGACGCAGATAAAAACAGTTTATGGCATCATTTAAAACCCCACAAGTGTTTTGAAACCCAGGAGCAGATGATCATTGTTAAAGGCAAGGGAATGGTCGTAACGGATATCCGGGGCAGAGAATATCTTGATGCCACATCCGGCGGCGTGTGGAGCGTCATGGTGGGGTATGGCCGTGATTCAATTGCCGATGCCGTTTGCGCACAGATGAAAAAAATGAGCTATTTTGCCGGGGCTTATGGCAATATCCCGGCCATTAAATTTGCCAAAATGCTGTTGGAAAAACTGCCCCGGCATCACAAGGTCTATTTTTCCAACTCCGGGTCTGAGGCCAATGAAAAAGCCTTTAAGCTTGTTCGCCAGGCATCCAGAATCAACGCTTCCCGGAAGGGCAAATATAAAATACTGTACCGGGACCGTGATTATCATGGAACCACCATTGCCGCATTAAGTGCCTCGGGCCATGCCCAGAGAAAACATCATTTTGGTCCCTTTGTAGAGGGTTTTGTGGAATTTCCCCATTGCGCCTGCTACAGATGCCCCCATGATAAAATCTATGGGAAATGCAACATTGAGTGTGCCCGCAATGTCGAGGATATCATCCTTAAAGAGGGTGCTGACACCATCGGCGGATTGATTGTAGAGCCCATCACGGCCGGCGGCGGCATCCTGGTGCCCGTTAAGGAATATTATCCGATCCTGCAGGAGATCTGCAGAAAATATGACATCTGGCTGATCGTGGATGAGGTGGTCTGCGGATTTGGCCGGACAGGCAAATTCTGGGGCCATGAGCATTATGACGTTGATCCGGACATTATTACCATGGCCAAGGGTCTTGCAAGTTCTTATGAAGCCTTGAGTGCAACGGTAGTCAAACAGAAAATCTATGATCTGTTTTTAAATGATCCGGCAAACCCTGACACCCGTCTTGATTATTTCAGGGATATCAGCACCTATGGCGGATGTACAGCTCCCATGACGGCTGCCCTTGAAAGCACACGGATCATTGATGATGAAAACCTGGTTGAAAACAGCCGGGTCATGGGCAAGTACCTGCTGGAACAGCTGAAGGGGCTTAAAAAATATGACTGCGTCGGTGAAGTCAGGGGCCAGGGGCTTTTCTGCGGCATTGAATATGTCAGCAGTAAAGAGACCAAAGAACCGGTCACAGAAGAACAGATGGCCAAACTCATGGCCAATGTCCTGGCCCAGAACGTGATTGTGGGACGGACCAACTCAAGTTTTCACAACCTGAACAATGTCATGAACTTTGCCCCCTGCCTGATCATCACAAAGGAACAGGCTGATACCATTGTTGCCGCCGTGGCAACGGCCATTGAAAAAACGTTTTAATGGAATAGTATAACCATCCATATTTAAAGGAGAGAAACCATGTTAATCGGAATACCAAAAGAAATAATGTACAAAGAGAACAGGGTTGCAGCACTTCCAGAAACCATTGAAAAATTTAAAAAACTGGGTTTTGATGTGATTGTTGAAACAAAGGCCGGAGCCGGGGCTTTTGCCGATGATGAAGCATATATCAACGCAGGAGCGCAAATTGCAGCTGATGCTGCCGAGGTTTTCGACAAATCAGATGTTATTTTGAAAGTCAAGGAACCCATGTTTAACGAGCGGTTCAACAAGCATGAAATCGACATGTTAAAGGAAAACCAGAGGCTTATTACTTTTATCCACCCGGCAGCTCCTTCAAATCATGGGGATGTAAAAAGACTACAGGAAAGAAACATCACGGCATTTACAATGGATGGTATTCCCAGGATTTCAAGAGCCCAGCGAATGGATCCCTTGACTTCCATGAGTGCCATCACCGGCTATAAAGCCATCATTATTGCTGCCGCTAATTTCCCAAAATTCATCCCCATGATCGGTACATCCATTGGAATGATAAAACCAGCCAATATTCTGGTGATTGGTTGCGGTGTCGTCGGACTTCAGGCAATAGCAACCGGAAAAAGGCTGGGGGGTATTGTAAAGGCGATTGATATTCGGCCGGATGCAAAAAAAGAAGCTGAGAGCTTAGGGGTCAAGGTTGTGGGTTTTGATGCACCACCCGAACTTACCGTTGGAAAAGGCGGATATGCCAAGGCACTTTCTAAAGAATGGCTTGAAAAGGAAAGACAGGCTCTGGCACCCCTGGTTGCAGAATCTGATATCATTATTCTCAGCGCCCTTGTCCCGGGAGAAGTTGCCCAGCATTTGATCACTAAAGAAATGGTTGAAACAATGAAACCAGGATCAGTTATCATTGATGTATCCATTGACCAGGGAGGAAATTGTGAGATAACAGATCCTGGAAAAGAATTAATTCATAAAGGTGTATACATCTGCGGGATTAAAAATATACCAGGATCACTGCCAGTTCATTCTTCCTGGCTCTATGCCAATAATCTGTATTATTTTGTTGAGAACCTTTATAAAGACGGGACAGACGAATTCGACATGACGGATGAAATCATCAAAGGCGCTCTTGTGACCCACAAAGGCAGACTCTATCACGAAGGGACTCTCAAGGCCATGGGGCAAACTGATCATTAAAAATTTTCCAGGAGCAAACCAATGACAAATCTTTTATTGATGGCTGGGGTTTTTCTGTTTTCCTTTGTGGTTGGATATTTTCTGATTTCCAGAATACCCACCCTGCTTCATACACCTCTGATGTCCATGACAAATGCCATCTCGGCTGTAACCATACTGGGAGTTTTGATTCTTTTCTCCGTCTCTTCAACCCGGACCGAGCAGATTATAGGATCTATTGCCTTTGTCATGGCATCTTTCAACCTTGTAGGTGGTTTTGCGATTACTGACAGGATGTTAAGGCTGTTCAAGAAAAAAGAAAGGGGGGCTGAAAAATCATGATAGAAACCTACTCTGCCATGAATCTGTTCCTGGATTTTAGTGTAATCGGCATCCTTATATTGGGAATCTGGCTGTTTCGCTGGCCCCACAGGGCAAAGTTCGGCAACCTAACTGCCGCTTTTGCATTAGCCTGTGCTGCGGCTCTGATTCTATATCGAAACGGAACTATGTATCCGGGTATTATGCTGTTATCCCTTGTGATTGGTTCCGGGGCCGGATATTGGGTGGCCAAGAGAATTACCATGATTCAGATTCCGGCCATGGTTGCCTTTCAGCATGGTGCCGGAGGTGTTGCTGCTTTTTGTCTTTCCCTTGCCGAACTGATGCGGGGATCTCAACACCTTGGGATGGTGAATGAAATTTCCGGACTTCTGGGGCTTGCCATTGGATCATTGACATTCAGCGGATCCATGATCGCCGGCGGGAAACTGTCAAACAAGCTTGGCCAGACCCCACGCATCCTTCCGAAACACACATGGCTTGTAATGATAAACCTTGCTGCCATTATCGCACTGATTATTGCATCCATGTATGCGCCAATGGGTAGCCGGATATTCCTTTATATTTCGATCATTTTATCGTCAATTCTCTTTGGAATTATTTTTTCCATTCGGATCGGCGGGGCTGACATGCCGGTTTTGATTTCATTTTTAAATGCAACAGCAGGTGTGGCTGCTGCCTTTTGCGGCATGATTATCGAAAACAAGCTGTTGATTTCATGCGGGGCTACTGTGGCGGCTTCAGGATCAATACTGACCCATGTCATGTGCCGGGCAATGAATCGCAGTCTTTTCAGGGTTTTTGTTCCTCTTGAGAAACCCAGGCTGAAGCTGGCAGTTAAGACTGAGCAAACCCGGGTTGCAGATCCGATTGAAAAACAAATCCTTCATCAACCCATTGAAAAAAATAATTTTCAAACGGCTGTTGAAATAGCCCGCAATGCAAACAACGTCATTATTGTTCCCGGCTATGGCATGGCTGTTGCCCAGGCACAATTCGAAGTGATTGATTTTTCGAATAAACTGATTGCACTGGGCAAGCAAGTGAAATTTGCCATTCATCCCGTTGCAGGAAGAATGCCCGGGCATATGAATGTGCTGCTTGCAGAAGCGGGTGTTGACTATGATCTGCTGGAAGAAATGGATGCCATCAATCCTGAATTCAAAAACACTGATTTATCCCTGGTGATCGGCGCCTGTGATGTGGTGAATCCCGCAGCCATAGAAACTGACGGTTCTCCCATATCCGGCATGCCGATTTTACTGACCCATGAATCAAAACATGTGGTGTGCTGTAATCTGGATGATAAACCCGGATACTCTGGTGTTGAAAATCCACTGTATAAAAACGATAATACCATTATGCTGCTTGGAAATGCCAAAGAAACAGTCCGGCAATTGGTTGATAATCTTTCAGAGATAAAACCGGATATTGAAGAATCACCCAGTCAAGACAAACCAAAGGGCCACTTGAATTCAGCCATAACTGCATTGGCATCCGCAAAAAAAATCATTATTATCCCCGGATATGGCATGGCCCTGGCCCAGGCACAGTTCAAAGTGGTAGAACTTGCATCAATCCTTGAATCCCGGGGGGCTCAGGTCAAATTTGCCATTCATCCTGTTGCAGGAAGAATGCCCGGGCACATGAATGTGCTGCTTGCTGAAGCAGAAGTCGATTATGACAATCTTTATGAAATGGATGACATCAATCCTGAATTTTCACAAACAGATGCTGTTCTTGTTTTTGGTGCCTGTGACGTCGTAAATCCTTCAGCAATGGAGACGGAAGGCACTCCTATTTCCGGAATGCCGATCCTTCTGGCCCATGAGGCCAAAACAATAATCGTCTGCAATTTTGATGCAAAGCCGGGTTATTCCGGGGTAGAGAATACCTTATATGAGAATCCGAAAACGATAATGCTGTTAAATGATGCTGCTGCAACGGCAACCGATTTGATTGTGGCTTTAAAGGAATGATTAATGCAAGTTGAATTAAATGTTTCATCTCTTAGAGAACAGGTGTACGCCTATTTGCGTCAGCAGATGAGCCTTGGGGTGCTGGTTCCCGGATCAACCATCAATATCGGTGAAATAGCAAGCCAGCTGGGTATCAGCAAAACCCCCTTAAGGGATGCGCTGATTCACCTTGAAGTCGAAGGCTTTGTCACCATCCTGCCCCGGCGGGGGGTGTGTGTGAACGTGCTTGAACTCCGGGACGTTAAAAATGCCTACACTGCCATGGGTATGGTGGAAGCCTCCATTGTCATGGATTGTTTTGACAGGATTGATCCTTCACATATTTCAAAACTTGAAAAATTGAATGAAACAATGATTCAGGACGTTGAGAAAAATGATTATGAACGGCTTTTCAATACCAATGTTGAGTTCCACAATGTTTACCTTGATATTTCAAACAATGATTTGATTAAAAAATTCATCCTTCCCATCAAGCAGCGCCTGTATGATTTCCCCAGGCAGAATTATATCAAAGCGTGGGAAATACAAAACTGCAAAGAGCATCAAGCGTTTATCGATTGTCTAAAACAGGGAAAGCCTGAAAAAGCGGCCAGGGTATTAAAGGATATCCACTGGTCTTTTGAATATCAGAAACCATTTATAAAAAAGTTTTATAATATGAAAGAATAGTGGGAGGCCTTGAAGCGGTTTAATGGTTACCCTATGAAAATATTGGTTATTAATGCAGGTAGTTCTTCATTAAAATATCAACTCTTTAATATGGACAATACCAGTGTAATGGCGGGCGGTATTATTGAACGGATTGGTGAAAGCCAGGGATGCCTGACCCATCATATATTTATTCAGGGCTTTGAAAAAAAGCTGGTCCGGGAACAGCAAATCAAAAACCATAAGTGTGGCATGCATCTGGCTGTAAACCTGATAATTGATTCAAAGACCGGTGTCATTGATGATATAACCCAGATTGATGCCATAGGCCATCGCGTGGTCCAGGGTGGAGAAGCCTTTGGATCTGCCGTTCTTATTGATACCAAAGTCAAGCAGGCCATCCAGGACAACACCCCTCTTGCACCATTGCACAATCCGCCAAATCTTGTGGGCATCCAGGTTGCTGAAGAACTTTTTCCCAACATCCCCAATATAGCGGTTTTTGACACTGAATTTCACCAGACTATGCCGCCCAAAGCATTTCTTTATGCCCTGCCCTATGAATACTATACAAAATTTAAAGTTCGCAGGTATGGCTTTCACGGGACATCACACAAATATGTTTCAAGGAAAGCTGCCAGGCTTATGGGAACGGACATAAACAAAATAAATCTCATCACCCTCCACCTGGGGAATGGGTGTTCCATCTGTGCCATTGAAAAAGGCAGGTGCACGGATACTTCCATGGGCATGACACCCCTTGCCGGCATGATGATGGGGACGCGGTCAGGTGATATTGATCCTGCAATACCGGGATATCTTCTTGAACAAACCGCCATGACCATAAAAGAGCTGGACCTGGTATTGAATCAAAAAAGCGGGCTTTTGGGAATCTGCGGCCTGAATGACATGCGCGATATTCATGAAGCCGCAGCAAAGGGAGACGGACAGGCAGCCCTGGCCATTGACATGTTCTGTCTTCAGGCTAAAAAATATATCGGCGCTTATACGGCTGTTCTCGGCCATGTGGATGCCATTGTGTTCACAGCAGGGGTGGGAGAAAATGACCCGGTTATACGGAAAAAAATCTGTGAGAATCTTTTATGTTTAGGGATTCAGATAGATCCTGAAAAAAACAGTCAGAAACCTTCCACCCCCTTTTGTCTTCATTCCCAGGACAGCCGTGTCCAGATCTGGGTGATTCAAACCAATGAAGAACTCCAGATAGCTCAAGATGTCGCAAAACTGCTGAAATAATCCATTCACCGATCACACGCAAAGCAGATGGCCTGCCTTTTCAACCCTATATCATAAGGCCAAGAATAAGTCAGCACCCTAATCTTTAGGTTTGTAAACGGCCTATTGAGTAGCGCTCTATTAGTGACCTTTGAAAATATTTTTCCATGCTTATGTCAGTTTTTTTTACAAAATGTAAAGAAACCCTTGCATCTTTCTTTTTTTAAAAATCTCCATAAATTTTTATAATAGTCACTGGGCCTTTCTAATTTTTTATTTGGCACTGGCATGAATTATGAATAAATCATGTTAAAGGTTCCAGGCTATAATTTGTTTTCGCTTTCAGCGGGGAATTTTAAAAAAAGAGGAAATAATAATGAATTCACTATCAAAAAAAAACATAGGTCCTTCCATGCTTCCAGCTCTATCATTAAATGGATTGGCAGGTATTGTTCCTGGCATGGATAACCTCAATAAAAATTTTAATTGCGGCCTTTCCATCCATCAAAAGGTTTCTCCAATTATCTATTTTTCTTTAAAAAATAAAGAGTTGTTTCCGTTGGAGAAGATTCCCTCAAATATCAGTAGAATATCAGATAAAAAGAAAAAAATGTTGTTTTTAAAAACCACCGGCATGATAGAGGAAAACAGGGAAGATAATATGATTTTATAAAATATATTTAAATAAATTTTATAAAATCATTGACACATGATAATTTTTATTAGATAAAAAAAAAGAGAATCAACAAATAACACAGATCTGGACATGGGAAAAAGGGTTACCAATGGAGCCTGAAATGACCGCGAAAAAGATTGAACCAAAAGCTTTACAGCGACAGATGAATCGTTATCAGGCTATAAATAAAATCTATAATTTAATAATTACCGGCACATGAATGATATTTCATGTGCCGGTTTTTTATATAGGCCTTAATTTTTATTATATTTAATTTAGGAGAGATTATGAAACGGTTTACGATTTTTAGTTTAATGATTTTTTTTATGGCAGCCTTGATGCTGCCCTTATCAGCATCTGCAGAAAAAACATTGAAAATTGGTCTGGGTGATCCCATTGACTCTGATCAGGGTGTTTTAGCGCTCCGTTTTAAAGAGATTATGGAAAAAACCAGTGGCGGAAACTACAAAGTGGATATTTTCCCTGCCGGTCAGCTGGGTGATGAGCAAAAAATGGTTAAGGATGCCCGCAGGGGTTCCATTGACTGTGCCGTTGTTGCCGTCAACAATATTACTCCCTTTGCAAAATCTGTCGGCATTTTAACCCTTCCCTATCTCATGCAGAGTTTTGATGATGCTGTAATGGCCACAACAGGCGATCTTGGAAATAAATGGCGGGAAGTCCTTGTTAAAGAAGCCGGTGTCCGGGTCCTGGGCTGGGCGTATTCAAATTTCCGGGTCCTGACAAACTCCAAAAAACCGGTCACCACACTTGCTGACCTTAAAGGGCTTAAGATCAGAGTTCCAAAAAATGCCATCATGATTGCGACCTGGCAAGCTCTTGGTGCAGAGCCTATCCCCATGGCATGGCCGGAAACCTTTACCGCAATGCAGCAGGGAGTTGTTGACGGGCAGGACAATCCCCATATTACCAACTATTCCATGAAGTTTTATGAGGTACAGAAATATTCCTCAGAATGTCACTACCTGTTCTCCTTACAACCCCTGGTTATCGGGGAGAAATATTTCCAGTCTCTGTCTGCCGAAGATCAGGCAATGTTCACTCGTGCCGGTATCGAAGCACAACAGGCGAACCTGCTTTTCAGCGTTACCAAGTCAGAAGATGCAAAACAGAACATGATCAAAAAAGGCGTTCAATATCTTGAAATTGAAGACGAAGATAAATGGTCAAAAGCTGCTGTTGATGCAGTATGGCCTCAATTTTACGATACTGTCGGCGGAAAAGCCGAGGTTGATAAAGTTGTAAAAGCGCTTGGGCGTTAGATTCTTTAAACCTGCCCGGTAAATGCCGGGCAGGTTTTTACAGATTATAGATTCTGGAGTAACTTATGAGACCCAAACCAATACTTAAAATTCTGGATAATCTTGAAAGCTATCTGTGTCAGATTCTGTTGGTATTTTTTGTGTGTCTGCTTTTTTTGCAAATCGTACTCAGGATTGTTTTCAGTGCAATAGACTCACTTTCCCATTATATTGCTTTTCTTGAGCATTATCCATTACCCGCTTCCTTACCCTGGGGAGAAGAACTTTCCCGCTTTGCATTTGTGTGGTTTGTTTTTTTGGGAGCCACCTATGCGGCAAGACTTGCAGCTCATAACCGGGTTACATTTCAGTTTAAGATTTTCCCCAAAATTGTCGCAGATATATCAACCCTTTTTGCTGACCTTGTATGGATTGTCTTTAACTGCACCATGATCTATTACAGCATCAATGTAATAAAAGAAGGATTTGAGTTTCCTGAACATTCGCCAACCCTTGATTGGCTCATGGCTTATATTTTTATGATTTTCCCCATTGCCTTTTCTCTCATGACCATACGAATTATTCAAGTCAATATTATGAAACATATTCTTAAAATTGAAATTGCTGACGTTGACAAGATAGATATAAGCAAACTTGATGATGAAACGCCTGAAAGCGAGGTGACATCATGAGTGTTACAGCAATCATTTTTATTACCTTTGTCGGACTTTTGATCATTGGCGCACCCATTACCCTTTCCCTTGGTGCGGCTGCCATGGGAGGAATGATTTTCAGTGGTAAGCCTCTGGAGGGACTGGTTGAAATTGCCTATACATCGGTAAATTCATTTCCCATCATGGCCCTTCCTGCTTTTATCCTGTCCGGGGCGCTCATGGAATCGGCAGGGATATCCAGACGATTGGTTGCCGTTGCAGAGTCCATGGCAGGTCCCTTTACCGGTGGCATGGCCACATCCACGATTTTATCCTGTCTCTTTTTCGGGGCGATTTCAGGCTCTGGACCTGCCACCACGGCAGCCGTCGGAATGCTGATGATACCTGCCATGGTACGTCACGGGTATGATAAAGGCTATGCAGGAGCCATCACCTCTTCTTCAGGGGGCTTAGGTGTTGTCATCCCGCCAAGCATCCCCATGGTTATTTATGGGGTTGCCGCCTCTCAATCCATATCAGATCTTTTCATAGCAGGATTTGTCCCCGGCATTATGCTGGCCGTGGGACTGATGTTAATGAATTATCTGCGATCCAGACAAAAAAAGTATCAAGGTGATGGCAAAACACTCTCTGTCCAAAAGATAGTGGTGACAATGAAGGAGGGTTTCTGGTCTCTTCTGGCACCTGTCATTATCCTTGGCGGAATCTACACAGGGTTCTTTACTCCCACGGAAGCGGCTATTGTTTCCATTTTTTATACCCTTTTTGTCGGCATTTTTATTTATAAGGAGATTGAACTGAGAGGTGCCATGAAGGCCCTTGAAAGTACCACATGGATAACGGGTCGTGTTCTGATCATCATGTTTACAGCTCTGGCTTTTGGTCAACTTCTCACCATTAACAAAGTTCCGGATCTGATTGCTCAGGGATTGTTAAATTTGACTGATAATCTATATATGATCTGGGCTTTGATTATTGTCTTTCTTTTGTTCATGGGGATGTTTATGGAAACCCTGGCAACCATAATGCTGGTAACACCCGTATTATTGCCTGTAATGATTTCCTTTGGTGTGGACCCCATCCATTTTGGTGTTGTTCTGGTCTGCTGCTGTGAAATAGGGTTTGCAACCCCGCCTCTTGGCGAAAATATGTTTATTGCTTCGGGTGTGGCAAGGACCACTTTGGAAGATATCTCCCTGAATGCATTGCCTTTTGTATTTGTAAGTGTGCTGGTTGTATTTTTAATCGCCTATTTTCCGGGGCTGACATTATGGCTTCCTGCGTTTCTAGGCGGCTTATTTGGATAACCCATTAATAATTCATGGGTTTTAAAACATGTGGCAAACCTTAATGGGAATATTTGATAGCAAACATTTTAAATCTAATCAAAAATAATCGAAATCGGCATTGAAAACGTTGAGGCAATGTTTAAAACTGCTTTGGTGTTTAAAAAATAGTCGTTTATGGCAAACTATATTTTATAAAATATTATTAACTATATTTTATAAAATACTTGCGCTACGCATACTTATTCTGTAAACAGATAGAATATACGAATCTAATAAACAGGGTTATCTAAATCAAACAGGAGGCAATCATGGAGTATATTAAAAAAGCCCAGAAAACTGCGGAGTCTGATTCTGAAAAAATCCGTGGCATTGTACAAGGCATACTCTCTAATATAGAGAAAAACGGTGAAAAGGCAGTCATAGAACTGGCCAAAAAATTTGACGACTGGGAAGGGGAGTTTATCCTTAGCCAGGAAAAAAAACAGCGGCTCATTGATTCTGTTCCAGAAGATGTCAAACAGGATATACGGTTTGCTCATGAACAGGTTTTTGGATTTGCAAAGGCACAAAAAGACAGTCTCAGCGAATTTGAACGAGAGACCATTCCCGGGGTGCGCCTGGGACAGCGGATTATTCCCATGGAGGTGGCGGGCTGTTATGTGCCTGGAGGCCGTTTTGCCCATGCCTGCTCTGCCCTCATGAGTGTTGCCACGGCAAAGGCGGCAGGCGTTAAAACCATCATTGCCTGTTCTCCGCCCCGGGGGAATAGTATTGACCCGGCGCTTGCCTATGCCCTGGATGTGGCTGGTGCAGATATTATAATAGAAATGGGTGGAGTTCAGGCCATTGCCACCATGGCATTCGGCCTTTTTACGGGCAAACCGGCCAATATACTGGCAGGCCCTGGCAATGCTTATGTGGCCGAGGCAAAAAGCATTCTTTCCTCGGCCGGAAAATGTACCATAGACGTGTTTGCAGGCCCCACGGAATCTGCCATAATTGCAGACAGCACAGCAGATTATATGACCGTTGCCGTTGATCTGGTATCCCAGGCAGAACATGGCTACGATTCGCCTGTCTGGCTTTTTACCGATTCAAGAGCGCTTGGCGAAAAAGTGCTTGAAGTCATGCCTAAAATCATTGCTGACATGCCGAATCCGGATGTTCCTGCATCCTCCTGGAAGGATTATGGTGAAATTATCCTTTGTAAAGACAGGGAAGAACTTTGCCGGGTAAATGATGCGTATGCAGCAGAGCATGTTCAGGTAATGGCCCTGGATCTTGACTGGTGGGTGAAAAATCTTAAATCCTATGGTTCTTTGTTCCTTGGTGAAGGCAGCACCGTTCCCCATGGGGATAAATGTTCCGGCACCAATCACATTCTTCCCACCAAAAAAGCCGGCCATTATTCAGGTGGACTCAATGTCCTTAAATTTCTAAAGATTTATACCTATCAGGAGATCAGCAAAGACGCTAACAAAACTATCAGCGGGGCGGCTTCCCGTTTGTCCCGGGTGGAAGGAATGGAAGGCCATGCAAGAGCCTGTGACTGGAGACTGAGAAAATATTTCCCTGAACAGGACTGGAACTTTAAAGTTTATAAACAGAAAAAGTATTAAGCCCCGAATGAGTGAATAAGATACAGATATTCAGGAGGAAAAATCATGTCCAACACCAAAACATTCACAAAGGATTTCACCTTACAGGAGCCCATTTGTGACGAGGGAATTGAAAAAGCCCTTGAAATTTTAAAGAGTGGCAAACTCCACCGCTACAATGTCGATCCAGGCGAAAAAGGTGAAACCGCGCTTTTGGAAGAAGAATTTGCAGCATACATGGGCAAAAAATATTGTCTGGCCTGTGCATCCTGTGGCAGTGCCATGTATCTTGCCCTTAAAAGTACGGGTGTAAAACCCGGGGATAAGGTTCTGTGTAATGCATACACGCTTGCCCCTGTTCCCGGCGCCATTGAAAACTCGGGTGCTGCCATTGAGCTGGTTGACATTATTGATGATTACACCATTGACCTTGATGATCTTGAAAAAAAAGCAATGGCCCCTGATACCAAATGGTTCATGCTTTCCCATATGCGCGGACATATCGCCAATATGGACAGGATCATGGAAATCTGCAACAGGCATGATCTTATCCTGATTGAAGATTGCGCCCACACCATGGGAGCCTTGTGGGACAAAAAAAGTCTGGATCCTTTGGAAAGGTTGGATGCTTTTCCACCCAGACCTATAAGCATATGAATTCAGGCGAGGGAGGATTATTGGTGACAGATGACCCGGAACTCATTGCCCGCGCCATCATTTATTCAGGGTCATACATGCTCTATGAACGTCATACATCAAGGCCTGGCATGGATGTTTTTGAAAGCCTTAAAACCATGATTCCCAATTATTCCTGCCGTATGGATAATCTTCGGGCTGCCATATTAAGACCCCAGCTTAAGGTTCTGGATGTTCAGTGTGAACGATGGAATAAACGATATCGAATTTTGGAACAGGGTTTGACCGGAATTGAGGGTATTACCTGCCCCAAAAGAGATCCCCGGGAAAATTATGTGGGCAGTTCAATCCAGTTTTCCTTGATCAGCCAGGATGAAGAAACCATCCAAAAATTTCTTGCCAGATGTAAGGATCAGGGTGTTGAATTGAAATGGTTTGGTAATAAGGAACCTGTGGGATTCACCAGTGCCTATGAAAGCTGGAAGTATTTTGGTAAATTACCCGATCTTGCCAATACAAAACCCATTCTTGCCACCATGTGTGATATGCGGATCCCCCTGACCTTTAATGAGAAGGATTGCAAGCTCATCATAGAGATAATCACG
>Ga0180007_10003869_pt1 | contig 16268 bp, 16 predicted proteins | sample MM_PC_MetaG_FD_121122 | JGI IMG/M metagenome (GOLD analysis project Ga0180007, IMG submission 121122) | Groundwater microbial communities from the Aspo Hard Rock Laboratory (HRL) deep subsurface site, Sweden - MM_PC_MetaG | ecosystem: Environmental > Aquatic > Deep subsurface > Groundwater... | reverse complement strand
TTGTTGGTGAGTCGTAACTGGTAGCGATTATAACATCCTCAATATAATTGGCTTCCCTTACTCTCTCCACCATACGATAAAGAGCAGGTTTCCCCTCAATATCTGCCAATGCTTTGCCTGGACACCTCTCGGAATGCTCTCTAGCAATTATGATAGCACCTACACTGGTCATAGGGTATTCGTTCATAAAACCTCCTTACAAACAGCTTGCCATCTAACCAACTCGGCTAACTCCATAGGCGTCATAGACCATTCGGCATCTATCCCCGTTTGATGGTCAATACAAAAATGCTTCTCTATGATTTCCGCCTCTCGAGCTAGAGCTATCTTGGCAACATCTATTCCGATTGTATGGTCAGAAAAGCCCACATCATAACGATAAAGGAAATCAGGCATCTTAAACTTACTTTGAGGGTAACCTTCAGGACAATATATACTTGTCCCATAGCCATGGTCTATAGGAAAATCCCACCTAGCTGATACTATGATTGACTTATTAGTATTATATACAGCAGAAAGAACACAAGTATCCCTCATTCCACAAGCTATCTTATACCTCTTAACACCAATCTCCTCACACCACCTGACTCTTTCTACATCAAACACAGAGAAGAACACCTCAATACCAACTTCATTTCCATAATCAAATAACATCTTGGCTTGCTCAAAGGAAAGCTCGGAGGGAGTATGCCTTCCGTAAAGTTTTAAGCTATCAAATAATTGTGCCTTGACTATATCACCGCCATTCTCTTTTGCCAAATAGACTAATTCCCTGGCTTCGGAGAGATTGCTAAAGTTTTGACTTATCTCGCAGATAATCAATTCTTCACCATAAAGTAGTCTTCGTATTCTATCGGTTCTTCACCTTCATTGAAGAGTAGTTCAGTCAATTTCTCTCCTGGTCTTTTCCCAATAACCTTAATCTTGACATCAGGATTGAATGTAGCCAGAATATCCTTTAGTTCTACCCTGCTCATCTTCGGCACGAATATCTCTCCACCCTTCATTATCTCTAAACTCTGAATGACAAACTTCGCAATCCCTTCTAAGGTAATCCAATAACGGCTCATCTCAATATCAGTTATGGTAATCTCGTTTTCATTCTCTAACTGGTGTCTCCATAAATCAAATACATTCCCTCTGCTAACCTCAAAATTACCAGACCTGATACAACTAAACTTCGTATTCCCATAGATATTACCCCCCAAGATTATCTTCTCCATGTGCTGTTTGGTTACTCCGTAAACATTTATAGGATGGACAGCCTTATCAGAGGAAATTGCCAGCACTTTCTTTACCTTATTATCAATGGCACAATTTACCACATTCTCTGAGCCATCTACATTGGTTTTGTGGGCTTCCATAGGATTATACTCGCAAACCTCAACCCTCTTCAAAGCAGCGGTGTGAACAACAAAATCCACACCATTCATTGCTCTTGATAACCTTTCCTTATCCCTAACATCACCAATAAGAAAACGCAACCTGTTATCATTGAAAATCCTCTGCATCTCAGATTGGAGATACTCACCACGAGAATATATCCTGATAGACTTTGGGTTTTTCTTTAGGACTTGCTTGGTGAACTCAGTTCCTAAAGAGCCAGTCCCACCAGTTACTAAAATTACACTATCAGTTAAAATACTCATAGTTTCCTTTGATACCAAGACTCACCTTCCCTAGCCTTTCCAAATTTCTTAAACCCAAGACTTTTAATTAAACTAATTGACCTCTTATTATTATCAAGTATAGTTGTATGAGCGTATTCCTTGCCTCCGCTCTTTATCCATGACAATGCTGACTTAACCGCTTCCTTACCAATCCCCTTTCCCCACAAGGAAACCTCTCCCACATAATACCCTATCTCTGGACTCCAGTGGTCTAATTGTCCGATAACAACAACCCCTACGGGTCGGGTCTCATAGATGATAATGAATGTTACCCAATCCTGATTTCTACCCTTAAACCAATGGATATGCTCTTCCCATTTAAGAGGCTCTCTCTGCGTGTAGAACCCTTGATAAACCTTCTCCTGACTTCTCCAAGCTAACATCAAGGGTAAATCAGCTTCAGTAGCAAATCTTAATAGTATCATTTACTCTCCTTTTGAAGTTCATCCCAGCGAATTGATTTACATTTAGGGCAAATCCGTGGAGTACCTTCTCGTCTAGGTATCCAAACATGTCCACATCGTAAACACTTAAATCTAGGTAGTTTCATCATTACCTATCATATCACCTATAAGTAACATTGTCAAGCCCCTAAAATAAAAAAACCGTAGCCTTCTAAGCTACGGCTGATAAACCGTTTAATCTACCAGAGAGCCTCTACCATTTCCTTTTGTGGTAGGGGCTTTTCTAGCTCCCTGTGCAATCCCTCTCCAGACTCTCCTCTGAACTTAGCCCAGGGCAATCTCCGTTTCTTCTGCTGAGCCACCATCTTTCGTATCTTTTCTTGTTGCTGCTCAGGAGAGAGTTCTTTCCCTTTAGTCAAACCAAAGGGGTCAAAATAATCCCCCTTTGGTAGTTCTATCCCATAAGGCATACCACCTATCGGAATAAGCAAAGAAGACCCTGCTGAAATAATAACCTCCACACCTAACCCTAAAGCATAGCCAATCCAGCATTCCACCCCACCCTTCTCTTGAGCATACTCACCACCTTCCCACATATCCACACCATAAAGTATTAGCTTTAGTGGCTGATTCAAAACTAACCTGCCTGTCTTTTTATCTCTCTTGGTGTATTTGTAGAGAGCATAGGCAATCATATACGAAATAGAGTTGGAGAAGTAGTTAAGCCCTAACTTACGAATAACCCTCTCAAGGGGGTATCTGCGGAACGGAACACCTTTTACCCTGTGTAGATTTATAAGGTCGCATCCTTCTTTGTGAAGCATCCTGAAGTGTTCCCAGTTAAAGTATGCATTCCCCTCTGGTGAATATACCTGACTGTGAACCATGAAGATTTTATCAATCCTGCCATGCTCTGTGGCTATTTGTTGATAGCCCATATTCACAGACCATACCTCGCAGTCATACGGACATTGAAGCCTGCTTGTGCCTAGAGCTAATATGATGATTTCTTTCTTTTCCGCCATTTTAGAATAAGGGGAGACCTTATTCAGACCTCCCCTTCATCCTTTCTAGTTCTTAGTTTACGGATTGAGTTTCAGGTCTACCATAACATAAGCGCCAGCAACCGAGCCTGTTATTATATGCCCGATTGAGCCGAAGCCCAGAATACCAGTGCTGGTATACATGTCATCCAAACCTGTATTAGCAGCATCGGTAGAGTAGACCGCACCTGAACCAGGGGCAGCGAGTGCACTACCAGCCTCAACTGGAGCTAACCCCCATGTCTGAAGCCAGAAGTAATAACTAGCGGTAATCGCCATTGGAGGAACACCCAATACAATTGCAGTCGGAGCAGCACCTTGTGCTACCACAATTACTGCTTCGTATGGGTTTCTCATTATACCGAAACTGTTGTCACTGGTGTTAAGAGTAGCCAGCAAATGCTGACCATCCATCAGTGTTAGTTCCAGTAGTGTTGAACTAGCAGTATGGGCTTTACTAGATTTTATCTGGAGAGAATACCCGACAGTAGCAACATGCCCAGTGGAACTAACATAGAGCCACCCATCCTTGAAATAATCCTTCGCATCCAGCGTAGTAAAGGTGGTTTCTAATTGCAGTGTCTTCCAAGTTGAAGTCTGGGTTGTGCCGTTCTCCAATGCCAACGGCCCCGAAGTTCCACCAGCACTCCAAACCTGTGGCGCTACACCCTGAACTATACTGCCAGCCCTGAGAGCAACACCACCGTTTTTGGCATAGCGGAAAGCCCTGCCGTCAATCATCCTCCCAACACTTCCCAATGGGAATTTCTGGGTAGACCTTTCAGTCGTCATTTCTTCCCAATCTAAATTCATAGCTACAGGAAAAGCCATTTTTACCTCCTAATTTATTTGTGAGACCGTCTATGACCCGCCAATGCGAGTTTGGTTTTTAAGACCTTACCGCAGGTCTCACAGGGAAAGCCAACAGGCTCTCCTTCTTGCGGTTTAGTCTGTGGAGGTGTTAAGGTGAACCCCCTCTTCAGATACTTTTCCAAATGATAAGGGTCAGATGGAAGACCAGGCAGTGCATCCCCATTCGGCTTATAGTAAGTCATCTTAGGAACTGTTTTTAGACCTTTCAGTATCTCAACTGAATACCCGAACCGACTAACCACTGCTGCCTGTTTATTGTCCAACTCAACACCTCCAAATTAGTTACTTTAGTTGCTAGTTGCCAACGCCCCCATCTCATATCTCATAGGCGCGCCATAGGTATCGTCTATCTCAAAAACACCATAGTCAGAGACCACAACCACTTCCGTTCCTCGGATGGATATATCCCCTTCTCTCTTTACTACTGGTGCTAGAGATTCAATAATAGCCATAGCACTCTTGGAGAAGATTGCTCCATACCCGCTATCCACACCGCTTATTTTATCAATCTCTCCTGAATGGAAGAAGTTGACCCCGTTTATGCGGATAGACCAGAAGTTTCTCACAAGCTCCTCAGCAAAACCATCAAGAATACCCTGAAAGTAAGTGCTGGTAATAGCTAATGTGGATTGAACAAGGTATCCCATCGCATTGGGATGATGAACCACCGCTACAGGACTAGGAAACTTATTCGCCGTAGCGTGAACCACACAAGCCTGAGCATTTTGCAATGACAGATATTTGCCGTCCGCACCAAGAGTAGTTCCACCATTCAAGGCACTGAACAATGCCTGAAGGTCTCTCTCCTTTTTCCTAGCCATTGCATCACCCATTTGCCGACCAATCATCTTGAGAACATCCTCATTAAACTGCCTAACAAGCTTATCGGTCAGGATAACTTTTAAGCCAACCTCGCCTGTGGTCAGGTCGGTAGTGGTCAGTCCGATTTCCTCACTGGAAATCATATCCACACCATCTACCAGGTCATCTGCTGTCATCTGCCCCACTTTTGGTAAAGTTAGTTGCTTCTCACCCTGATTCAACCGAAGATGCGTTACAAGGTTAGCAGTCGGCATATTGTGTTCCATTGTGTAAACTGCCTGAGCAATCACAATGTTTTGGGCATCTTCAAGATTGCCCGTTTTTGCCGTCTGTATCGCCATTTTATTCTCCTATTTATATTCTCCTCAACTAAATACTGCACCAAGCCTTTTGGCTTCTGCTTCACTAATCTCACCTCTAGCGTATTTAGCATAAGCATCCATAGATTTGGTGGAACTGGCTGAGGGACTACCAGTTTCGCTTGTAAGTAAGCCCCTTTCTTCAAGAGTCTTACGAAGTTTCTCCTCCGTAATTCTCTCTATCCGTTCCTCATCGGATTCCTTTTCTTTCGGCTTTGTTTCTAGCTTACCTAAGAGAATGTCTGCTCGGCGAAGTTTAGCTGGGTCTCCAGTAGTGACCAAGTCATATACCTGCCAGTAAGCATCATCCTCTTCTTTCAGCCCCAAACTTTCTACTCTTTTCTGGTAGTCAAGAACAGTAGTTTGTAAAGCCTCCATTTTCGTAGTAGCTTCAGTTTCTTCCTTTTTCTTCTTTAACTCTTGCCTTTGGGTTTCCAGTTGCTTGAGAATGTCCTGCCTCGCATCTTTTGGGAGACCCTCTACTTCCTCAGTCTGGTATCCAGCAGCAATAGCAGTGGCGATAAGGTCAATCCTGTCGCCCAGTTGCTCAATCCGAGAGTCTAGATTGGACTGCCGTTTTATTTCGGCATCCTTCTTGTTTACCGTCTCTTGAAGTCCTTTGTAGCTTTTCTTACTAACCTCTAACTCACCGGTGAGGGTTGTAAGTTGAGTCTGGAGAGATTCAAGCTTCTCCTCTGCGGTAGGAGCTTGCGGTTCAACCTGCTCCGCAAGTTCTGTTCCTTGTTCCATTTAATCCTCCTGTTTCGTAGGGGGACAACCTTGATAAAAGGAAAGGGGGGGACACCCCAAAACTTTCATCTCAGGTCGTCCCCCCCGTTTTCCTCAGACCTATTGTAAAGGTCTAACCTAATAGTATAAACTAACAAAACTTATTTGTCAAGTTCTTGAATAAAAAAGCTGAATATACTTCTCAACTTCAGGGGAGGCAAGCCTTTTTTGTTTTCTTATTTTGCTTATAAAAGCGTTAAGCCTGTTCTCTTGCCACTTAGTTCTGGGTTGACCGAATATCTTGATTGCTTCCTCTTGTACCTGCCAATAAGATTTGAGAACCTGTTTAGCTCTCTGAAGTTCTTGAAACATAGGAGGGTATTCAGCATATTTCTCATTTCTCATTTCTAAGGCTTGATTGTAATCATCATCACCATACTTTATCCTTAAGTCTTCTAAAAAGTTATTATAAGCTGTGAAATCAAAAATACCATAAATGTCCTCAAACCTATTACTGGTGGTAGCCTCCATGAGTTCGTCGTAAGCCAACTCCCACCTATATTGGCGAGATACATCTCTTGGTTCTTCCAGTTTAGCCACCACCTCAGTGTATCGTGTGTTTTGGTTTATATGCTCGTAGGTAGCTCCATAACCAACATTGGCTTCAGTAACACCTTCCTTGAACTCATAACCATTTATTACACCAGCATCGTAAGCCCTTTGCAGTTGCTCTATGTTTGATTTGTGCATAAATCTAGCATCATCTAAATCACGCCCACGTTCTAAGAATGCGACACTCAGTGCCTTACCTCTCTGTGTAGTTCGTTTATCTATCTCTTCTTGGAAACGAGTTACTTCTGGAAATTGGTCAACCTGCTTCCTTTTTAGTAAATCTAGTTGCTCATATGGAGCACCAAACTCTCTTTGGGCAACCACTTCCCTTTCATCCTCCTGCAATTCCCAAGCACTCTTAGGAAAGGTTCTTCCCCCCATTACCTCTGATATGAATAAAGATGGTGCTCTATGCTCTGGTTCCAGTATGGCTCTCTGAGCAGCAATCGGTAATACCTTCTCAGCAAAGAATTTACCCCAATCACCAATACTTTCAAGAGGCTCGCCAAAGTAGTTCTTCTGCTCCAAAGCAGCCCCTACTGTGAGACCAGTTAAAGGAGCGGTACGAGAGAACATAAACTTAATAAACGGATTGTCAAACCTACTCAAACTCAAAAAATCCACAGGTTCTTCTATCGCCGTTCCTACCACATTCGCAGTTAACCTGCCCAAACCATATAAGATACCGCCTATACCTACATAGTCATCACCTATCTTAACAGTCATAAAACGAGAAGAGTTTATATCAAGGTTTGGTTTCTGTCCCAATGCAGTAGTAACCCCATAATACATTGCCATACCACTCGCCATCAAAGCACCGAGTGATTTACGTGCCTCAGCCCCAGCTATACCACCCTTCATTACATCAGCAACATAAGATAGTCCTGCCCTTGTATATCTTGGAGCAAAGAAGATAAAGGCATTTTCAAACTCAGACTGAGTCCTGCCTATCGCCAACGATTCAACAGACATTACACCAGTCATCCTATCTATAGTTCGTGCGATTTCCCTAGCAGCAGCATCATCAAAAACACCATTCTTTATTGCCTTACTTCTTAACGCCTTCCACATCTCATTCCTAGCTACCTCACCGAAGCCTGTAAAGGCTGCCTCTGCTCTACCGTATGTTTGATAGATAACTCTTTGTCCGATTTCCCCTACCTTTGGAATCTTACCAACACCCACCTGTACTGGCTTCAGCGCCTCAAAAAACTCAAAACTTGAACGTGAACCACCATAAAACCACCTCTCTGAAGAAATAGCTCTTACAGCAGGGTCGTCTAAATACTTCATTAAGTTCTGAGGTTTAGCAAAGAACTCAAACTGCTTACCAACACCCCTTGCCCAAGCTAACGGATTTCTACCTAGCACGGACAGACCTTGAATGAATGGGGCAGAGAAGTCCATCGTTGCAATCAGTAATCTACCTGTGCCACTAATGTTAGCCATATTTCTTAGCCATTGATTACCAGTAGCACCAAGAGCCTTTTCAGCTAAATCTACAACCTCCTTATCAAATATCATGTTCTTAAAAGCAGGGTGCATCTGGAACTTGGCTAACCCACCAAACACCTGCTTCCCCTCACGATAAGGTCTGGCAAGAAGATTGTACTGCTTTTTTAATGGAGATAGTTCAGCTTTAGTTGACTTAATTATTTGCTCAGCCTCACCCTTGACTGCTTTTAATGTATCGTCAATAAACCCCTTCCTTGACTCGTATACGGCTTTATAAGCTCTGGTTATTGCTTTCTGACTAATAGAATTGCTAACATTAAGTGAGCTTACCATTTCATCTATTTCTCGTGCCATAATCTTACCTGGAGTCCGTTGGTATTGAGCTATGATTACCTTTAGGCTTCTTGGATTGAGCTTAGTTGCCCTTCTTAAATCTGTGCCTAATGCTGATACTATCTTATCAATTTCTTTAGGGGAAATTGAAAACGCCTGCTCAATCCTTTCAGCTACTTCAGGCATTCCCCTTTTAATCTTAGCCATTGGTGCCCCAGGAATTCTTTTCCCACCATAAGAAGTTACTCTCTTTAACGCTTGTGTAAGGTAAGATGCTGACCCGATTTTAGCACTCAATCCAACTATTGTATCCATTAACTGCGGCTCTACCAAAGCCACCATTTCAGGAATTGTCATACCTAATTTCTTAACTTCATCATCAAACCTCTTGGTAGATATCCTCTTGAAGTAATGGTCTATCGTTGCCCCTACACTTCTTAATGGGTCTTTAGTATAACGAACACCAGCCTTAATACCCTCTTCCATTGTCTTGTGATGCCTTGCTATCTCAAAACGAGAACCATATTCACTAGCTTCATAAACCGTTTTATCACCAAGAGGAACTTCCTTTCCCTCCACTAAACGATGGAATATTGGTTTCCCTTTTACCTTAACGCCTTCCTTGCCTGCTAGTTCCATTACCTCAGCTATTATCTTGTTTCCCTCTCTTACAATAGACTCGGCTTCCTTAGACGCATAGGTATATAAATCAGGGTTCTCAAAAACTTCTGACAGTCCTCTACCTAACTCATTACCACTCTTAGGAGTAGCTGTCATCACTCTCCCAAAATCATCTACCTGAAGAACATCTACTGGATTACCATATTTCTGCATTCTAGGCAATTGTAATCCTCTATAACCATGCCTCATATCATAAATAACAGCACGGTTTACAACCTCCCGTTTGACCACATCAGTTACAGCAACAGGCACATTTTTAACATTTACTGCTATAAGTCTTTTAGTGGCTATATCCATAGCAGGATACAACTCACCAACATCCTTTACAAAAGCACTCGGCCCGCCGATTGCCCTAACGACTCCACCAATAACAGGTTTATTTTCAGCCCACAAAGCTGCGGTCTTAAAGAAATCCTTTTTGTATAATGTGCTATTTAGAATTTCCTTTGAAGGTAGTGACAGATTTTTAGCAGGGAGTTGTGTAAGAACTCGTGCCATCTTGTCACCAACGCCCACTGCTTTAGCCCCTTTAGTTGCCCATCCAAGCCAAGGCACCCACCAGAATGGCATAGAGAACTCAGCCACACCCTTAGCATAGGTTGGGGATTTCCATGTATCATACTCTCGTTTTTCATGTTCTAACCATGTTTCTCCCCTCGTGAATGGTAAGGATGGAGAAAAAGGAGAAGTTATTATAGAAGCCCATGGTTTTTCTAGTTTCTCGTGTATCCACTCAAACACAGGAGCAACAAACTGTAGAGCTTCGGGCAGTATAGGCACTTTGGATATTGCCTCTCCAACCTTCTGCATAGCCCCTTCTGCATAGACTTTAGGCATCTCCCATGCTTGAGGTGCTTCTTCAGGAGTAGGTGGAGCTTCAGGTGCTGGAGCAGTAGGCATAACTCCAAGGGTAACTCTAGGCATAGCTTGCGGAGTAACAGGCGCTTGAGGTTGCCATGCCGTAGGTTCAGGAGCAAAAGAGGGTTCACTTGGTGCAAAGGTAAAATCTTGAGGTTCCCATCTAGGAGCTTCAGGTTGTTCTCGTTTAATGCTTAAAGCCTCAATTCGGGCAAGCTCTTTAGCGATTTCCTCTTCTAGTGTCTGCACTTTTGGGAGCCATGTAATCGGCATTTAAACCCTCGCTTTAGTTGGTTTCCACTGAGTTCCTCTGGTAGGGTCTTTAGGTAACATCATAGCCATTTGTCCTAATATGTCAGCATAAGACCTATACCCAGCGTATTCAGTGTAACCCCTCAGACCCGCCTTTTCCGATTCTGACGTTACTGCCCATTGCTGACCACTGGGTGTAACTGTTCTTGCTTTGGTTATCGGTTGCCCTGCTTTCTGAGAAGGGACAAACCTCGCTAACCAGTCAGGAGCAGGTGGTTCGCCTGTAGTCTTGGATGGAGGTTGATAGACATCCCCATAAATAGCCATTGACCTTCTTAATGCGACTATGTCATTAGTCAATTTTGCCTTCTCTTCCTCTGAACCTGTGCCAGAGATTATCATATCTTCTACATCAGCTATCGTCTTATCAAGTTGAGCACGAAAGTCCGTAGGCGGTGTAGGAGGAGCGATAGACTCTTGATATGTCTTGGGCTGTTGCATTAGTTTCCATCTCTTAATCCAATCAGCGGGGCCAGCCCACTCAGCCTCTAATCTTCTACGAGTATCTTCATAGCTTCTTTCCTTTTCGAGTGTAGCTTGCTGTTTCTGCCATTCAAACTGCTCTCTTTGTAAACCCAGTTGCTGTTGAGCTAAAATATCTGAGGCGCTGCCCCTAGCCCACCTTTGAGCAGCTTCTTGCTGGGTTAAAAGTGCAGCCTCACGCTCCATCCTTTGTAGATCGGTTTCTTCTTCAGGTTCTTCCTCAGGCGAAACCTCAGGTGGCACCATTGTACGTGTAACCACACCGAATGGGCTAGTTTCGCTTTTCTCTGTCCACCCTTGTCCCTTTAATCTTGCTATATCACTCTCGCTTAGTTGGTCAACAGGAATACCACCAGTTTCCGTAATAGTTTGCCCCCATTTTTCCTGCAAGGCAATATTAGCTTGTGTCTCAGCCTCTTCGGGCAGTATCCAAGGTTCGCCTGGAGCCAATCCTAAGTATGGCTGTTTTGCTGCCCTCCATTCTGCGATATAAGGTTCATGAGCTTCACCTTCAGTGGATATACTTACCCAAAAACCATAGGTGTTTGAAAACCATCTCATATAAGCATTCCACTCTGCCTCTGTTAATCCATATCTTTGTCCTGGAACTCCAACTCCATCTGGCATTTTACTCCTCCTTACCCACTTTATTATATTTATGCATTAACATAGATTGCACTTCTTGAACAGCAAGTTCATTCTCACTTTAATGACTGTGATGGCGTTTTTTATTATATTCAATGAGAAGTTCTGCTTAGAGAAGTCCATCGCTGTAATCAGTAATCTACCTGTATCAATAAGTCCCGCTACATAAGCCAAATCAGTCTTCTTCACTTTACCCCCTTTTTGTTCTTAAATTTCTCCTCCAGTTGATTCATCTTGAAGAGGTAATTATTTGCCGCCTCTTCTCCGTAATCAGCTATAAGCCTGTCTAAAGTTTCAGTAGTCATTTGATTATAATAGTAAAGTTGCTCTTCCTCTGAGACAGGGTCTTTCCTGAAAGGTCGTGTTCTCTTAAAACGACTCTTTAGTTCGTCTTTAGCTAACTGTCTTCTATCCGAAAGAATATCAACGGCTATATCAAAGGGACTTCTTTCCATTATCCACCTCTATTATATCTTTCAGGGGGCGTTCTTGCCCCACGATTCCCAACTATCCCTGCCTCTCTACCCTCTGGTGTCTCCACTTCACCCTGAACTCTTTCTGTGGTCGTAGCAGGGATTTTACGAAGCCCTTTCTCTTGGGCTTCCATTATCTGTCTCATCTGGGTAGCTTCCTCAAGAGATTGCTCCATGCCTGCTTCCTTAGCAGCTTCCATTCCAACCACTTGTGCCCATAATGGGTCAAAGAATGTAACCTGGTCTGCTAACATCTTACCCATGATTTCCTTTGACTCTTCTCTCGTTCTACCCTGAAACTCAACATGGAAAGTCTCCAAATCAATAGACCCTCTCCCCGTATTCCACAATCTATCGCCTAAAGTTATCCTTCTATCCTCCTCAATGGGGTCTTTAGCCTTTAACTTGACCTCACATTTATAAGTTGAATCAAGGTCTTTCTTACTTAGTCCATCAGGGAGTAACTTAGGGACGGCTTTACAGATACGAAATGCCATTTCAAAGGCTGAAGCCCACGCGGTCTCTGTGTTCTCAACTACCGTATCATACCTTCTCATGGCTGTGGACTGTGTCATATCCTGTTGCCTGCCACTACTCCCGAAAGGGAATCCAGCCATTATAAAAGGGTGTCTTTGATTTAACTCAGCAACCACATCAGCATGATGCTTATACATTTCAGGTTTAGGTTGCTCAATACCAAACTCTTCAGATGAAATCTTAGTACCTTCTGGCATATTCTGTATGACATTTATATCATAAGACCCTGCACTTAGGTTCTCCCTTATGTTACCTTCATCTATCGCACCAGGAGAGGTGATTAGGAGAGGTTTCTGTGCGAACAAGAACAAAATGCTAGCGATATTACTTCTTTCGGCACACTCTTCTCTTAGTAAATCTCTTGACCTTCTTATATCACTAACAATTAGGTTAGCCATCTCCCCATCTGGAGACCTTCTGCCAAATCCAGAATACTTGCGAACAAATGGCACGAACCCATAGATATTTTCCTGAATACCATCTTTGGTAATAGCCTCCTCATCACCCTCTATGTACCTTACATTTTTGTCATAGTATTCCAGCCACTCTACGCTGGAGTCCTTACCCCTCCTATTCTTGGGGTTAGACCAATCAGGGTAGAGAAACTGGACATTAGATAACTGTCGTTTGTACCACAAAATAACCTTATCGGGGATTCCATTATCGTCTTCTTCAGGGGAAGCAAAAATAACCATCGGGTCTATTAAGATAAACTTAACAGGAATCCCGTACTTCTCCATTTTTCCTGTAACCCACGACTCGTTATGAACAACCTTAATATAATTGACTCCTCTTAACAGGATATTCTTAACACTCTCCTTGAATGGATTGGGGTTCTGCCTTCTTAAAACATCAACCCAATTATTTGCTGTTTTACTTAACTTTAGCCCCGACTCCGTGTTTCCTTTGAGAATATCAGCAAAAACCTGTGGATTGGAGGTTACTATCTGCTCGGCAGGGGCATCTATTATTCTGACTCCAAGACCAGACCGATAGACATGATGAGGAGATTTAATCTCAGGAACCTCAAACGCATCGTCATAATACTGTTGGTCTATCTCCTGCTCCCTCTTAACCTTATTATATAGTGTATCTACAAAATAGGTCTTTAATTCGCTTATCTGTTCAACTGTTATATCCATAGAACCTCCTAGCGGTGATACTTAAAACTACTCACCTTCATTTCCCCTGCGGGCGTTCTTTTCATTAACTGACCCAAAATAGCATGGCACATAACCCAGTCGTCATGCGCACCCCTTACGGCTTGTGGTTTGCCATCTATCCAACTAAAGGACAAAAACTCCTGAAGGGCATCTCTCATGGGAATAAGTTTCTGCCTCTCAGATACAGTTTCAGATAACTCGCTTAACATTATGGGTCTTGTAACATGAGAAGTCCACCAACCTTCTTTCTTTTTGGATGGGTCACTGTAATACCAATTGGTCACCCCCATCTGTTTTAACCTTTCAATAAGCAAAATACCCTGAGCATTCCTCTCAATAGCCACTAATGGTTTATTATACTCCTCATAGAGTTCATAGTAAATCTTTACCTGCTGGTCTATTGATATTTTACCATTAACTGAAGCAACATCGCCACCTGTCTGCCAGTCCCCTATTATCCCAACGGAAGGGTCGTATTGTCCTTCAGAAGCGTCTACAGCAAAAGAATACTTACGATGAGCTACAGACCTCTTATAAATCCTGACCAGACCTCCGTATCTTACTTCTAAAGGCTCATAGCACTCCTTGAACATCTCTGAAATCGCATCCCGATTAAAGTAACAGGTGGATTTGGGTGCTGAGAAAGCCTCTTCCTCACTTCTTGGGTACTCGGCTTCCTTCTGCCAGTCTGCCAGTCCTCTAGTTGCCCTTTCCCATGTCTCCTCGTTTCTTCCAGGAACTACATAGTAATCCCAGAATAAAGTAATAAATCCGTTTTCCCCAGTCTTGGCTTCCCTCCAAATCTTTTTAGGGAATGAGTCCATATTCGTCTTATCAATAGTAGTTGCCCCTATAAATACGCCCCCTTTATCAATCGGGGGCTTTACGGCAGCAAAGTTCTTCTCGGCTTCTGGGTGGGTTTCCCATTCATCTGTTACAACCAAAGTAGCATCTGTTGACCGACCCGCATCTACAGTAGAGGGTAAAGCCCTTATCCTAGAGTCGGTAGCAGGAAACCCCAATAAAGAGGACTGGTCTGGGTCTATCTTTAACCTAAGAAAGTCGGGATGTTCCCTGTTAATAAACCTCGACCTGTCTAAAAGTTCGGCAGCTATCTCTTCCTTTTGAGACAATTCTAAAGCTTTAGTACTCTGAAAGAAGGAACACAACCAATTCGCTATCCCAGATAAGGTCGTAGACGCACCTACCTGCCTTGACTTGAATATTATTACATACAGAGGCTCTCTAGGATGCGGCTGGTCACTCCAAGCCTGTACTAATTCCAATAGTTTAAGTAGATGAGGCCACGCCTCCCACTTCACTATCGCCTGCCTCACCCTGTCCTGAATCCAGACATAGTTGGTCATGTAATAGAGAAGACTCATCCTGCACTTTCTCCACTCCCTGTCCTTCTTCTCCTCTGACATAACCCTGTCCTTCAAGTTCTCGTCTGGCATCGAGGTTTCTCCGAGCAATCTCGTCTGCACTGAGTCCAATCTTTACCTCCGTCTTCTCAGTTAGTAATCCTAATCTCTGATAATATATCTTTAACGCATTCGTGTTACCCGCCATTGACCTCTCCATAAGAGAATCATCTATCGCTTTTAATTTCTTCTCTAAAGCTTTCTCCGAATCATACTTCCACCCTTTCTGAACACCACTATTAGGGACTCTTTCAGAACTAGGCTTCCTCCCCGGCTTCACAGGAAAACTGGGTATCTCCCCTAATTCCTCACCAAGTGCATTTATTACATCTTTAACATCTTTCATTTATACTCCTTGAGAGTCCATCTTCTCTAATATCAGCTAAATAAAGCTCCCTGTGATACTCCTCCCATTTACAATCATGCGGGTCAATTGTATATCTTCCCCCATACCTATAAGACAGTACTAGACGCACTTAGGCTCTATTGGGGGTGAAGGTGTTAGATAACCCTCTGAAGGCACTTAGACGGGCTCCATCCATCTTGCTTAAGGACTCTCTAACCTGCTGCTCTACCCTCAAGTCCTCCTCTGTTAAGAACTTAGACGGGGTGAATAGACGAGGCAAGTCCCTGGCCAACGCCACCCCATCAACGGGTAGCGCGTTTCCGTTTGTCACACCCTGCCCCGTCACACCCTGTCTATGCTTCCTCTGTCGCTCTCTAGCCTTCCCCTTTGCTGTTTCCTTGTCTTTATACGGCATCGTTACCCTCCTTTCTTTTAGCTCCTCCTATACACGTATGTTAAGCGTCTACCCTATTCTATCACCTTTCTTTATTTAAGTCAAGCCTACCTTATGTCACTTAGAGTTTCTGTGTGGATTTTGGAATTTTGGACGAAAAAACAAACATAGGGGACTCACTCCCAAACTAAGCCTTCGTATTGGGGCTTTGCTTTCAGGTCTAACAAGAGACCTGGCAAGACTTGTTTCACGCCTGGATTTGGTTCGCACTATAACTGTTATGTAGAGTTTACTGGTATCGGCTGCCGATATCACTAGCTGATATCGCTTGGTGATTTCAAGCTAGTGAGCTAGAGAGGTTTAACCGATTACTTACTAAAGGCAAGACTTAATAGGGGGTATCATTTAACGCAAAAGCCCCACCACCTCTTATATAGTTAATATGGTTTTGGGTCAAAGATGAGAGACATAGAGGGATGCTAACCGGTAGAAACAATGCTCTCAATATAGTAACCGAGGATAGGCCACCAGAGGTTAAAAGGAATGCGCACAGGTAAGGTAGTAAATGTATAAGATAGTTAGAATGAGAGACCTTTCGAGAGTATATAAGTTGTAGATGACTAACAATAGAGCTTAGCGGGTTAGGTAGTAG
>Ga0180007_10003868_pt1 | contig 16268 bp, 15 predicted proteins | sample MM_PC_MetaG_FD_121122 | JGI IMG/M metagenome (GOLD analysis project Ga0180007, IMG submission 121122) | Groundwater microbial communities from the Aspo Hard Rock Laboratory (HRL) deep subsurface site, Sweden - MM_PC_MetaG | ecosystem: Environmental > Aquatic > Deep subsurface > Groundwater... | reverse complement strand
TTCAGTCCATGAAGTGAAGGTTGAACTCGTTGTTGGAGATGCTACTCTCTGAGTGTATAGCTTTAGCGACGCTGCGCCTGTTTCGCATCTTACTCTAACAAGACTACCATCAGCGGGCATGGTGCAACCATGATATGAAATATTTGTGCTATCACTATATGCAGATACCCAGTACAGTTTGTCAAATTGATTGTACGCAAAAGCAACTCTAGGTGAAAATCCCTGCAAGTCCACTCTGACAGAAGGAACATTGATATCCTTCTTTTGCCCCTCTAACAATTCTGGTAAAAGTATTCTCACTATCCATACCTTTCAGTGTGCCTAAGTGGGCGTATTTTCTGTAATTCCTTGCGGTATAGTGATAGCCGATTATTTGCCATCATGAGCATTTTTTCACTAACAGTAGCACCACCTATATTGTTTGTTGTAGCCGATTCTATTGCATATCCCATAAGCGCATAACATATAGCACCTTCACAGACAATATCTTCATAGTTAGCTGAAAATGTGCGTGTAGTCTCCGTATATGTGTGTTTGCCTTCATACCATATCCTCACGGGCACACGCTCATAAACAATGTAATCCTCGTCCCCATCAGGGAATATATCCTCGGCAAGAGTGAGATCGCCAGCGTCATTATATGTTGTCGCATACGATTCAAGGCTGTCAGTTGTATTTACGACATGAGCATACGCCATTAAAGCCGTAAATTGAGCGTTAGTATCATCCTGTAGATGAGTTGTTACATCACCATCGGCAGTACCTGTAACATCTTGGTCGCCACTCGGCGGAGGGTCTATCTCGATATAATTATATGGCAACAATCTCCAATTCTTAAAATCAATAGGAACAGGATGCTCGCCAGTAGCGCCATACAAATCAACCGCTAAAATGCGATAATAACTTAATGATGACACACTAACCAGCCCACTATTCCCCTGTGTATACGTTGTCGTTGATGTAATATTCGGTATAATCCTCGACAGATCGCCAACAGCCATACCGATATATTCAGTAAGCTGTGCATCGCTCCACTGGTCGGCAGTACTCTCCATTAAGTGTATTCGTATTCGTGCGATTAAATCTGTAATATAGGTTGTTGCCATTTATCACCTACTTTTTCTTTTTCTTAGCGGTTTCGGATTGTCTGATATATATAATTCAGGCTCCGCTGTCGTAACCTCACTAACCTCATCTTCAACTACATTGGCTTTCATTAATGACCGCCTAAACTGTAGTTCATCCAATCGTTCCCGTTCCTTCCGTTCTTCTTCGATTGCGGCATATTCGTCCTTGTGACGTTTCTGCATGTGACGTTTTACCATGAATGGTGATGTGAGGTTTGATTTTCTGCATACAGGTAGCCCTAACTCGTTATAGTGTTCACGATTAGGATCATCTTCGTGCAACCAGCATTTAAGTGTGCCTCGCTTCGGCTCAATCTTCGGTTTAATCGTTGTGAATACTCGGCTGCCGTCCGATCGCTTTTTCTCCAATTGTTTTTGAAGCATGTTGCGATTGACAACGCTTCTTTCCCCTGTGCGATTGTCCCATACATAAACATATCCCGCACTCTTTAATTCAGATAATATCATCGGTGCAGGTTGATCTTCGCTGCCTTCAAATATGACATTATCCATTGTGCCAGGCTCTTTAGCCTTCTGAGCTTTGCTTAATAGCTCCTCGATTAAATGTTCGTTGTTTTCCATTTTTCTGTCCTCCATTGCTTTCGCAAGTTCCCGTTAGATTTTTATTTTATTCACTTTAGCCAGTTCTCGCTTGTCAAATGCAGCCTTAGCCCTTATATCGTTAGCCATAGACTGTAACTCGGATACGGTATGTAATATTTCAAACCTACCGTCTGGATTTCTTATACCGCCAGGTATCCGTATCTGGTCTTTTTTGAAGTTCTTAGACAAACCCATATCGATTCGATGTTCCGCCATTGTATCATCACGAAGTACAACAAGAATCTGATACCTGCGTCTTGATTTCTGATCGGGTGCTTTGAAGTTTAACTCATAAAGCCCCATACACGGCTCGTTTGGTAACACATAATTCGTTCCCCGATAAATCGCCATTATTCTCCTATTAAGTTACTGGCGGAACCGAAGCCCCGCCAGTATAACTTCTTTAGATGTCAGCCGTATAGTATTCCAACCATTCGATCTGCGCAAAACCTGATGTTCCTACCGTGCCGCCCCAATACACTATCAATGATGCAGGCCCTACAATTAACGGCACTGCTTCTGGAGCATAAAGTAAATCAAGTTTACCCCATAGAGCATTAGCTGGTGTGCCATTCATGTCACCAGTCACTACCGCACGTGCCAGTTCCACGCTCAGTGTTGGGTTTGTGCAGTTGCCAGTAAATGCACTATAGCATGTACATCTTGAAGTTACCGAACTCCCATCATGCATCTTTAACGCAGTTTCAGTTGTAGAAGTACCAGCGTCAATAGCCGCTGCCTGATCCCATGCAATGAGGATTTCAGATTCATCAGCATCAGTCGCCAGTAAAGGTGTTTGACATTGAACATGAACCCGAATAGGTATAATCGTTGTCCCTGTAGGAACTGATATACCTGCCTCTGGCTGATCTTGGTCAAGTACCGTACCATTTCCACCGCCAACAATAGGTGTAGAAAACGCACCAACATCAACATGAAACCCTCGTCCTTCAAGTATTGCAATTTGTTTCCAGTTAGGAACTACTATTCTGTTTTTTAATGCCATTATAATCTCCTATTCCGCCGCCGCCGCCTCGTCCATTCGACTTATTTATGCCGTTAGTTAAAGTCCAACGGCTAATGACTATGACTTAGATGTTTTCGCTCGGCTCCTCTACCCACATTGCGGTGATAAAGCCAGTACCAGCCTGTGATGCGGCATATACGCACAACGCAGAACCAGTACCAGAGCTACCAGCAATTATAGGGGCAGGACTTGTCAATGCTGACCATGTATGCACTAGAGCGATTCTATCATTCTCACCGCTTGCTACAGTGTCAGTCAATGGCCTTTGGAATTTCCAGAACTCCAAATACGAGCCAGCGTTCGGATCAGTGCAACCAGCAGCGTCAACGGCCGCAGTTGCCACACATCCACTTGCTTTTCCCCCTATTCTCATGTTCTTAATGGTAGCTGCTGTCCCAGTAACAGAACTATCACCCGTGCTTGATGCAAGACCGATAATTTCTATTGTGGCCTCAATACCAACGGCCTCAAAGATAACCTCCAGATATACAGGGATTATCGTTGTGCCATAAGGTATATGAATGTGCAGATCAGGAGCATCAGCATCGTAAGCACCCGCAAAAGTGATTACTGTTGAGCCTGCGCCACCGTTCACGCCGAATAGTTTACCTTCCAGTGCTTTAGCCGAAATCCAGGACTGCGTAATTAATGCACCGTCACGTCCAGCCCATAAAGAGCCAGTCATGCCGCTAACATCAACTTGAGGGGTTGTAGCCTTTCGTACAGCTATTTCGATATTTTTTAATGTTCCTAGTTGTATATCACTCATCATTTACCCCCTTATACCGTCCAGTCTCGTCCGCCCTCAGCATAGAAGTAATCAACTTCTAATACTGAAGCAGCAGCAGACCTGTTCTCGATTATTAGACACGCGTGCTGAACATCAGCCACAGTACAAGCATCGGCAATCTCTTTGATAACTCTACCATTGAGAAGTACCCTTGCTGTAGCATCCGCACCGATTTCAACCCTTACAACGTCCCACTCGTCATTGACTGCGGCTTCGTATGCGCGTGTGCCATTGGCATCTGCATTTGATTTAGCAGCAGCAGCATCGCCGAATACAGCCCGCCAATCATCAGTTGTGCCTGTGCCATCGGAATCAAACTGAATACCGATTATGCTGCCAGTACCATTATAGGTCATGGTTGCTGTTGCAAACTCAGCAGGCATTACCGGGGTAGTCGCATCCAATGTTTCACTGAATCCACAATACACGGCTCCTGTCGTTATGTCGGCCATCTTAAATCTGGCTTCCATAGCACATCCGCCATCAGCAGGCTTAAACGGGCCAGCATACACGGCGCAGTTGTCATTGTCTGCTGTATCAGTCGTTATTGCTAAAATTCCACCAGGTTCATCGACTGTTGGCGCAAATGAACCCTCATTTACGGTTACATAGCCAACGTTACCTACCGAAGCTGCAACTGTAGTCATCGCAGCTACTTCTGGTGCTCCGAGAAAATCCTCGAACACCCTTAATCTTCCAAAAGAACCAACTCCTACTGTCATATTTTTCTCCTTTCCGCCGTACTCTATTTTTTATACGCTAACGGAATAATTTTATTTTACAAGTTTAGTATATTCGCTTTCCCACTTACGAAGTGGGCGCTGTAGCATCGGTGTATATCTCATACAACCAATTACCACTTGATCTCTCACCATAAGCATATTCGTCATAGTGATAAATCGAGTTTCCGCCGCCGCCGACCTCAGGCCGTCTCTTGATTTCCATTCGCGGAGCACGCCCCTGAGCAAGAACAATTCCCATCTTCGAGAATACGCCGCCCTTTGCATCGTCAGATGAATCAATAGCTATATTGCCATCCTCAAATATAAAGGCATTGCCAATCTTGCCACTGAAATTGTCTGAAAACACCCGCGCCGTTATTCCTTCGGGGACAGGATATGATCCTATCGGGCCAACGATCTCATCCTCAAGGTCTTTGATTTGATAGCCGTGCAGCACACAATGAATTGGTAAAGGCCCGTTCTCAGTAGCATTTGACGTTATACGCCTTGATGCAGCCCTGATAACACCGCTTGATAGTGTAGTGCCTGCACCGCCGAGTGACGTTGTTGCGCCATCACACGCTGTCAATCCATCCTCGTCCTTTTTGCGCTCAATAGCGTGCTGTGCTAGGCTACCCATTTGCTGTAAAGCATTAGGGGAAAGCCGAGCATAAACCCTATCGGAAATGAATGTCTCAATACCGATTACAGTCGGGGTAATCGTTAGCAATGCATCACTCAGTTGCTGCGGATTATCCAGTTCCGTAGTTTCGGTAATTGCCTGTGCCGTTAATTGTGCAAAGGAAACCTCGTTCCATGATAATCCAATACCTTCACCGAGATATTGAACATCAACGAGCTTTTGCATAACACCTTCATCTTCACGAACGATACGTGCAGATGATATGACTGTCGGCAAACTGTCAGTTAATGCATCAGTAGTTGTATACCCAGTTGTCATAAATTATTAACCTCCCATTTTCTTACGCCCTAAAATCTCCTTTGCCCTCTTGTGGTCATTATTTTTACCTCTTGAGTAGTCCAGTAAGAACGCCTCATCACCCTGAATAACGGCCTGTTTGGGCATATTCACTGGCGGTAATTTCTCACCTGCCTTCGGTACATCGCCTAGAGCGATAGCTTTGTACATTTCATCCTCAGTATCGCATTTCAAAAGCTCATCAAGCGAAAATCCATGCTTCTCAGCTAGACTCTCTGCTATTCCCTTCAAGGATTCTTTTGCTTCCTTCTTTCTGTAACGCTCTAACTCTGATTCAATCGAGACTTTATCAGACTTCGCTTTCACTAATTCGATTCTTGCATTGCGTAAACTCTCTGCAACAACCTTCTGGTCATCGGTCTGATACGGAACATCTATCTCCGCTTTCAACGCATCCACAATGGACTGTAATTCAGTAACCTTTTGGGCTTGCGCTTTCCACTTTTTGATTTCCGTGTCTTTTGCGGACTGAATCTTGTTTACTTCATCTTGAGTGAACGTCCTCGCTTTTGCTGTCTCACTGTACTTAGTTTCATTTCCTTCCGACTTAGCTTTGCTTTCGTCCGACTTAGTTTCCTGTGCCGTCTGATTGCTCGGCTGTGCCAGTTGGTCTTGTACCTGCGCACTTCCTGACATTGCGACTTACCTCCTAATTAAACTTAATTATTATTTACCTCACATTAAATTTAATTGCAATTTATTTAATTATATCACAATATGTAGTGTTCTGTAAATTAACTACCACAATATATAGTGTTTCTATAATTTTGGTATCTGGTCATACTAGGTTATTCTTGATATTCTGGTTCTATTCTCTCTTTCGAATATAGCCATACGTTGCTTTAATAATTCAATGTATGGTTCGGTTTTGCCTGAACTGTTAAGTTCACTTGTCAGACTTGATGCTTGCGCTATAGCCGAGTACAAATCGTTGATTATCTGTTCCTTTTGCTCTTCAGTTTTTGCCAATGAAGCAGCATCTTCAAGTGCATATATTCTATTCGTAACATCAAACCACTTATCGGTCATAGTTACAGCATACTCGCTCCGCTCAACACCTTTGCCTGTGGTTGATTTTAACTCATTGAGTCTATCGTACATATACTGCGGGGCCCCAGATTCTTTGCGGTCTAGTGGAAGCGGTACGCCTTTATTCATGCCAAGATCAATGATTTTACCCATAGCTAAATCATAAGCCTCTAAGGTTTGCACAGATGATATATACCCGTGTACATACAAGTTTGCTTCTATCTTAGGATTCTCGAACAGGAAGTCCATTTTGCCTTCTCGGTCTTTATCTTGTACGTAATCCCAATAACCCTTCCCAGTAACCTTATCACGAGTCATGCTCACAACATCCATATCAACCTTATATGATATGTAAGCATCATTGAACCCCTTGTCTTTTAATGCAAGCCCCCTTGAATGTTCGTATGATTCCATGCCATACTTTGATATATAATCTGACTGTACCTCGTCATACATCTTAAAGAAAGCAATGTTTCTGTCATCTTCTGACATGCTGTCAAGTTTTGCCTGAAATGCATCATCATACAACCGTTCGTTGTAAAGCACCTCATCTTTATATACGACATACTCGCGCACCTCTTTGCTCATAGCATCAAGATTGCGGTCATACTTTTGTATATCCTTATAGACGTTCGGATACTTAATATATAAATCCTTCATAGTATCTGAGTATTCTTTCTCGGCAGCATTTCTACGTTCCCCAAGTTCGCCGAATCCCATTTCCCCATCATGGTACATATCATATATGGTATTTAGTTCATCCGTGCGCTTATCGCTTGCTCGATTCCTGTATGGAGCAAACTCTATCATTTCGAGTTTTCCTCGCTCACGATAACTTGCGCCCTTCTTGTCTCTATCCTCTTCGTTTGCCCTGGCAAGTTCCTGATATTCAGGTGTGCTCATGATATTAATAGCGTCTTCTGCATAATTAGCCTGCAATTCACGCCACGTCAATCCATGCCTGTTTTGTGATTCTCTCTCCAGATAATCATGTGTTCTGAGATAGTTTTGGTCTGGCATGGTTGAAAGTCCAGCTAACTCAAAACCAGCGCCAATTAATCTATCCTTCATTGAGTAATCAGGCATATCTGTAAAGAACGCTTGAACAAAGAATGGAAGGTTTTGCATTACAAGTTCATTACCAGCCATCTTACCCCAGTCAACACCGAATAAACCATCAAGAGAGCCGTACCCTTCTTGTAGAAAATTCTTTCCAGCTGCAATATTTGTAGCCATACCAGCCATGCGTGATAGTTTGCCTTGTCCGAATCTGGCCAACCTGTAAAGAATCCTTTCAGGTTGCTTGTTTGCTATTTCAGATGCCATGCGTCCCATCAGGACAGTCATACCACGAGCAAAGCCAGCTTCACCAATCCACGTATCTTCTAATTTGAATTTGCGATATCGCGTATCTGTCGGGTCAAGTATCGGTTCTTGCCCTAATACCTCGCAGATACCCATGTATGCCATATCATGAGCGGCATGGTTGAGAGCTATCGCCCGTAAAGCATGGCCACCCCTTAATCCACCACTTACCGCATCTGTCATGAGCGATATCTGTGATCGATAATATCTTGGGGCAAAGAACATAAGCGTTTCAACCATTGACTGATTTGCTTTAATTCCCATCTTTGATGCATGCACAGAACCAAGTAATTTGTCAATATAGTTGCCAGTATCCATCGCTTGCTTTGCTGTCATGTTGGGTCTGTACATTCCCTTCCACAATTCAAGCCGTGTTGTATCAAGGAAGCTAGTAAATGCGCGTTCGAATGGCTTGACGGTAGCTCCTACAATTGGAATCTTCTTTATTAGTCCAGCGCCTTCCATGAACTCAGAACTGTCAAATATCATATACCCTTTACGTACAGCATCTATAGCATATTGTTTATTCTGGTTAAGGTATCCAGCCATCCACGTATCATTGTGGAACACACCACCCTTATTCCACGTTGCCCGCCACATGTTTACCCAACCTTTAGCCCACATTTCAGGATGTGCGCCAAGTACAGGCAAGCCATGAATCATAGGTGCGCCAAAGTCATATGCCGTAATTGCAGTACGCATTAATTGTTGTACTGCTGACAACCCCTCTAGCGCTGTGCCAGTAATGCCCTTAGAATCCCAACCAGTACGATACGGGGCAAGCGCATCTGCTATTTCTTTTGCTGACTCTGCCCTAAACTCTAAACCTTCAGTGCCCTTTATGCCACTAATACCTTTCTTAATACCACTTGACTCCTTGTTTGCAGATGCTATTGATTTAGCATAAGTCTTTTGCCTAAGATTAATCTTGTGGAGTGTCTGCTCAACAGGCTCTTTGTCCCGAATAGATTTTGCTACATTGCGCGATAATCTCTGTAATCCTGTTACATCTTGAACTGTGCCAGTTAGTCGCACTTCATCAGCAAACATACTTAATTGATCACTTGCTTTTGAAAGTGCCGATACCCTTGATTGCAATTCAGAGAATCTCGCAGCACCTATATCGGTTCCCATGCTTTTAATATAGTTGACAAACTCACTACGTGCCAGTATGTCATAGGTATCATTAATAACCTTGTGCCCTATAGCACGATAGTCCCACTGGTATTTAACACCTTGTGCCAATCCAACAGCTACGTCTTTAATCTCTCTCGTCTTCTGCATGTCGGCAGGTTTAACGCCTCTTGTTGCATGATGGAAATAATGTTGGCCAGGGTCTAGTTCTAATTGCTTAAAGTCAATACCTTTCCGTTCGAGTAATCTAAGTTTCTTATCATTAATTTCATTCCATATCCTCCAATCCTTACTGGAACGGATACTCTTTCCCTTCAATGCGCCCTTTGTAAATATATATTCGTCAGGATTTTCGAATACCCTGATTATATGGTTAGCATAAACTTCATATTGAGCATCGAGTTTTCCACCGATATGCTCAACATTTTTAACCATACCCTGTTTAGCGCCGCTCATAATAACTTCAAAGTCGCGTGGAATGATATTCCAGCCAGACAATTCAATCGCTGTTAACGATTTACCCTCAGCCTTCATCATACCAAGCATGAAAGCACCGCGCCTCACTTGCGTTAATGACGATTTGCCAGCTGGCATTACAGCCTGTACCAGCCATTCTGTAGCTTCAGAGCTAGATAGTCTCTCCCCAATACGCCTCATCGAATCATCGGTAAAAACAGTTCCCTCTTTCTCTGCCATAGTGACAAATTCAGCTAATTCAGATTCGTTTCTGCGAGTGACATACAACATGTTATCAACAAGTTTATTGACTTCTTGCTCTGACTTCCCCAACATGTAGGTATATCCACGCTTCATTTCATCGTGTATGTTCTGTCTGAGTTCCATTAACTTTTCAACATCATCAGCTTTAACACCACCCCTTTTACCAGCGACAACATTATCTTTTAATACTCTCCATTCTTTCTGTAAACTCCTTACCTTTTCAAGAGACTCATATGCCATCTTCTCATTGGACTGAATGTAACGTATCTGCTTTGCCATATTGATCTTTGCTAATCGTAAATTACGCAATGCGGCACTATACTCTGCGGCAGGTTTGACAAATGGAGAACCTTGGGATAGTTTGGCCCCAGCAGCAATCTCGGCAAATGTTGATTCTGATGTTACAGCCCGAAGCCCTGCCTCGGCAGACTTGAACCGTGATGTAGCCTGTGCCACCTTCACTGCTTGTATAGATTCGGATACTGGCACAAGGAACAATGGCAACGATAATACTATCTCGGTCATTATACGATCACCAATCGGAATCTTCTCCTCATATAGTTTGATCATATCACTGATAGAGGTATCTTTCCTGAACTGTGATGTTATTTCATTTAGCCTATTAGCCTTTTCAAGGAAACTACTGTCGAGAAATGGAACAGCTGGCGTTGAACCAGTATCCATGTACATTTCCTGCAATGCAGGACTGCCAGAAGCTATAAGCGCAGTCGAAACTTCATCGTATAGATCAGGCGCAACGATTCTGCCAGCAGACATTTCGGCACTAGCCGCTCTGAATGGCCACGCTGCGGCTTCAAGTGCAGCATATCCGAGTATAATTGCAGGGTTATACCTGTTAATCTGTTCTGCGATATCGTTAACATTACTTACATTTGTTAATAGATTACCCCAGAACGATTCGCTTGAATAATCCTTCCACGTTTCCTTTTCACCAAAATACTTATTGTACGTATCTTTGTCTATAGGTTCAGTAGAATCTTTGTATTTATAGTCAAGAGACACACCCTTTTCATTGAGAGCGTTATAAAGATCACCCCACGAAGAAGCTACATCTTCCCACTTGTAACCCATGTCTCTGGCAAAATCTATGAGATCATATTTTAATACAGGGTCCTCCATTCTTTTGGCAAGATTATATCCTCTACGTTCACGTGCCAAGTCCCTATTCAGCAACGCAAGCGCCTCTCTGTCTGTCATTCTCATGCCATTGCCAAACAGTACCCCGTTAGCATCGATCTCCCACTTGTCTGAATTACGCATGTAGTCGTTGTATAAATCATTGTGGGTCATTCCCTGTCTGCCAACAAACAGACCATTATCAAGCCTTACATCGTCAGCACTGTACCTTGTTGATGAATATCCTTTACCTAATTTGACAAATGTTCTTTCTTGTGGGTCATACATCCACTTGCCTGAACGGTCTGTTTCAGGATAGTCAAATACAGGCGTTCGCATCTCCTGATAGAATCCCTGTTCAATAGAACCATCCATTTTATCGTATGCTTCTTTATCTATTTCCTTGCCAGTATTGGGATTCACATAGACATATGTGTATTTAACGTTTCCGTCTGGGTAATGAGCCAACTTTGTCTGGCCACGCCCTCTCGTATCAACGAAATCCATGATAAACCTACCATTACGCTGAACGGTAAGCTCATCCAGTTTATATCCCTCGCCTTTTGCAGCTTCGAAGAATCTCCGGAATGTTTGACTTTTGGTCATTAAGTCTTTGACAAATTGATTCTCATATCCATCTTTGCCAATACCATCAAATATGTTTTGCGAATAAAAATCCCTGAACGTATTCCAGTCTCGCTCGTCCATAGCGATACCCTGCGCCAACTTCTCTTCAAATGTAGCCCGTACATTCTGCTGCACCTTGTCTCGGAGTTGCTCCATAGCGTAGACGTTGTTTGCTGGCTCAAATATGTTATCAATGTCTTGATTAGACATACCATTGCCACGCATAACAGCTTCAAGTTCTCTACTTCGTCCCCACTGTTGCGCTTTTTCTATGAAGAAAGTCGGATTTTCTTTAGCCCACTGGTTAAATTGCGCTACCTCATCAGGTTGCAGGTCAGGTATAGGCAGAGGCATACCTTCTTCAGGTGCCACTATCTGAGAGGCATCACCACCAAGCCCGCCAAACGGGTCAAATTCGTAATATTCTTCGCCAGTTACGTTAGGCAAGTGGATTCTCCCTTATTATTCGCTCCAAATCTGCCTTCTTTTTAGTTGCATTTTTATCAAACCAGTTCATAACACGCTGCGGTGGCACTATCGGATTAACAATATTTTCGCCAGTTACGAACGGGTCGTTTTCCAGCATCCGATTAACTGAATCCAGCAACCATTTTGAATTTTTCTTTACCATTACATCCTCCTTTGATTGCCTGATACGCTTTGCATTTCAACTTCAGCTTCCTCATTCACCATAGCTGCATCGTCACTTCTCATTTGCTGTTCTATTGCCTGTGATTTAGAAAGATCATACGATGGTTTTGGTTGTTGAGCAGCAGTTTGCTTGCCCCTTACTTCATTTATCGGAACAATCTTTTTGCCCCGCATCTCCATGCCTATTTCACGCAGCAGTATCGTTGCGGCAGCAATATCGTACTCATCACCAACCTCAATCAACGCCCTTGCTTCGTATAGATTTTCAAGCATTGGCGTTCGTGCGATTGCCTTTTCTTTCAACCCCTGATACTCGACATCCCTGTAATTATCAACCTTGAGTATATTTTCCATGACATATTTTTCAGGCATACCAATCGCTCTTGCATTGGCAGCCAGTGTCATACTAGCCATTGATTCCTCTGGCTTCTCAGTGTAATGCTCCACCTTGATTACAAACTTCTTATCGATAAAGTCCTTTGGGTCAAACAGCAATTCCTCTCCAATGCCATCGTCCAGGTCTTGATAGTACCCACCATTAATGAATTGCTTTATTAAATTATATCCAAGGATAGTAAACAGCATATTCTTGGCTCTTACTCTCGGAACAAAGATTCTGTCCTTCGCCTTGTCTAGTTGTTTTAATACCAAAGCAGAAAGCCCGTGTAATCCTAACTCTCCCATTGAAACATTAGACACAGTACCCCTTTGCAGTTGCTGCAAAATATGCCCAATAAATGCCTGATATGCTGCATTAAAATCAGCTATTGGGAATAAGTCTAAACTCTCGTCTGTACCAATCTTTGATACAGCATCAGACAATGTTGGTGGTTGCTCTAATTCGTCATATCTATCAGACTTAAATACCACTGGCCTGAAAGTTGAACGTACATTAGCAGTTGCAAATGCGCTCATGTGCCGATTGAGTAATGCGTACAAATCTCTAGCACCAGCAAAGATGGATTCATACATGTGTTCAAGTGTATTAGTTTGATATACAAATCTTGGTGAAGTCGATACTGGTACAACAATAAACGGATTGCACATCAACTTATGTTTAACAGTTAATATTTTCTTATCATTAACAGCAACAACATGCTCGTCTTTCGTCCAGATATCTTTGACTTTTGCTGCTTCATCAGTGATTATATGGTCGTAATCACGCTCGATAATATCCTTTGTTAATTCAACACGTGTGCCGCCATAAAGACAGCCTTGCCGTCCTGTTTCCCAAACTATAGTACGCCCGTCTACAGGTTGAATATCGAAGTCCCATAATTTACCGTTGGTTTTCAGAATAGCGATTAAAGCAGGTGTGCCGCGTAGACAAGAGTTCCAGTCAATCGAGTAATCTAAACCAGCTTCACCTTGAATCGCCAGCTTTTCTTCAGCCCTTGCTACGGCATATTTAATAAAATTCTCGGCTTTGTTGTTATCATCAATATTCGCGTTAGATATAATATATTTTCGGTCAGTAGCAGCCAGTATTGATATAACGAAGTCTGCAAAAACTCTTGGGTCATTCGTTGTGACATTCTCTGCGTCTTTTGGTTTAGTCTTTCCGTCTGCCTTTGTAAATGTGTATTTACTGAGCAGCCATAAAGCCATGTCTTTGTCCATTCTGTCATATAATGGCTGTAATTCCTGTGCACGTTCGTCAAATCGTTTAATTAAATCCATTAGTATACCCTCACTAATTGTCGTTTTGGTCTATTTGTTGAATATCCATACCGATTTACAATATAATATGCCAATGCTTTTGTAATGTGATTGTTTGCATCTATCGGTTTATGCGTATTAGGGTCGCGTAACCACATGCCTCCACCATTGACTGGTGAAGGCCCGCCGCCGCACTCGGCTATAAAACCGTGACATGTATGATTAATAAGTATCTTTGGTTTGCCTGTCAGTGGATTTACCTTCAGCCATGTCCGTAGTGTATTTATACCGTCTTCCTCTCCAACCTTTCGAGAATCTAACTGAATATCACCATCATCCCGCCATACCTCGATTGCCGATCTTGACGCTGGATGTGCCCTTCCTGCAACATCTATTACACCACGCTGGACAGATCGTCCCCATGGCGACTGATGTACCATCAACACCATGTCCTCAGATGTATAGTTAGGCAGATATATCTCGTCAATAAGAATAAGTTGGCCTTCTTTGTACTGTAGTGCGCCGACTGCATATGCACCAGGCGCTCGATACCCAGGGTCTACACAAACCTCTACAGGTAAATTAGGGTCGAATGGATAGTTACCGACATGAATTTTATGTCTAAACTCAGGCAATACGATATTTGACGGAGTACAAGGTCTTCCGCCTAGCTTCTCATTAAATACATCAGAAGGCAAGTCTCGTTCTTGCTTCTTAATTTCAGGGTCTTTACGTCCTCCAGGATACACATGCAAATTTGACCATGATGGCAGCGAAAATGACCGCGCATCATCATCGTTTGGCACTTCCCACATCTTAAAATAATCATGATACCACGATGCAGCACCGCTAAATGTACCTGACATTGTTAATTTAGCTCGCTTTTCTGCAATTCTACCTCTTAACCACAAGTACACATCATACGGAAACTGCCCTGCTTCACACCCAAGAACAAAGTCTGGAGCAGCGCCGCCAAGTCCCTCTGGATCATCGGCTGATTTCGTTACAATCTTGCATCCATTGATCAATTCAATATCACATGCCCCATGCCTTGGCTTCGATATGCCATTCTTGGCGACTAAATTGAGTTTGCCTACATTATCTTCTATATACGAGAACTCGTAGTCTCGCATACGATCATACGTCATGCCAACCAGCCATATAAGACTACTGCTCACGGTATGCAATGTAGCCTCCAGTGCACCGATAAACGACTTACCACCACGCCAACCACCAGCGATTAACTTAGTTCTTGCATCCGAGTATAGTATCTCATTCTGTTCGGCTGATAACTCAATGTTAAGTTTTTTTAAGACTAAATCCCTATACGATTGCCAGCTTATACCAATACTCCTACAAGCGCACAGCGCTTAAAAAATTTTTGGTTGCAGGTGCGGGAGTCGAACCCACTTCTCCAGCATATGAAACTGGCACCTTACCACTTTGGCCTACCTGCGCCTATTTAACTCGTCATAATGTATTCTTAGATTAGTCAGAATATCTACGCTCGATAAGTTTTGCAATATCCTCCCATAAGTCATGGGAATTGTCATCGCGCTCCATCGGGATACCAGCATCGTAGTCGTTCATATTCTGCGCGGGCACAAACCGCCTGACCCAATTTCCGTTCGGCCTGAGCAATCTATCATCCCTACAGCACGGACACCACCATTTGTCGCCTTCCAGATAATCGTCCATACCTGATCCCCCTTTTGTTATTTTCAAAAATTTTTGGCATCAAATTTCTTTTGCGAAGAATCCTTACACAACCACTTTTATAAAGCCCCTCTGCCTAATTCTGTTGCCATTTTAAACCAACCGAATGCTTTTTCTAAACCCAAAAATCTACGTACAAGGTAGTAATATATAAAATAACCGTATTTTAGCACCCCCCATACCCCGTAGCGGTAGCTTCCACTTCGCAAAAGTGCAGGTTTACGAACCAATTTACGATCAATTAGCCAGCTCATTAACATATTCATCCCCAGGCTGACCAGGCTGACCTATTAACACTGTAGGTTTATCCTCAATCGCTGGACGTTTAAGCTCGGCTACCAGGTCAGTCAGTGCTTTGATCTGTGAGCTTACATCTTGGACCGTGGGCCGCTGTGTGTAATCGTGGTATCTACGGTCCAAGAGCGTAGCAATACCCTCCCATGATTTACGATCTGTTGCGAATCGCTGCCAATCTACCAGGGACGACTGAATGTGATCGGCTTCTGCTCTTTTTATCGATGCCGCTAGACGTAGATAAACCCTTATACTCTCATAGTCATCACTATCAATGGGGAGCACGTCATTATATATATATACTGTTTGATTACCGGTGTCTATGTCTATATTATATCCGTCATTGATCAGCATTGTGGCGATCGTGTCCCATTCGTGTGCCGTTCGGCCGTTAATTCCGATAGCTTCCAATGCGCGCGATGGACGCAATCCTATTGCTATACCTCTACAAATCTCATCTATTATATGATCGTTTAGTTTTCGTGGCGGGGGAATGTGATTATAAACCTTGCCCATCATATATATATACTACATGTTGTGGCATGTGTTTGTCAATATACTATATATTGTGGTTTGCTATGATTACGATTGTCTAAAAATAATTGCAAATATTCTACCGTTATGTCTACTAACCCATTGACATAGATACAATTGTATTATAATATTA
>Ga0180007_10003867_pt1 | contig 16271 bp, 8 predicted proteins | sample MM_PC_MetaG_FD_121122 | JGI IMG/M metagenome (GOLD analysis project Ga0180007, IMG submission 121122) | Groundwater microbial communities from the Aspo Hard Rock Laboratory (HRL) deep subsurface site, Sweden - MM_PC_MetaG | ecosystem: Environmental > Aquatic > Deep subsurface > Groundwater... | reverse complement strand
GTGGTGGCCGGGGGCGCGGGGTCGGGCGCGTGTGCGGGGGGCGGGTGGGCCCGGGGGGGGGGGCGGCCGCCCGCCGGGGGCGGGGGGGGGGGGGGGGGGGGGGGGGGGCGGTGACGGTCATGACCTGAGGATCGGTGTTGAGATCCATCCCGGTGTAGGACAGCAGAAAACGGATCAACTCGCGCTCCAAGTCTGTTGAGAAAGCGGCCCGGTCGCGGCAACAGATCTATCTTACAACAGCTTCATCGGCTGAGCGGATGTTTTTGCTTCGATGGCGAATGGACAATTCAACCGCATGTTCCACCCCCCAATCCGAACCGCTTCACATGGCACACCGCGGGGCCCCGCCCGCCGGGCTCCCCGTGTCTCATGTTTATTCGTCCGCCCTGATACTTAAGGACTGATATGACTCCCCCCGTCAAGTCAGTACGGCATCATCAGCTCCTCTCTTCCCGTATCCTCTTGATCCAACAAAGGTTAGCGAAGAAGACGGAGCCAGCAACATACGACGGTTGATCCTGTTGATATCCGTGGGGTGGTTGCCACCTTGCTTTGGTCCGTCGAAATGCGCATCGAGCAGTTGCTGTACGACATCGACCTGCAATGTCCTGTTGCGTCTCAACGCAGCATGCACTTCGGCCGTGAAGCCGCCTTGGGCATGAGTACGTAGTAATTCCCTCTTGGGCGGGTCCGTGTTACCTGTTCGCGGACGCATCGGTTCATCACTACCCACTTCCCACAGTCCATCACTCTGCAGATGCCAGAATGGATATTCGGGATGGTAGCTTTGGCGGGCTGGTCCGAATTCCTGGAGCAATTTGCGGAGCGGTTTGTCGATATCGGCATACGGCCGCAACCGCTCGCGCCCGAGTTGAATATCCGCCAACGCCAGCAAGGCGAGCAGTGGCTTGTGCGGTGCACGCTGCCCCTTCTTCTTCCAGACCGTGATCTTCTCGAAGAGTGCCAGGATCTCGACTCGTCGCATACGACCTCCCGGCGAATAAATGATCAGATATATATTGCCACGGCCAGTTTGGCCGGATCTCCGTTCGCTTCCGGATGATAAGCCAACCCGGTCACGTTTCCAACCCTCACCCCTACTGGCTCCCCGTCCCGCGTAACAACGACCTCGACTCCGTCCCCGACCCCCAGGATCTTCGGCGCCCGGATGAACACCCCCGACACCCTCTCCCCCGTCGCCACGATCTCCACATCCCCCACGAACGAGTCGATCTGCCGGCCGTAGCCGTTGCGCCTGACCAGCACATCCAGCAACCCCAACGGCTTCACTCCGTGTCGTCCCTCTTCTTCGTCTATCCGCGTCGCCAGCATGATCAGGCCCGCGCATGTGCCGAGAATCGGCTTCCCCGCCGCCGCGAAATCCAGGATCGGCTGCCGCAACCCCGCCTTGTCGATCAGCCGCGTCATCGTCGTGCTCTCCCCGCCGGGAATGATCAATCCCCGCACCCGCTCAAGCTCCTCGGGCCGGCGCACGCGCACGTGCGCCACGCCCTGCCGGTCCAGCGCCTGCTCGTGCAGCTCGAAGTCGCCCTGCAGGGCGAGAATACCCATGGGAAGCTCGCTCAACTCGTCCTCACCTGATCAAACCTGAAGACTACTCCTCCACGTGGAGGCGCCCACGAAACACCCCACAAAAAAACGCCCGCCCCGGCCGCAGCCGAGCCGGGCGCTCGAGACTTCTCGGCGGGTGGCGCTACCACCCCCGACTAGCCATCTTCTCCCCTTCAGGCATACTCGCCACGTCCAGCCCCTCCATGGCCTCCCCCAGCTCCATGCTGATCTCCAGCAGCTTCTGGGGATCGTCATAATACGTCACCGCCTGCACGATGGCCTCGGCCCGCGGCTGTGGATCCTTGCTCTTGAAGATCCCCGATCCCACGAACACCGACTCCGCCCCCAGCTGCATCATCAACGATGCGTCGGCAGGCGTCGCCACCCCCCCGGCCGCGAAGTTCGGCACCGGCAGCTTGCCCAGCTTGGCGGTCTCCAGCACTATGTGGTACGGCGCGCCGAGCGCCTTCGCCTCCGCCATCAACTCGTCCTCCCGCAGCACCGTCAGCCGCCGGATCCCCTCCTGCACCGCTCGCATGTGCCGCACGGCCTCGACGATGTTCCCGCTCCCGGCCTCCCCCTTGGTCCGGATCATCGCCGCGCCCTCGCCGATCCGCCTGAGCGCCTCCCCCAGGTCGCGGCACCCGCATACAAAGGGCACCTTGAACGGCCACTTGTCGACGTGGTTCTTCTCGTCGGCGGGCGTCAGCACCTCCGACTCGTCCACGAAGTCCACGCCCAGCGCCTCGAGGATCTGCGCCTCCGCGAAGTGCCCGATCCGGCACTTGGCCATGACCGGTATCGACACCGTCTCCTGGATCGCCTTGATCATCTTGGGCTGGCTCATCCGCGCGATGCCGCCGTCCTTGCGGATGTCGGCGGGGATGCGCTCCAGCGCCATCACGGCGACCGCGCCGGCCTCCTCGGCGATCTTGGCCTGTTCGGCGTTGGTCACGTCCATGATGCAGCCGCCCTTGAGCATCTCGGCCAGGCCGACCTTCAGCTTCATGCGCTCCTGGATCTTCTCGTCGCTCCACGGCGTCGTCATGGCGCGCCTCCCTTCTATCAGTAGGACTGGGCGAAGAGCACCCGCTTGTGGCTCGGCTTGCCGCAGCGGATGCAGGCGCCCTCTTCGTCTTTCGCGTCCAGCGGGATGTTCCTGATGGTGACCTTCGTCTCGTCCTGGATGGCCTCTTCGCACTTGCCGGCTCCGCAGTGGTGGCAGTGCGCGAAGCCGCCCTCGTTCGTGTACAGCGCCGTGAACTCGTCCCAGGTGTCCAGACGGTGCGTGTTCTTCCTGAGCCGCTCCGCGGCCGCGTCGAACATCTCCCGCTGCATGCGCTCGAGGTGCTCGGTGACCGCCTGCGGCAGCCCGGCCAGGGGCACCGTGTGCTTCTCGCCGTCGTGCCTGGTGACCAGCACGCAGGCGTCGTTCTGCACGTCGCGGGGGCCGAGTTCGATGCGTATGGGCACGCCCTTGCGCTCCCACTCGCCGTACTTCCAGCCGGGGCGCATGTTGTCGCGGTCGTCCACGTGCACCATGCCGGCTACCGGTCGCAGGCCATCGCGCAGTTCCGCGGCTTTCTCCAGCACTACAGCCTTTTCCTCGTCTTTCCGCCAGATCGGCACGATCACGACCTTGCGCTGGGCCACCCGGGGCGGCACCACCAGGCCCTTGTCGTCGCTGTGGCACATGATCAGACCGCCGATCAGACGCGTGCTGACGCCCCAGCTCGTGGCCCACACATAGTCCTGGACGCCGTCCTGGTCCTGGAACTTCACGTCGAAGGCCTTAGCGAAGTTCTGGCCGAGGTCGTGGCTCGTGCCCGACTGCAGCGCCTTGTTGTCCTGCATCATCGCTTCGATCGAATAGGTTTCCTTGGCGCCCGCGAATCGTTCCCTGGGCGTTTTCGCGCCTACGACCACCGGCATGGCCATCACGTCCTCGGCGAACCACCTGTAGCACTCGAGCATGCGCAGCGTCTCCTCGCGCGCCTCCGCGGCGGTGGCGTGGGCCGTGTGGCCCTCCTGCCAGAGGAACTCCGTGGTGCGCAGGAACAACCTGGTGCGCATCTCCCAGCGCATCACGTTGGCCCACTGGTTGATCAAGAGCGGCAGGTCGCGGTAGCTCATGATCCACTTGCGGTACTGGTTCCAGATCACGGTCTCGCTGGTGGGCCGGATGATCAGCTCTTCCTCGAGCTTCGAGGCCGGATCGGGCTCCAACGAGGGCTTGCCGTCCTTGATGACCGACCTGAGCCGGGAATGGGTGACGATGGCGCATTCCTTGGCAAAGCCCTCCACGTGCTCGGCTTCCTTGGCCAAGAAGCTCTTGGGGATCAGCAGGGGAAAGTAGGCGTTGACGTGGCCCAGCTCCTTGAACCGGTCGTCCAGGATGCGCTGCATGGTCTCCCAGATGGCGTAGCCGTTGGGACGGATCACCATGCAGCCGCGCACGGGGCTGGCCTCGGCCAGCTCGGCCTGCTGGATCACGTCCTGGTACCAGCGCGAGTAGTCCTCGCTGCGTGTGCAGATGTCGGCCATGGGAGTCCTTTCCCGGTTTTCTCGGAAAGACGCGGCGCGGCGCGTTGGCCGCCGCCGGGGACAAGATAACACCTGGATCGATGTGGGGAAAGCCGCTGTGGGGGTGGAATCAGGTGAAGGTGGCCAGGAAGCGGAGCAGGGCGTCGCAGATGGACTGGCGGGGGCCCATCATGACGACTTCCACGAGTCGGACCGCATCGGAACTCTGACCCAACCGTTTTTCAATCAACCATATGAGTGAGTCCCGCCATGGGACCAGGTCAACGCCCGGTGACACCTTCCGCAGTCTCCATGAGCTCAAGGTCTACATGCCCCAACTGAGAAAACGCTTCTCGCCCTCCCTACCGACCCGCCGGATTACAGACCTGAGAAGAGGGCGCATGCACGTCCTTGTCCGGGCGTCGCGCAGGGCTGGAGGACAGGATGTCCGGAAGCCCGGAGCGCCGAGACGGCCCGCCACAGGATGTGGCGGGCCGTCGCCCCGGACAAGGACGTGCATGCGGCCTCTTCTCTCGGATGTAGCAGACCGGTCGGCCCGTCGCCGCCTATTTGATCAGCATCATCTTGCGGCTTTCGCGGAAGTCGCCGGCCAGCAGACGGTAGACATACGTGCCCGACGGCACGCACCGCCCGCCCTGGTCGTCGCCCCGCCAGACGACCTCCTGCCGTCCGGCCGGGAATTCGCCTGCGGCGAGCCTCCTGACCAGCCGCCCCGCCAGATCGTAGACCGCCAGTTCGACCCGTCCGCCGCCCGCCGGCACCGCGAATTCGATCCGCGTCGACGGGTTGAAGGGGTTGGGCGTCGCGGCGCCGAGCATATAGCGTTGCGGCGCGCCGGCCTCGACGCCGGTCGTCCCGGTCACGAACAGGCCCACCGGGATGATCCGCTCGGGCCGCTCGTGGGCGTTGCTCACCACGTGCACGTAGCCGAGGTAGGCACCGTCTGGCAGACCCGCCGCGTCTAGGCTCACCTCGATCGCCATCTCGCCGCCGACCGGCACCGTGAACGCCGCCGGCGCCACCTCGAGCCAGTCCAGGGGCGGGATGAAGGCGATGGCCATCTCGTCGTGAAGGTACGCCTGGTTGAAGCTCACCTGCAGGCCGTCGTCGCCGGCGCCGTTCTCGATGCCCACGGACGCCGACACGCGGTCGCGGATGTCCTGGTACTGGAAGACGACGCCCCCGTCGGCCGACAGCACCAGCTCGAAGGTCTGGTAATGGGGCACGTTGTAGAACGGGACGTGGTCCCACTGCACCACGAAGCGGCCGCCGGCGGTATCGGACCAGGTGTAGACCGTGCCGCCCTGATGGGGCGCCAGGTCGTCCCAGAAGGGCGCGAGCAGGTTGTTGGGCGTGTCCGGGTGCGGGATGGGCATGTTCAGGTTGTCGTTGTCGCCGGAGTCTAACGACGCCCAGCCGTTGGAGCAGACGTTGAGCTCGCTGAAGGTCTGGCCATAGAAGGTGAAGGGGAACGGCAGGGCGAAGGTCATGGTCTCGTCGTCGCCGAAGGCGTGCGCGTCGCCGACGCCCGCCAGCTCGAGCCAGTCATAGGCCGGGCCTGCGGGATCGTCGCTGTCGCGCCAGAAGTGTCCGTATATGTCCGGTCCGCCGTGGGTGGCGGACGCGGTGTCCAGAGGCGCCACGGTATACGCGTACAGCGACACCTCGAGATCCGCCTCGCCGTCGTTGACGAGCGTCAGGGCCTGGCTGGACGTCTCGCCAGAGGCCAGGGCCTTGTTGACGGCCATGGGGCCCCGGATGCCCAGGGCGGGATACATGGGCGCGCCGATGAGATCGATCCAGGCCGCGTCGACGCCGTCGGCGACCGCACCGTCCTTCGCGTAGGACCAGCTGTACAAATGCGGGCCGGGCGCCACGGCGAAGACCGCCTGCGCCCAGTCCACGTCGCCGCTCCAGGCGCCCGCCAGCTCGTCGTCGATGTAGAAGAGCAGGTAGTCGTACCATTCCTCCGAGGAGACCTTGTACCAGAACGAGATCTCGCCGTCCGGGAATTCCAGCTCCACACTCATGGTCGAGGCCTTGAAGTCGGCGGTGGGACCGGACATGGCGGACCAGAATCCCTCGTGCGCGGCATGCACCGACGCCGCCCAGTCGCCCTCGCCCGACAGCACCCACGGATAGAACGACAGGTTGCCCCGCTCGAATCCCTCGCGGCCCATCTCGTCCAGGACGAAGGCCATGTAGACGGCCGCGTCGATCCGGACCGCCTTGCGCTTGGGCAGATAACCGTCGAGCGTGGCGAGGAAGACGTAGTCGTAACCGACGGGAAGTGTCATGACGAAATCGCCGGCCGCGTCCGTCACGGCAGGCGCGACGGGCCGGCCGACCACGCGGACCTCGGCGCCCGGCGCGCCCATCACGCTCGGCAGCAGGACCTGCCCGGTCACCTCGACCGTCGGGCCCAGGTCGAGCGCCAGGTTGGCGAAGCCCAGCCCGTCCAGCGGCACGGTGGCGGACGTCTGCCCGGTCGCGTAGGCGAAGCTCACCGCCTCGACGGTCCACTCCCCCGCCGGCAGGTCGAGATGGTAGAAGCCGTTGCCGTCGGTTGTCGTGTAGCGGGTGAGCGCGCCGTCCGCGCTGGCCGCAACGGTGGCGCCGGCCAGGGGCGTGCCGCCCAGGGCGTCGGTCACCAGGCCCTCCAGGTCGCCGTAGCCGGGGATGATCGCCAGCACGGCGGCATAGGCGTTGACCAGGCCGTGGCCGTAGTCGTTCTCCTCGCCGGCGGGGCCCAGGTCGGTCGCCGTGTCCAGCAGGACCTGCTTGATGGTGTTCACGTCCAGGTCGGGATCGGCGGCGCGCATGAGCGCCACCACGCCGGCTACGTGGGGACCGCTCATGGACGTGCCGCTCATGTAGTAGTAGCTGTCCCCGAGGTAGGCGCTGTAGATGTCCTCGCCCGGCGCCGTGATCTCCGGCTTGACGGCGGAGTCGCCGCCGCAATCAGAGGGGCCGCGGCTGGAGAAGTCGCTGACCGCGTAGGGTGCATAGGCGGCGACCGAACCTACGCTGAAGCAGTTCAGGGCGGTGGTGGCCCGGTCGGCGGGGCTGTTCATCGAGCCGGCGAAGGGGCCGTTGTTGCCGGCGGACCACAACAGGACTACGCCCGCGGCCTCGCAGGCGTCGATGGCGTCCCACCAGTGGGTGTCGCAGTCGTCGAAGCCCTCGAAGCCACCGTTGACGCCCCAGCTGTTCTGGACCACGTCGGGCACGTCGTCGATGGTCGCCGGGTCGCCGTCGGGATCGGTGAAGAATTCCAGCGATGCGAGCACCATGCTGATGAGCGCCTCGGACGAGGGCGCCCAGGTGCCGTTGGACGCGATCCACTGGGCGCCGGGCGCCACGCCGATGGTGTCGTCGGGGGCCACGCCGGCGATGGTGCCCATCACGTGGGAGCCGTGTCCGAGCAGGTCGTCCGGCATTTCCATGTCCAGGCCGGCTGCATCGAGCCAGCATTCGCCCGCGGGCGCCGTGTTGCCGCGCCAGCCGCCGGCGAGGGCAGGGTGGGTCAGGTTCACGCCGGAGTCGAGGTTGGCGACCAGCGCCCCGCTGCCGTCCACGCCCAGCTCGTACCACACGCGGGGCGCGTCGATGGCCCGCACGCCGGGTGCCACGCCGATGCCGTAATCCTTGTCCGCCGGCGCGGACTTGCCGGCGGGGACGGGACCGATGATCTCCACCGCGAGGTCGGCCTCCACCACCGACACGTCCCACCGGGAGGCGATCTCCCGCACCGCCGCGACCGTGGCGTCGACGACCACGGCGTTGAGCAGCCAGTGGGCGCGATAGCTCTTCACGGCGCCCGTGGCGGTTCGCGCCGCCAGATCGGACAGCAGGTCCGTCTGCGCCTGCGCGGCCTTGGCCTGGAGCGTCTCCACCACGATCCGGTGGCGCTCCTTCAAGCTGACCTGCGCGTCCCGCAGCTCGGCGTCCAGCCCGGAGATATCGATCCGGTCCTGCAGCACGACCAGCACGCGGACGAACACGTCGCCGCCCTTGCCGGCCAGCCGGGCGTCGAGATCCGGGCTCAGGGCGCCGGCCAGGGCCGCGCCGCACGCGAACAGCGTCATCAGAACGCCTATCAAGCTCTTCATCACGAGTCCTTCGGCCATGCCGGCGCCGGCGCCGGACGGTGAACGGGGACGGGGCCGGGTCAGGGTCCCGGCGTCCCGTCCGAACCGTGGGAGGGTCCCACGTTGCAACGAATTCGCGGCCGGTTGCACTTCGGCCGCGACGTCACTTCACGAGCGTCATGCTCCGGCTCGCGACGGATCCGGCGCGATCGCTGACGCGGGCGAGATAGACGCCGCTGGGCGCAGCCACGCCCCGCGCGTCCATCCCGTCCCAGCGGAACTCGTGCCGGCCCGACGGCAGCTCGCCGTCGTGCAAGACCTTGATCCGGCGTCCGGCCGCGTCGAAGACCTCGAGGCGGGCGTGACCGCCCTCGGCCAGGACGACCGGGATGCTGGTCGCCGGGTTGAAGGGATTGGGGTAGTTGCGCTCGACCTCGACCCGCGAGGCCACAGAAGGCACGTCGGTGGTGAAACCCGTGTGGATGATGAAGCCCTTCGCGGGGAAGGGGAAGACCATCTCCTGGCCGACGCCGGCCATGATCGAGCCGTCCGCGGACACGCAGGTCAGCGACTGGAAGTCGAACCAGGGATCGAGCGTGACGCCGTTGTCCTCGAGGAAGTCCTCGACATCGACCAGGCCCGTGTCGCGGGTCCAGATGATGCCGGTCGATTCTCCGAAATAGAGGGAGCTGTACCCCACGGCCATCCGGCCGTCGGCGGTGGCGGCGGAGAGGTAGGCCTGACCCTGGTCGGGCGAGGTGCCAGGCAGCGCGCCGAGCAGCTCTTCCTTCCAGACACCGCCCTCCTTGCGCCAGATCGCCGCCACCCGGGTCATGATCGACGTGTCCAGGGACACGCCGTAGACCGTCAGCCCGTCGGCCGAGACGCCGTAGGCGTTGCAGAAGGCTTCCGTATCGGTCAGGATGGTCCGCACGCCGTTCTCCCAAACCGTGGGGCGCCAGTACCCGAACGGGGCCGTGTCCCAGCCCACGATCACCGAGCCGTCGTAGTTGGCGGCGTTGGCGCGGCTGGTGCTGCCGTCCACGCCGATATCCACCGCGCCGCCGGCCTGGGTCCAGGACAGGGCGTGGGCGCCGCCGCCGGGCTGGCCGGGATACCAGAACAGGCCGGTCAGGGTGCTGCCGTCCCCGGACAGTCCCCAGGCCGAGCCGTACTGGTAACCGCTCATGGGATCGCCACCCGGCGGCATGGGCGGCATGGCCTCGATCCAGCCGGTGGCCTCGCTCCAGACGCCGGCCGTCGTGTAGGTGCTGTCGGCGCCGAGGATCGTCGCCGAGACCCAGACGCCGTCGTCGGAGATGTCCGGACTGCCGGAACCCGTGCCGAAAACGGCGGTGGTGCTCATGCCCAGGGGCACGACCCCGCCCGCCTCGGTCCAGATGCATGCCTCGTAGGCCGGCGTGTTGCCGGCCATGACGGTGCCGTCGGTTGACATGTCCAGGAACGCGATGCCGTCGTAGTAGTCGATCGTGACCTCGGCCTGCGCGGCGCCAAAGAGCAGCGCGATGATCGGCAAAGCCCAGAGGTACCTTTTACTTGCGAGTTTCATCCCATCTCTCCCGTCTTTGCCTGCGGGCGGGCGGCGGCCGCCATGGTCGCCGCCCGTCCTTTCACCAGCGCGAATCAAGGCGAAACCGCCTGCCTATCGATAGAGGGACTTCAGCTCGCCCCAGACCATCTCCTCGTTCGCGACGATCAAGTTTCCCTGGATCAGGATTGCGGCATCCACACCCGGGTTGAAGTTGAACCACGCGGGCGGGCCGGGGAACGCATACTGGTCGAAGGAAGCCGACGCGTCGCCGTAGAAGGACGTCGTCGACAGATGGATCTCCGGGCCCATGGGACCGGACGCGGCCATGGGCGTCATGCCGATCCAGTACTCGCCCGGATTCAGGGTGATGTTCAGGCCCGACGCCGTCACCACGAAGTGATCGACGTCCAGTACCGCCGACATGGGCACCAGCATGCCGGCCGAGGGATCGTCGACGCCGTCGATCGGCAGGGGACCGGTCTTGGAGAACACGTTGACGTAACCCTGGCTGATGCTGCCGCCCCAGCCCGGATCCAGCGCCGAGTAGTAGGTGGAGATGCTGCTGATCGTCCACTGGTTGTCGGCCTCGACCGTGACGTGGTTGACCGTGTAGACGGTCATGCCGAAGGGGGGGCCGCCCGCGGCGACGTTGAAGAAACCGGCTCCCCACGGATCGAATCCCGTCTGATCCCAGAGGTCGGCGGCGGAGGCGACGCCGGCCAGCAGGGCCAGCGCTGCGAGCATGCACGTGAGCGTCTTCATGATGTCTCCCTTTCAGGTTGCGAGCGACGCGGGGCCCGTAGGCGATCGTGCCGCTCATTGTACCGGTCGCTCGAGATGCCTACACCGGCTCCCGAACAGGCATAAGTATGGCGGACGGCCGCACAGGCGCGCTAACCCGCACGTTCCGAAATCGGCGCGCGATGTTCCAAATCAGCCGCGGGGAGGATAATCTGAGGGTTGGACGCCGTAGAGGACGCGGAAAGTCTTTGCAAAATAAGAGAGATTGCGGAATCCGACCGCGTAGGCGACTTCCGTGACGTTCCCGTACCCGCCCTCGAGCAACTGCGCGGCGCGCTGAAGTCGGTGCGTGCGAATGAATTCCGTCGCCGACTGGTTGATCACGGCCTTGAGCTTGCGGTGCAGCTGGGTGCGGCTGACGGCGATTTCCTGGCAGAAGGCCTCCACGGTGAAGTCCGGATCGTCCAGGTGGATATCGACGATCTCTCGCCCCCGCAACACGAAGCGCTCGTCGGCCGAGGTGACGGGCATGGCCTCGGGTTCGAGGACGGCCAGCTTGCGGGCGTAGCGCTCGGCCAGCTTGCGGCGCTGGTCGATGAGGTTGCGGATGCGCAGCTTGAGATCCTCGGCGTCGAAGGGCTTGGGCAGGTAGTCGTCGGCGCCCAGGCGCAGGCCGTGATGTCGCTGCTCCGCCTCGGTGCGGGCGGTCAGCAGGATGACCGGCACGTGGCTGGTGCGCTCGTCCTCCTTCAGGCGCCGGCAGAGCTCGAAGCCGTTCATTTCAGGCATCATCACGTCGCTGAGCACCAGATCCGGGATCTCCGCCAGCGCCATGGCGAGCCCCGCCCGCCCGTCGGGCACGTCGAGCACCCTGAATTCCGGCGCGAGATCATTGCGCAGGAACGTGCGCAGATCGGGATGGTCCTCCACAACGAGCACCAGCGGTGCGGGTTCGTCCGGACGCTCGGTCTCCCCCGTCGCCGCGTCCGCGGTCTCGTTGTCGGCATCCTCCGTCTCGACCGGTTCGGCCGCGTCCGCCTCGTATTCATCGATGGGGGCCGTGACGAAGATGGGCACGGTGGCTGTGAAAAGCGTGCCGGTCCGCTCGTCGCTCTCCACCGCGATACGCCCGCCCAACCACTCGGTGATCTCCTTGACCAGGGCCAGGCCGATGCCGCTGCCCGCGTGGCGCTCCACCTGGTGGAACCGGTCGAAGATCCTCTCGCATTCGGCGGGCGGTATGTAGGAGCCGGTGTTCGCGACCGTGATCCTGAGCTCGCGGGCCCGGGCGGACCGCGTCTCGCCCTCGCGGTGCCGCGCCACAGGGACCCGTATCTCGTCGGTCTCGGCCCCCACGGCGACCGCCACCTCGACCCGGCCGCCTTCGGGCGTGAACTTCAGGGCGTTGGACAGCAGGTTGCCCGCCAGCTTGTCAAGCAGGTCGCGGTCGCACCAGGCGTCGCACTTCTCGCCGGGGATGTCGGATACGAGCTCGATGCCGCGGACCTCGGCCAGCGATTGGAACGACGCCACGTGCAAGCGCAGGAAGTCCAGGCAGTCCTCCCGCCGCCATTTCACCGGCAGGCGGCCGGCCTCCAGGCGCGACAGGTCCAGCAGCTGGTCGATGAGCTGGCCCAGGCGACCGGCGTTGCGGGCCATCGTCGCGTAGAGATCCCCCGGCTCGGCCGTGACGCCCTCCTGCAGGCGTTGCAGGGGCGCCTTGATCAGCGTCAACGGCGTGCGGAACTCGTGGGTGATGTTGGCCAGGAACCTCGACTTCATGCGGTCGAGCTCCTGGTACTGTAGGGCTTCGGCGTGCTCGACTGCCACGGCCGCGCGCAGCCGCTCCCTCTGGACGACCTGGCGATAGATGGCGTAGGCCAGCGCGATCGCCAGCAGGACGTACAGGGCGTAGGCCCAGCCGGTCTCCCACCAGGGCGGCGAGATCGTCAGCGCCAGCGAGACGCCCGCCTCGTTCCACACCCCGTCGCGGTTGCTGCCCTGCACGTTGAACACGTAGCGTCCGGGGTCGAGGTTCGTATAGGTGGCGGTGCGCTCGCCGCCCTGGTTCCGCCACCGCGCGTCGTAGTTCTCGAGACGGTAGCGGTAGCCGTTGCGCTCCGGGCGCCCGAAGTCCAGGGCCGTGAAGGTGAAGGCGACGTCGTTGCGGTCGTGGGCCAGGACCAGTGCCGCGGTCATGTGGGACGGCTGCGCCAGGGGGGAATCGCCGCCGATGGGCAGCGACGCGCCCTGGACCGCGATGTCCGTCAGGACCACCGACGGCACCACGGGATTGTCCTGGAAGAGGTCGGGCAGGATTGACACCAGGCCGTGATGCCCGCCGAAATGGAGCGTGCCGTCGCGGCCGCGACAATGGGCGAAATGCACCTCGTTGCTGGGTAGCCCGTCGCGCACGTCGAAGGTCCTGAACGCCTCCGTCGCGGGATCGAAGCGCGCGAAGCCCTTGCCGGTGGACAGCCAGAGGCGGCCCGCGCCGTCGGGCAGCAGGGAGACCACCTGATCGTTGGGCAGGCCGTGGCGACGGTCGTAGATTGTCTCGACCCCATGTTCGGGATCGAACAGGAGCAGACCCGCGAACGAACCAAGCCAGAACTTGCCGTCGGCCGTCTCGTGGATGTCCATGACCGTGTCCAGGCCCCGCTCGGGATCGAAGTAACGCCGGAAGTCGTCGGTCTCCGGCCGGTAGAGGTTGAGGCCGCGGTCGTCCGTGCTGGCCCAGACCCGGCCCTGGCCGTCCACGTGGAACAGGGTGATGGTGTTGCTGCTGATGCTGTGCGGGTCGCCGGGGTCGCGCAGGTAGCGGACCAGCCGACCGGTCGGGCGATGCCAGCGGAAGAGCCCCCCGTGGGTGCCCATCCACAGGTTGCCGCGCGCGTCCGAGACGACCGCGCGCAGGGTCGCCGAGGAGAGCACGGCCGCTTCTGGATCCTGGCCCGCCTGCACCTTCACCACGCTGCCGCCGTCCACACGCCACAACCCGCGTACGGTGCCGATCCAGAGGGTTCCCCCGGCGTCCTCGTGCAGACCTACGACGGCCGGCATCTCGCGGCCGCCGCCCGGCGCCATGTTCAGGGTCCGGAACGGACCGTCCGGCCGTTCGCGGCGGTTCAGGCCGCCCAGCCCGCCGCCGCGCGGCACGCTGCTCGTGCCCACCCAGAGCACGTCGGCGGCGTCTTCGTGGATGGCCATCACGCCGTCGCGGTCGAGGCTGCCGGGGTCGGCCGGATCGTGCCGCCGGATGCGGAACCACCCACCCCCGGGGTCCATCTTGTTCAGGCCAGCGAGCCAGGATCCGGCCCACACCAGGCCGGACCGGTCGCAGATCACGCTGAGGACTGGCCCGTTGACCGGCGACAGGGGGCGCGACGGGTCGTGCGCGAAGAGGCGGAAACGGGACGCTGCGGGATCGAAGGCGTACAGGCCCGCCGCCGCTCCGATCCAGAACAGGTTCTCGCGCTCGTCGTGGGTGATGCAGACCAGGTAGTTGTCGACCTCGTCGCCGACCGGCGCGGGCACCAGGGAAAAGAAGGCGTCGGCGACCGGATCCCAGCGCGACAGACCGCCGTTGCAGGTGACCCAGACCGTCCCCGCGGCGTCCTCGTAGATGTCGGTGACGAAGCGGCTGGCCAGTGTGGCCTCGTCCTGCGGATCGTGGGTGTGGAAGCGCATGGACCCCTTCTCGAGATCCAGCACCACGATGCCGCGATCCTCGGTGCCGGCCCAGACCCGGCCCCAGCGGTCGGCCAGCACCGCCGAATATCCTTCATCCGTCGGGCCGACGTCCTCGGGGAAGTCGGGATCGTACCACTGGCCCTGCCCGGTCTTCCGGTCCAGGCTGGCCAGGCCCTGTTCCAAGGCGACCCAGATCCGCCCCGAACCATCCTCGCAGATGTCCGTGACCCGGCCCCTGCCGCCTTCGTTCAGACCCTCCGGCAACAGCGGGAAGCCGGTGAACGTCTCCGTGCGCGGATCGAAGCGCCACAGGCCGTTCAGGAAGGTGCCGATCCAGAGGTAGCCGTCGCTGTCCTCGTAGAGCGCCTCGATGGTCCGCCCTCCGAAGGCGGTGCTATCGCCGGGCGTGGGCAGAAAGACACGCATGTCGTAACCGTCGTAGCGGACCAGGCCGTTCTGGGTGCCGAGCCACAGGAAGCCCCAGCGGTCCTGCAGGATCGCCCGCACCGAATTCTCCGGCAGGCCGTCGTCGATGGTCAGATGCTCGAAGACCGGTTCGATGTCGCTGGAGAAGATAGACGGCGGCTCGGCGCCCTGCGCCAGGCAGGCCGGGGGGACGCAAAGGCACGACCACAGCAGCGCCGCGCACAGGACCCGGGGGACGGAACTCGACACCGCACGCTTCACGACCGGACGCGCCTCCCTCCACGAGATTGCCGTACACAAGGAGCAGGGCGCACACGATCCACATCCCACCCGGTGGTCATCGGCAATATCCATTACGCATCAAGCAGGATTATATCACACGGCTACTAGCGGTAGGACGCTTTGACACGACTCCAGGTCAGACGCTCGTCCTGCAGCTGGGCACCCGTCACGGCCAGCTCCCCGTACAGGTGGAACTCGTTGACCAGGAGCGGGCCGTAGTACTGCCGCTCGCGCACCACGACCTGGTACTGGCCGGCCGGCAGCGGGCCGTGCGCCACCGCGAACTCCCCCTCGGCGATGACCTGGATGCAGTCGTAGAGGCCCGGATCGTGGATCTCGTAGTCGAGGTGCAGCACGTCGCCGGTCAGGTACGCGACAGCGTTCCGGATGCCGTAGCACGGCGTGGGCAGCGTCACGTCCATGTGCAGCAGCAGCGTATCGGCGCTGGTGGGCGCCGCGGGCGTGATGGTCAGGACCTGGGGAAAGGCGCCGGCGGTCGCGGCGATGGCGAGCGCGACGAACACGGCGAGTACGATGACGATTCGCTTCACGGCAACCCCCTTGCCTTGGTGGGCGACGGGATGAATGTACCTCAAAACCTGGTCGATGGTCAAATCGCCGCCGGCCGTACGCAGTTGGGGATTGTCAAAGAATACGCCTCTCAACTTCCCCCCCCTGCCGGCGCGCCTGGTTGCAGATGGGTGAAGAGGCCGCATGCACGGTCTTGGCCGGGCGTCGCGCAGGGCTGAAGGACAGGATGTCCGGAAGCCCGGAGCGCCGAGACGGCCAAGACCGTGCATGCGGCCTCTTCTCTCAGAACCTGTAGACCACCCGCGCCGTCCCGAAGCCCAGCTTCTGATCGTCCGTCTCCTCGCTGTGGCTCTCCGGCAGGTAGCTGGCCATCACGTCCAGCCGCAGGTCGGCCGCGATGTCGACCCCCGCCATCAGCCACAGCTCCACGTACGTGAAGTCGCTGTAGAGCGAGAACTCCTCCACGTCGCCGGGCCCGACCACCGGCGCGGCCTCGTCGTAGTCGCGCCGGCCGATCTCCAGGGTGAGCGAGGCGGTGAAGCTGTCGCCGAGATGCTCGAGGCCGCCGCGGGCGCCGAGCTGGCGGTAGGACTCGTCCTCGGTGTCCGACGCGAGCGACTCGTACGCGGCGCCCAGCTGCCACGCGGGACCGAAGAGTCCGCCGCCCTCCAGGCGCAGACCGCCGTCCCAGCGCGTCTGGTCGGTATAGGCGCCCCACTCGGCGTCGTAGCGCCAGGACTCGTGCCCCAGCTCGGCGGCCAGGCGCAGGCTGCCCTCGTCCAAAGGCAGCATCGCCTCGACCAGGGTCCAGTGGCTCCAGGACGAGGGACGCACGGCCG
>Ga0180007_10003866_pt1 | contig 16271 bp, 24 predicted proteins | sample MM_PC_MetaG_FD_121122 | JGI IMG/M metagenome (GOLD analysis project Ga0180007, IMG submission 121122) | Groundwater microbial communities from the Aspo Hard Rock Laboratory (HRL) deep subsurface site, Sweden - MM_PC_MetaG | ecosystem: Environmental > Aquatic > Deep subsurface > Groundwater... | reverse complement strand
AAGATTCTCCACCTTGCTGATGGTGATAATAAGTTTACAGATATTGCAGACAAATCCAGTAAGAGTTATGAAGTTGAAGTCCAGTCTGATATTTCAGTAACGGTTGGGGCTTCTACAGATGATTGTTATGTTTGGGTAACTGGGGCTAGTCTACCATTTGTCACATTATCCACAATCTATACCAGACACTTCATAGGTAATGAAGGTGGATATCGTGATGGTGGTGGATGTAGATATACTGGAATCAATATCCCATATGGGTCAATAGTTGATTCTATGTATCAGAAATACACAGCCGATGCGGCTACTACTGTAGATACTGTTAAAGTCTTAATAGAAGGTGAGCAAAGTAATGCTGCCGCTACCTTTTCTACAATAGCTAACTACAATGGCAGGGCAAGAACAACCGCTAACGTTCAATGGGAATTTACTACTGACTGGTCGTTAAATACAGTATATTCAACGCCAGACTTAAAAGAAATAGGTCAAGAGTTGGTTGACGATTACTCAGGGCTTGACGATGCAGAGATTGTTATATTCGTTGATGATAATTTATCTACGAGTGGTGCATATCGAGCTGCTTGGTCTTGGAATGGTAGTGCAGCTAAAGCTCCGTATCTGGAAATAGATTATACAGAATATGTTTACAGTTGGACTGAAGTGCCTGATACGGGCACGTTCTTACATGAAATTGGTTCCTCGTATTCATTTAGTTCCAATACAGGTGCGATTATATCTTTTGAAATTCAAGACAATCATCACATGAAGTCAACCTTCGATATCGTCTTTGATAATAGTGATGACGCATACGATTCACCAGGGGAAGGTGATATTATTATGATACAAAAAGGCTCTATTGTTAGGCCACAACTGGGATTCAAGATTGATGGAGTGGATTATCTCCAAGAAAAGAATCAATATTTTATAGAGAATTGGGATTATTCAAGAGCGCCAAATCTCGCTACGTTTACCCTTCACTGTATAGACACTTGGGGATTAATGGAGAATATGAAACTACCATCGCCTGTTGAATTTAATGTACACTCAGACGAGTATACATGCTATGAGATAATTGAGTTTTTATTAACGCTTGTTGGCGCAACTATAACCTATGATTCAAGAAGTACATATATGTCAACAGGATATCCGATGCTTGACTTCCCTGCTGGCATGGTTGTAGGTAATGCGGTTAGAAAGGTGTTAGATATGTGCTCAGACCTGTTGCGGTTCAGGGGGCTTGTTGGGTATGTATCTAATCCACAAACTACAGATAGTTCAACATATGAATACGATTTTTCATAGGGTGTTTTATGACAACGACATTTAAGAAATTGATTAATAATGGGCGGACAAGGATAACTGAAGATATAGATGATTCGGCCCTGGCATTTACTGTTACAACTGGTGAGGGAGCCACAAAGTTACCTTCTAGCGGTTCATTCTGGGCGACAATAGGCAGTGAGATAATGCTATGTGCAAGTGTGTCTGTTGATACTGTAACCGTAACTACAAGGGGCGATCAGGGTACTAGTGCAGCTGCCCATCTTGCTGGAACAGTCGTTGAGGTTAGATTCACAGAGGAACATCACTCCGACATAACTACGGCCATTAACGCTGTGGAAACCACGTCTCATACTCAGAATACAGACACTGGTTTAGGCGCACTCAGCACCAAAAACCCGCCAGTTGATGCAGATAAGGCTGTCTATAGAGATAGTACGGCGGCTGATGCGCTGGTAACGTCCACATGGACGCAAATTAAAGCATTCCTAAAGACTTATTTTGATGGGCTATATAATTTATACGTTCATCCTAACCATTCTGGTGACGTGACAAGTGTGGCTGATGGCGCACAAACTATAGCGAATAAACAGTCTGTAACGCTTACTGCTCCACTAACTACTACACAGGCGATGACAGTTATAGCCGCCGCTACTCCTACAGTTTCGATGCCAGCAGCTACAGCATTACAGGATGGATATGCTACATCAACGCAAATAGACAAACTAGACAATATAGAGGCCTCGGCTGATGTGACTGATACTGATAATGTAACGTCTGCTGGAGCAATAATGAAAACATTGCTGACGGAACAGGGAGATATTATCTATGCCACTGCTGCATCAACGCCTGCTGCGTTACCACATAGTACAGCTGGATATATTCTACAAACAGGCGGCAATGGTGCAAATCCTTCATGGGTTCCGCTGTCTCAGGTAATTGACAAAATGAGACAACAGATCGTGGTGCCTGTTGGTTATAATACACGAACGGCAGGGAGCGGTACCGTGGCAGTAGAAGGTGGCGCACTTAAACTTTCTACAACCACAACTGCCAATTCGTTTGCCCAGGCTATGATACCTGGTGAACTTCAAAGACTTACCGTAAACACGTGGACAAAGAGGTTGATCGCAATCATTAATATAGCCAGGAATATTCCTAATGTTGATTGTGTGGTGAGAGTTCATTTTCGTACTGATTTCAATGTGGATCCTGGTGGCTTTGCTGGTCACGGTTTAGGGTTCAGGATAGCAAACCTTGCCCTTTATGGGGAATCAAGAGGCACAGATGGCACGACAGAGGTTGTTGACCTGTCTACAAATCTAGTAGATGGTGTATTTGTGCAGATTATGATTGATTTTCAGCCAGGAACAGGCATTTACTGGTATGTCAATGATGTATTAGTAGGCAGCCAATTATCAACGACTGACATCCCGAGTACAACTTCTGCCTTCTGGTATGTGTTTAACTGTAGCATAGTAGCTGACCCTGGCGTGGTTGTGCGGGCATATATTCCAACCATGTTACTGTTTCAAGAATATGATTAATGATTAGGGGTGATTTATGGATATACAAATAAATAGGCCAACGATAACACTAACGCTCGATGAAATATTAGGTGGTGTTGGTCTTGCATGGGATGATAGGTATAATTCTATCCGCATATCCGTTATAAATGGAGTGACTACTATTTCCAATATTCCTGAAGATATAGCTGACGGTGTACGAGAGTTTGTCGAACCATATCAGGCAAGGGCTGCATTCAAATTAAGCCAGTTATCAGGATTAACACAAGAACAATTAGCAACCTATATTGACAATAATGTTACCACACTTGCTACCGCCAAAGAATACATTAAGAAGTTGAGTGATGTGGTTCTTTATCTAGTAAAGCACACAGAGATGGATAGATAAATGAAAATAAAAACACCTTGGATTGTTAATCTCAATTAGGAGGCTTCATGACAACGACATTTAAGGTAGTTACAAATAATGCTAAATCAAAACTAACCGCTGCTATAGATGATGCAGCTCTAGAGTTTACTGTTACAACTGGTGAGGGAGCACTGTTCCCTTCAAGTGGGTCTTTTTGGGTAACGATTAATGACGAGATACTATCATGTTCAGCAAGATCGGCAGACACATTTACGGTATCTAATAGAGGGGAACAGGATACTGATGCCGCCGCTCATGTTATTAGTTCAGACGTGTATCTTAGGTATACAAAGGAGCATCACTCTGATTTTATTACCGCAATTAATGCGGTGGAGACAGCATCGGCTGACGAGAACATACAAGACGTTGCTGGGGCCATGTTCACAGGCAATACTGAGACATTTATAACAGCAACATATCAGGATTCGGATGGAACGGTTGACCTTGTTGTCCCTGTAAAAGATGAAGATAATATGGCTTCTAATTCCGATACATTCCTTGCCACGCAACAGTCAATCAAGGCATATGCTGATACCAAAGTTGCGCACTCATTGGCTACGGCTGAATCAGACTTTATAGCAGCATCAGGGGTAGGGGCATTTGTAAAGAAAACCTTAGCCGAAACTAAAACACTTCTCGGCTTGGGCGGAGTGGTCCCAACTGGCACAGCGGAAGATGATTTCATAGTGGCAGGTGCAGACCCGTTCACTTGGGCCAAGAAAACCTTAGCTCAGGTTAAAACTATTCTTGGGCTTGGCACGGCTGCATACACAGCGGCAACGGCTTATGTAACCCACGCCTTAGCCACTGCTGCAAATGACTTCATTGTGGCTTCTGGCTCAGGTGCATACGTTAAAAAGACATTAGCAGAGACGCAAACTATTTTATTTGGCACAGCGTTACCAGAAAATGTGGGAATTATATTAGACCCGTCATTATCGGCAGATGATACGTATAGTCCTGTTGCCGTTGAGGTAGGCGTGGCTGGTACTGCTTTAACACACGGTGAAGTTATTTATCAGGCAGTCGCAGACGGCAAATGGGAGAAAGCAAAGGCTGATGCTATTGCTACTTCAATTCACAGGCTCGGTATGTGCTGTATTGACTCTGCGGAGAACGCATCTGTTATCGTATTACTTATCGGTAAGATCAGGGCTGATGCGGTATTCCCTGCATTTACGGCATACGCTCCTGTTTATATTAGTGCGGCTACGGCTGGTGCATTAACATCAACCGTTCCTGCTAAGGCACTCGGCACAGTGGTCAGGGTAGTTGGGCAGGCCAATTCAGGCGATGAGTTGTGGTTTAATCCTGATAATTCTTGGGCGGTGTACGCAGCATGACGGTTAAACTTATTGGTACTGACACAGCGGGCGATACCGTTTTTAATATTGGATATGTACGTACTACCCAATATACTTGTGCTTTAAGCGGCAGTTTATCAGAAATAAATGTTTACTGTACGGCAAACGGCGATGTACGTGTCGCTCTTTATTCTGATAATGCTGATGATCTCGGTACTCTACTCGGCGAATCCGCTGATACTGCGATAACTGCTACAGGATGGAAGTCTGTTTCTCTCGGTACTCCCGTAAATGTAGTTAGCGGTACAAAATACTGGTTAGCTGTTCAAATTAAAGTTGTTAATACTGGCGCAACATATAGGACAGTAACTGCCCGCAGCGGCTATTATACTCAAGCCTATGGTGCCTTCCCTGCTAACGGCCCTAATACAGGCATACAGACAACACTTGAATTTGCCTTACAGGGATATGGAACACCTCCAGGTTGGGCTAATATTGCTTCAGTGAATGGTGCCACAGCAACAGATTTAGCTTCATGGAATGGGGCAACATTAACCGATTTAGCATCTTGGAGTGGGGCTGATGTTTAATGCTTAATACTTATTTAGTCAATGAACACTATCTAAATTATATGCCGACTGCCATTGTGCATGTTTACACACATACGATTTATAATGGCAAATATGGGTCTGTTGCTTATCCTATTAATACATTCTATCTCATTAGCGCAGATTCAGACGGTAACCAGATTATATCTGAGGGATCGGTTAGCAATGAAAGTAGGGAGAGTGGGCAGCGAATAAGTTTTAAGTACGTACCAGAGATTAATAATTCCACCGACCTTGATACGCTTGTTGTTTCTATGAAAGCTCAACAGAGACTAATGTCAAAATATGGAGCAATAATGATACCGTGGAATTGCGGGCAGGAATTATATGACGTTATCACAATAACAGATTCGCCATGCAATCAGTCTGATGCTACCCACAGGGTAATGGGAATACGGACTTCTTGTGATGTTAAAACAGTGACATATGTGCAGTATTTGAGACTTGGCGCACTATGAAATCATAAGGAGAACTGCCATGACTGAAACTGAATTGATATTGGACGCGATACGATCTCTGGAAAGCCGCGTTGTCGATTACGAGCAGGAGCAAAGAGAAACAAATGCTGCTATATATAAACACATGGCAGCCACCTATGTCACATGTAAGGAGTTTGACCCCGTCAAGGCTATAACATATGGTTTTGTTGGATTAATTCTTGTTGCCGTAGTTGTGGCTTTGCTTTCTCTCGTTGTTCTGTAGGCGGTCGCCATGAAAGATGATCAAAAAGATTTTATCTTTGTAATATTCGTTTTGATCATGGTGATTATCGTAGTTGTATTTTTAATTGAGCAGCTTGGACCATGAGTGAAGACTGCTGCAGTATCAAGTTATGCTGGTTGCCAGCTCGGTGGACTGTATTTGACTCCATGAATCCTGAAGATAAGGGTATTTCCGTCTGTATTAAGCATGCTGGTTTGACATTTAGCAAAGATACGGTATATATTGTAGTAAAATATAAAAATGAGGGGGTGAATATGAGTCATGAACACACGCACGAACAGGATGTTTGCCTGCATGAATGTCTGCACTACTGCAAAACCTGCGAGATCGTATATTGTTGCAAGTGTGGACGTCAATGGGGGGTGACCAAGACCACTGTGATGATGTATTATCCATACTACCCGTACAATACGTACAATACGTATGGCCCTGTATGGTGGAATGGGGCAACCGACACACCAGATACTGTTCCGTTCAGCAATTCAGACGATGTCGATCAACATGCTTGTAATCACAATCATTAAAAAGGAGGGCTAAATGTTTAACAGAAAATTAAAAGAGGACATGGCTGACTTAACAGAAAGGGTGAGGATACTGGAGGAATCAACAACCGAACTAGCAGAAGGCGACCCGTTGGAACTAATAAACTGCCCCAACTGCGGGCACGCGACCGCAGCAATAGAAACAGATGTGAGTTTTTGGGAAAAAGTTATATGGGAGTCGTTTGCAAAGAACAAATTTTTCAGAACCTTTCTGTGTCTAACGTGCGGCAAAGAGTTTCGCAGAGACACAGGTGAGGCTGTTTACACAGAAATACCAAAGGAATCCAAGTCTGCACCTCCAGAAACTTGGGAAGAAATCGCAACCCGAATAGACCAAAGTTTTGTCATGCCCAAAAAAAGTAGAAAAGGAGGCATAAAATAAATGTTAGATAGTAATATTATTTTCCAGGGAGTATTGTGGGCATGCTCGGCAATTTTCTTACTTTTCATTATAGCCGCTGGCGTTGTTGCGTATAGGCGCAATACGTTCAAAAGTTATTTTGAAGTATTGAGATCAATGTTTATCAATCCAATGTTCGGGGCTGCGTTGGTAGCAGGTGCCATGTCTGTACTTGTGGACAAGAGCATGATTGCGATGGTCGGTGCTTTTGTAACTTTCATTACATATAAGGCGGCAGCCACGGAAACTATACTGATTAAAAGTGGTGATAACAAATACAACTTCTTCAATAGCGACAGTATGAATAAGTATGCATCGTATGTTATCAGCACAAAAACTGTTGTCGCGCTGATTGGTATAGGAGCTATATGGTATGCTGGCTTCTTTGGGTTCTTCGACCCTGCTGGCGTAGAGGAACAGATACTTGCCCTGGCTGGTGCATGGTTTGCTGCCAATGGACTAGGCGCTATTACTTTACTTGCTAAGGGTAAGGATTTATCCTTTCTTAATCCTATTGTGCAAAAAACGCCACAGATTGAGCTAGAAAGCCCTTCCGCTGTTGCACCAATACAATCCGTCACACCGCCTGTTAATAATGTAGAAAATAACGTTATGAGCAAGGTAGAGGAAAAGGTTGTCATGCCGTTTGATGAAACAGTATGGGGCAAAGAGGTAGAGGGCTACGCAGCCAGACAAAACCCTGAAATGCCAATAAAAGAGGGTATGCTAGCGGCTGTTGGAGTAGTAGCAACTAAGCATATCTGTGAGTCTGTTGAACAACTGATTGACTTCGCGCGATGGCGAGTGAATCTGGCGTATGATGCGTTTTTTGAAAGGTTTGGATTTAACTATCCTGATATTGAGAAAAACTTTAACAACCTTGAATTGTTAAAATGTCAAGTGACCGACATTGACACGTTCCTGATGGCATTACCTCTAGGATATAAGACAGTCTACCTCAATGTTACTAAGACAATCAGGGGGTTCGAACAGTTTGCGTCAGATATTAACAGGCTTGGCGAGGACAAGGTGCAGGCATGGCTTGACAGGGGATGGGTAAGCTACTCTGCTGGATGGCAGGCTTTGCGTTTTGTGGTATAGTGTGTTATAATATAAGGTAATCGTTTCTCTTTTCATCCCTCCGAAGGGGCCGTTTCTGAAACATGGAGACGGCCTTTTTAATTGAAATGCAAAAGCCGTCTGAAATAGACGGCTTAAGTACTTTTTCTACACATGGCAGATAAGTCTAATATATTATATCATGATACTCTATACTCCCACAACAGAGGCATATTCCCTCATGATTGATTGCTGACATTCCGCAAGTTAGACATTGTCTGCCAGTATAAAACCAAGCAGGATTACCGTCATAGCAGACGCCACAACGGATATCGCCAGGATGGCAAACATATGCAGCCCTGATACCGCATGTAGGACATACCGCTGGAGATGAGCACCCGAAACCATCTTCTATGATATCAAGATCTATCATTACCTTGTCCTCCACAACCGTTCATTGTGCCTCTTTCTTATAGCGCGCTTAATCTTGCTAAGTATATATTCGCTTATCTGTCAGAATATAAAGCAGCACACCATGCATAATACTAACTCTAAACCAAAGTGCATCTAATGCCTCCGCGCTTTGTCTTGTAAAAGAAATTGTATTTTTCTTGTTACCATTTCAGATGCCTTTCGTACTTCATCACTCGTAACAAACCTGCTATATGCCAAACCAGCAATATCTGCCGTGAGTAGATGGCACACCTCATGTAATGCTATTTGTAATATATCATCCTCATCTTCCGTGTCTGTCTCGGTGTTGTATGCAAACGTTACATTCCTCGACACACAATCGGTAATACACCTCGCATTGCAATCATCGCCAATATAATCAAATAGAAAATATACCTTCCAATCGTCTATGCGAAACTTATCAAGTAGCCTTAGAACTTCCTTCTTAAATTGCTGGAATACCCTCTTTGTCGTTTTCTTTGTCGTTTTCTTTGTCATTTTTCACCTCGCAATTTGATTCATTAATTAAACAGTTTGTGCATATCCCGTCACAATCCATAGGGAAGCCGCACACCTTACAATGACACGCCATTATTTGTACCCCCATTAAAATATTTACTATCAGTGATCAATGAGTAATTCCATGTAACGCCTTTCTGTTTATGCACGCCCCAAAACCACTGACAAGGGATTGAGCTTGTCTTGATAACTTCCTCGACGAATGTATCATCAGTCACCATCGATGCGCCCATGATTAATTTACATTTAGAGTTAATCCGAAGGAAGTCGTCTTTGTGAAAGTGGCCGCAGACTGCATAAAAAAATCCGTTATATGTTACGTACCATGACTGCAAGCCTTTTGTCATTGCAAACCAGGGAACACCTTGCGTAGCCCTGAATTGGTCACCATGAAAGACAAAGAACCTGTTCCCCTGAATGTCAACCATCTTATAAAAACTATCTGATATATATACATTGATTCCGTAATGTTCCAGTTTGATTTTTAACTGATCGTAGAGCATCATGTCCCAGTTTGACGTTGTTGGAGCTTCACGGCTGTAGCGCCCATGATTACCACGCACGCAATGAATCTCTACCGTCACAAACTCTTGTTTTAATGACAGTATAAATTCTGCTAGTCTGTGGAGTGACGATGCCACCTGGTCGCGTGCTCCCATTTCAACACTGCCAACCTTTGCCCCCTGATGTACATTTTCACCATGTACCATGTCACCTGTTAGTAATATCACAAGGTCGTTGACTGGATACATATTGCGATGTAGCTTGACAATCCTAATGACACCCCTGAACAGATTATCGAGTCTCATTCTGTACACTTCGCCGTTGTACGATACCGTCACCTCACCATTATGATGGTCTGTCAGATGCAATACTGCTGTCTCAGGGTCGCTTGATTTTGTTGTCTTCCATGGAGTGTAGGTCTTTAGTTCAATCTCTGGCAGTACCATATTAACAGGCTGGTCAGTGTCTTGCGCTTTCCCAATCTTTATCTTTGTCGGCTTTGATTTTTCAGTATGATATACCCCTCGCTGATTCATGAGAACGTTTAACGTATTAGCGTTCTCATAGCCTAGAGATTGCGCCATATTGCGCCTTTCCAGCAACGTTGAACCCTGAAACTGTGATACTAAGCCTTTCCATTCTGGTGTTCCTGTTTTTGGTAATGGCATTATTCATCATCCTTTAACGGCAATTCCCAATATCCACGCCGTAGCATCAATGCAATGATGGCGTAGTTTGCCAAGTCAAGCCACGAATCATCAACACTCTCATTGCTCGGTGTGTTCCCTGTTTTGACAAGATTCTTTAATCGCTCAATCTTATCATTCGCTCTAACAAGTACGCCTAACTCACCGAAGTCTGCAATGTTTCCCTTGCCGTAATCGTGCTGCTTTGATATCAGCACGTCAACCAGCTCGCTGGCAATCTCTACACACGCTGACCTAAAGTTGTCTGGTTTCTTCATTTTAATCGCCTCCCTTTTCATTCATATTCATTCATATAACATCGGCTTTCGTATTGCCTCATTACCTGCTCGAATGTCTTAGGTTCAATATGCCTGATAACGAGCTTTTTACGCAAGGCCATTGCCATACCAAGGTCGTAAATTGTCCCTACTGAGCGGTTGTCCCATATAACATGCACTTCGTCTGCCTGTTCCATGAGCTCAAGGTTTCGATCGCAGATGCCTAAAGGTGCCAGCCAGGGGGTATCATCGAATGCCGGTATTAGTACCTTGCATCCTGAAGATTCAAGGCTTTCCTTTGCCTCACTAAACCTGTCCTTGTACTGGCTTGAACCGATTAACAATATTGTTTTCACAATTCCTCCTTCAAGTTTTTTTTCATACCATCCCCCTTGTAGTACGGTCTAGTCTATACTGAGCAAACTTCAGGTACTTCTCGGATATGTCAATACCGATGTAATCTCTGCCTAACTCTTTAGCTGCTATTGCTGTCGTTCCAGAGCCGAGAAACGGATCGAGGACTACTCCAGGGACGAAGTAAAGCTCATGACATCCGCAATCTGTGTAGCCTATGAACTCTGCTTTATTAGGTTCAAGCACTGTTCCCGAGCTCGCTGTTCTATTTCCAGCCCTATTGCCCCAGTTAGTACGCTTTATTTTCATTGGAGTTTTCTTATACACCTTCTCTCGTATCTTCCCGCACTTTGAGCATATCTCAGCAGGGCATCCAGCCATAATTGGCGTTTTGCACAATACTACAGGGTACGATGCGTAATGACTTGCAAACGTTGTGCCATTACAGAAGTAGCATATCTGCTTATCACCGTCTCTGCTTATCTTTATCGAGTGACTTGAATCATATATATGTCCACAGGTTAAACACATATCAATTAAGAGAGGCTGTGTGGGTATGTCCCATACTGTGCGCTTGTTGCGACCTTGTGAGCTTGTATCATTTTTTAATCCATGCTGTTTTAACTTAATATCCTCAGTACCGTTTCTGAATATTAAGCGGTCCCGAGTACCCCATTGCTCAGCCTGTACAAACTGCTTCTCAAAGTAACTATCCTTATGTTTTGTGAAGTAGTACAGATATTCGAAATCCCTCGTAAACCTATCGCCTACCGATTCAGGCATACATGACCGCTTCCACCAGATGATTACATTCCTGCATATCCAGCCTCTATCTATCATGGCTATCATAAAACGCTCAGGTATGGCTATGAGTGACTTGGCTGTGATACCTGTGTAAGTTTGTAAATGAGCAGAGTTAAAGTTTGTTGCCTGTTTTTTGCTTACCTGGTCTATATTCTGGCCACTGGCCTTGCCACTACCTGCATAGCTGTCGCTGATATTCACCCAACAAGTGCCAGCCTTTTTAAGTACTCTTTGTATCTCATCAAACACAGACATCAAGTGTTCGATATATAGGCTGTGAGTTGGTTCAAGTCCGAGTTCGCCTTTCCATGCATTACAGTGGACGCAGAAGTTTGTTTCATTACTGAAGTTGTTATGGAATGCACCACCATCTGTTAGTTGTTTTTCGCCAGCATTTGTACCAGAGTGCCACTTCTTGTTGTGTGATTCCCACTCATGTACACAGTCAGCTGTACCGCCCCATATCTGCGGTACAGACTGATACGACCTTAATCCAAAGTACGGTGGACTGGTCATTACGCAGTCCACCGATTCCCCTGGCATCTTCTGTAGTTCTATGAGTATGTGTCCGTGTATTAGCATTTAATCCACGACCAATCGTGCCTGTTCTTCATAGTAATCGTATTCCTGTACTCTGCCTATTTTGTATGTGCCTGTAGGCAGATCAATAGGCTTGTGTTCCTCATGGGTAATAGTGGACGGCCATACGACGTTGAGAAATATGTCCTTTGTTGTAGGACATTCTAGCACCTGCACTTTACCCTGTACCCTGTGATGATGTCCTGTAGCCTCGCCCGCCATGACTATATCAGTATCTAGCTGAATAAGTCCCTCTGGTAATTCTGTAATCTCCTCAATTAGTACATCGCCATGTTGTAACTGTTTCATTGTTTTTCCTCCTAAGTTAATTTTATTGGTTGCCATTCTTTATTGATATTTCCTGCTCGCCAGTTGATAGCCTGCTGTATCGACCTGCAATCGGGATGTACTCCCTCAAGATGCACAGCATCTATAGATGGATTTTTCATTAGCAAAAATGGAGCATAGTTTATCCCTTCAAATAACTCACACATATCCACTAGCTCATAGCGATCTGATTTTTCTATTGATTTGCCATATGAGATCATTCTATGTATGCCTATTTTCCTAATTAGTTCACGCCTCATACCAACATTTTTTTCCTTGAGCACATTACCAGGTTTGAGTTTATCGGCTGGCGTAAGCACATATTCAGCTTTCGTCCTTACGCCGTTCAGCGAATAGCAGCCGAAACCATCTATATATTTCACAGACATGCCAGTCTCGTTGTGCAATCTACCATTTACAATATGTATCTCGCAAGGTCTATCGGACACAATACATATATTATCCAACGGGTAGATCAACCCTAACTCTGATGTGCATTTAAGCCAACCCCATTTAGATAAATGGGACCATACCATAATGATAGTATTAATATAGTCATAATATGACAGATAAGGCGTAATATAGTGGCCATCTAGATATGGCCAGACAAAGTGCCAAACCTGAGACTCAACCTGAGACTCAACCTGAGACTCAACCTGATCCCTAACCTGAGACTCAACCTGAGACTCAACCTGATCCCAAAGCTGCTCCCTAACCTGAGACTCAACCTGAGACTCAACCTGAGACTCAACCTGAGACCTAACCTGAGACTCAACCTGAGACTCAACCTGATCCCAAACCTGCTGCCTAACCTGAGACTCAACCTGAGACTCAACCTGAGACCTAACCTGAGACCAAACCTGAGACTCAACCTGAGACCAAACCTGAGACCTAACCTGATCCCTAACCTGAGACTCAACCTGAGACCAAACCTGAGACCTAACCTGAGCCCTAACCTGAGACTCAACCTGAGACTCAACCTGAGACCAAACCTGAGACCTAACCTGAGACCAAACCTGAGACTCAACCTGAGACCAAACCTGAGACCTAACCTGAGACTCAACCTGAGACATCCTACACACAGCTAGCCATGCAGATAGGGGTGAATCTAGCACAACCACAGGAACAGTGAGCTTATTAACTATATTTTTGTAGTAGTAATCCATTATTTCTATAGCTCTGCTTTTATCTACTCTATCGGTACACAACCCTATTTTTAACCACTTGTCTTTATATTCAGATAGTTTTGATTCCTGCTCTTCTGTAAGTTTTGTTATCATTCCTTTACTCCGTATTCAGCTTTGAGTGCTTGGATTATTTCTCTTAACTTCTTTCCTTGTTCAAATCGTGTTGATCTCCAGCCATGCACCCAAGCTAATCCTACAAGTTCATTAATCTCAAGAATAAGCAACTTGATATACTCATCGCAAGCACTGAATATCTCCTGTGCAACCTTAGCCGTGATTAACGGTTCACAGTGGGCGAGCTGGGCTTTGGCTACCTGCTTGCCTTTAGCGGCATCACCCCAATCAAAGTTTCTAGCCTGTTCTATCCATATCTGTTCATCACTCAGTAGCATTGTTATCCTCCTGCTTGGTTTTATCTTCTTCCCAATCACTACACTGTGCATTTGAATCTAATGAAATAGATAAGCATGTGCATTTATCATTCTTGTCATAATATTTACAGTCTTGGGAATAGCAACTAATAACAACAGTCTGTGCCTCCTTAATCGGGATACACTTACGCTTACTACATCGTCTACATCTGCATTGTCTGCAATACTCGATACAACGCTCATTTTCAGGAACTTCGCAACCGCCAACCTCTTCTTGCATACAGCCACGCCTACATAATACTACCATTATACCACCTCATTTATTTGTATTACTACCTTTGGCTTATCGCCATACTGTTTAGACGCAAACAATCCTACTACCTGATCATCATCATCATAGGCATGTTTATTCAAAGAATCCAAAACCAGCTTTGTGCAATTGTCAAGGTCGGGCCGCGTTACAGGATATATTCTATCCTTCGGTATTTTTTTTGGCTTCGGAACAATAAAAGCAATACGTACTGCTATCGGCGTTGGTTTTTGTATACGTGCCGATTCTGTATAGCACATATGGTACACTTGCTGTAGTAACTTCTCAGCACTTGCAGTCCGCTTCGGTGTATACGCATGACCTGTGGTAGTCCTAGCCCGCTCCTTTGGTTGTGGTGTCATTAACACTTCAAATGCTATCATAATTCCTCCCATTCCTTATCTTCAGGCTCAATTATTGCAGATATGGTTCCGCGCTGGATCATTTCATCTATTTCCACTAAGAAAGGCGCATCTTCTATATTAACTGGCTCATCAACAACTATTGTCCGTATCGGGTCATGGTAGCAACAACCTTCACGGTTAGGTATCAGCCTGCACCTATCCTGGCGATGGCAGTTATAGCAAAGCTCGATCCGCTTCTGCTCGATGAAGTCTTTACCTAGTTCATCAATGATCTGTTGCTGCCGAATGATACGCTCTCGTTCCTCAAAGGAAAATACGTTAGGCATTATCCCCCCTAAATGTATATACCCATACCCAGGGATTGCTTCCCCATGAGTAGCCACGCTTTGCATTAATAGAATCCCAAAGATTAGCAAACCATTGATCAGCTTCCATTGACCATGAAATAGTACCCTCAAATGGTTTTGAATATCCCTCGTTAATCCAGTTATCTTTAGTATTTCTAATGTCCCATACTCTCTCGGCTCTCACAGCCGTTACTTCTAACCAGATACGAGCAGCCCATTTCGGCATGTGGATTGACGGCTTCCATTTAGGAACACAAAAAGCATCATCACTCAAAACAATCTTTTCTGTAGTGTAATCTGCCTTGTATAGACAGCCTTTCCCTGGGTAATCTAAAAATGTCTCTCGTACCCATAGATGATCGCCTACTTGATAGGGGCATTTTAGTTCTGCATCAATTGGATCGCCATACTCATCAGCGAATACCCAATCAATAATCTTGTCTCCTTCTGAGTAATGTCCTATTGTGCAACCTTCAGGTGGTTGTGGTTTAACCACTCGCCTGGTCATGGTCTTACGGTCAGCGAGTATAGCCTGTACCATTGGCGAACTAAACATTATTGGACGTTCTTTAATTTGTAAGGTATGTGGGTCAGTCATCTCGGAAACTCCTGCCGTAACCCGTACATATAATCAAAGCTATTGTGTCCTATCTCTGTGAAAGCCCACGGATTTTCAACCCATGGATCTTCATTGTGACCTTCCAACAATGGAAACAAATTATCCTTCAAGAACACTGGTACATGAGCCTTATCCGCAGCTTCTACAATTTCTTTAATCCACTCGACCTTCGGCTCTGTCTTTTTGGATGCAGGTGTCTGTCGACCGATGATCACCCAGTTGATACCTGCGTATTTCAAACCATCAAGCCGTTCACCTTCACATTCACCGCCGTTTATCTGGCTGAGTAACGGTTCAAATGAAATAAACTTGACCGTCGCGTTTACTTTACTTAGTTCATCCATGGCGGTGTAAGTAGTTTCAGCATTCGTCGCACTCACCCCTACCCAACAGTTATCAGGGAACGGACTCCACTTCCTTAAATTCTGCGGTTGTTTGGTGAGAAAGATGAAGATGTGTGCATCCATCAGTCTGGCTCTGTATAATATGTTCTCAATCCATTCATCAGGTATCCATTCGCCAAACAGTTCCATAGTGCTGCCAACGAAATATCGCCTCGGTTTACGGCTGTCTACATCAGCCCACCATCTAGGATTAAACCGTATCTCGGTATTCCACTTGAATCGCTTGGACATCGCCCGTGCATAGCAGTAACTACATGCCATAGGGCATAGACCTTTTATTGGATTGATTGTATAGTCGCACCATTCGATCTT
>Ga0180007_10003865_pt1 | contig 16277 bp, 17 predicted proteins | sample MM_PC_MetaG_FD_121122 | JGI IMG/M metagenome (GOLD analysis project Ga0180007, IMG submission 121122) | Groundwater microbial communities from the Aspo Hard Rock Laboratory (HRL) deep subsurface site, Sweden - MM_PC_MetaG | ecosystem: Environmental > Aquatic > Deep subsurface > Groundwater... | reverse complement strand
GTTTCTCCTGAAAATACATTGAACTCGGTAAATATCTTGTATTTCCTATATAGTTCACCATTAATAATAAGTTTCATGATATAACCTCCAATATTTGCAGAGTTTCAAATGAGTTAATCTATCTGGATAAATATCAGTAATTATACCATGACCACTCCCTAACAAGGGATTAGATAAAGATCCATACATACAACTTTTAATATTACAGCTACTACACCAAATATATTTGCGGTATCGTCTTTTTCTATAGGTAAATTTTCTAGTCGAATTATTAATAATAAGTTTCATGATATAATCTCCAGCATTCACGAACTTTCAAATAAATTAGTTTATATGGATAAATATCGGTATCAAACATACAATACCTAACAATAGCAGGTTCACAATAACTATTATCGGGTGAATTATACACACAACTTTTAATATTACATCGACAACACACAACATATTCGTTATCGAATATTCTCTTTCTATAGGTGAATTTTCTGATCAAATTATTAATAACAAGTTTCATATATCCTCCATCTTAAAACAAACAGTTGCTATACGAACTTAATTTGTAGATATCCACATAGGATCTCCAGTTTCTATTATATTTTTTATTAGATTTAATGGGTTGTTATCGTTCATTAGCAAATATTTTTGTCTTCTTATACAAGGTAAACGTTTTTTATGTTCATTGTCTTGTATAGATTTTTTTATTATTTTCACACATTCTTCGGGGTTCTTTAAATTTAATTTTATATAACAACGAGGGTCTATAAATTTATCAACGTTCGAACAACCAGAATAAAAACACAAACAGTTAAATAATATAGGTCTTATTAACTTCTCAGTAAAATAGTTTTTTTCATACGAATTTTCAGCATTGAATGTATATTTATAACTAGTATAAGCATCGGGTATACAATTTAATTTTTTAGTAGTGTGTTTCCATAACTGTCTTGTTGTACACGAATCATAATACTCAATATTATTCAGATATTTTACAACAAAATCAAATCTGTCGATCTGGCCTTCCAATTCATATTTATCAGATATTAAACCAGAAAACACACGAGTCTTCAAATATTCTAATTCTATTTGCTTATACGTCATATCTATAGACCAATGATCTATAGGTAAATAATTTTCTATATCTATAAATTTATAAAAACCATTATTTCTTATAAAATTATAGTTGTAATTCTTTAATCTATATGACTTTGGCTCGTATTGTAAAACTATACATTTACAAGGGTCTACCGGATCGTTCGTAGACCCTTGTATTATCAAATAGTCGTAATCATCTTTATCGGTCAAATAGATATTTTTCCATATTCGATTATTGTCTTTTGTCAATCGGTTATATCTATCTAACATTATATCATCCGAAGCCCACCAAGATTTAATTTTGATTTTAATCATAAGATATCGTCTTTCAATATACTTTCAATTTCCATTCTGGACAATATTTACTAACGTTTATGATTTTTCCGCGGTTACAACAACACCACACCCCTATATTATTAATAATACAGACATACTTTTTGTGTTCGCAATATGAACACACCACCTTGCATATATAATCGGATGGAAAATGCTTGTTTACTATAAATGTGTTGTTGTTTCTGTGATCAATAACAACATCGTATATAGGCAATTGCTTTAAATATAATCTCATAATATGTCAAGTTTAGGGTTCCAGTTTTTACAAACACCCACCCCGTAATTATTACGACCAAGTTTGTATTTGTATCGAAATACTTTGTTAGAACAGAATGGTAAGATTTTAGGACCACGTGAAAAATAGCCCATACTTTTATTTTTACACGAATCACAAACAATCCAATGTAGTTCGTCTATACGTATACTGTAACTAATATGTACTTTCAATAGTTTATATCCTTAAGTCGCCACCCAGGGCAATATCTATTAACATCCATTGATTCCTTATTCGAACATTGGTAATACGTTTTCACAATTTTATGATTCGAATTAACTTTTATAAGCACGCGTGTTCTATAACAACAATGCAAACATATAGTTTCCCAAATGGAATCGTATAGTGAAAACGTATGAACTGTGAATGTATGTTGGTTTTTATAATCTCGAATCACATCATAAGTGGGAGATTGTTTTATGTATAATTTCATTCGCTAAATATCTGTTTAAACCAAATGAATGTACCACGTCTTCCATCAAATACTATAGGTGCGTCAAAATTATCATTGGAATGTAAGGGTATATCATCCGATTTATTATCAGAAACCCCTTTTTTAAGAAGTTCTTTGTTTTCTATAAGTTTTAATATATGTTTAGTTAATTTCCCGGATTTTTCTAAATTTTCGCCTGTAGTTAATTCAGAGAACAAGTCTTTGTTTTCGCTTAACTTAAAAGCCAATATCTCTTGCTCAATACCTATAGTTTTCAATATAGACACAAATATTCTGAGATCGTTTGAAGATTTAAAAGCATATGGATAAGCAATACCACCTATCGTTATGAAGTACGAGTTTTCTTCCATTCTTCTACTTCCTTTCTCAGTTGCCATCTTTCCATACTCCTTATACGATTTCTTTCGTTAATGTGGTCTTGATACCATGGGGCTTTGACTGAATCCTCTTTTCTTCTAGGGTGATACATATGATGTATAGGACCACAATCTCTCAAATGGGCTACATTATAACCCAATCTAAAAAATCTTTCGTATATTTCCTCATCTTCGCACCCCCACCCTTTAAAATACTCATTCTCCCCACCACCTTCCATATACACATCTGTTTTAAAAAACATACACCCACCCACACCTAAGTAATCATCGATATTAAATCTTTGTTTACACATTTTAGTTAAGGATGGGATATTTAAATCATAATGTTTTATAAATAAATCTACAGCTTCTTTTGTCATTTCTAGATATTCCCCATTATAGGGAAGTAATAAATCTATCGTATGCATTTCATTTAATGCTTGTACCAATTGATGCCTTTGTAATAAAATATCCACATCTAATATAGCAAGATTTATAGTTTCTACTTTTTCGGCCATATTGTTTAAAATCTTAGGTCTATGCCAATAATCGATTGAAAATATATCGAACCACTCATATTTATCCACGTCATATTCATCCTCGTGTGGTTGTTCGCTATATTCAACCAAATGTATATTTGTATCACAGATATACCGTAGATAATCTATATTCGTAGTAGTGTTTAAAAACCTATCCGGGCTGTCTAGGTATGTAGTCATTAAAAACGTGGTGTCTCTACCATCTATTAGCATATATTTATCCTCTAACAAACTAAAGTTTTTTTGAATCGAGTCATTACTATTTAATATATATAGTTTATGTGAAATCAATTTTTGTTATATACTTGGCGTTGTCCATATCGCAATATACGGAATAACCATCATCCAATACAACACCGTTATTTTCTTTTGAATAATTATATATAAAGTCGTCACTATCAGAACTAGTGAATAAACAATTAATAAATCTTAGAAATTCGATAGATTGACCTCCCATAAAATACGAATTGCTCTCGGCGGTAGTATGTATCCCAGAAAACGTTAATACGTTTAAAACCTCATCCATAACATGTTCTCTTATAACACAAGGTTTTTTAAATAAAAATACATAATCAAAATTATATAACACATTGCCATATTCTTCTATATTTTCATATACAGTACCAGTATCGTAATCACTTATTACTATGACAGAACCATCTATGTTTGAGATTTTACATTCCGTTATTATAAATATTGTTTTTTTATGGTCACATAAGAAATGTTTGTTTATGTTATTTATAAATTTTTTAATTCCCGAAACATCATCGCTCTTTAATATAACAGCAACGCTTTTTTTATTTTGTTTTTGGTTATATAAAAATAATTCATATTTACGCCTAATGATATCGTCGGTTTCTTTGTTAGATGCACTGGTTCTATTATTCGTTTTACTTTCAGGTGTAATCCTTTTCTTAGTTAAAACATCATTTATATTGCAACCCACATACCCATTCATCAACATTCGGTTAAAAAATTCATAATCCTCATCGAAATAATGTTTGAATGGTAATGATAAATCGCAAACATCTCTTCTTATTAAAACTGTGCTAGGAACAAAATGGTTTATTAAATGCGAAGTATAATATATAGATTTATAATGAGTTGATCTTCTAAACCAATTTCCCTTTTTTGCAATGGAATCGAATTTTATATCTTTATCGGTCGCGTCTATAAACTCAAACATAGACCCTACAAAATCTACATCTTCATTGTTCTCTAAATAACGTACAAGCGTTTCTATTTTATCAGGTAATGACACATCATCGTCATCGTGAAACATCACATATTCGGATTTAGAATCTATCATAGAATACCCTATGTTTCTACATTCCGATGTACCTAATCTAATAGGGTTAACTTTTATTTTAATATCATCTTTATACTTTTTATACACAAAGGCCCCATATTTATCAGAATCATCGTCTACTAATATTACTTCTATATTCTTGTAAGTTTGATTGAACAACGATTCTAAACATCTTTCTAAAAACTTTTCGTTGACAGATGGTATGATTATTGAAACTAACCCGCTCATGATTTACTCCTGTAACTAGAAATATATTTTTTTAATTCATATTTGTTATTTAATTTTAATACATTGTCGGTTATAATTCTATCGCTCAAAGATAAACTATTTTCTTTGTATATTTTAGATATAAAACCACTCATTTTAAATATGCAGGATGGTTTTGGTAAGTAACCCCGTACAAAGTTCAATATCTTCAGTCTATGTAACAAATCATCCGATCTATATATCCAACTATTATAATTTATGTTCTCCAACCCACATTCTAGATAATGGCTAGTTTTTATAATCATTACACTACAATTAGGGTCTATTGACGATTCTAATTCGTAATTAGAAGGTACTTCCATCATATTCGATTCTTCAAATATAACTTTTTTGACGCTATTGGAATGCGGAATTATGTAATCACATTTATTATTTTCAACTAAGGATATAGATTCTAACATAGCATTTTCATCTATAATTATATTAGGTGAATATATACAAATTATATTTCTATCCGACTGTTCAACCAAAGTATTTATTATAGAAGATTTACTAAAAGTACTATCAAATTCTTGATATATCGCATGTTCATTAAAAATTTTAATCTTACCTATATATCCCACAATAATGTCAAGATTGAGTATATTCAACAAATAATTTATTAACACGTTTAAATTTTTATGTGTATCCAAATTATCTACAACTACGGGTATTATACACCCAACTTTTCCAACAGGTCTTACATTAAAATTACTGCTTCCTGTAATCAATTGGTTATACATCACGGAATCGAATTGTTTAAGTTTATAACAAAAATCTAACAACAACGTATTCGATATACCAGATACATCGCAATTCTGTATCTCATTTACATATTCAATATTTAAAGAATGTAACTTATCCTTTTTCACGCTTATAGGAAATACGTGTTTTATATTTTCTTCTATATTTTTATCCCACAAAGAAGCATTTATTTTAGATTCAATGTTTAAATTTTCTATAGATAAATCGATCTTAAATTTTTTGAAATTATCATCCCCTATAAATAACTCAATACCATTATGTAAGTATACCAAATCATAATAATTATTCTTTATTATATATTCTGATAATATAACATAATCAACAGTAACCAAACTATAGTCGTTAAAGAATATAACTATGTCTGTTTTTATTTCTTTTAACAACTCTTCCACTTTATAAAAAGGAGATACTATTATAATATTTACATTGAGATATTTATTTATATAAGATTCCATTGCAATTGAACAATTGCTGTTAGCAACTATAACAATCGTGGAGTCGTTTAATGTATACTTGTTATCATTAATTCTTTGAGTTAACTCCCTGAATAAAAAATCACCCCTCTTACATCTTAAGTTAACTACTGATTTATCATCGTTCTTATTTATGTTTATTATTTTAGGTTTGAATGGTGTATCTGATCTCCAATGAAAAAAATAAGCATACCCAGGGTCTAATACTTTGGTTGGTGGATTCAAATATAAATATTTATTATAATAACTTTCATCGTGCCATATAGGTACGTGTGGCTTTAGAAAGTCATTTTCAATTCTACCTTTGATGTCGTGACACATATGTAAAAAATTATCTGTAGTTGCCCCAATTAGTGTAGCATGATAGTACATATCACCAGCACCTACTGGAATATATGCCTCACTAAAAGAAAATCTGTCAAATTCCCATTCTTCGGGGGATTTATCAAAATATCCAACGTGTTGTATAGCTACGCGATCACCTAATATTTCATCGCCAATTTTTTCTATAACCTTCATGTCGGCATCTATATAAAATATATAATCACTATCCTTCAATCTATATTCTATATCACAAAACATGTGATATCTGAGAAGAGTCATGCCCGGCCAAGGTTTGTGTTGAATATTTATTATTTTAACGTTACTTATATTGGGATCTTGCCTATCAGTAAATAAATATATTTTTAATTCATGGTTTGTTAAGAACAAACTATTTAACGACTCTATCAAATCTAACGCAAAATCATAATAACGCTTAGTCCCCACTATTAATATTGAAATTTTTTTCATGGCATCCAACTATCAAATACCTCGTTGTTATCTTTTACGTATAAAGGCCCGGGAGGGGGAGGTGGTAACTCGGCATTACCATCAGAATAGAAATATTCAGCTTGCGGTGAAGTATAATCATTAGATTCAATCGGGGGAGTAGGCATAAACGACGACGAGTTTATTATTTTTTTAGACTCTTCAATTCTGAAATTAAAGAATGGTTGGTTCCCTTTACCTTCACATAACATCAGAGTGTCATTATCTCCAACTCTACCGTTTCTATTTTTCAAAACAGTGGCTCTTATTCTTTTATATTCTATATTACCAGAAGATACATCTACGTATGTACTATCTTCGCTGTTCTGTAAGAACAATACAAAATCTGATTCATTAACTTTATGCATAGACTCACCCATTTGAGTTAGGGCGGGAGCAGACTTTTTATTATAACCCTCTCTGTTTAATTGAGTTGCAGTTAATACTGGGATTGAATAATTTACAGAACAATTTTTTAACCACTTAGATACCTCACCAAGATCTAATCGTAAATCACTAGAGACTAAAGGGTTTCCGCTATTAACCAAATCTAAATAATCCAATATAAACAAATGGAACTTATAACCATCCATTTGACTTATATTTTCAATCATAAGTTCTAGTTCTTTACAATGAGTACCTTTAGGTATATATTTAAATATTACGTTACATTTGGACTCCCGCAATATATCACATATCTCTTTTTTAAGATCCAATTCGTCTTTCTGTACACCCGCAATAGTCTCTGTTATATCGTTTCCCGATAAACAACAATAAAACCGCAACAAACTTTCATCTATCAAGTTTTCGGCTGTTATATATAAGTAATTATTTATTTCTTTTCTATCACTTTTTTTCTTTTTTTCGCTAATTATATCGTTACATAATACGTTGATTAAAAACGTAGATTTACCAATCCCTGATTCACCGCCCGTTAAATACAATCTTCTTTCTTCCAAACCCTTACATATTAAAGAATCGTCTATAAACTTATATCCAGTTTTTATAGTTCGTTCCGTATCGGTTGATTCTTTTATTTTTTTGATGACATGTTCATAATCATCGTTCAATAGATCCAAATAACCAGCATCCTTAATTGTTTCGGATGATTTTATTTTCATATAATTTGAATACAAGTCAAACAACGTAGTTTCCCACTTCTCTATAATATCAACTTCGTCTACATAATCTTCAGTGTCGACCACATCTAAAAAATCTTGCAGGTTCTTTTTTCCATCCATTAACCTACAGACTTTTAACTTATTTGCAACTTTAGCCTTAAAAGTTTTGGTTTCGTTTGACGATAATTGCTTATCTTTGACGGTATCCAATATAGGTACCAAATCTGCAAATTTACCTCTACTTATATTATCTTTAAATTCATCTAAATTAAAACATTTACAAGACGATCTATAATTTGAAATAAAAAATACAAAATCTAATTTATTTTTAAATTCCACGGAATAGTCATCTCTAGGTATTTCATTTCTATACCACGACATGACCTCGTAAACAGACGAAAATATCTCTTTATTATTTAACGATTTGTCGTCTAGAGTGCAACAAGCTGTAATACATTGATCTAAAAAGTAATCTCCAAACATTTACTCTCCTCTTAGGGTTTCAATACAGATTCAAAGTATTTCAGTTCCAAATACTTTTTATATTTCTCCATGAAACTGTTTCGATTTTTTAATGATTTAAGGCTCTTAAATATCTTCATTCTGTTTTTATATTTTTCACAATTCATATTTGAAATCACAATCCTTTATATTCTTGTCCACCCGCATATCTGTTAATCAGGTATGTTGTGTATTCCTTATCGAGATTACACAATATATCGAACGACCTTGTTAAATTAGAAACTCTTTCACGTAAAGATTTTGTATCCTTCCCATTATTCAACTTCGCCATCCACTCACTAAGTTTATCAGAAAAATCTAATGAATCTCCAGATTTATATATAGGATATAACTGATCGACTATAGAGTAACATAGAGTTTGAAAATCACTAAACAACTTAAATATTTGTAATATACCATAAGTATAAAATATCCCATTCATTCCGCTATCTTTACTAATATACATAGGATCAATCTGTTTGCTTATTTTTTGCATACCAAAACCATCAATTGCTTTATTTATAAAATCATATATTAAATCTTCAGTTATACCAATACCTCTCCATATATTATTCAGGTGTTCCGATCGTATAGAAAACTGAAATATAGATTGATCGTCCATAACATATGTATATCTACCCATAGCCAAAACCTTAAATATTGTAGAACTATCAAATGTTATTTTTAAATCTATATCATATAACTCTTTGACGTGTCTTTCTATAAAACAATGAGTTAAAACACTTTTCCACTCGGTTTCGCCCAGCACATGAAAGTTTAAATGTTTTTTGTTATTATCTATCGCTTTGGATATAATGTCCACTAGCGGTACCACATACATGATACACGGTGGTGTGTCTTTGCTAGAAAACTTAACCAAACCACCCACAGCAAAATTATTGAATTTGCTAGAGTAATCTAAATCATAGAATAATCTCTTATACATCTCGTACGTCTTAGGTGTTCTAAAATGATGAATATAAACCATTTTGTCTAAAATATCTTTCGGTAACGAAATAGCTTTATCGTAAGATTTAATATTAAACTCTTCTAGTTCTTTCCAAGATTTGTATGGACAGAAACTATAACCCGGAATAATATCTAACACAAACGCTTTTTCGTACAAATTGGAATAATTTTTCAAAAAAAAATCATAATATAAATTATTAAAATCTCTTATTTGGGTCTTATTCAAAAACCCTTGCTGAATCTGAAATCCCGCAGAGTCAACCACAATGGAACAATCTTTAAAATAATCTTTACTTCTTATATCTGTTAACTTGTTAATGTAACGGTTTATTACCTTTTCATTCATAACTTCCTCAGCTCTATTGAACGCTATGCCAATAGAACTGAGGAATTTATCCATTGTTTTTAATAGGAAATTATTTAATTGTTGATCGGTATAATAACTCCTATGCGTTCTATTTGTACTTTCTATGTGAGTACAGATAGAAGGTAAGGCCGCTGCTGTAAAACCGCAGTTATTCATAGTTTCACCTTGCTAACAGTAATTACTGTTTTGCATTTTATGTCCAGATTAGTATCGTTCATCTTTTTAAGTCCTATCTATATATTCTAACTAAATTCCTATACATACCTATTGATGGTACATTAAACCCGCACACTCGAACTTTAATAGTCCGTCCTATTTCCAAATTATTTATATCTTTATCACATATCTCTTTGTATGATACCATATCATCATAGTTTAGTATAATCCCTTTGTCGGTTACAATCATATGTAACTTACCGATTGGTTGTATACTCTCTATTTTAACTACAATATCGTGTTGTGTCCATATAGGCATAAAAACTAAAATAACTATAACCATACCTATTACGACACATGATATATACGTTTTACTCATCGTAATCTCCAATCTCTATAAATAATAATTAATCTTGATTATAATTAAATATATATAGACAATATTACATTTTAACTCGACAAATTGACTATATATATAAAGTAATAATGTAGTATATTAAATAAAATGAAAGGTAGTAATCATGAAGAGTTCGTCGGTATTTATATTCGCTCTTATCGTATGTTCATCACAAATCGGTTGTGGTTGGGTTCCAGGGTGGAGTAGTAGTTCGGAAGAAGCCGCAACAGAAGTAGCAGAAGTTAATTTGCCCGATCCGTTGGAAAAACCAATAGATCAGTTGACACCGGAAGAACATAGACATATAAAATCCTCAATTGCATCTAAAATTTCAGGGGATATACCGCGCAATGTTATAAAATCGGTTTCCGAACCATTGGCTCAAGATGATATGATGAATAAGATTGGAGAAGCCATCAATGGTATAGTCTCCGGAACTGTTCGATTAGAAGCAGATATAGACGCCGCGTCTGTTGAATTGAACGATGTAATTCAATCCGGTGGGTTTATCGGTCCTATATCAAACGCAACAGAGTTTGAACAATCTCTAGACCCTAAGCTCATCAAGAAGGCAGTTGTTAAAACCGGTGAACTCGGTCTAATTGATTACGCCGAAATTCAGATGAACCTGTTTGATTTGGAATGTCTCAACGAAGAACAGTGGGAAATGCTCCAAGCAATTTGGGTCGAATGTATCGACGATTGGAACAATTTTCCGGTTGAGTATATCCGCAGCAGGTTCATACGCCACCTAGATATGGCAGCAGATGCGTTAGAAATGCGCAAACGCGAAAAACGCGCGGTTCTAACCCCGCGCCAGTTATCAAACGTGGCTATGGCTCAGATGTATGCATCACGGATTTTCGATGGTCATATAAGACCATCAGTCGAAAGATACTATAAAAGTATCCTTGATAAACAAATCACAACTGCTCGGCTTCAATCTCAAGCCACAGTAACTGAATAATTTGCTTCCCAAACTGCATTACGACTCGCCGGATTTCTCCTCGGCGGGTCATTTTTTTAGTTCAAACGCCTTTCATCAAACCCCATAAATCAACGTGTAGTCTAGACGAATACCTAATACCTTCTCTTTTGCAAAACTCTGCAACTTCAACACATGCGTTGTTGTATTCATCTTTATCATAAGGGATAGATGTTACAGGCATTACAAATATATTATTTTTGAAAAATGATGGAACGTGGTGGCTTATAAAAAACAAAATATCATTCACGGTTTCATTTGTATATACAAATTTGTAGTAACTATTTTTGAAATATGAATCGATTCTCAATTGTGTCGTACCATTTAAACTATAATATGAAAATATATCATTTTTATTCAAAGTCGGATATTTTTTATATGCACACATATTAAACTTAGGTGATATAGAAAAATGTATATTAGCAGTCGTTATATATTTTTTATACATGTCTTCTATAACATTTAAAATGCGATTACTTTTAATATTGTCAGTATTAGGTATTAGAGTAGTTTCTATCGTAAACATATATGGTATTTCATGTGTACTATATCTATCTATAAATCTGATAAAATCAAATAATGTTTGTAGATTATCTTCTTGTAATGGTTCACCACCTGTAAACACGATGTGACTAAATGGTTTATTGTAAATATGGGACATGAAAAACTGTCTCATATCTGTTTCTGTATCTATAGTAGAATTATATACGTTTCCCGACCATGTGAATTTACTATCGCAAAAACTACAGGTGAACGGGCATCCTGCTAACCTAATAAAATATGAAGGTGTTCCTATATGAGCACCCTCCCCTTGTAAACTATAAAACTGTTCGCATACCTTGATCATTGTACACCTTCTTTTATTATATATATTAAATATTAATAAGAATTTGAATTTACATGGAAGGAAAAATATGAAATGAATAATTCCGACTCAATAGAAAAAGGGGATGTGTTTCCAGTAAAAGTAAAAAGAAAAAAACATTATAACCCCCCACCATATGTAGAACCCATATCTGAAGAATTGTTAGAACGAGCGATTGGTATTAGAGTTGAAAACGATAGTTTTTTATCGCCAATAGATAAATATAGAATACAATCAACGGAGCACTAATATGAAAAAAAATAATTATTATGAATGCTCAATGACACCAGAAGAAGAAAAAAGAATATACAGAGAAAACATGTGTGTGCGCAGCCGTAATAGAAATCCAAAAAAATACTCAAATAGTTCAATCGATCTAAACATAAACCACTTAAATGAGGTTGAAAATCTATTTGATGATGATGAAAACTGGGCCGATGTTTTACGGGTAAAATGCACGGAAAACCTTTAAAATACTGGTGTAACTTCAGATATAAGGGGAGATAGAAATTCATTTACTCTATCTTCCCAACAAAATTTAAACATTGCTTTAGTGTCTACAATATAATAATCTGGTAATGAATCTTCTTCAAATGGCAATACAATAGTCGTATTTTTTTCCGTCATAACATTTATATTATCCAATACGTGATTAGGTGCTTTATTAATATCGACCCCTAAAATATTATACAAATAACCCTTAGTTCCTACAGCAAACGAGTCATACTCTAATTTGTTCCACAACTCCATACCCATAACGTGATATGGGACTCTATTGTTTTTATAATCTTCTTTTTTCTTACTATATGTAACTGGTTTTGCAATTGTCTTATCTCTATCAATAACTAATTTTAGAAATTCTTTGTTTTTTTCTTCTACATAATTATTTATCAATTCGAAATCTATACTTTCTCGCTTCAATATTAAATCCATTAATTCCGATATGCATTGTTTTGTATAATTGGGATAATCCGATCTTCTAGTGACTAAACCTTTCACATCGTATTCATCTACGTCTTTCCCTTCTCTATTTACTATATGTAAAGCGTATTTTTTCTTTACATCGAAGAATAGAGATTTTTTAGCTACTACTTCTTGTTTTAAAGAAAACTTGCTGTATTTAGGTTTTATGTTATGTAATTCAGCAAATCTCACAAGTAGATCGTTATTTAAATATTTACATAGCTTGTTTGATTCATCTATTACTAGTTTTATTTTGTCTTGATCGTTCATTGCATTAATCCTTTATCTTTCAGATATGTTCCAAAATCGCAGAATATAGAATCGGTGTCTGAATATAAAACTACATTTAAAGTATCATCTGCTTTTGTATAAAAATCGAAATCTATATTAGTATCGTCATCGGATAGGTATCTGTCGGTATGATATAACGAAAATCGAATCAGTTCCTGCCCCGTAGTAGTAACTGTTTCTGCTAAATCACTGTGGTACATTCTGAAGTTTTCATTTCCCAACACACCATATATCGAATTCATTAAAATTTTATACGCCCACTGTCTGTTATGATTTATATTGTAACCATCAGTATTAACATCGAACTCTTTTCTCAATCCTTTATACTTAGAACGGGAATCCCATATAAAACTAATAATTTCGTTTAGAAATGAATGTTCGTAATCGTGTCCACAATATATACAACCTGAAATTGTAACTATTCCCTCATATTTATCTAAAAATTCTAAAAATTCAGTTTTAGATATAGTTTGTTCGCCACCATTATCAAGCATCCAAGGTTTGTATGTTATATTGATACTATCGTTTAAATTATCCCTGTTATACAAATAAGTATATGCATCACCCGAAGATATTTTTCCGATGTATGTATTTGTATCTATATTACAGCTTAAAATGATACTAGGATAAAGACTCGTAAAGTCTAGATCGATAACGTAATCATGAATACCTGGTGTGGGGTTTTTAACATACGCACCAACGAAATCCACTTTGCTGTTGCGCAATGCATCTCGACAAACAAACCCTTTCTTTTTAGCATACGATATAATCATAGGATCCAAAAAACCCATAGTTGTTCTAGACGCACTATAAGTAGTAGAACAAATAGTTATCATTTCGTTTAATAAATCTATATGTTTTAATTTTAAATCTAACTCTTCTAATAACATTGTATCTGTTTTACTATATTCTATGAATTTATTTATATCGTTCATATATACAGTATCCAGAGTTCCTTCGTAAGCAATTTTACCTTCTCCCAATTCCAACTTACATATGAAATCTAACTTATACATCTCTCGTTTATTTTCGCTGAATTTTTTATACGTATCCAACATATCTACAAATGATAATCCAAATACAGTTTCACCACTCTGACCGTAACCTTTAGTGGTTCTTCTTATAGGAGACATATTAGATACGTCAACATCTATCCTTTTACATCTATTAAATAAGTAAGGAATGTCAAACCAAACTATATTCCACCCTGTTATAATATCAATTTCGTTATCAACTATCTCCTTAAAATACGCCTTTAACAATTTGCGTTCGTTATCAAACACTACAACATCCGCATCTTCGATGGGAGTAACATCCATATGCTTCGTTTTCAATATAAATACTTTTGTTTTTAAATCTCCCTTATTTTTAAACGAAATTGCATTTATAGGTCTATCTGCTTTTTCCATGTCAGGGAAACTTTTTTCACAATTACCAAATACTTCAATATCCATATACTGAACGTTTATTTTATATTTAGGTTCTTCAGGTTTCAGATATCTGTAATCTATAGAATGTTTTATTTCGTTTCTTATATCTGCCTCAAAATAAGAAACATTTTCGAGTCTATCATAAGTTCTACCAAACTCTAGATTCACATCCTTATAATCTCTCAACGTTGGGCAGTTTCCCATAATACCACCCGATGTGTAATAATAATAAGACTCGCTAGCTTTTACTGTATGATATTGTTTATGTCCATCTTTATCTTTAAATATATACAATACATCATCGTAATCTTTAATATATTGAATATCAAATAACATGTATTCATCTGTATAATATTTATCTGGAATTTTAATTGTATGTATGGACTCTTCGGGTTTTGGTTTTATTTGTTCTACCGTATCTTCTTCTATCATGTATTCTTTTGTTTTATCTAATATGTGTTTTACTGTAGAAAAATCTTTTTTGAATATAGACCCTGTCTCAGAATCAATCCCACCCTTTCTAGCAATGTAGCTAGGATGTAAGGTTAAAAATACATTGTAACCGTCATACCTATATACATCTCCTCTCAATTTAGTTATACCCGCGTCAGCTATACCAAACATCTTCATGGGTATAGCACCCATTATTAATATAATTTCGGGGTCACATGAATTCACGAGATGTTTCCAATTGTTTTCACAACATCTCATTGCTTCATCGGGGGGGTTATTCGTTTTACCATTTTCATCTATATTTGAACACAATACAACATTTGATATACAATGAGGTATTTCGTTTAAACCTGATCCATTAAATGCTTCTCTGAATATTTTACCCGCCTTGCCGACTAAAGGAATTCCTTGTTTAATTTCTTCGTTTGCCGGGGCTTCAGCGAATATTAACAATCTGACTTTATCTGCCCTATCAACATTAGTATCCGCCCCCACTAAAGTTTGATTTACCAAAGGGCATTTGTCACAATTTCCATACGTCTCTTTCATACGTTTTCTCTCATTTTTCTATTTATTGTGTTTTTGTTTTCGATTACCATAGTGTATACTCCTGATTATTTACTATATATATGTATTGTTAATACAGTTAAATAATTAATGGTAATCTACTACCAAGGAGTGTAATTATGAAGTATTTATGCAAACGAAGTTGTAGAGATAACTTCTGCCTAATGTTCATATGCTCTGACATAGAAGCAGTGCGAGAGTATGTGAGATTTCAGAATGGCGAAGGATGGATATATGGGTATGATTATACAATCGAAGAATACGATGATAATCACCCACCCGTATGGGCAGAAGGACAAACCGTAACAGAATGGACTCCCGAAGAAACGCGGGAGGTAATAAGGCAGTTATCGGAGGCAAATCCATGAGTAAGTTCGTAACATTCACAGCAATATTCGCATGTCTACTATGCATGAACGCATGTATGACAACTGGTTCTGGGGGCGGTATGACATCTGCACAGTCCGGTGCTCTCGGAGGAGGAGTACTGGGGGCAGTCGCGGGTCAATTGATTGGGGGTGACTCCGAATCAACAATGATTGGTATGGGCGCGGGTGC
>Ga0180007_10003863_pt1 | contig 16282 bp, 15 predicted proteins | sample MM_PC_MetaG_FD_121122 | JGI IMG/M metagenome (GOLD analysis project Ga0180007, IMG submission 121122) | Groundwater microbial communities from the Aspo Hard Rock Laboratory (HRL) deep subsurface site, Sweden - MM_PC_MetaG | ecosystem: Environmental > Aquatic > Deep subsurface > Groundwater... | reverse complement strand
CCTTGGCGGATAACCCGTACAAGCGTCTCAGACGTGTCTGTGTCGACAGTTACGATAGAGTCGTCGGGAAGGTACGTAGCAACGCTCCCAGCGTTTAAAAACGCCAATACACGCTTGTCCGTGGGTAGCGCTGGATTGGTTGAGCGAGGTACCTCAATCGGCGGACTGAACTTTTTGTTTTTACGAAACTGATCCGCTTTTTTGGACGAGCCTTGCAATTTGGAGCCGCTGTCTACTCGATACTTATCTGTTCCGAATTTGGCTTTGGCCACCACGCCCATTTTAGCTTCCGTAACCTCTATGCTAAGACTTTCATCTAAGTATTTCTGCAGGTCCTCATCCCAGTCAACGCCAGATAACAACGTCTCTTTGGTCATTCTTGGTAGATTCAAATCAGGATTCATATCGTAATCGGCTACAACGGTAAGTGCTACAGCTGATTTATACGTAAGGCGCTTCATCTTAGGAACTTCGAGCGTCTTGTCGCAGATAATTACGTCCTGGTGAACTGTTTCGAAATCGGAACCAGTTCGAAAAGCGCGGCCCCACGCCTGCTCTACGGCACCAGGAGTCCAAGGCAGATTTATGCGAATCATTCTATCTACGAATTGTAGATTCAAACCCTCGCGAATAGAATGCTCGACCGCTACCAATACTTTTATAGCCGGATCCTCTCGAAAGCGTTTCAAATTCTTTTTATTCGAAGCGTCATAATAGAGCATTTTGCTAGCGTGCTTGGACCTAGCTAGTACGGCGTGCGCGACCTTTTTGTAAGTAGCAAATATCAAAACTTTGCCAACATCGGGCTTGGTGAAATGTTGCGATATCAACTTGTCGATTATCTCCACCTTGGCGTTTGGATATTTTGCTGCTACCTGTACCAGGCTAGGTATTTCTGACAACTCCGGAGCCGCGATAGCCATATCCAATATCAAAAGCCGCCTAAGCAGGTCCTCTGACAGAGCCGCGTCGTCCTCGCCAAACTGTTCGATGGCCTCCGCCATGTTTTTATTACCGAGCAGCTTCGTCAACTCCTCCTCGGCTAGACGATCATATTCTTTCTGCACTTCTGGATGGAGTGTGCATTTATGAAACTTAATTGCGCGATTAGGCAGCATATACCGCCAGCGGTCGCGGGTAACTACCGAACCGCCAGAGTCTTTGATCAACTTACGTATCTGCGGAATAGCAAGCTCGTTCCATTCTTCTACACCGCCGCCCCGCGTAGAAAAAGTCTTACCGTAGGTAGTAGTAAAATCTGTCAATTTACCAAACAGGCCATTCTCGCTATTGCTTGCGCCTGGCTGCAAAAACGTAGCCTGATGAAATAGATCCGTTGGAGTATTTGGCACGGAGGTACCTGTGGCTACCCGGCGCATTTTCGTATTACGCGCTAGTACCATGCACGCGCGGAAAATACTTGAAGCTCCACTTTTGATAACTTGTGATTCGTCTAAGCACACGTAGTCTATTCCGCCGTGCACCAACGCCCATGCCTTCCAATAGTACGTTTTGAATTTACCAACCTCACCCGAAGCTGCGGGAATGAAATTGGCTTTCCAGTTTTTCTGTACTTTGAATTCTTTCAGCTCCTCTTTCGACATATCGTTTACGGGAGTACCTCTAAACGAGCCCGTATCTACGTACGCCTTCCACGCGTCACGGATCTCTTTCACTTCCAGTTCGTAGTCGTAGAAACCGTCTGCATTGAGAGGCATAAGATCCGCATTATCGCCCGTGTACCTGTGCCATTTGGACCCACCAGGAACAAACGTCAATCCGTACTGTTTATGTATTTTTGTGTCGCGTCGTCCGCCCTGTGTCATAAATGAATGGTCTATCAGGAATATGGTATTTATCGGAGCGCTACGTATAGCATTAATGATGTGTTCTATTCCTACATTGTTGTACGCTTCGTTACTTATGTGGACGATATTTACATTACCGCCAGTCCAATAAGCTAACTCGTCAACTTGCTGCTTAGCTGTGGGACCGGGCAGCAACCACGCGGGTTTCAGAATCGTACCTTTATTTAAATGATTCAAAATATCGCAGAGAATGGTGAGAGTTTTTCCACCACCCGGCGCGACGTCTATCATTCCTAGGTTGTCCGGATTAGCTAAATTGGACAAAACCTCAATCTGATGTGGGAATAGTTGCACATCTTTTTTGAGATTCGGTATAGTCGGGTAATCGCTGAATACAACGGTCCCCTTTTCTGCCGTGCGCTTCATATCAACCCCACTTCAGCCATTATATCGTTATCCATATTTGCCACCAATTGATCGTCGTATGCTCCAGATAATATCTGCGTTTGCCACCGATCAAATACATCGGGCTGATCCAACACGGCTTGCCACACTGGACTAGGAGGTATACCTAATGCTTTTGACGCAGCTATCAACTTAATAGCGTAAGTAGCGCGCCTAGCACTGTCTATGAGTGCCATCTGATATCCGTTGAATCTTATTTTCGCACTTACCAGAGCCTTCGGTGTAAGTATGGACACAAATACAGCTTCACCAGTAACTATATTGCGATTCAAAAAACTCATCGTCAAGCTCCGGTAATGCGCTTATTGCGGCGTTGTAATGCGTCGTGGCAGCGTTTATCTATCCAGAAGCGCGAACCACCGGCCCTACCAAGTTGCACGTACCCTTTTCCGAGATTGATGTTAGCCCTTCTAGTACTGAGCGCGCCATTAGTCGGATCTTTTGGGTTGGGATACGTTGTTAAATCGGCGCCAGGACCCTCACGCTCTTCCTTCACCTTTTTAGCAGCTAAAATAGATGCATCAGTCGGTAAAGTTCCCGTAGCCCAATTAGCATTGGCTTCGCTCCCGCCTTTTTTATCTGCGACGTTTTTATCGTGGCTAGCCTGCCATCGCATAGTAGCGTCGCTAGTCCCTCTGTTCTGCACCAGACACACCCATGGGTCGCCCACGGAGGATTTCCCATTGCGCCCAAACATCTTATATGCGCATACCGGACTCCGCTTCTGATTAAAGTATACGTGAGCGTGCTCTTCGGCCGCGTTAGTATCTTCCGATTCTATCATCGTAGCTAGAAGAAACACTTCCAAGTCGCCGTCAGTGTACTTATCTGCCATGGCTTGAGCTTGCGCGCGTGTCATTCCGACAGCAGAACCCCGCTGTCCAGCATTAGGTATTGTAGATGATCCCATAACGACTCTCCCTGGTTGACTGTCGCGCTGCGAGGCCACGTAGTCTGTGTTTTCTGTTGGTCCGGACTTTCCGATATTCTCGCAAAAAGTAGTGTAGTCTTTTGGCACCAATCGAACGTCGATTCCCTCTACCATGCCCGTATTAGGCGTCGATTGAATGTTGACGCCGTCTATCATACCTGTATCTGCATTTATGCTAGGCACTACCTGAATGGTTGGGTCAGTACTCAGGCGCGGCTGCAACGTTTGCAGTGACTTGGATAGAAACGCGTCTTTTATTTCCTGCTCTGTTGAAGCGGAAGACGCTATTAGCCCACCGTAGTTCACGTAACTAACAGGACCTTGAACGGACCCGGTCAACAGCCGATAGTTCCCAAACTTGTCTTTGTGTCGAACGTATTGCACGTCGACTTCAGTGGACGCGTCTTCGTTGATATTCAACGTGTGATTCACACTCATAATCGTGGCCATACGTTTGCGCGGAACAACCTCGACAGGACGATTCGGAAGTAGGTAGGGGCGATACACGCCACTAAACGATAGCTCGTTAGCTTCAGCCAGCTTTCTACCATAGTGAAGGGCTGCCATCAAACATAACTGGTCCAGATCTTCAGTGAAAGGAAATGTGATAGTTTCTATATTCGTTCCGAAACGCGCAGCTATTATGTTCGACTTTACCCAGGCGCGCGGTATGTTTGCTGCGTGAGCGTCACCAGCCCCGCCACCTAATCGATAGTCGTACCCACCAACAACAACAACTGCAGCTGGCGGGCTGCCCACCTCATCGCCAAAAGAATCTTGTACTAGGTGGTCGTCGTATCGATACACTGCGCTGAAGTTTGACCCGTAAAACGACGGCAGAAAATCATATTGGTTGAATTCGAATACCATGTCGCCAAACGGTGTTACCGTCCAACTATATCCAACGTTTTCAGTGTACTCTCGAAGTAAGTCTGTTCTATTGCCCCAGGTACGCTGCCCAGATAAGCTATCAATTGCTACTTCCACTATCGAGGACCACGGAGTGCCGCCTTTTGGAAGTAAGAAAAACAATTCACAACTAGACGGGGTGAACACCCCACCAGTCTTAGTTTCTTTTCCAACTATTTGGCAGTTTTTCTTACTCCAAAAATCAGCGTCTACCTCTACGTTTTCTGACTTTCCCGAATCGGAATTGTATCCAACCAATTCGCCTTTCACTCGTCCGAAAAGCATGATTCGGTGTAGATACTCCAACGACGCGTTACCTTTAGCTGGTAAAGAACTTCCAGAACTCGATGTCGTATCTGGCGACATTTCGTCCAAAAACCAAGTGGTAAACTTTCCCCCTGCTTGCGGCTCTATGTAGAATGTTCCACCTATGCTGAATGAGCCTACAGCAGACTGTGCGCGGCGATTCTCGGAATAGGAAGCATTCTCCCCCGTAATAAGCGTAGCCACTACGTCTTCGTACTTTAGTTTAGCGTATCTATCATTGAACGCTCCACCCTCATTTGTGGTACCGAGCTTCCGCAACAAATCGGAAAAGTCCCCCGCGTTTTCGAAAATAGGTTCGAGCCGCGCATGGCCGTCCATACCTGCAACCGGATTCAATTGCACACGCATGTGCTGCATGCGCTCACGAATATCAGATGCGGAAATAGTCACATTGGATAGGCCAGTGACCCAATCATCAGACACCTCTGCGCGAATCATATACCCAGTAAACGCGGGCATCCATCCATGACCGTACGGGTCCTGTACAAACAATCGAATAGGATCGTATTTGTGCAGTATGACTCGACCAGCGACCAGCGACCAGCGAGGCTCACCAGTAGTTGCGTAGTCAATTGGATTGATATCAGAATTCTGTTTGAACTTGTACAGCTCGTGCTTTTCCCTTTCGGAAAACTCGACGTCCTTTGTATTTCTCCAGTTGCCCTTCACATTGGCATCAGTTATTACCCATCTATCATGCGCATTATCCAACGTGCAATTCAGCTGGTTCTCTCCGCCTAGTCCGACGATACTCCACGATATAGATCCCTGCACGTAAGCCGAGACATCTACCCCTTGAATGTATAGGAGAAAGTCGTGGGAGAGGACTTGGTTTTTTTCCGAGAACCCTAGAGAAAAAGCCATGATTGGATCAACCTGAGTATGTTAACGACCGACGTTGTTGTAAGTGCGGTCATGTATAACGCCTCCGGGCTGACTTCAGCGCGATTAGATATACCAATCGTTGGAATGTCCAATTGCTCGGCTAGGTTGGCGTAGAACATGTGCCCACCGTAGCCCAACGCAGTCAAGTCTACCAGTGCGACGCTACTACGTATCAAAATAAAGCTGGATAGGATGCGGATTAGCGTGTGGTCCCCCCTTTTTATCGACGCAATGCACATATCTACCTGTTCTGCGACTTCAGAGATGGGCCGCGCAGTCCATTCTGGTAAGGTGCCGACACGCGCGGCCGTCGTGTTTAGTGTCGGTAAAAATCGCCTACCTAGTGTCGATGCCCCGTCGAAATAGTCGAACAGATTAACGTCCGGTCGAAATATGTTCACCGACCGCCCTGCGAGTTTAGCTGATAACTGATCAACCCAGCTGGGAGCACTACTATACTCGTGCGCGGTAAATATTATCTGCCCACCTATTGTGCGCGGGAGCGCGGGTGTCTGTGCATTATCCGTCGAGTAATCGAACTTCGCCGCTGCGAGCGCGGGCTGTACCTCGCGCAGTATACGCGCGTATAGCGTTGCGTCATTTACGCGGCGGGAGTACGCCAGTAAGGCCGCTATGGCGGCTGGGTCTTTGTTTAGGTCCAGTGGTTGGCCGAACAGGGACAGAACTGGGGGCTGGTTGGCGCTCATTGTGATCTCCTACTGGTCGCTGCTCCACACGAGCGGCGTTAGCTATGTCCTTAATACTGGAGCTAGATAGGGTAACTGTATCTATTTTGGTACCAATGCGTTTAGCTATCATGGCGCGCATAATCTCATCTTTGTACTCTGATAGACCGAACAGTCCTATCAACTCCAATGCTAGGCGCAAATCAGTCATTACACCAACCGAGGAGAGCATAGCGCCTGCGTCCAAGGATAGATTTAGGTCGGCAGTTTGCGCATTCGCCTGCTCTATCGTGTTACCAATGTCCTCCACGGCAGTGTAGGCGCCCCTAATCGTAGTCAATAGGTCAGTTAGCCAGATTTTAACGGCGTGGCGTTTCTTGTCCGTAGACGTGGTTAGTAGTTCAATGAAGTCAACCAATTTGTTTGGAAATACTTTAATCACGACAGTCTCATATGTATTTGGTATAGAGCGCTTATTTCTCGCAGTACGTCAATACCGTTTTTCAAATTGAACATAACCGATTTTGCAAGTTCGTATGCTGCGTCTACATACGCCTGCCGATCCAATACCGGACGGATGACCTCCTCAGTAACGCTCTCCTTGACCTTGGCGGGTGACAGTTTGGATATGTCATTCATAGTAGCTACTTCGGCACGAACAGTTGCGGCCAAAGAATCCACCCTACGCTTTACATTTCCGATATTATCTTGTACTGCAATAGTTCGATCCTTGTACGCCTGTAGCAGCGCCATCTTGTGCGCTAACCTTTTTCCCGATTGTTGGTTATCTGTTCGGCCAACGTAGTGCTTCCAATCAACCGAGCCCTTTCCGCCCGCTAACAAGTATGTGCGTAATTCATCCAATACAAATTTAGGCACATTCATACTCGATTGTTTCAGTGCCGTTTTAGCGCGGAGCATACCCGGAGACGCTTCACGTAATGCAGTAAAATCGAATATGCGCTCAAACATCGGACACACTGGCGTTGTATCTTCCGCACCCTCTTGCTTGCAGGATGTGCCGTGCCACTTATTCCCAAACCACATACACCTTCCACATGTATTTGGTGTGGTCCTAGATCTCTTCGCCATCATACACCTCATACAGAGTTTCGGGAGTAAGTACCCCCTCTGCGCAACAATCAACTGATCCGTTTCGAACGGTTATCAAATACGTTTTTTTCAATCCTACACCCAAACTGAACACGCGTAGATAGTGGTCCGCAAACACAGTCTTCAGCACGTTTTCTACATTGTTGTCGTAACTAACGAATGCGTAGTACTCCCAACACACGATCGGAGCTATGGGCGTCCGTTTGAGCAATATCTCATGCCCTACCAACTTGTTCCCAATGGTGTGCTGAGCAACCGTAATGTACGTGTCATCGTAAACATTCTTCCCACGTTCTGTCGGTATAGCTACGCCCTCCAGCCTGTACCACCACGTATCCCCCAATAACGTCATAATACGACGCCCAACATCTCTTAGCATAGCCTACCTCTATTGTTGTTGAAGCTGAAACACCCCAACAAACACATCGCTCAACTCTACGGCTACCGAGCCCTCTGTAAACTTCAGCACTACATTCACGTCATCAGTCTTTTCGCTAGTTAGCGTGAACTTAGACAGCATCACCATTTCTTGCAAATAGTTCGGAGATAGACAGGCTTTGACTTTGCCTTTTATTTCAGTTGCGTTGAGTGCTATAGACACTGATCCCGTAGGTGCCGTAGCAGAGGACACCATGCGTTCACCATCGGAAACAAAGAATATCCGCTTTACGCCAGTTACTCCGGATAGAATCGACGAAGTGTCCATCAACACGTTCTGTAAATCCTGAAAGGGGACTGTACATGAGCAAATGACATTAGGCTTGACATGCTCTTTATAGAATGCTGCCATGTCCAACACGGGTAGCGTTTGGAACGATGGGCACACCGCAGTTATCGTGCTGGTGACTATTTTGACTCTAGTTGGGTCCGCTCCGATTTTAACCGCACCCTTCAGGGCCCCACGCAGAGATCTGGTACAATAGTTGGCTACAGGATGGGGAAACTCTATTGAGAAAGCACCATCGGAAGGTGCCGCTATTTTCGAACACATAGCCTTATACGCATCGTTCGACGTGGCCGTGACGTACGTGCCAGTACCCTCCAGATGAATACCAATCGGGTCTTTGGACTCGACGCGAAACCACACGGAACGTAAGCATTTCGTCAAAACAGTGCCGTCAACGGTATGTAGTTTTATATCCGGAGCAAAATCTGTATCGTCCATCGTGGGTATATCACTGGCAGCGAGCGTGCCATGCGTACGGCCGGAGCTGAATTTGATGGACGAGTCGTCGAAAACGAATTTGACGTGTTCCTGCCGGAATTTGATCTGACTCAGCACCTTATGCGTCACGCAAAACCGACCAGGCTTACACTCGGACACGTCTTTTATAGTGGCTCTGACCGCAACACCGCCCGTGCTGCACACGGCGGTGCAAGCGTTCTTTTTGACGATAAATAGGATAGGTATCCCGCTCTCACCATCCGGCGCACCCACCGTAGTCAAACCAGCCACAGCGACTAGTATGTTTTGCAGGTCCTTTTTGCAATTGAAGATTACTTGGCCCATATTACATCTCCTCTAACATCGCCGGTTCGTATCCGTCGATTTGTTTACCACGTCGGAACGTCTTTCGTTTACGTTTTTCCATAGCTTGAAAGGGGTCGTCTCCGACCCAATCCTTCCACACTGAAGTGCTTAAATCAAAATTCAGTAGAAATGGGTACTCTTCGGCGTGGCGCGCTTTTGGCTGATGAATCTTGGCACAATTCAAAGCGCGTGCCTCGTCATTAAGTATCCACGACCAAAACCAATCCACATGATCCTCCACAGCCTTAGAGTATTTTACGCGCATCTCCTCGTTGAGTTGCACTAGTAGGACAACTAGGCAGTTTCGTGCTTTTGCTATCTGTTTAAATTGGCGTGTTATATCTGCTTTCATTTCGTGGATTGGTTTACCTGCCTGACCCTTGTCCGGGGATACTAGCCCTAGGTAGTCTACCATAATAACGTCGTAACCGGAATGCCCGATCAACATATCTATTTGACCAGCCGTCATAGATGACATATCGTCCAAAGTGTATCGGCAGCGATGCGTTATGCCGTATTGTTGGAAACCCTTATGGCGTCTTTCTAGTAATTTCTTTTCTTTTGGAGTGAGTTTTTTGTCACGCAGTTTCAAACTATCAATACCCGTGAGACTGGCTCCCAAACGATCATATGCCTCTCCATCCGACATCTCAAGTTCTATGAAAGCGACGCTGTACCCCTGGCGATAGAAATTCTTGCTCATCTGTACTGCTAGCGACGTTTTGCCGCTACTGTGCGACGCTCCTAGCAACAATACGTGTTTACGAGAGAAGCCCAGCGATCGTTCGTCGAAGTTGTTGAATCCGGATCTGATAAGTTCCGTCGTTTCCGGATCGGAGCTGAGACGCTCATTCAATAACTTAATGGCGTGATCATTATTCGCATTGAATCCAAAATCGAGAGTGCGCTTGTCGTTGATGTTTCTAACCCGCACACTCTTGATAGCCGTTTCCATCGACGTAATAAGGTCATCCGAGTCTACTCCCTGTTTACCAGATCTTTTGAACGCGTTTACGATATAGTTAACAGAGTTGCTGATTGCTCGTATTTTTCTGTACTCGTCCAACATGCCCAAACATTCTTTTATCCTTGCCTCCGACTTATACGGCTTGGCTGTCTTCAAAATGTCCTGAGCATCGGCAGAAATAGTTGGGTCTAGAGCAAACTCGTGCGGAGTAGGCAGCGCGATACCCGCGCGGTACATGTCCTTTATTTTTGCGAACAGCTCTTGCGTCTCGTCTGCCCCAAAATCTTCGTCGATTGCGTTAGCCATTATGTAGGTGATGTATTTGCGCTGAAGCGCTGTTACCAGCAAACACCCCTCGCGAGCCAACAAAACAGTTTTCATACTACCCCGCTATACCAAAATCCCCGGCTGGGCTGAACATATGTGCAAATTTGTAAAAACGTAACGTCTCATTAGCCCAACTACACAAGTCATACACCCCTGACACACACAATATAGTGTGGCAATTATTGTACCGATACAGCATGTCACGCGCCAACTCTACCCGCTGCGGAGTCGATTCCGCTGTCACGTTGTAGAAGGCGATAGCTCCGTCATATTCGGGCAGCGCTTCAGGAATGGATCCAAGGTCTACCAAACGAATCGGAACGATACTTTTTTGGCGAATCGAACTGTTAGCCCAGTAAGCCAATAGCGCAAGTCCTGGAAGGTCTGACGGGTTGGACCCAACCAGCGTGGTTTGTGTATTGTGCAGTAACTCGGGAATTCTATCAATCCATTGTGCCTGTATGTTGGCAGTTATTTCAGCACCATTTGGTCTAGTTATTGGTTGCATACCTGGCAGAGATTCCTTGTCCAGAATATTCCAAAGCTCTTTTGGGTACCCATACATGTACAGCCGCTTGTGCCGCCACGATAAATGCTTGACCCATGGGGGAACGTATTTCATTCGTCTCCGTAAGCGAGCAGTTCACCATATGTGCGCTGAACAACCGTGTGCCGCAGGTATTGATACGCCGTCATGGAGGTTTTTCCAGAGCCTACCAATGTACCATCAAAAGTAAAGTGCCTGACGATCGGTGTGGGCTTTTTAAATCCGCGTGCCTTGCGCAAAATACGTCCCAATGGTTGGGTGATGCGGGAGTTGGGGGACTTTGCACCAGTACCCCTGGTCCACCCAGCACATGGCGTTATCCTGTACAGGCAGTCCCATCTGGAAACGTTTAGCGCCCTCATACAAATCGTGGTCTGCGCTAGCGTGATGGTTATTTCACCTAAACGCGCCCGCCTCTTTATCTCTTCGCGAGCGTCTTGCGGCACAGGGCCAATCAGTAATGCTACTTTACCGGTTAGGCTGGGATGTTCTTCGAGGTCAGCGGCAAGCTGTTTCAGGATCGTGTTGCGGTCGGAAGCTAGCAGTATGTACCTTCCGTTTTCCGCGTCCTTTATGATCATGCGCTTGATCATGTCGTAGAATTTATCGTTCTTTTCCAGCCACGTTAGAGCGCGCGCCCGTTCGCCGTTTCGCCCTCCCATTCCGGGAAAGGCCGGTACGGTGATCCCCGTGCTAACCATGGTGACTATGGCTGACATGTTTGGTATGACGCCAACAGCCGTCACGGGTCCTATAACGTCGTACACCATGTTCTCCAGGCCATCGTTGCGCTTGGGTGTTGCGGTGGCTCCTCCGCGTATCACAGCCGTCGAGCCGCCTACGATCTGCGAATATGTTGTTGCCCCGCACTGGTCAGCCTCGTCAACGAACACAGCGCCCCATCGGTCGCGGTTGTCTTTCCACCAAGCGGACGATTTTTTGTGTATGAACGACTGATACGTGGCAACGGTGATGCTTGGGTACACACGGCGTTTCTTAGTCGAGTATATGCCGCATATGCGTTCTTTGTGCACCATCTCAAGCTGTTCGAGATTCGTGTGCCTGTACATTTCATCCATCCACATACGTGCGTGATCCGTTTGTGCTACCAATATGAGAGTACGCAACTGCAACTCGCATAGAATAGCTAGAGAGCACACCGTCTTTCCCCAACCAGTCGGAGCCACGAGTATACCGTGCCGCTGCTCCATCCACTTGTGCATGCACTGTAGCTGTTCCGCGTATAGAGTTGACGTAAACTCCAGGCGCGCGCTCATTGGCACACTTGCCATTTTGCAGAGCGGTTTCGACCAACCAAACAGCTTGATTATCTTTTTCCTGTCACCTCGATGAAAGCCGATGTAACGGCGGGACACTAGATAGCCGCGTTTTATCTCCGGCTCACCTTCTGCGTTCTTGATATGGTATGTAAATTGTTTTAATAGGTCTTCCCTGCCTTTTAGCGTATGCTTGGGCACATACAACATATCCGACAGAACCCCTCTGTCTGTAGCACGCATGTCATCCCTAACTGATTGTAGCGGTCAACTCACGGCACAACCATTTTGTATCCGCCGCATTTAGATGCACGGCTGTCGCGTAGCGTTTTACCACGCTGTTGATGGCAGCCTTTTTTGGCACACCATTCTTTACAACGTCCGCTACAGATGCAGTGATCTTTACTAGATCCGCCTCTATCATGGCATTTGGCGCACCAGTGGATGAGCGTTTTGGTTTCTTGTGTTTTTTAGGTTGTTTGATCTTAGGTTTGTGGGGAGGTAAACTCAATTGTACAGAAATTGCTTTGTCACTATCGTTGACTAATGTGCGCGCCGAAGCAAAGCGTGTGCTGGTGTATTCTTCCCCCTCCATTGAAAACGTGTGCCTGTATAGATGTGTATCATCCTGTTTGGCCGTTGGTATGATTACACACTCACCAGCAGTACTCGTTTCCACAACCACAGCCAACCTACCGATACACAGCACTACCGAGGTGCCTGGGACGATATCTATCGTTGGCGCGCCACCACTATCCAACCGCACTTGCTTGTCTGAGAATGCCGCTCCAGAGTTGTCAGGAATGTACTGTTCGCATGCCGCAGAGTTAGCAACCACACCACGCGCCGAGCACGTTTCCCCCCGATGCATATGCGAGTATCTGTGGCATTCGCCGCATGTAGGCGTACCTACAGGGTCAAATTTATCGCAGGGAATTGCATCAGGTTTGACGTCTTTTTCTACGCAGGGTTTCCATCGTTTGTCACGTATGTTGTTGTAGAGCCAGCATGACTCGCAAACCACTTTTTTCATTTGTTCAGCCATTCATTGATGTCTGTAATTACCGTGCCCACGTCTTTCGATTTTATCTCTTCGTCCGCGTTCGGTTTGTCTTCGTAAATCTTCTGTATCTGTTTCTGTGCAACGAGGAGTATGCGGCACTCCTCACGAGCACCATCCACTACTATTTTACAAGCTCCGTCGCACTGCTCGATCTGAACTGCGCACATCTCTTTCAAATCGTTGTACGCCTCGATATGCTGCTCGTTTAGTTGCACCATTGCTGCGCGATTATCTCGACTGTCGATGCACGTTTTGATCAACGTACCTCCGAAGCCAATAGATACGATTCCTAGCAGGATTGGCAGTAGGTGCTTGAGTAGCCACGAAGTTACGATTTCCATGATGATCCTATGGTAGATATGGTGGTAGTTTGTCTGCGTCCAAAAACCGTTTGACGTCGTTTGATGGAGGTACGGGTTTGATGGTAAAAGTGTGCTCTGGAATTTTTTTGAGTGAACCTATTATGTGCGTAGTTCCTAACTCGGCGTCTGTAATTACTACGGCATTGCCGGCGGATTGTGGTAGAATTGATACAACAACATCTCCCTTTCCTGACAGTGCTCGTACAACTCTTGCCAACTGGACAACTCCAGTGGCTACCCCATCTGCGGCGGCTACTGGTACGAGCAGCTCTTCGTCCGCGTCCGTCGTATTTTGAAACATCAATGACCGGTTAATTGCTATGTAGAAATTATCGGTATTGTCATGAGCGGTATTGAGTACACGCCGCAACTCTGCTTTGTCCACGTCTACAGTGGCGGCAGGTGTCTGTGCAAGTACAGCATCGGTAATTTTGATGTAATCTTTCATCTCGTAAGTCAGGATGTCGTCCGCACCAAAACTGCCGTATACACTAGGACTTACCATTACGATATGGTTTTCTACATAAGCAAGTGCGACAGTACCATCGACAAACTTAGGAAACAGTTGCAGCAACGGACTGGGCCGGATACTGCACCTCAACTTAGTATCTACTCCGAACTGTGCAGTGGATATAGCGCTGCCTGACCCCTTTATAAGGCTATCCCCGCTGACCAGTACAACTTCCTTTGCGACCTTAGACTTGAGCACATTACCGATCACGCTGCCATTTACTGTCACACCATCAGGGGCAAATAGCGGCGGCTCTTCCTCACCTACAGCTGCGTGGTGCTGTAGTATATGCCCATTTAGTAACACTGTACCATTGAAGTACCCTACGATGGTAGGGGGCTCGTGGGGGTTCACTGGATTACGTAGCGCTGCTAACACATCGGGGATAGCAGGCAAAAACACACGGCCAGGAATACTACCCGTACAACTAGTTCCTACACCAACCGCGTTGTGACTGAACGGCTGACCGTCACCAATAAGTAGGTAGGCATACCCGCCTATGGTAGCTAGGTACGTACTCTCATTGTTGGAGGGTACGGTGTTAACCAACACTGCCAAGTCTGGAATGACCACGCGGTACAGTTCCGGCTCATCCAAACTACCTACGGGCAACCGACCTACAGGAGTGTATGAGCCGCCGCTTCCTATACGCATAGGCATTAGCATAGTAGTTAATCCAGCAGACGCCATACGCGCGATCTCATCGTCTTTATTGAAACCTATATGTAGATCCTGTCCTGGTGCGGCTGCGCGAACGGCGTCGAGTAAGTACCTTGGATTGAACCCGATAGGCGGGTAATCCCTGAAATTATCAGACGTGTAAGTGATAACTACCTGGTTAGGAATTAACACTTCGGAGCTACCTTCTACCAGCTTCAAAGTGCCATCCGCACTAAACACAAGCGTACACACTACAATTTTTCGCATCTTGGTCAACTGTGCAAATTCGGTCAACGCGGAAAGCAGCGCATCACGCTTCACGTCCACTTCGTAACTATACCTGGATGATATAACCTGAAACATGTCAGGATACTGACTGCCTCGTTTTCCGTACACTACGTATGACGCGCCTATTACTGCCACGGTATCGGATGAGAGCAGCGGTTCGGCGGCTATTTCGTAGGTGAAGTTCATACCAGCTTTAGCTTTCACAGCTAGCGCGAAAGCCTTGGCGGGCAACTGTACGTCAGCGCCTTCCGGGATCGGCAGGTCCGTTATAATAGTTGCACGATGACCATCAGTTGAAATTACTTGTTTGTTAACGAGTACGATGTTGTTTAGATTTGGGCGTCCTTCGTCAGTCGAAGGCGTACTGCGTTCGGAGATACTTTTCACAGTTTGAGCATGTAAGTTCAGGCGCGCTCCAGTCGGTTTCATCAACGTTAACGGACCATCTAGTTTATCACAAGTAACCAGCTTTGTACGCGTTCCGACAGTTACTTTCAGCGTAGATTCGTCTTCAACCGAAAACTCGGCGACTTTACTGCCGACGAATTTCAACACGTCAAGCAGGCCAGATAACGCGACCGCAGGAAATGCCCCACTAGCGTCCAGACGAATTACGACTTCACTATTCAGCGCTAGAATTGGCCCCTTGGCGCCTGACTCTAGTATTGCAATCGCATCTTTTACCCAAGTCTTCCCATAAGCAGCCAAGACAGGCTGCATCAATTTCTTAAGATTTTTTACTTTTAGCATTACGCCCTCTCAGGCAGTTTTTAAGATCCCTAGCAGGCTTTTACGCCACTTATATGCTTAAGATAAGGCGGGAGACGCGACGCTGAGGACACTAGCTGCCGTGGAGGAGTTTGAACGGTCCTCAGCGTCGCGGAAGGAAATGGGGTGAGATAAATCTTGTGTTACACGGCATTTTGTTATAAAGTAACCCTGTAAGTAACCCTGTAGTGATATCAAGTCATGAACAGGGCAAACGTACAGGGCAGTTACCTACTCCGTTTGACCGAGGATCATATCCTCATCTCGATACACGAGCCGGAAATTATTCCCGCGCGTGTGAATCGCGGTAAGCGCACCAAAGCGGTGGTGTACTTACAGTTCCACGACGTAGACACGCAAACAGACGGGTGCTACACCATGTTCAGTAAGCGCGATGCGCGATGCGTGCGCTTACTCGTAGAGCAGTGGCGACCGAAACTGGATCTGGTAATCCTCCAGTGCGTGATGGGGCGCTCTCGGAGTGCGGGTATAGCCGCTGCGCTGTCAAAGTACTACAACGATGACGATACCATGTTTTTCAGACGATACACGCCCAATATGCTCGTGTATCGAACAGTGCTCAACGAGATGTACGCGCATGACCCGATGAACTTTTTGGGAGGACGCGATGAAGGTTATTAATGCATCGATAGCGAGTGAAGCAAAGTACGGGGTAGCCTGGCGCGGGCGTGACACCGTAACGTTGAAACTATGGAATGTACGCGTGCACGTAAAAAAACCGTACTACGCACTATACTGTATCGCGGGTGGTATTCTACGACATGCGCGTGTACTGAAAGATTTTGAAAAGAAGTAGATTACTTAACCGGCTTCCCCTTTTTTTCTTTCTTTTCCCT
>Ga0180007_10003862_pt1 | contig 16285 bp, 17 predicted proteins | sample MM_PC_MetaG_FD_121122 | JGI IMG/M metagenome (GOLD analysis project Ga0180007, IMG submission 121122) | Groundwater microbial communities from the Aspo Hard Rock Laboratory (HRL) deep subsurface site, Sweden - MM_PC_MetaG | ecosystem: Environmental > Aquatic > Deep subsurface > Groundwater... | reverse complement strand
TCAGTAATAGATCAGAACTTCAAAACAATTAGTTACTTAATGAAAATAGTGATTATAAAGTAGTGCTATAATAAAAATAGTAGTATTTTTTATACTGTGGAAAACATGAGTTTGACAGAAAATGGGGGATTGGATAAGGTAATATATGCGACGGCGCACTTTTCCGCGACGGCTAATATTAAGAGGGAAAAAGGGCTAAAAATGGCTAAAGAGGGTAAGATGTGTAAAAAAGTATGAGAAATAACCATGAAAAAATGATTGTTTGGCAAATGGCGGATAGCTTAGATGTCGAGGTGCAGGCATTACTGAAAAAAATTCCACGAAATGAATTTTCCCTAAGAGGATAAATTGACAGCACTTTTGATTCAATCGGATCAAATTTTGTAGAGGGTTATTACGCTGGATCTATTAAAGAGTATATTCGCTTTCTTAGATATTCAAGAAGATCGTGCGCTGATCTGCAGGAGAGAGTAAGGAGAGTAACAAGAAAAGGGTATTCAAGTGAAGATAAAATTGAAAAAATTTTGGATAAAATAATTAAAACAGGATATTTGATAGATAGGTTGATTTATTCTCTAGAGGGCAGAAAGAGGGTTATAGAAGGTTAAATAGGATTTGAAAAGTAAATAGTTAATAATTAGTCTTCTAACCTTCTTTAGCCTTTTGAAAACATCTAAATCTCCTTTTACTATTTATAGCCATCTTAAACCTCTTAACAAATGGCGCTGGAATCCGCGACGGCGCAGATAATTATCAATTATTTCTATGATTAGGATAATATTATTCATAATTACGGCAGTTAATATGCTATTATTCACTTATGCAATAATTGCTGTAGTAAGAAGATGGGGAATAAGTAAGGCGCATCGTAGACTTGCAATATTATTGATTGCTAGTTTTTTGTGGGTTGTGACTAGAACTCTAGAAAATTTTCCAACCGGTTTTTTTAACTTATTATTTCATTTAGATTTTGCTCTTGCTGCACTTGTAGCAGCAGCTATGGTTTTATTTGCTATTCATTATCCAAAGCAGAATAATAAATTAACAATAATTAAAGAAACGCTATTAGCAACTCCATTAATTATAGTTTCTCTATTATCATTAACAGAAATATTTAGTTACACAAATGGATTTAGAGATCTCGGCTATACATCATATTATTTTATTTATATAGGATTCCTTATATTGTATTTTATTCTTATTACAGGATATTTTTTTATAAAAAAATATTTTTATTATTCAGGAATTGAAAAACAAAAACTTGGATACATCACTATTGGGTATTTAATTGCAATATTAATTCTCTTATTTGATAGCATACGGTCAGCTTTACTAAGCGGATATATTGATATTAATATTGATTTACTTTATGTAAATGGATCAATATTATTTTCGGTTTTTATTGTATTTGTAATACTTCGCTATCGCTTTATGGATATTAAAGTAGTGGTTAGAAAAGGAGTAATTTACGCAATTTCATTAGTAGCTACTCTGGCAATTTATACTTATTTAGCGTTATTATTTAAAAATACAATTGAAGAATCGTGGAATATAAATTCAACCTGGACTGCAATTGTGTTAATAGCATTAGTGGCTCTGGGATTTCCGCCGCTGAAGAAAATAGTAGAAAGATCCATCAATACATTATTTAAAGGCAGGAAAAGTATCGATTTAGCCGTAAAAGAGTTAAAAGAAAAAATTGTTACAAAAACAGATATTCAAATATTAGACGAGATTATATGCAATCAGGTGAAGGAATATTTAAATATAGATCAGGTAAAACTATTTTTATTAAATCATAAGGAAAGCAAATTTTTTCATCCAGATAAAGAATTACATCAGGATGTTATTGATATAAATAATGATTTAATTAAGTATTTTCAAAAAAATAATAACGTGTTAATAAGAGAGGAAATTAATCATTTATTGGATGAAGCTGGTAATAATCAAGATAAAGATTTAATACAAAAAGCAGAAAAGGAAATTAAAAAATTAAAAGCCGGTCTAGTTATTCCATTTGTTGCAGACCAAGAAGTTTTTGGGTTACTTGTTTTAGGAGAGCACCGGAAAAAGGAGGCTTACACTATTCAAGATGTAAAGTATTTAGAGCAATTAAGAGAACAGGTAAGCGTAGTATTGGCAAACGCCATCCAGTATCAAGAGGCGATGGAGAGAATCCAAGCGGGAATTCCCAATTCTTAATTACCAATTTCCAATTATCAATATCCAATAAAAAAGCTTAACGTTAGCGTTTGCGGTGGCGCAGCGCGTATCGGTATCGTTTGCGGTAACGTCATTATCTATCAAACAAATGAGTAAATATCCAACAATTAGGAGTTTTAAAGACCTTGAGGTGTATCAAAATTTATATAAAGCCTCTATTTTGGTGATGACAAGAATAATTCAAAAATTACCACCTGCAGAGCGATTTGATTTGAAGGATCAATTAAGCAGGTCTTCTAAAGCAGCCCCACGATTAGTAGCAGAAGGATATGCTAAAAAACATCAAAAAGCAGGTTTTCTAAAGTATATAGATGATGCCATGGCAGAATGTAATGAATGCGTCGTTAGCCTAGAACAAGTGAAAGACATTTACCATATTGAGGTAGAGCTTTGTAATGAATTGATTGATATATATGATAAGTCTGCTCGGCAGCTATTTAACCTAGCGATTGCCTGGGAGAAATTCAAAAATAGACGCATAACACAACCGTCTAACGATACAGGCAGCGCTAACGCAAACGTAAACTAAATCTTAATGCCAAAATCAAGACACAAAATTGCATTACTGTTTTGCGGAGGTTCAGCTATAGTGGATGGGGAGAAAGTAATATCAGTGCAAAAAGCGGCTGATATTGCGGCTTGGCTTAAGGTTGTACCAGAAATTAGCTTAATTGCCGATATTGAGCCAGTGTTTATATTTGGTGAAGACGCTTCGGAAATAAAGCCAGCCTTATGGGGCAAGCTAGCAAATGAAATTCATTCAAGAATAAATAAATATGATGGCTTTGTGGTAACGCATGGCGTAGACACAATGATTTATACGTCAGCCATGATATCTTATATGCTGCAAAACTTTAATAAACCAGTTATATTTACAGGTTCGCCCTTATCAGCAGAAGTGACCGAATCAGACAAGCAGGATTTATCAGGGTTAATCTCCGGATACAGGTCATTGGGAGTTAAAGCCAACTTAATTAATGCTATACAGGTTGCAACCATGGATATTGCTGAAACGGCAATAATGTTCGGCAACCGTTTGATCAGGGCCAGGCAAGCTATGAAGAGTGATGCGCCTTCATTTAATTTTTTTGAAGCATATAAAGAAGGCATGCTAGGCAAGGTTGATTTTGGTATTAAGCTTTTTAATACAGTTAATAAACGAAGCCGGCAGAAGGCAAGGCTGAACCATAAGATTGAAGAAAGGGTGTGCTTAATGCAATTATATCCCGGCGCAGGACCGGAGATATTAAGCAATCTCATTAATAAAAAATGCCAGGGTATTATTGTAAAAAGTTTTCATACAAATTTATTTCCTGATAATTATAAGCCGATTTTGGAAAAAGCATATAAGAATAAAATACCGGTTGTAGCCCACAATTTGTCCGCGCTTGATATAAAGAAAAAAAAGCGGGAGTATATCCTGGTAAATAATATGACTTTTGAAAATACTTTTGTGAGATTTATGTGGGCCTTGGGCCAGACTAGGGATTTGGGGAAGTTGCGGATTTTGATGTGGGAGGATTTTGATAGTTAGCAACGGTTGTCATTCAGAGCGAAGCCCTATTTAATAGGACGAGTGATGAATCTTTACGAGGCAGGTAAGTAGCAAATTTCTAATTCTTAATATCTAATTTCTATTCAAGCACCAATGTCTAATGAGAAAATGACCAATACTAAATATGATTTAGAAGACAGAACAAGAAAATTCGGCTCTGATGTGATAGTGTTTGCTAAACAAATCCCAGAAAGTTTAGTTACTAGGTCATTGATATCTCAGTTAGTAAGGTCAGCAACAAGTGTTGGTTCTAATTATTGCGAAGCTGATGATGCCGAGTCCAGAAAAGATTTTAAGCATAAAATAGGAATATGTAAAAAAGAATCTAGAGAAAGCAAACATTGGCTGAAAATGATAGCCATTGCTGATCCCTTACAAGAGGACAAAGTGAAACAATTGTATCAGGAAGCCAAAGAATTAAATTTGATATTCAACGCCATCATACATTCTACCAATAGAAACATTAGACATTAAATCATTAATAAATTGGGATTTGATTAGAAATTAGAAATTCTTAATTAGGAATTAATTGTATTAAGATTCTTCGCTCGCTCTGAATTACAAAAAGTGATCAATTAATAAACATATGCGCGTATATTTCTTCAGCCCAACCATCTCAACTATCGAACTTGATCAAAACTACAAAAAAATTGTGGAAACTATTAAGCAATCCGGTGTTTTTGTGGTGGCTTCGTCCGATGAGAATAACACCGACTTCAAAAAAGAAGAGCTTGAACAGATGACAGAAGCGGGGGAAATATTATTGGATAAAATGGATTGTTTTATAGTAGAAGCCTCTAAGCCGGATCAGGAAATAGGATACTTACTGGCTTATGCCATTTCCCAGAAAAAACCATTATTATATTTATATCAAAAAGGCACCCCGGAAAAAGTAGCGCATGGATACCTGACTAAAAAAAATACGCCTGATTTCGTGATAATGAAATCCTATACAAAAACGGATTTAGAGCAAAAGGTACTTGATTTTATTAATGATGTTAGCCAGGGCAAGGGGATTAAGGAAAAACCAAATATTAAGTTTACATTAAGAATTACTTCCCGCATGGAGCGTTATATGCAGTATAAGTCAAAACGTCTGAAAAAGACCAAAGCGGATTTTATACGTGAAATACTGGAGAAAATGATGGGGGAGGATGGGGATTTTAAGGATAAATAAATAACTATTATGATTGAAGCATTAATTTTTATTACCGGGATACTAAATTTAGTTTTAGGTTTTGTAATACTCAAGAAATCTAAAAATATTGTTCAGAAAAATTTTTCTTATGTCGCAATTTTAATTTCAATTTGGAACTTTGTAAATTTTATATATTATTTAAATCCAATTTATCCCTATATCAATTTATCATATTCATTTGGGGCTATCGTTGTCACTTCAATATTGTTATGGGTAGGTCAATATTTAAAGAATAAATACATTACTTCTTCAAAGATATTATTTTTTATCATTACCGTCATTTTGTTTGTTTTACCGCTATTGCCGGATATTATTATAATCAACGATTTCAATTCTTTCGTAGTAGGATTTGATATTAAAATTGGGCCTTGGTTTTTATTATTTGCCATACCCATTAGTTTTGAGCTAATATGGCTATCTTACTTATTATTTAGATCCTGGAAGAAAGAATCTGGTTTAAAAAAAGTACAGCTTTCTTATGTATTGTTAAGTTTCTCAATTCCAGCCTTTTTTATAGTTGTTTTTGATTTTGTATTACCATTTTTTGGAAATAGTTATTTGGCGAGTTTTGACACACTAACTACTTTAATATTTGTAAGTATGATTGCATATAGCATACTTCGATATCGCTTTTTTGATATTAAGGTAGTGATCAGGAAGGGAATAATTCACTTTACTTCATTGGCAATTATATTGTTTCTGTATATTTACTTGTTAATATTCTCTCAGAAATTATTTATTGAAAAATATAATTGGTCAGAGCAAACAACAACGATTATTTTAGTATTATTGATTGTAATAACTATTGAACCATTGCGAAGAGCGTTAATTAGAGTAGTTGATAAAGTATTTTATTCAAAACAAAAAGATGTAGAAGAGGAGGCATCTGAATTAAAATCAATTATGTCTTCTTCACTTCAATTAGATCAACTATTGAAAAAAATTGTAACTGAGTTTAAAGCCTATCTGGCGGTTAGTGATATTCAATTCATTTGGCATAACAAACAAACTGGAAATTTAGAAAATTATTACAAAAATGAAAGAAGAATTTCTTTTAGCTCAAATAATCCATTATTTCAATATTTACAAAATAACTCTAAGTTATTAGTAACAGAAGAAATACCTTACTTGATAGAGGAAAAAGAAAATGGCGAAGTTCAGTTATTGAAAGAAATTGAATATGAATTAAAACAGTTAAAAGTTGGATTAGTATTACCGATTGGGGAAAGGGGCGAGATAATTGGCTTATTATTATTCAATAAAAAAGAGAATAACGAAGCTTTTACTGCAGATGATATCCATTATTTATCACGAATGCAATCACAGATGACTGGGGCGATTGCTAATGCGTTGTTATATAAACAGGCCGTTGAACGTATATCAGTAATTCGATAGTAGATATTTTGTTTTGTTTATTTATGTCAATTAAACTCTAAATTCTAATTTCTAAACTCTAAACAATTTTTAATCATGTTTCACGTTAGTGTTTGCGGTTTCGCAGCTCGTATCGGTGTCGTTGGCGGTTAAGTAAGTAATATTAACTAAATGCAACAATATAAAACAATAAAAAGCTTTAAAGATTTAGAAGTTTATCAGAATCTATATAAATCGTGTATTCTAGTAATGACAAAAATAGTCCCAAAGCTTCCTCAAAGTGAACGTTTTGATCTTAGGGACCAGCTTAGCAGATCATCTAAAGCGGCACCGCGTTTAGTGGCTGAAGGATATGCTAAAAAGCATCAAAAAGCTGGTTTTCAAAAATATATTGATGATGCCATGGCTGAATCTAATGAATGCGTTGTGAGCCTTGAACAGGTTAAAGATATTTACCATATTGAAGACGGGTTATGTAATGAATTAATTGATACGTATGATAAATCTGCTCGACAGCTTTTCAAGTTAGCTATCGCCTGGGAAAGATTCAAGAACAGACGTATAACGCAACCGTTCTACGATACGCGCGGCGCAAACACTAACCCAAACGAAAAGTATTAAATTATTAGGGTTTGGTAATTTGAATTTTGAGTTTTAAGTTTGTTTAGGATTTAGGGTTTGGAGATTAGGATTTGAAGAAAAGCAGGCGGTGGAGAGGATAACTAAATAATTTAATAAATGAAACCAGTAGTTTTTTAAATTACTGTTTTTTTTTATTTTCAAAAGAGATAAAAAATGATAAAATTAAGGTAGGTAAAGTAAATTCATCCTGAAGTTCAGACGGCGCAAGGAAGCAAGAAATCAAATTAATTATCCATATTAGTTGATAAAAAAATACGCCGTCGAATTGTTGTGCCGTCTTCTCGGTTTGTGTAAAAATCATTTAAATAGACCAAAATTATCTAAAATTGTTCATTCAAATGCTGGGTCCTACAGTAGTTTTTTGAACTTAGTGGGAGGAGATTGCTTATGACCAACACCTTTTAGGGGGTTAGCTTCGGAAAATGCGTGGGTCTTTTCTGAAGTAAAAAACGTAACTTGAAATTACAAAACTGAAAGAGAGGTAACTATAATGTTACAGAAGAAACTCTTTGCTGTGCTGATGACCTGTTTGGTCATCGCGATTTTCGTCGGAGCTTGCTCTGATCAATCTACTACGCCCAACCAGTCCAATGATGTCGTCGAGCAGAACAAGGGGCCAGGATCTGGTGAAGAAAGAAATAATGTTGATCCTTCACTGAATGAAAATGATAAGGCGATTGATCACATTACTGCTACCAAGAGCCGTCCTTTTTCATCTTTTCCGTCTGGTTGGCGCTTTCCTTTCTGCGGCAGATGGCAAATTAGCGTCGGTTATGGCGGATCAGGTTGTTATGGTAACAGCAGCTATCATACCGGTAATGACTTCTATGCAATAGACTGGAATTTGCCAGGTGAAGCTGATTATGGGCAACCAGTTCCGGCGCCGGCTGCAGGGTATGTTCGCGCATCATATTGGGATAACTGTGCGGGAAATGTGATTGTTGTTGATGCGGGCGGAGGCTGGATGTATCGTTTGTTACACCTCAGGTCCCGGGCAGTTAGAGTCGGCCAGTGGGTCAATGTGGGATCGTATCTTGGACAGGTGGGCAACACGGGGAGCTGCTGCCAGGGGTCGCATCTACATTTTGCAATTTACTATCCAGCTGTATGGGCTGGATACATCAAGCCGCTGGGATCTAACATTTGGGGACATGGTATAAGCGTTCCGCAGAACGGGATTTCCTGGCAGAATGATCTCAGGTTGTGTAATTATTACCCTTCATATCAGCGCTGCCAATGCTACTAGTCTATAGATATGGGGGTAGATTGTCTGTAAGTCTACCCTCATAAAATATTTTTATACAATGGCAAAATTAACATTTTATATAAATAACATGAAAAAAAATTTATTCTTATTCTTTCTGATAATACCGGTTGGAGTAATAATATGGGTGATAATGGAAAGTTTAAGTGATAGCTCAGTCCTTATAAACTCAACAGCTAATCAGAACAATATTAATTCCGAAAACCTCACAACAGATCAGCAATTGATAGAGTTGCGGCACGGTTTTTCATTTAAGTTACCAGCCGGATGGGAAGTAGTAACTAAAGGTGTGAGTTCAATTAATATTGTGAAGTATGGTTCCCCGACTGATAGTGTTTTTATTGCACCTCATGAGGCAATTCGCGAAATTTATACATCATCAGGGATATCCGCTGATTCATTTACGATTGATGAGCGCTTGTCGGCAAAAGATGCGGCTAATCTGATACACGATTTGCACATTGCGGACAAAATTGATGAAGGCACGGTACAATGCTATTTCCCCTCTCAAGTTGAGGTAACCTTGCCTTTTGAATATTATGCTTTTCGCAGTGACAATTCTGATCTTAGTCGTTGCGTGAGTGAAGGTACTGAAATTGGGATTAGTGAGACGTTTATTTTTAAAAAAATCGGTGATGAGCGCGCAATGGTTATCACATATAGTGCAAATCCCAAATTGTTTAGCGAAAATTTGTTTGATTTTGAGCAGGTATTATCGTCAATTACTATTGAAGATTGAGCATTAATGTTATATTTTTACGAGCCGAAAAGTAAAATTTAATAATTTACTACTGTTGGTTTCATAAAAAGAATAAAAAAATGAAAAAACTATCTATTTTAATAATTTTTTTGTATCCTGTTAGCAGTTGTTATAATAATATTTTATTCTAAGATACAAAATGGAAATTTAAATACTATTAACGATATAGCTGAAGAAGAGTCTATAGCCTCTGCATTTAATACTCAAAGCACTAATGATGGACGAATACAGTATAAAAGTGATTTATACCAGTTTTCAATAATTACTGGTTCAGAGTATACGTATAAAACTAATTCAATTACCATGTTATTAGATGGTTAAACGTAGCGATTTTGTATTTATAGGAAGTGAAAAAAATGATAAAATGAAGATAGGTAAAGTAAATTCATCCTGAAGTTCAGACGGCGCAAGGAAGCAAGAAATCAAATTAATTATCCATATTAGTTGATAAAAAAATACGCCGTCGGATTGTTGTGCCGTCTTCTCGGTTTGTGTAAAAATCATTTAAATAGACCAAAATTATCTAAAATTGTTCATTCAAATGCTGGGTCCTACAGTAGTTTTTTGAACTTAGTGGGAGGAGATTGCCTATGACCAACACCTTTTTAGGGGGTTAGCTTCGGAAAATGCGTGGGTATTTTCTGAAGTAAAAAATGTAAATTGAAATCAAAAATACTTTCTTGAAAGGAAGAAACTGACAATGAAGCAGTTCAGATTTTTTACGGTACTAGCACCAATCATTGTGGTGCTGGCAATAGCAGCCATAAACGGTTGTTCAAATCAGACTGATCGAATCAATAATCCTCAGTCAAGAGATGCCGAATTTGCCGAGGGAAATATGGGACCGCCGGAAATTGGAGTAAAAGGTGATAATAACTCGACAGCTTTGGCAGCCAAGCATCTATCCTTATCGTGGCCATTTTACAACTGGACCAGTAGTAATGGATGGACGGATTATACAACCCAGAGTAGTACACACGTAGGAGCTGATCAATATTCGCATGATTTATCCAGGGCTAATTGTGAATGTATTGGCATCTATGCGGGAATTTCAGGTCAGGTTGTACAAGCGATTTCTCCAAACAACTGGAATGGGGGTTATGGTGGAACAGTTGTTATTTACGACTGGAATCGGCATGTGGCCGTGCGATATTCACATATGCGGTATATTAATGTTTACAAAGGTCAGTGGGTCAATTTTAGACAATATCTCGGCCAGCTCGGGCACACTGGGTATTGCGTACCTACTAGACCGGGGTCTACCGGAGCGCATTTGCATATCACCGCCTATGAGAATATTGACCACTTCAGCGGTGGTTATCCAGTTATTCCTACAAGTCGTGATTCGGAACATTACTCCTGTATGATTGATTGGATCTTTTAACCCACATTAACGAGGAGGGGACTTTCTCCTCCTCGATTTAAAATAAAATTTCTTTTAAAATAATATTAAAAATTTTAGCATATAATCATATGAGAAAAAGTATTAAAATTGTAATTATTTCTATAATTGGAATTTTTATTATTGGAACTTTATATTTTTTTATAAATAACACGGACAAATTAACTCAAAATGAAAATTTGAATTCGCAAAACAATGAATTTACAGTAAATAAAATAAAATCAGGTGAACTATCCTTTATTAATGAAAAATTCGGATATAGCCTAATCATTCCGGCAGACTGGATAGCTAATGATTTTGAAGACCTTGGCTTGGTATCATTTTACGTAGAAGATCAAATAGTTAATGCTGAATTAGAGCAAGGTATGAAAATTGAAATTTCATCAAATGTGAAGAAATCTCCAATATCGCTTGAGAATTTTGTTGAACAGGAGGAATCAAATATTGGTAAGGATAATATAATATATAAAAATAATGTTTTGGTAGATAGTATTCCGGTCATTGAAATGGCATCAAACGTTCAGGGATATAGTGTAGTAACTTATTTTAATACGGAGAAGTATACTTATTGGATTGCTATATACATGAGCGATAAATCAAATATTAAAAAAAATGTTGGTATATATCATGGAATAATTGATTCACTTCAATTTCAAGTTAAGGAATAGTATGTTAGTATTTTTTTATTATAAATTTAAAATATATATTAATATTTAAAGTATATGAATAAAAAAATAAATTTATTACTATTCCTTGTTGTTATAATTATTTTAATAGGTGCGGGTATTTTTGTTGTTATTAATGATTTAAATATAAAGCAGGTAAAAGTAAATGAAGTATATGACGATTATGTTAAATTTGTATCTACTGAATTCGGCTATTCCCTGGAATACCCTTCAAGTTGGTGGCATAATAGTGTACCGACAGAAAATTTAGAAAATGCGCCTTCATCTGCGGTTAATTTGCTATCAATGGATGAATTTGGAATGGGGAATTATCAGGATTATAAGCATCCATACTTAAAGGATATTATGATGTTAAATTTCAGTATTTTGGTTTATGGATCTGCTAATGGTTATACAATGGAGAAAACAAAAGAAGCATTAGGCTTGAATAGTTTGGATAATATATACGAAAAAATTGGCGATTACGATACTATTATAAAAATTCGGGATGACTCAAATCATGAAGTTGAATCTGCGCGCATGTATTCAAAATCATATTATATACAAAATGAAAATAATATTTATGATATCAGTTTTGCAGCGTTAAATAAGTTTAATATTGAACAAAATAGTAAAATTATTAATAACATTTTAATTTCTTTTAAATTGTTGTAATTTGGTTGCTTAAAAGAATGTAAGTTTCACAGAGTTGATTGCGACTACTCCCTAGATAGGGGAATTTAATATGATAGTAAGTATACGACTATATGACAAAATAGTCGTTTTATGCTAAAATAAAAGCAACAGAAAAATAAAAAGTAAAGATTATGCCTGTATTAAGTATTCAATATACCCAAGGAATGGAATGAATTGGGATGTTTATTTAATTTAGAAGACTTGCAAAAAGTCTAAAAATGTGGTATGATATGTTTAGAAATAATTAACTATAAGTTATACGAGTGAAATTAATTAAAAAGATAATAACAAATAAAATTGTTTACTATGTACTCTTAGTAGTCGTCTTTATGTGGCTATTGGATTTTTTTATTCAAGGATATGATGTTATTGAAGAAAAATATGGAGTTAATATCTGGGCATTTTTTTATATTTTTATTACATGCGAAATTTTATTCAATCTTGGTATATACTTAATATTAAAAGGATCTGGATCATTTAAAATAAAATTAATTATTAGTTCTCATGTCAACAATTATTAGGAAAGAAAAAGATGCTGAAATTGAAGATTTTATTGTAAGCAAGGTAACAATACGAAAAAAAATATTAAGAGTTTTTTTTAAAAAATTAAAAAGTTCTTTTAAATTTTATTTTTTTAACTTATGGTCTTCAAGAAAATTTAGTTTTTTTCAGTCTAAATCATTTAATGATTTATTAAAAATATATAAATTGAGATATGAAGTGTACTGCGAGGAGTATAATTACTTAAAATCTGAAGATTATCCGGACAATCTTGAACAAGATAAATATGATCCATTTTCACAGCATTTCGCTATAAAAAATGGGAGTGAGGAAATAGTTGGATATGTTAGGCTAATATTTAATTCAAAGCATGGCTTTCCTATTGAAAGTGAATTTGATTTAAATTTTGGCCATATCAAGATTGATAGAGAAAAAACAGTAGAGATATCTCGATTAATTGTTTCGAATGAATATAGAAAATTACATTTAATTTTATTATTGGTAAGGGGGATATTAAATTTCGCTAAAGATAATAACGTTAAGTATGCATTTTCTGTAATGGACGATCGATTATTAAAGATGCTAGTAAAAATGAAATTTCCATTTAGAAAAATTGGACCATACACTTCATATCAAGGAGTAACGTGTCCAAATATTTTAATATTGGAGGATTTAAAGAAGGAGTTAAGACAGAAAAATAAACTTTTATTCAACTATTTGTATAAATAAATTTTATGATTAGGGGTGCATTAAAGATTGGAGGCGCAATAACATCAATAATTGCATCGATATTATTAATTATTTTTGGCGAGAGTTGGCTAATTGCTTCAACATTATATATTGGCCCGACAATAACTTTCTTTATTTTTTTTCCCATATCATTCACAATGTGTTTTGGTGTTTTTTATATTTACCATTTTCAAAGAAAAAGTGAAAATAAAATTATAATTAAAATAGAAGGATGGATACAGAATAAAGAAAAAAAAATAAACAGGATCACCCTAAAATTAATTAAGATAAGTAAAGGTTTTGGTTTGCTTTTTTCTACATTGATAGTTGGGCCTCTCCCTACTACAATAATCATTGGTTTATTGGGGTACAAATGGAAAAATGGGATTCTGCTAATTGCAATTTTTAATTTAATTTTTTTATTAGTTTGGATAGGGATATATTCTGGTGCAATTAAGATACTAAGTATTGAATAAATTTATTCATAACGATCATGAATAAAGAGAACAATTTTTTATATGAAGATATATTTTCAAGGAATATTGGGATATTTAGTTATGAAGAAATAAAAAAGATTAAAGCTTTAAAAGTAGGAATTGTTGGCGCAGGTGCTCTAGGTGGTTCAACAGCAACAATGCTTGCAAGGCTTGGTGTTGGTGAAATTAGAATTATTGATCCAGAGGATTTTGAAATTTCAAATATAAATCGACAGTTCTGTGCATATGTTGATACAGTGGGAAAAAATAAAGCTCAGATGGTAAAAAAAGAATTGATTAGGATCAATCCTAATATTAAAGTCGTTGCTTTGTCTGAAGGAATAAGTAACTCAAATGTTGATGAATTTCTATTAAATATTGATGTCATTATTGATGCTATTGAGTTTTTTGAGATAGAAAAAGAAAAAATAATTTATACTTATGCAAGAAACAATAGAATTTGGGTTTTTACTGCGCAAGCTGTAAATAATTTATTTACGGTTACTTGTTTTGATCCGTCGGGGAAGTCCTTTGAGGAGATAATATTAGATGATGGGAAAATAAACCTTAGATCAATAATTGATAAATTTTTTCCTGTCTTGCCCAAAGAAGCAACCAAAAAATTAATTAATGAAGTAATTGATAAAAAGGAACTACATATTTCTTCATATTCCGTACCTGCTCCGCTTGGAGCTTCGTTTGTCGTAAATGAATTAATAAAAAAAATTATAAAAGAGCAAAGGCCATCGGCCATAGCACCAGATATATTAGTAGTTGATATGGAAAATCTTTATATAAAAACAATATCTAAAAAATGAGAATTAACTTAATATTATTTATTAATCTTCTTTTTATTTGCATTTATTTATTTCTCGGAATTTTTGTATTGTTAAGAAATAAAAGGAATTTGAATAACCAATCTTTCTTTGCCTTAACCTTGTTTATTGCATTATGGTTAGCTAGTAATTATTTGGTCGATATATCGTCCAATGTCGAGCTAGCAACTTTTTTTACAAAATTAACTTTTTTCTTTACCGCTTGGTTATTTTATTTTTTAGTTGTATTTTCTATAAATTTTCCCAAGCGGTTATTGTCAAAAAAAGTATCAAAAATAATTACTACTATTATTTTTCTAATTTCCCTAGCTGTAATTTTATTATCTCTCAGCTCAGCTTTCATTTCTGGAACAATAAAAGAATCATGGGGATATAGTTCAATTAGGGGATCATTAATTAATTTATTTCTTGTGTATCTGTTCATTACTACAGGTATGAGTGTGTGGTTAATTGTGAAAAAGTTTAAAAATTTGACGGGTGTTGATAAAGTAAGAGTAAGATATTTAATTTTTGGACTTTCATTGTCAATATTAATTGGAATTATTGTTAGTATAATCATTCCGATTATTAGTGGAAATTCTCAAAGCGCAAAGCTTGCGCCATTAGCTACAATTTTTTTGATAGCCATTACTTCATATTCAATAGTAAAACATAAACTTTTTGATTTAAGGTTAATTATTTTACGCACAATAACATACTCCCTTGTAGTTCTTTTAATATCAGCGGCGGTTGTTTCGTTAACGCTATTATTACCCGAACGATTAGATGTAAGCACCGGAGTTAAAACAACAATCGCCATTGCAGTTTCTATATTCATCGTTCTAATTCTCGATCCGCTCAAAAAAGGCATAGCAAAAGCCACAGACAATCTCTTTTTCAAAGCCCGAGTTGATTATAGAAAACTTCTTACCGAACTATCCGACATCATCAACCGCGAAATTGATTTGGATGTACTACTTTATGCCTTATCGCGCAAAATGGAAACCAGCCTCAAGGTTAAGAATGTCAGTATCTATTTAGCAGGCACTATGGGAGGGGCATTTTATAAGCGCAAAGGCTTGGTTACTGAGGATGGCAAGAAAAAGGGCATTGGACAGCAACAAGTAGGCGATGAGGAAGAGATTGATTTAAGTAACCGCCTGGCCCACAATAATCCTTTAGTCAAGTATATGCTTTCTGAAAGTCAGGTGGTGGTTCTGGAAGCGCTGGAACGGAAAATTGAGGACACCCAGGATGAAAAGGAACGTCAAAAGCTGGAAACTTCGAAAAAAGCCCTGGACGCCCTAGATGCAGCTGTAATAGCGCCAATTACGGTAGGAAAAAATTTAAACGCAGTCATGGTACTAGGCCCAAAGCTATCTGGCGATCCTTTTGGTTCTGAAGATTTGAATTTACTGCAGTTAATCGGTCCGCAGCTGGCTTCAGCCCTGGAAAAGTCACGGCTATATGAAGAAGCCAAGCAATTCACTGAGCGTCTGAAAAAAGAGGTAGCCATGGCTACCGAAGGCCTGCGCAGCACAAATTTACAATTACAGGAACAGAATCGCTATTTATCTGCCCTGCAAAAAGTTACCAACTTAATCACTCGTACGCTTGACTTCAGAAAAGTAACTCAAGCCATTACTGACAGCATTGCCACTGAGCTGGGCTACTTGGGCGGCGTGCTTTTATTTTTGGGCAAGAATAAACATAGGTTGTTTCCTGATGCTGTAACCAGGAGCCGGCTTACGGAGCAAGTAATTAAGCTGCTGCCTAAGCCATTATCAGAGTATTACGGTGATTTTAAAAAAGACACCACCCGTTCCATCAAAGCCATTAAGCTGGGCAAGGTGCAGATTGGCACAGATTTAGGTGAGTTTATATCACCACCGGTGCCGGCTGAAGTGGTAAAGCAAATACAGAAGCAATTAAATATTAGAACAGTAATTGCCGTACCAATTTATTCAGAAGAAGGTATAGTGGGC
>Ga0180007_10003861_pt1 | contig 16290 bp, 14 predicted proteins | sample MM_PC_MetaG_FD_121122 | JGI IMG/M metagenome (GOLD analysis project Ga0180007, IMG submission 121122) | Groundwater microbial communities from the Aspo Hard Rock Laboratory (HRL) deep subsurface site, Sweden - MM_PC_MetaG | ecosystem: Environmental > Aquatic > Deep subsurface > Groundwater... | reverse complement strand
GGTGCTGGCCCTGGCCATCCTGCACTTCGGGGCGGTGAGCTATGGCTGGGGTCCCCTGGCCCCGGAGCGGGTGTGGTGGGTGGGGGGCAAGCCCCTGCGGGTCAGCGGCCCCAAGGCGGTGTACGCCCGCCGCCCCAGCCCCCACGATTGGCAACTGCCCGCCATCCTGGCAGCCACCGAGGGCGACTGGTCCCGCAAGAGTCGCTCGCCCCGCCTGGGGGTGGTGGCCGCTCTTACCTACTTCAATAAGTTGGCCTTGGAATCCTGGGCCGCGGCATATGGAAACCGGGTGTGCGTGGTGTCCGCCGTGGAGCCCACCCACTGGCGGCCCGGACGGGCGGAGCGGGACATGCTGCGCGACCTCATGGGCCTGGACTATCTGGTGACCAAGAGCGGCGGCCTGGGCCTGGACCCGGACTATGGGCGCGTCCAAAAAGCGGCCCAAAAGGCGCTGCTGACCAAGGCCCGTCTGGTGAAGGAGTTCCCCATGCCCGATGGGGGCCGGGCCGTACTTTGGCGGCTGGCCAACGACCCCGCCCGCCCGGTCCCGCCCTGCGATTAGCCCGGATATTTCATGAAGGCCGTGCGCCCGGCTGCGCCAGCCATCGGCATACAGCGTTGCAGGCTACGCTCGGGCCTCGACGTAGCCTCCGGCTACGCCTGCGGTCCTCCCTTGCCAGACGCCTTGTCTGCCGGCGGCTGGCTGTGCCGGTGCCGGGTGCAAACCGCACCCCGATAGGACGAAAGTATTTTCAAGAGGACCGGATAAATACTAATTATTTGGTCGCTGCCGCTCAGCCTTCATGAAACATCCGGGCTTAGCCCCTCGGCCTGCAAGGAGCGCTGCACCAGCAGGCCGCAGCAATAGGCTATGTTGGCCGGGCTGTAGATGGTCAGCTCGTCGCGGTAAAAGGCCTCGAACAGCCAGGCGCTCACCTCTTTTTGATCCCCGCTTTGCTTGAAACGCTGGGCGATCTTTTGATGCCAGGCCCGCAGATGGGCCACGGTGTCCTCCAGATAGCGGGCGGCTTGCTCCCCGGCCAAGGCCTCCTGATGCCCCAGGCCCAACACCGAGGGATGCCGGGCGGCGATGCCCTCCAGTACCTCCATGTAATCAGGGTAGGAAACAAAGTACAGGGGGAAGCCCGGCCGGTCGGGGTGGCGGAAACCCGCCGAGTCCGAGGCGAAGAAGGCTCCCTGGCCGGGCAGCCAGGCCAGAAGACCGCCCGGCGCGTGGCCCGCTCCGGGCAGAAGCTCCACCCGCTGGCCGCCCACCATCAGGCTCTCACCCGCCTCCATCAAGAGCAGGCGATCACCCGGCAACGGCTCCAGGGGCGGCCAGGCTTGGGGGTTGTCCAGGCCCGAGCGCCGGATGACCTCGGCGCTGCTGAAGTCGTCGTCCGCGCTGAAGCGGCCCAGGGTGCTGGCTCGGCCCAGCAGTTCCCAGGATTTGGCGGTGAGCACCAGGCGCGCCTGGGGCAGGCCCTCCAGGAGGCCCCTGGCACCGGCGCTGTGATCGCTGTGGGCGTGGGAGAGGATCACCCAGGAGACGTCCTCAGGCGCCAGGCCCAGGTGGTCCAGCTGGGCCAGCACCAGGGGGGTGGTGCCGCTCATGCCCACCTCGTAAATGGCGGCCTGGTCCCGGTCCCGGATAAGGTACAGGCACAGGTGGTGCTCACCCAAGAGCCAAAGATTAGGGCCTAGCTGTTGGGGCGGGATGAAACAAGGCATGGGCTGTCCTCGGGCAGGCGCGGGTATTAAGCAGGTCTCAATATTTCACAAAAGCTTTGACCGGGCAAGGAGGGAACATGGCGGCGCTTGTTAGGCACCACGGGCTATGGCAGGATATCCTATAGGGACCATGGGGCCTTACCCGGCTAGGAGGGAAAGTCATGAAAAAAGCGATCGTGGGGATAACCGCGGCCTTGATCCTGCTGGCCTGGGCCTGCCCGGCCCTGGCCGGGGGCGACCGAGAGCTGGCCCTGGCCATCTACAAGAACTTCCAGGCGGGCCAGGCCCTGCCCCTGGCCTCCAAGGCGATGCCCGGCCTCACCCTGGCCCAGGCCTATGGGGTGCAGGCCGCCCTGATGTCAGTGTTCCGCTCCAACCAGGACCAGGTGGCCGGTTTCAAGGCCGGGCTCACCAGCAAGGCGGTGCAGCAGCGTTTCGGGGCCAAGGGCCCGGCCTTCGGGGTGCTCATGGCCTCCATGCGCCGCTATGGGGTGGTGAATCGAAAGTCCTACTACCGCCTGATGGTGGAGGTGGAGATAGGCTATCTGCTGGGCAAACCCATCAGCAGCCCGGTGACCCACCGCACGGTGCGCCAGTACGTGGTGGGCATCGCCCCGGCGGTGGAGCTGCCCGACCTGGCCTTCGCCGACCTAAAGGCCATAACCCTGCCGGACATCGTGGCGGCCAACGTCACTTGCCGGGGGTTTATCCTGGGCAAGACGGTGCGTTCGGGCCAAGTGGACCCCAACGCGGTGGAGGGGCAGCTCTGGCGGGACGGCAAGGCCCTGGGCCCGGCGGTGAACGGCAAGGCGGCCCTAGGCTCCCAGTGGGAGGCCTTGGCCTGGACCGTGAACCAGGCCCTGGCCCTGTACGGCCCCCTGGCCGAGGGCTCGGTGATCATCACCGGCTCCCTGGGGCCCATGTTCCCCGGCAAGCCCGGCTCCTACCGGGCGGTGTTCAGCGGGGGCCTGGGTGAAGTGGCCTTTGAGGTAAAATAGAGCGCATATGTAAAATGAAATTTTCGCCCCGCGCCGGGGCTGGGAGGCAATCGGTGAGCGCGATCAACTTGGCCCAGCTTACGCCCTTTCTGGAGACCCTGGGGCTTTCCGAGCCGCCCATGGCCCTGTTTTACAGCCAAACCCAGCCCGCCGAGGGCTTCCACCCCAAGGCCGGGGACACGCCCACCAAGGAAAAGGAGGAGCAGAACGCCATCGACTGGGGCGGGGTGTTCGGCAACTTCAGCTGCGTGATGGGCAACATCTGGCGGGCCCGCAAAAAGCACTCCATTGCCTGGATGAGCGCCGAGCACTTCGGCTGTCCCGGCGGCGGCTTTTATCTGGGCTTTATAAAACCCCAGACCGACATGATCTGCACCTACGTGAGCAGCGGCATCCCCGGGCACATGGAGGGAGAGCATTACGTCACCGACCCGGCGGCCTGCCGCCGGCTTTTCGAGACCATAGACCCTCTGCCCGCATCGGCCCCTTACTGTGTGTTCAAACCCCTGGACCTGTTGGAGGCCGACGAGGAAGCAGAGGTGGTGATCATCTTCGCCCGGCCCGAGGTAATCTCCGGGCTGCAGTTCCTGACCGCCTTTGTCACCAACGACCTCCATGGGACGACCACCCCTTGGGGGGCGGGCTGTTCCCACATCGTCACCTTCCCCCGCCAGTACGCGGCCAAGGGCGAGAACAAGGCGGTGATCGGTGGCTGGGACCCCTCCTGCCGCAAGTTCTTGAAGACCGACGAACTCACTTTTGCCGCGCCTCTGTCCCTGTTCAAGCTGATGCTGGAGCGCTGGCAAGAGAGCTTCCTCACCACCCCCACCTGGGAGTTGGTGAAAAAGAAGATCGCCCGCTCGGCCCGCGCCTGGGGAGAAACCGACTAGGCTTACGCAGGCTTGACAGGCGGGCCCAACGGGTCTACACAAATAGAAACTTATTCTCGGGGCGGGGTGCAATTCCCCACCGGCGGTATCCCGGCTGAGACCGGGGAGCCCGCGAGCGCTCCTTCCATCGGAAGGAGGTCAGCAGATCTGGTGAGAGGCCAGAGCCGACGGTGACAGTCCGGATGAGAGAGGATAAGACAGTCAGCATCCCCGTGGTGCCTGGCCGCCACGGTGTGGTGGGCCCGGTGCCGTGCGCGCGTGCCTATTCTGTCTCCCCGCCCATAACCTCAACTGCGATTTTTATGCAGGAGTGCGATCATGGGCGAATCTCTATTGCAGCAATTCGGCGGCCACTTGGAGCGGGTCAATCGGGCCTTGGACGCGGTGCGCCGGGGACGGGGGGTGTTGGTCACCGACGACGAGGACCGGGAGAACGAGGGTGATCTCATCTTCGCGGCCCAGTCCCTGACCACCGAGCAGATGGCCGCCCTGATCCGCGAGTGCAGCGGCATCGTGTGCCTGTGCCTGCCCTCGGACAAGGTCAAGAGCCTGGACCTGCCCCCGATGTCCTCCCAAAACTCCAGCCGCTACCAGACCGCCTTCACCGTGTCCATCGAGGCGGCCCAGGGGGTGACCACCGGGGTCTCGGCCGTGGACCGGCTCACCACGGTGCGCGCGGCCATCGCCGATCAGGCCCAGCCCGGCGACCTCAATCGTCCCGGCCATGTGTTCCCCTTGCAGTCCCGCGACGGCGGGGTCTTGGAGCGCCGTGGCCACACCGAGGCCACGGTGGACCTCATGCGCCTGGCCGGGCTCAAGCCCTACGGGGTGCTCTGCGAACTGACCAACCCCGACGGCACCATGGCCCGTTTGCCGCGTATCGTGGAGTTTGCCCAGGCTAACGATTATCCGGTGCTCACCGTGGAAGATTTGGCGGCCTATCGAGCGGGCCAAGCTTGAGGTGACACGGCTTCGCCAGCTGGCGCTATGCTGCGTTGCGGGCGTCGCTCGCCTCCTCGGCGTATTGGCATATACGCCTGCGGGTCTCGCTCGCCCGAAGCCTTGCCTAACACCACCTGGCTGTGCCGGGGGGAAAGAGGCGCATTTCGAGAGGATGGAAACGGTAGGCGATTCTGTCTTGTTGGGTTTCGCTTCGCTCTATCCAACCTACGCTATCTTTAAATAAATCTAAGGTCGTGTAGGTTGGGTAGAGGGCTTCCCAGCCCGAAACCCAACAGGTCCTCTTGGTGTGATGTTAAAAGAATAAGGCATCGAGACAAGCGGCACAGCCAGCCGCCGCTAGGCAAGGCGTTTGGCGAGCGAGTGGCGGAGGCGTAGCGAAAGCTACGTCGAGGACCGAGCGAAGCCAGCAACGCAGCATGGCGGTGACTGGTGAAGCCGCCTAATTCTTGCGGACCAACCCCACCATGATGCCCAACACCCGGGGCGGCTCGTCTTCCGGGCCCACCATGATGCTTTTGACCGCCGGGTTGGCGGCGCGCAGCTCCAGGCCGTCGGGGCGGGGCACGAAGTGCTTCAGGGTGACCTCGTCGCCCAGGAGCACCGCCGCCACCTCTCCGGCGCGGGCGTCTTCCTGGGCCCTGATTATCACCAGGTCGCCTTCGGCGATGTGGTCGCCCACCATGGAGTCGCCCCGCACCCTAAGGGCGAAGAAGCGGCCCGAGCCGAAGAAGCCGGGCTCCAGGCCCAGCACCTCCTCGGCGTCTTCCACCGCCAGGATGGGCTGACCGGCGGCGATGCGCCCCAACACCGGGATGCCCCGGCGGCTGTGCAATATTTCCAGGGCGCGGGGCCGTCCGGCCCGGGAGCGCATGAAGCCTTTTTTCTCCAGGGCCTTCATGTGGTCGTGGGCCGCCCGGGGGGAGCGGAAGCCGAAATTCGCCGCCACCTCGCGCACCGTAGGGGGATAACCATTGGCGCTGGTGAATTCTTCGATAAACGCCAAAACCTGGGCCTGGCGCTGAGTTAATCCGCGGGTCATAAGCCTCCTCCACTCCGTTGCCGGATACCACACAACCCTCATGAAATATCCAGGCTGGTGGATGGCTTCATACTATACGCGGGTCTAGTTTTAGTCAAGGCAAAAGCGCCGCAATGCCCAGGCGGCGGGTAGGAGCTAGGGCAGGGGGGTGCCTCCCAGCACCAGGGCCCAGGCGGCCAGGCACAGGGCCAGAGCCAGGATGAGCACCTCGTTGGCCCGCCACAGGGGGGCGTCGCCCGGCGCGGGGGCGGCAAGCCGCCAGGCGCACACGGCATAGAAGGCGGACAGGGCCAGGGCGACGCAGGTGGCGGGCAGCACCTCGGGCCAAGCCCCGAAGCCCGACGGCAGGGCGCGGCTGAGGTCGAGGCCCAGGCGGCGGCCCAGGCTGAGCAGCAGGGGGTTAGGCGTGCCGGGCAGGGCCAGGCGCAGCCAGGGCAGCAGGGTGAGCAGCCAGGTGTAGATGAGGCCCATGGCGGCGGGCAGCCACCAGGCCAGACGCCACCAGGGGCGGCTCAGGGCGGTCAGCACCGGGGCCATGAACAAGGCCGCCGGGGGCAGGAGAACCGCGGCCAAAAGGCCGGGCGGGGCGCTGCCGCCGTGCCAGCGGTACCAGCCGGTGAAGCACAGGGCGGCCAGCTGCAGGGCGGCGGGTATCAGGTAGTGCAGGCTGGGGGCGGTGCGCCGCCTGAGGCTCAGCGGCAGGCCGCCCAGGGCCAGCACCAGCACCGGGGCGGCGGGCAGCAGGCCGTAGGCCTGGTCCAGGAACAGCCCGCCGGAAAAGGCGGCCAGGGGGGTCCACCAGTACAGGGCCTGACGCCACCAGGCCAGGTTTTCCTGCACCGCCGAGTTCAACACCGGGGGCCAGGCGGGCCAAGGGCCGAACAGGGCCAGGGCCAGAGCGGCCGCCGGGACCGCCGCGATGGCTCCGGCCAGCCAGGGGCCCAGGGGACGGCGCATCAGCTCGAAGACGCCCATGAGCAACAGGCCCCCGGCCAGGGCGGCGTAGCGCAGCTCCAGGCCCACCAGGAGCAGGCAGGCGGCCACCAGCAGGGGCAGGGCGCTCCAGGGATGGGTGCGGGCCCAGGCCAGTAGGCGCAGGCCGCACAGGGTGAGCAATATGGCCGGGGCCTCGGGCAAGACCATGCCTCCGGCGATGAACACCGGCGCGGCCCCCAGGGTGAGGCCCGTGGCCACGCTGGCCGGCCCGGCCCGCACCCCCACCGCCCTTAGCCAGGAGAGCAGGGTGAGCGCGCCCAGGGCCATGAAGGCCGCTTGCAGCAGCAGCACCCCCAGACGGCCTCCCACCGCATAGGCCGGGGCGATGATGAGCGCGAACAGGGGAGCCAGAGCCCCGCCGGGACGGTCCGGCTCCTCCGGGGCCTGGGAGTTCCAGTAAAAGTCGCGTTGCGCCGGCCCCGGATGCTCCGGCTCCAAGGACAGGGGCTGTCCGGCGGCCACGGCGTGGGCCTGCATCAGGTAGGTGCTCTCGCCGCCTCCGGCGCTGATGGTCTGGGCCAGCCAGGGGGCGGGCAGGCTAAAGGCCACCAGGGCGGTGAGGAACACCGCCACCAGGCCCTGGCGGCCCAGGGGGCGCTCCTGCTCCTGGGAGGGGGCCAGATAGGCCCGCCACAGCAGGCGCAAGAGAATGGCCGCCTTGGCCGTGGCCAGGCCCAGGTAGATCAGCCCCAGGGCCAGGGTGCCGTTGCCCAGCACGTTCCACACCAGCACCAGCACCACCCCGGAGGCCAGGAGCAGGTAGGTGTAGGCGTCCAGGCGCTGGGCCTGGCGGCAATGCTCCACCGCCTGGGGACCGGCCCCGGAGAGCATGTAGGAGATGACCCCCAGGACCATGGAGGGCAGCACCGCCACGGCGGGCAGGGCTATGGATACGAACAGCTTGAGGCCCACCGGGCGCACCAAGTCGCCCCAGGCCGCCGGGCCGGGGCGCTCGGGCAGGCCGAACAACTCCCATAGGCCGTTCAAAAGCAGCCCGGCCGCCACCCCGGCGGCCAAGCCCAGCAGCATCTGCAACCAGATATGTTGGGTGCGTTTGGGCGCGGGCATCACCCCTCCCTGGGCAAGGTGCTACATCGTTGCACAGCCCCGGCGCTCAGGCAAGGCCGCCGGGTTGGGCGGCTTTTAGTTCCTTGAGCCGGCGGACCATCTCCACCAGGGTGGGCAACACCTCGCACCCGTCGGCTCTGATGCTCAGGTCGGCCACCCGGCCGGTGAGTGGGGTGGGCTCCAGGTTTATCTCGATGACCTTGGCTCCGGCGGACTGGGCCAGGATGGGCAGATGGCTGGCCGGGGCCACCACCGCGCTGGTGCCCACCACCAGCATGGCCGTGCAGGCCTGGGCCGCGGCCATGGCCGCCAGCATGGCCCGCTGGGGTATGGGCTCGCCAAAGAACACCACGTCCGGCTTGATGAGCCCGCCGCAGGCGCAGCGGGGCGGCATGATGTCCATGGCCAGTTCGTTGCGCCCCAACACCTGGCCGCACTCCAGGCAGGTCAGCCTGCGGCTGGAGCCGTGGAACTCCACCACCGCCCGGGAGCCGGCCTCCTGGTGCAGGCCGTCGATGTTTTGGGTCACCACGATGTCCAGGGCCCCCAGGGCCTCCAGCTGCATCAGGGCCCGGTGGGCCCGGTTGGGTTTGGCCGTGAGAACCAATTCGTCCAGTTCGCTGAGCATGGCCCAGACCCTGGCCGGATCGCGGTGAAAGGCCTCTATGCTGGCGTACTCCATGGGGTCGTACTTACCCCACAAACCCTGGGAGCCGCGAAAGGCGGGGATGCCGCTGTCCACGCTGATGCCCGCGCCGGTAAGGGCCACGGTGCTGGTGCTGGTGGCCAGAATCTCGGCGATTTGTCTAAGCTTGTCCTCCACCCACTATCCTCGGCTTTCCGCCTGGTCGAATAATTTCTCAATATCGGAGACTAGGCGCGATTTAGCGTGATTTTGCCGTACATATTGCTTAAGCGCCCCACCCAGGCGCGCCGCCCGCTCCCCGTCGCCCAAAAGCAGGGCCAGGGCGCGGGCCAGGGCCCCGACCTCTCCGGCCGGGGCGGTGATCCCCCGTTCACGCAAGGTGAGCCCCCCGCCCAGGTCCTGGGCGGCCGCGCCCAAAAGATCGGGCACTCCGCCCACCGCGGTGGCCACCACCGGCAGGCCGCAGGCTCCCCCCTCCAGGATGGCCAACGGCGTCCCCTCATTGTTGCTGGTAAGGAGCAAAAGGTCCAGCCCCGGGAAAAAGGCCTCCCGGTCGCTCCGGCTGCCCAAAAAACTCATCCGCCCCTCCAGGCCCAGCTTGCGGGCCTGCTCCCCCAGTTCCTTCATCTCGGCCTCGCTGCCCCCGCCGATCAGGGCGAAACGGCAGCGGGCGAAAAGCACGGGGTCCCGATCCCGCAGGGCGGCGGCGGTGCGCAAAAACAGGCCGTAGTTCTTCACCGGGGCCACCCGCCCCACCGCGCCCACCAATAACTCGCCGTCCCGCACGCCCAGCTCTTCCCGGAAGCGTTTCCGCCCGGCCTGGGTCTCGGCAAAGGGGTCCAGGTCTATGCCCAGGGGCACCACCAGCGCTTGGCCGGGGCGGCCCACCCCATAGGTCTCCACGATCTCCCGGTATTGCCTGGGGCTGATGGTGACGATGCGCCAGGTGCCCCAGCGGGCCAGGAAGCGCTCCATGGCCAGAAACAGGCTGGTCTTCATGGGGCCGAAGTAGGAGTGGAAGGTGTGGCCGTGGAAGGTGTGCACGCAGCGCAGGCGGGGCCATCCGGCCAGGGCGGCCACCGGCCGGTAGAGCATGGCCGCGGTGCGCCCCAAAAGCCCGGCCTTGGAGGCATGGGTGCACAGCACGTGGGGCTTTAGCTCCACCATCATCTTCAGGATGGCCACCAGGGAGAGCAGGTCGTCCCTGGGGTTGATGCTGCGGCTCAGGCGGGGCAGGTCGCGCCAGCGCAGGCCCTGGGCCCTCAGCTCCGGCCCCAGGTCGTCCTCCCCCGGGTGCACCCGACCAGCGGCCAGGGTCTGGTGATAGCGGGCCGGGTCCGTGTCCTGCATCAGCCAGGTGACATGGCGAGCTGGTCCCCCCACGTTGAGGCGGGTGATGATCCGGAGAACCCGGCAGGGCTTGGATGGGGAAGCGCTCATAGCTTAGCGATTGTACCTTATGGGGCCGTGGGGCCAAAGCCTTTGCGCTAGATCAGCCCTACTCCCCGGGCCAGGCCGTTGAAAAAGTTGCGGGCGTTGGTTCCCAGGGAGCGGATGTAATAGCCGCCCTCCTGCACCACCAAGGTGGGCACGCCCATGCGTCCCAGCATGAGGCCGTTGGCTTCGAAGTCGGCGGCCTTCAGGCTCCAGGAGCCGGTGGGGTCTCCCTTGGCCGGGTCCAGGCCCAGGCACACAACCAGGAAATCCGGGTTGAAGCGCTTCACCTTGGCCAGCACTTTGGCCAGGGCCTTGCGGTAGGCCTCGCCGTCCACCTGCTCGGGCAGGGGCAGGTTGTAGTTGGCCCCCAGGCCCGGCCCCTCGCCGGCCTCTTCGGCAAAGCCTGAGAAATAGGGATAGGCGAAGGAGGGGTGGCCGTGGATGGAGGTGGTGAACACATCACCGCGCAGATAGAAGATGTCCTGGGTGCCGTTGCCGTGGTGGTAGTCCACGTCCACCACCGCCACCTTGCCGTGGGCGCTGAGATAATGGGCCGCCACTGCCGCCGAATTGAAATAGCAGAACCCGCCGAAGACCTTGCGCTCGGCATGATGCCCCGGCGGCCGCACCAGGGCGTAGGACGCCCGGTAGCCGTTCAAGAGGGTCTCGGCGGCGGTGAGGGCGCAGTCCACCGCCCGGCGGGCGGCGGGGTAGGCGTTGCGGTTCAGGGGGGTGAAGGTGTCGATGCAGTAATAGCCCGCCCGCACCGGCAGGTCCTTGGGGGGGCGTGCCGCGTTGCGGATGGGGAAGACGTAGGGGTACACCGATTCCCCGGCCTTGAGCTGGCCGCACATCTTCTTCAGGTAGTTGAAAAAGCGCGAGTCGTGCACCGCCAGGATGTGATCCCGTGAATAGCGGTGGATCGGGATAGACTCGAAAAGATTGGTGCGCGCCAGTTCCTTGAGGATGGCTCCGATGCGCGCCGGAGCCTCCACATAGCCGCGCTCGCGCACGTGGTGGATGGCGTGGTCCTGGTTGATCACCAGGGGGATGACCGCCAGGCCGCGCCCCCGGGGCTTGGGGACCGGAAGCTGGGCGGGCAGGTAGCGCGGCGGCCGCAGGCGCACCGGGTCGTCGTTAAAGGAACCCACCACCATTTTGACGTAGGAGGGCGGGCAGAGTTGGCCGTACTTGCGCTCCAAAATGGCCTGCACCACCCGCCGGGCGGTTTGGCGGGGCAGGTTGGGCGGGCGGTCCAGGGGGTCGTAGAGCAAATAGGGGGCGCAGTCGTCCTCGGGGCTCACCGGAGTCTCGTAGGCGGTGCCCGCGATGGGCCGGGCCCCGAAGCGCTCGTAAAACTTAAGGCGGGAGCGGTTCTGCTTGAGCATCTCGCCGTCGGGGCACAGGGCCGGGTCGTCGGGCAGGCACTCCAGGAACAGTCCCACCGCTTCCAGGCGGGCGGCCTCGCGCCGCACCTGCTGGTACAGGGCCCCACCCACCCCTCCGCCAGTGAGCCTGCGGGAGGTGGCCAGGTAGTCCAGGTAGCAGAACTTCACGTCCGGGGCGTAGGCGGTCAGGGCGAAGCCCAGGACCTTGCGCCCATGCTCCTCGGCCACCAGCAGCATGTATTGCAGGCGGTGGGTGAGGGCGTCGCGCAGCCGCTGGCTGATCCTTTGGGCGTCGGCGGGCGGGGCGTCGGGGAACTGGCCCTCCAGGATGGCCCGCACCTGTTCCAGCGTCTCGCGGTCCATGCTCCTGAGATCGTCGTAGATGCGCCTGATGCGAAACATGAGCCTATCCTCTCCAGGGGAGTGATTGAGGGGAATCTAGTCTTCGCCCATGCCGAAGAGAAGGTTGTGGAAGGACTTGACCGTTTCCTTGGTGACCGCCGCGCCCACCCGGGCCATGAACAAATTCTCCGGCCGCAAACTGATGTTGGGCTCGTTGGTGGGGTATTGCTTGAAACCCAGGGGCGAAAGCAGGTGGATCAAGGTGTCGCGGTACTCCTGCAGGGATTTCTTGGTGTGGTCCAGGTCCCAGGTCCAAGAATAGCCCACTATATAAAGGATACGCTCGTCGTTGCCCTCGTCGTTCACCAAAAGTTCCAGCATGGGGCGCATGAGCTTGTGGTCGCGCCAGCCCCTGGCGGTTTCGCCGAACAGCTCGAAAAGGATGGGCGGCTTCAGGCGGCCCCAGCGCTCGCCCTCTTGCGGGGGCCGCAACACGCAGTAGCCCACGATGAGTTTGCCTTCGGCCAGGGCCAAACACAGGTTGGTCTGGGGCTGGGCGGCCACGGTGGTCAGGCTGGCCTTGCTGGTGAGTATGGAGCGGTAGGCGCTGAACACCCCGATGCCCCGGTCCATTTCCAGCTCGGCCATCTCGGCGGGACCCACCCGGTCGCGCAGCAACACCTCTCCACGGGGAGTCTCGATGGTGCGCTGGCTGGGGGTGATGCTCAAGGTTATTTCAGCTCCGGGCTAGAAGTCGTCGTAGCCCCGGTGGATGCGTTTTACCATGATGGCCAGGTCGTAGCGGTTGCCCCGGGAGTCCTTGGCATATTCCGGCACCACCGCCTGCTCGAAAAAGTCCAGGCGCCGCGCCGCCCGGATGGCGTTGTCTTCCACGCCCTTTATAAACTCGGCGGTGAGCACCCTGAGCCCCAGGTTCACCGCCAGTTGGATCAGGTCCAGCAACAGATAGGTGCCCAGGCGCTGGTTGCGGTAAAAGGGCTGCACCACCACACGCACCCGCCCGATGTGCCCCCGGGCGCTGGGGTGGCTGCGCCCCAAGGTGGCCAGGGCCACCACCTGGCTCTTGGCGTTGGTGGCCACGATGGGCAGGGTCTTGTTGGGGTTGTAGTTGATGAAGTTGTAGCGCACCGTCTCCGGGTCGCCCGCGTCAAAGTCCAGGTACCAGCGGTCCTCTGCGCTGAGCCGCGAGAGGAAGGCGAAGATCTCCTTGTCGTCTTCCTCGGGACGCACCGGGCGCAGCCATACCTCTTCGCCGTTTTTGAGTATAAGGGGGCGCGGGTAGCCGTGCTTGCTGAAGGGCATCAAGGGCCTCCAGTGCCGGCTCACTAAAGCCGGCTCAGGATTAACTCCAGGGTGTCGGCCACGCGGCAGCAATAAGCGTACTCGTTGTCGTGCCAAAGATGGATGCGCAAAAGCTCGCCGCTGAGGGCCAGCCAATTAAGGTCTATAAGTGCCGAATGGGGATCGCCCTTGAAGTCGGCCGCGGCCCGGGGGCGCCCCATGATACCACGTTCCAGGGCGGCCACCCCGGCCAGGGGGCCGTGGTTCACCGCCTGCTCCAGCAAGGCTTCCACCTCGGTCTTGTCCGGCGGGGGCGCGTCCAAGACCAGGTCGGCCACCAGGGCGTTGACCACCTGGGTGGGCACCCGGAGGCTCATGGCCGTAAGCCGTCCGGCCAGATCGGGCAAGACCTGCCCCACGGTGCGGGCCACTTGGCTGGTCACCGCCCGCACTCCCAGGGCGCTGCGTCCGGCGGCGAACTCGCGCGACGGGGCGTCCAGCAGGGTGTCGCCGGACAGGGCAGGGTGCACCGAGAGGATGGAGCCCCGCCGCACCCGGTAGGCGCGGTGCAACACGCCCAGCACCGGGGCCAGGGCGTTGGCGGTGCAGGTGGAGCAGGACACTAGGCGATGGGCCTGGGGGTCGTAGTCGTCCAGGTTCAGGCCCCGGATGAGGGTGGCGTCGGCGGTGGCCGCCGAGCGGGTGAACAATACCTTGCTCACCCCCTGGCTGAGAAGGCCCCGCGCCTCGGCGGTGGCCTGCGGGTCGCCGCTGGCCTCCACCACTATCTGGGCTCCAGCTCCGGCCCAGTCCACCTGTTGGGGATGGGGGTTGTAGTGCACCGGTATGGCCCGGCCGTCCAGCACCAGGGAAACGCCGGCCGACTCCACCTGGACCGGGAAGGGTCCGTAGGTGGAGTCGGCGGCCAACAGGTATGCCAGATTCTCGGTGAGCACGCGGTTGTCGCGCCCGCCGGGATTGAGCTCGGCGACGGCCCGCACCTGGCCCAGCAGTCCCCGGGAGGCGAGAACGCGCAAAAGGCAGCGCCCCACTCTCCCCAGACCGATGATGCCGATGCCGGCCACGCCTACAGTCCTTGCTACTTAATGGTCTTGGCCACGGTGGCCCCGAACTCGCCCAGGGCGCGCACCACGGTGATGCCCGCCGCTTCCATGGCGGCCAGTTTGTCCTGGGCCCGGCCCTTGGAGCCGCTGATGATGGCTCCGGCGTGGCCCATGCGCTTGCCCGGAGGGGCGGTGAGCCCGGCCACGAAGCCGAACACCGGCTTGGGATAACCAGCGGCCACCACCGCGGCGGCCCGCTCCTCGGCGTCGCCGCCGATCTCGCCGATGAGGCATACCGCCTCGGTGCCGGGATCGTTGCGGAACAGCTCCAGCAGTTGCACGAAGTTCAGGCCGATGATGGGGTCGCCGCCGATGCCGATGCACGTACTCTGGCCCAGACCGGCGGAGGTGAGCTGGTGCACCACCTCATAGGTCAGGGTGCCGGAGCGGCTGACCAGGCCCACGGTGCCGGGCTTATGAATGTAGCCGGGCTGGATGCCGATCTTGCACTCGCCGGGAGTGATGATGCCCGGGCAGTTGGGGCCCACCATCTTCACGCCGCGCTCGTTCAGGAAGGCCTTGGCCCGGATCATGTCCATCACCGGGATGTGCTCGGAGATGACCACCACCAGAGCCACTCCGGCGTCGGCCGCTTCGCAGGCCGAGTCGGCCGCAAAGGCGGCGGGCACGAACACCAGGCTCACGTTGGCGCCGGTTTGCTTGACCGCTTCGGCCACGGTGTTGAACACCGGCACGCCCAGGACGCTCTGGCCGCCCTTGCCGGGGGTGACGCCGGCCACCACATTGGTGCCGTAGGCGATCATCTGCTCGGCGTGGAACATGCCTTCCTTGCCGGTGAGGCCCTGCACCACCACGCGGGTGTCTTTGTTTACCAGGATGCTCATTTTTGACCTCCCAACACCGCAGCCACCTTGGCCGCCGCCTCGCTCATGGAGGCGGCTACCTCGAAGGCCAAGCCGCTCTCTTCCAGAATCTTGCGGCCTTCGGCCACGTTGGTGCCCTCCAGGCGAACCACCAAGGGCACCCTGAGGTCGATCTTTTTGGCCGCGCTCACCACGCCGCCGGCCAACACGTCGCAGCGCAGGATGCCGCCGAAGATGTTGATGAGGATGGCCTGCACGTTGGGGTCGGTGAGGATGATCTCAAAGCCCTTGCCGATCATCTCCTCGTTGGCTCCGCCCCCCACGTCCAGGAAGTTGGCCGCCCTGGCTCCGGCCATGTTGACCACGTCCATGGTGGCCATGGCCAGGCCCGCGCCGTTGACCATGGTGCCCACGTTGCCGTCCAGGCGGATGTAGTTCAGGCCCAGCTCGGTGGCCTGCAACTCCAGGGGATCAGTCTCGGTGGGGTCCTTGAGCTCGGCGATGTCCGGGTTGCGCCTCAGGGCGCTGTCGTCGAAGTTGATCTTGCCGTCCAGGGCGATGAGCTTGCCCTCGCCGGTGATGGCCAGGGGGTTGATCTCCACCAGGGTGGCGTCCTTGGCCATGGCCATGGTCACCAGGGCCTGGAGCATCTTGGTGCCCTGGCGCACTTGGCCGGCGTCCAGGCCGCAGCCGAACAGGAGCTGGCGGCACTGGAAGTCCCAGATGGGCTGGCCGGGCTCCATGCGGGTGGAGAAGATCAGCTCGGGTGTTTCCTCGGCCACCTTCTCGATGTCCATGCCGCCGGAGGGGCTGGCCATCACCGCCAGGCGCTCGGCGCCGCGGTCCAAAACCACCGCTACGTAAAGCTCGCGGGCGATGTCGGTGCCTTCCTCGACCCACACCTTGTGCACCAACTTGCCATCGGGGCCGGTTTGGTGGGTAACCAGGTGCATGCCCAGGATGGAGGCTGCCGCATCTTTTACTTCATCCAGGTTGCGGCACACCTTGACGCCGCCGCCCTTGCCACGCCCCCCGGCGTGAATCTGGGCCTTTACCACGAAGACATCGCCCGATAATCCACGGGCCACGTCCACTGCTTCTTCAGTGGTTTGGGCCAGGCCGCCTTTGGGAACCGGGACCCCGAATTGGGCCATCAGCTCCTTGGCCTGATACTCGTGAACATTCATAATAAAACGTCCTTTGTTTAGTTAATGATATCTGTGCCGTGCGGGCGATAGAATCCTATCCCAGCCCGGCGGCGGGTGCAACCCCGCCAAATGGCCCCCTCGGTTGACAGGGGTAAGGCCAACGGGTATATTCACATCCACATTTGTCGCGGGGTGGAGCAGTTCGGTAGCTCGTCGGGCTCATAACCCGAAGGTCACAGGTTCAAATCCTGTCCCCGCTACCAAAATAAAATAATGAGCCTATCCGCATGGCGCATCAGCAAGCTTAATAGGGTTAACGCCTTGGACGATCTCTTTGTAGGTAACGGCGGCAGAATCCACGACCCGCTTTATGAGGTGCCCAAACAGGTTTGAG
>Ga0180007_10003860_pt1 | contig 16299 bp, 11 predicted proteins | sample MM_PC_MetaG_FD_121122 | JGI IMG/M metagenome (GOLD analysis project Ga0180007, IMG submission 121122) | Groundwater microbial communities from the Aspo Hard Rock Laboratory (HRL) deep subsurface site, Sweden - MM_PC_MetaG | ecosystem: Environmental > Aquatic > Deep subsurface > Groundwater... | reverse complement strand
TTCCAGGCCATCGGAAATCAGAAAACCCAATACCGCGCCGGATTGGAATACCGTGTTATGGACTGGCTGGTTCTGAGAACCGGCGTTAATACCGATCCCAATCGAATCGGCCTTGGATTTGGAATTGAAAAGTGGGGCGTTCTGATGGATTATGCCTTTATCAGCCACCCGGTGCTGCCGGAAACCCATCAATTCAGCATTGGTTATACATTTAAAAAACATGATTAACAGTATGATAAAAACAAATATCCGGTTAAAAGGGATTTTCTTCGTCCTGACGTTGATGCTTTGTGTTTTTGCCATGGCGCAAACCGGGAAAATCGATTTAAATACCGCGCCTGCTTCGGAAATTGCAATGCTGCCAATCAACGAACAGCAGCTGCTGGATATTATGGAATGGCGAGAGTTTATAGGACCTTTTGAGAGTATTTATGAACTTCGCAAGATCGAAAGTATTGACTACGCGACATTTCTGAATCTGAAGGAAATGACCATGTTGTCGCCGGTTTTTCTGGCCCAATCGCAGCAGCGTGTCGAAGACAATTATTACAAAGTCGAACAGTGGATTTCCGACGACGGCGCCAGTGAGAATTTTGTGAACAACTGGATCGATATGCTTTCCAATCCGGTGAACGTCAACAGTATCGGCTATTTTGAAATGCTGAATCTCGCCGGCTTATCCCCAATCGACGCGGTAGCGGTCGTCAAGCGGCAGCAGCAGGGGGAAATTAAAAATCGTACGGATTTGCGCAGCACCGAGGATTTATCCTATTACGGATTTTCAAATCTTGAGGATTTCATCCAGTATTCCGATGATGAGGTGGCGCGCTCGTTTGGCGGCAGTTTTTCCACAGTGATTAAGAATATCACTCTCAGTCAGACGCCCAGCGACGATGCCAGTTCATACTCCGATTTTATCCGGTTGGACCATCCGCTGGATGCCTACTACAAACTGCGTCTGCATTGGGGTACAAAGTACCGGCTCGAAAGTTCCTATCTGCGCAATATGGGCGAACCGACGATTTATAGAGAAATCACATTTGAGGAATTAAATCGAAATATTGAAAAGCATCCTAAATTAGATAATGCAATTGGAAAATATATCCCTAATGCATGGAATTATCCGCAGTTCAAGGCATTTTTCGAAGCCAACGAACTCAGCGATGGTATCGTGAAACTGAATAAAGTCATTGTTGGTGATTATATTGCCTCCTTCGGACAGGGTGTGACGTTTGAGGCGACTGATTTTTTCATGCCCCGGAAGACCGGGTATGCCTGGCGTAAGCGGCTGAACGGTATCAGCGGCAATGCCTCCCGCACGACTCAGTACAGCCTGCGCGGCGTCGCGGCGGAAGTGCAGGCCGGCAATCTTATCGGAACGGGTTTTATCTCGTACAATTCACGGGACGCGATCGTGAACAACGACAGTTCCTTTTCAACGCTGATAACGATGTATCCACGTCTGAATCATGGCTTATACGACAGCATTTCGATGCCGATAACCAATTCCGTCAAAGAATTGCTGCTGGGCGGCAATGTCAATTATTCGTTTGTGCCGGGGACTTACCTTGGTTTCACGATGTATCAAAGCATGTATGACCGGCCGCTGGATCTCCAGGTTAAAGAGAGTTTGCTGGCAGATTACTATGTTGGTAAATATTTAACCCAAATCGGTAATTCTGCTGATTCCGAGATTGCGTCCAGCTATGAATCATCTGAAGGTTCCGGTCTCTGGTCCAAAGTCAGAGCGGTGCGCAAAGTCGCCGGCCTGGAATTTATGACAGTCATTAAAAACATGACATTGCAGGGGGAATACGCGACTCTGGTAAAAAATTCGGATATGCTCAATATCTCCTCAAATCCCGGAGCACTCGTCCTCTCAGGATTCATGCAGTTTGATAATCTGAATTTTCTGGTGATTTACCGTGATTACGATCTGGATTTTGACAATCCTTATCAGCGTTCATTCAGCAATTATCAACGGTTTAAAGGAACGATTTACGAGGATGTATTTTACCTCAAAGATCCGGTACTTGGCTACCTGTACTCCGGGACAGCCCAGCCACAGGCAGAGCGGGGATTGTATTATTCGACCCGTTATCAGCTACACAGGTCATTAGTCATGACGGCTGAGCACGATATCTGGCGGCGGGTTGCCGATAATGCACAGTATAACCGGCTGGTGCTGAATGTGGAGTATCGCCCGGTTTTCAAATACCGTTTTCGGATTCGTCAGAAATGGCAGCACCGGGACAAGACCAATACGCTTTCACCGGTTTTTTACCAAGCAAATGAGACCCGGATGGAAGCTATAGTCCGGATGTCCAAATTTAACCAGATTCGGGTGCTGTATTCGGTGGGCTTTACCGAATTCACGCCGCGCTCAAGATTGGTGACCAATGCCGAAACCGGCGAAACATCCTTCGTGGGCAATGCCGGTTCACCCAGTGATGCCCTAGGCATGACCGTGACCCATAATGTCAACGAACGCCTGAAAATTATGGGTTCTCTGATGACTTACAAAGGCTTTCTGTGGAACTTTGAGGATACGGATTTCCGGATTTTCAATACCGATACCAGGGCCCTGCACGGCTGGATTTCGGTCTTTTCACGTTTGTCCCGGGACTTCTCAGTCCGCTTTAAATACAGTTTCGATCTGCATGATCCAATGACCAATATCGTTGGGGCAGGGTATACTACTGGAACTCCTCAGAACCCGGTTATTTTGCCTCAAGAAGAGATTAATTATGAAAAATTCACGTCTGATTTCAGACTTCAATTCGATTATAGGTTTTAAATGAAACAGCGATTACTCATTTCAACAATTATTTTGATGATTTACTCACAGGGCTTCGGGCAGAGTTATTTCAGTCCGATGGTGGGCGATTTACCAGGTTCAGGTGAATCCAGGCAAATGGCACTGGGGTTTTCCGGTTGGGGTACTTCCGGCAGCGCTACAGCATTGGCAACAAATCCCGCACTTACCGGTATGAGCTCCCGAAAGGTTTCGGTTTTTATCGGAATAAATGGTTATTCGGTCAAGGAAAAACGTTCATTTCCGGTGCAGGATAGTTTCGGTGATTTTCTGGCAGATAACAGCTATGTAGTAAACAATAACTGGTTTCCCGAATTTCAGTTCGGCGTCAATTACCAATTGTTTTCCCGCTTGAGACTGGCATTGCTGTATCAGCAGAAATATCAACGGAATTTCATTTATGAAGAAGAAGTCCGTGGTTCGGTTTTCGGTCAGTACAATCGCGATCCCCTCGTGGGTTTTCATCGGATTCAAAACACTGGTTCCGATGCCGATATTTCAGCCGGTGCTTCAATAAAGTTATTCAAGGGAATTTGGCTGGGCGCCGGAATTACCTCAATTATTCCGGGGAATTATACTGAGAAATATGAGATTGAAGTCCGGCAGGAGAGTAATATCCTGGCTTCTGATACTACAGTATCATACACAACAGAGCCGGAAATATCATCACGGATTGTTCCTAATTTTGGTGTTATCGCTAAAGTATGCAAATATATAACACTATCAGCAGCCTATCGTTTTGCCTCGGAAACCGAGCAGGAAAAGGGTTTGATTTATCCACATTTTAATGAAGAAGAACTGCTGCCACAAAACACTGTTGACGGCACTAGCTTGGTTTCGAGTATGTCACGGGATTATCCCGGTGAATTGCGGCTGGGACTGGCTCTGCGGGCAAAGAATATTGTACCTACCCGGATATTTTTTGAATTTGTCAATCAGAACTGGGAAGATCTGGAATACCGGTTTACATCTACGAGTGATCTGAAGTCGACCGAAGTATTCAATTTCCGCAATATCTGGAAAATCAGTGTTGGTGTGGAACATGTGTTCTTTTCCGGAATTCCGTTCAGAGTGGGATTTTTCCATGATCCCAATCCCATCGATGCAGGAATGGACCGCAACTGGTTCAGCGCAGGCACAGGCTATCAGTGGGACAATCTGACCCTGGAAATCTCCGGGGCCTTTGCAAACACCGAATATCAATACGGTGATCTATTCATCCCGCTTACCAATGAAGAACGGGTTGCTTACGATACAGTCCGCGAAGGATATCTGGTTGGCATGTTAATCCTGAAATATGATTTTTAATTTATGAAACCAACAATCTATATATCATTTTTTATTATCTCCTTACTGGTTCTACCTTCGTTACCAGCTATGGATTATCCTGACAATGAGTTTCTGAAAGTCGTGACTATTTTTACTAATGATGTACACGGCGGAATTGACAGGAGGGAAGCCAGTTTTATCAATCCCGATTTCCCGCCTGCTTTAGGCGGTGGCGCCGTGGCCGGTCGCTATATTCTTCAAAAACGTCGGGATGCCGAAGAAAAGGGCTGGGGTTTTCTGTTACTTGATGCGGGAGACTTCTACCAGGGAACACCCATGGGCACCAAATCTGAAGGCGAAGCGGTCATTGAGTACATGAATACCGTCGGATACGATGCGCTAACTGTCGGCAATCATGATTTTGATAATGGCTGGAAGAATCTGAAAAAATTATCGGAAATGGCTAAATTCCCGTTTTTAGGCTCCAATTTATACCGGCAATCCACCGGCGAACTGGCTGAGTTTGTGAAGCCATATATTGTAAAGGAAATTCAGGGAATAAAAATCGGAATCATCGGCGCCACGATTGCTTCAACACCAGGCATGAGTTTTCCGGAACATGTGGAAGATCTGGATTTTAAGACAGAGGAAGAGGGGCTGAAACGTTTTCTGCCGGAATTAAAAGCCCGGGGTGTCAACATGGTGATATTCCTGACCCACGCCTGGCTGGCATACAATCCTGAGGAAGGGTATAAGGAGATGCTGGCGAAATTGGAATCAGGGGAGACGGGTGACGATTACGGCTCCAGTGCTCAGGCCATCGCACACCGTGTGCCCGGAGTGGATGTTATGTTTTCAGGGCATCTGCACCGTGGATTTTACAAACCCTGGGAAGATCCGGTAAATCACACTCTGATTTTCCAGAATTACGCTAATGGCAGCAACCTTGGACATGTGAATTTCTATATTCACCGCAAGACCGGGACCCTGGCAGGCTATGATTTTGTATCAGACGACGGCGCAATCTTCACACTGTTTGAAGATGACTTTTTGCCCGATACCGCAATTGCCCGGCAAATTGATTTTTGGGTTCAAAAGGCCGAAGCCGGATTTGATGAGATAATCGGATCATCGACTGGTCCGATATCGCGGTCAAACAGCGGCGAATCGTCAATGGGAAACCTGCTAACCGATGCCATGCGGGAAGCTGCCGGCGCCGATATCGCTTTTTCTAATCATGGCGGAGTGCGGGCAGATTTAAGCGCAGGTGCAATCACCCCGCGTCATATATTTTCGGTAATGCCCTTTGGGAACCGGGTAGTCATACTAAAAGTTACCGGTGAATTTCTCAAAGCCCTTGTTGAAGATCGGGTTTCCGGCAACAGCCGGGGAATGCTTATCTCCGGCGCTGAAATTGTTATTGACCGCTCAAAACCAGACGGTTCACGGGTTGTAAAATTTTATATCGGTGGCAAACCTATCGTTATAGATCAGGAATACACACTGGCGGTATCCGATTATCTGGCTGAAGGCAACTCCGGTTACGACCGGTTGACGGCAATTTCCCCGGAACAAATTAACTATACCGGACTTCTGCTGCGCCAATCCCTGATTGATTATATCAAAACCCATTCTCCAATCAAACCTGGAACGGATGGACGCTGGAAAGAAATTGGAAAATAGCCTCACGTAAAGTATTTCAGATCGTTATGTTCAAAAAATATTTACTATTCTTTACATTTATTAGTGTTGTCTTACTTAGTTATTGTCCAGATAATGATACTATAAAAACAGAATCTTTAATACCGACGCCACAATCAGTTTCTGCCCAGTCAAATGCGGAATTGGAAATAACATGGGAAAATCCGGAAAATCAGGAGATTGAAGGGTTGATACTTTCCAGAAAAATCGGTGAGGAAGAATGGGATGATAACTATCGCGAATTACCTTCCGGTGTGACCAATTATACAGATTCATTGGAGATTGTCTTAAATATTATCATTTCTTATCGATTACGTGCCTTTACTTTAAATGATACGTCCGATTATTCTGACATCATGGCCTATTTTGGTTCTGAAACCATGCCGTCAAACTTTTCAGGAAAACAGATCGACTCGGAAAATATTTTGCTGACATGGACTGATAACAGCATTGGGGAAGAGTCTTTTGTGCTCGATAAAAAAACAGGAAGCAAAGACTGGATTTTATCTTATAAAGCAATTACTGCTAATCTGACCGAATATATTGATAAAGCCGCATCCAGTGATTCAATCTCGTATAGAATTTCGGCGGTATCCGGAAAAAGTTCTTCCCAGTATAGTGCAGGTATAGCATTAAAACTTGGTTCCTTAAGTCTTGATAATTTATACTTTGGCAGTGATCAAACTCTCGAAATTCTGACCTGGAATGTTCAGAATTTTCCCCGAAAAAATGGCGACACAATCATTAGTCTCGCCCAGGCAATCAATGCGTTGCATGTTGATATCATTGCACTTCAGGAAATTGAATCCAATAGCGATTTCAATACTCTAATTGATTCTTTAGATAATTATCAGGGATTCAGAGCAAATTCGGCCTATGCCGATCTGGACCTGGCGTATCTTTATAATACAAAATATGTGACCGTTGATTCTATTTATGAGATTTACTCACGCGAATACTCTGCATTCCCCAGAAGGCCATTAGTACTACATTGTCGCTGGCAAAACTTCCCTGTCATAATCATTAATAACCACTTCAAATGTTGTGGTGATGGAGTGATTAACAGAAATGATGACGATGATGAGGAATATCGTCGTTTCCGGGCCAGTGAATTACTGGTCAGCTATATCCAGGATCACTTCGCAAATGACCGGGTTATTATCGTTGGTGACTTTAATGATGAGATCACTGATTATCAAAATAATAATGTGTTTCAACCATTCATTAACCAGTCAACTGATTTCATTATAACTGATATAAATATCGCAAACGGAAGCAGTACTCAGTGGTCTTATCCGGCATGGCCAAGCCACCTCGATCATATTATTATCAGCAATGAATTATTTGACGAGTTTACTGGAAGCAATACAACCGTCCAAACCCTTCTGATTGATCAATATTTTAGCAGTGGTTGGAATGGATATGCCCTGACAATTTCCGATCACAGGCCGGTAGGGTTGAAGCTTAGATTCTCCAATACGGTTTATTGATTGAAAAACCTCGGAATCCTCGCTAAAAATCTATCCTTATTCAAGAAAAACAGGTTTGGAGAATATTTCCCAATATTTACCGTCGCCTGGTTGGCTTGTGTTAAGTCAACCGGAATTACATACTGAGTTGAATCGGCTTTGATATCGGAATAGACCAAAAGATGGTAACCGCCTCTTGTTAATTCCTTAAATATAATTGTGTCCTTTACAGTCGTAATGGATTTATGTTCGACTCGACGCAGGTTTTCTTGGAGTATCCGATTAACCGGTTTGATGATTGCGTCATCCAGATATTCCGCCGCTTGCTCGGAATAAACATCGATTGTGATACCGATGGTTTCCAAATCCTGTTCTAGTCTGACCGTTTTATTTACGCAATCAGACGTGCTGGAGCTGAACATTGACATAACGGAGTCAACTTCTATGGTCAGTGCCTCCTCAAGCATTTTATTCAGGCCGCCGGGATATGTTGACATCGAATATTGTAATGGTATATTGTTGCTGAGATCAAAATTAATAGCGTTAAACAGGTACCTTTGATTTGGCTGTAAAAATATTGAATATTCCTTGTGATTAATAATAACATTGTCTTTGTATTTAGCAGACAATACAAGTCCCCAGATATCATCAATCCCGTTATTATTTATACTTGCGGATAACTGCCATACGTCACCGTATTTTGCAATTTGAACCGGTGCTGCATCTACTTTAGAACAATACTCGATTGGAAGCCGCTGCATAAGTGTTGAACAGTTTTCTAAGGTAGAGGATAGCTGACTGGAGATTGAATTATATGCGGATTTAAGAACTTTCAAACTATCACTTATTGATAATAGTTTTGTACGGAAGTAAGCGTTATTGCGAGTTTTAACATTTTCGATACTTGTATATTCTTCGGGCGACAATAAATAGATTTGTATTGGATTCTTTTCCTTGGATAAACGGCTTTCCGGTACAATTACTGAAACAGATATTTCAGGAGTACAGGAGAGAGCAATTAGCAGTATTATAAATAAAGCGATTCGTTTAACAACAGAGAATAATTGCTTCATTTTTAAAATCCTAATTGTTAACAGAAAGATAGCAGAGTTTAGATGAACATGCAATTGTTAATTTTTAAAATAGGGTTTTAGAGTCATACTTAGAACAATTGCAAAATACTTGAAGATGATTTCCTTCGACATATCTAATTCAAAAACCGGCTCAAGAAAATCACAGACCAGCACGGATTTGACAGTTTCATTTATATGCAGGGGAATCGCGATCGCTCCGGGTGTATCCAGCTTAAGCCAGATTCGCCGGATATCCCGTATCTGGCGATCCAGTTTCGTCGCAAAAACAATTTCATCATCAATAATCGCCGTTGCTCCGAGACTGTTCCGGTTATAGTCATGATCAAAAAAAGCCAAATCCTGCGTTCCTTCATTAAAAGATAAAATACATTCAAGGGTTAATTTATCATCGGATACTTTATAGATGCGGGGAAACCGGAAATGGAATTGGCGGCAAAGCAGAAAGACAACTTTTCGCTGGATTTCAGAAAAATCACCCGTCATTGTATCGCTCATCTCTTTTAACCGATTCACGACGTTGGAATAGATACGGTATAAATCCTCACTTTCCGGATAGGATATTGTACAAATCATACCGGAATACTCATAGAGAACATGCTGAGGAAAAAATTCCAGTACCAGTTCTTTACTCGTACCATCGGCATACAGGAATGTGGATTCAATTTTTTCGGGTACTAATGTCTCGGCAACATTCCGAAACACCGGCGCTATTTTTTTGGTAAACCGGTCATCGAAATACTTCAAAAAGAAGAGGGTTTCAATGTTCCGTTGCCTCAATTTCAGCATATGCTCGCCGGCCAGATTAATATTTTTAATCTTTCCATCATGACTTATCTCAATTATACCAATAGTACCTTTAGCCATAATGGCTTCTTTCAGCTCCTGGGAGTAGGAAAAATATTCCTGTGATATGTATTCGCTGATGACCTGGATCAATGTGCTGTGAATGATCTGGGGAATCCGCATTCTCACTTTATCAGGTGTTGTTTTATCTTTGGGACCATCCAGTGTCAGCACGGCTACCGGGCGGGCTTTGTAATAGAGTGGCGCATAAAGCAAATCCATGGGATGCCACTGATCTTTCGCGTAAATAGGTATCTCGGTCGTCCGACCGCTGGAAACAATTGTTCTGGCACGTACATCTTTCCAGGGCATATAGTAAAAAGTTGCAAGCCGGTATCGTTCTACAAGTGAGCTTAGAAGTTCCTTCCGTTTTAAAGGATTTAATTTTTTCTCTTCGGCTATCTGAATTAAATCATTAGTATACCCTGAATAAAGGGTCTTCTTGGTCTCATATTTGTTATTTAAAAAGGACAGTGTTACACGTTCCCAGCCACTTTTCCTTAACGTATCCAGCAGCACCTGACATTTTTCATCTAAAGTTTCGTAAACCCTGATCAGGTTAAAGTTAGATGCTAATAATTCCAGTATTTGTACTTCGCCTGCCATGGGTATTTCTAAAAATCGTTTATACTTAATTTGATTGATGTTACCATGGAGTGAAATCTATCAAATTTAACCTTTCGTTACAAGTTACATCTGAGGATTTCATCTAAATTGTTGGATATTAATGTCCGGCGTACTAATTTCTTGTCATGGTTTTCTACACAATATGATATTATAAGTGATGATTATCACGTTATTTTCAACAGAAATTATGTAATGACAACTGAAAAGCCTTAAATTAATCTAGTCAAATGATTTATAAATTGAGGGACAAACGATGGCACGCAAGATAGGGTATTTTTTCATACTTCTTTTTCTAATTTCAGGAGTTTTAACTGCACAGGATTTATACCAGGTTGTTAATCCCGATAGCTCCAATAAATCCGAATCGACAGATCAGGTAAAAAAGGACACAAGCTCCATAAAAGCCCCCCAAATTCCAATTGCTTCAAAGACAGCTGTCGCAGTTCTTGAACTTGATCCCAACGGCGTATCCGATTCAGAAGCAAGAGCTTTGTCGGACAGGCTTCGGATCGAAATATTTAATGCCGGCGTTTTTGAAGTCATGGAACGGGACAAAATGAACCGGATTCTGGATGAAATGCAGTTTCACCTGAATGACTGCACTACTGATGAGTGTGCAATTGAAATCGGACGATTAATTGGCGTCAATAAAATCATCGCCGGATCAATCAGTAAAGTGGGTGAATATTTCACTGTCAGTGCCCGTTTGATCGATGTTGAGACCAGTAAAATTGAAGCAACTGCAATTGAAGATGTTGAAGGCAGTCTTGGAATAGTTCTGACAAAGGCAATGCCTTCAATTGCCCGAAAAATCTCCGGTCAAGCCGGTCTTGACATTCGCGCAGAAGTAGTAAAATCATCGGTGAATATATCTGTTGAGCCTGCCTATTCATCAATTTACATTGACGGTAAGTATCAAGGTGAATCACCAATCAAAATTGAACTCGCTCCAGCCAATGAGTACGTTTTAAGAGTAGAAAATAACGGATATGAGCCATTGGAGAAACGCTTCGCATTAACTAAATCTCAACAACTGGATATGAACATTTCCCTATCGAAAATTGTAGAGCCCCAGGTTATTGTTCAAGAAATTAAAAAAGAGAAACGATCGATATCGAAAGGTTTCCGATTAAAGTACATTTCTACTGGCGAGCCGGCAGAAATTAACGCAATCATCACTGATATAAATAAAGTCCATAGTGACAAAAACAAACTGTTTAAAGAGAAACCATTGAGCGGCACAACTCTAGGTACTATTAAATCTTTTAATGGTATCGAGGTATATAATTCCAGTTCAGTTGAGGATAACATCGGTTTTGAATTTGGCTTTGGCTTGTACCGCGCCGATCTGGATGACTGGTTTTCGGAAATTAGTAAAGGTAACAACAGCGGATATAATCTTGTAACCTGGAGTCCTCAGATTATGCTTAATTTGCGAATAGCACCCATTCGATATCCTTTATTTTATCCATATTTCGATGTCGGATTTGGTTATAGTCTATTAATAATGAACTTGTATGATGATGAAAAATCACTTGGCGGACCGATGTATCAGTCGTGGGGATTTACCTATGGTATAGGTTTTGAAATTAGACCAATTCGTTATTTTGGATTGTCATTAGAATGGAGTCGAAAAAATTCGGACATGCAAATTATGGATGTTGATGAAGTTACAGATCGTTTTAAAGATTTCAGTACTTCTGATGATTTAGAATTAGATAAGGTCAATTTGACCGGGAACAGAATCGGTTTGTCACTGAATTTTTATTATTGAACAATCATTTATATGAATCGTAGATAGAAATATTATTTCTATCACTCACCATTAAATACAGAGAGTGTTTGGTTTATTATTTTCAATAACTCTGCATGTATTTTTCCATTCGTCGCGATAATTTGTGACACATTATCAGGTTTGAATTTTACTCCGTTAAAATCTCCAACGATTCCTCCGGCTTCCTGAACAATCAGGGCGCCGGCAGATATATCCCAGGGATTCAGTCCGAATTCCCAAAATCCATCAAACCGACCGGCCGCAACATAACACACATCCAATGCGGCTGACCCGGCCCTCCGAACACCCTGACATTTTCTATAGACAGCACGAAATATCTCCATATTTGATTCAAATATAGTATCGGTTTCATAGGGGAATCCAGTGGCGGTTAAAGAATCAGCAAGGGTAGAAATCTTCGATACATGAATAGGCTTCCTATTCAGGAATGCACCTCGGTTTTGAATGGCTGTGAATAGTTCATCCAGCACCGGGTTGTACACTACTCCGATGATAATTTCATTCTGGTATTCAACTGCGATAGAAACAGAAAAACAGGGATAGCCATGGATAAAATTGGTGGTGCCATCCAGTGGATCGATTATCCAGCGAAACTCTGAATTGGTCTGTACTTCACCGCATTCCTCAGCGATAATCCGGTGATTCGGAAAGGCGTCGTGAATCTGGGAGACTATGATTTCTTCGGAACGACGATCTATCTCAGTCACAGCATTTGCTCGTCCTTTATAATTGATTTCTATCGCCTTACCAACATTTTCCATGATGAACTGCCCGGCGCTTTGAGCGGCGATCAAGGCAGTTTGAAAGATGGTTGTCAGTAAATTGTCAGAAAACATCATAACAATATCCTTTTTGAATTTATTGAATCACAACTCTGTTTTTTTTGTCGAGTTGGTAAACAGTCATAAAGGCAATAAAGTTACTGGCTATACCAATGATCAGCCCATCGATTCCCGCAGGATTTTGCAGCAGAATGTTCCAGATGAATACGGATGAAATTCCCGATAATCCACCGATTATAAATTGCTTCCGATTTGTTTTCATTCCGAGAATGGCTGTCACTAAAGGGACCAGAATTATGGGTGACCAGAAATTATAGGAATACAGCAGAATGTCCAGAATACTTTTGATCTTAATGGCAAACACCACTGCCAGAATGCCAACAAAGATGGTAATTAATCTCACTGAGATCAGTGCCTGCTTTTCAGTCATGATGCCTTTTTTTATAGGTATAAGGATATCATGGGTAAATGCTACTGAAGCTGCATTCAAAAATGAATCAGCGGAAGACATGACAATAGATATTATGCTGGCGATTACAAAGCCCTTTATACCGACTGGTAAGACTGTATTAATTAGAAACGGCATTGAGAGATTTGGATCAAGATCAGGTTTAATAGCCAATGCAACCAGACCGATAAATCCGGTTATAGCAAAGAATGGAATCGAAAACAAACCACTCCATAGTGTCGCTTTTGCTGTATGAGACGGCTTTTCTGAAAGAAACAGCCTCTGTACGTATGGCGGAACCAGGGTTTCACCCAGCAAAAACGATAAAAACAATACGATAAATTGAAGAAGTGTTTTCTGAGTACCAAGAAATGTAAGGTGACCAGCCGGAACAGCCGATTGGACTGCACCCCAACCACCGGCGTAATGGATGCCAATTATCAAGGTTAATGGTATACCGACTACCAGGACAATAAATTGAACAATATCGGTAAAAACAACAGCGCGCATGCCACCTATCGTCGAGTAAAGGATCACAATGCCACAGCCAATTAAAATCCCATAAAGATGAGGGATGCCGAGAAATAAATTGAAAATATATCCGATCGCACCAACCTGTGCCCCTAGAATTCCGCCACAAACCAGAACCGACATTACACCGGTAACGATTTTAGCCAGTTTTCCATAATGAAATTCCATGATATCACCAACGGAAATTGCATTGGGGTAATTACCCATTCGGGGTGCAATAAAATAGGATACCAGGATTTCTTTAAGACTGAATCCCCAAAGGGCGAATATATTTACAATACCGAAAATGAATACTTTTTCAGCATTGCCAATTGAAAAACCGCCTCCAATAAACGATGCGGAAAGTGTGGCAAAAATTATCCATTTCCCAAAAGAACGACCGGCAACAGAGAAGTGTGTGATATTTTTAATTCCTCTACCAGCCCAGAGTCCCAGAATCAGAATGCCCAGTAAATAGACGATAATAATAGCGATATCCATTACTTGTAATCCTTCAATTATTAATACACTAAAAATGACCAGTGCGAATTTAACACTATTATTGGAAAGTCGAAGCGCAAATTTGCTTCCATTGCCAAAGACAGATTAAAAGGGACGATTTTTTTCAAAATTCAGTGATGAAACATTGTTTTAGAAAAGTGGGATAATTATAATTAGCCATGAATATTTTACCACATAACGATGAATACTGGATCAATCTTGCTTTTAAAGAAGCCGAGAAAGCGTTTGAAAAGAAAGAAATCCCCGTCGGCGCTGTTATTATCCACAACAACCAGATAGTCGGCAGGGGGCATAATATGAGAGAGAGTCTCAATGATCCAACTGCCCATGCGGAAATTATTGCGATTACTTCAGCAGCATCCACACTTAATTCCTGGCGTCTGGATGACTGCACACTTTATGTAACACTTGAACCTTGTGCTATGTGTGCCGGTGCTGTATTAAATGCCCGTATTCCGAGGCTGGTTTTTGGCGCCTATGATTCCCAGGCGGGCATGTGCGGATCGGTCGATAATCTGTGTGATATGAATTTGTTAAATCATAAGACAATAGTAAAAGGTGGGGTAGAAGCAGATAAATGTCAATCCATTCTGACTTCATTTTTTAACACTATCCGCACCCCTAAAAGTGATCTTGATTATTGACAGAATAGAATTAAATTACAGCGCTTTTTTAACGGAGAGATGGCAGAGCGGTTGAATGCGGCGGCCTCGAAAGTCGTTTCCCGACGTGTCGGGACGGGGGTTCGAATCCCTCTCTCTCCGCAAATGTATCAGGTTTATGTATTAAAAAGCCGAGTCGATAACTATCATTATATCGGTCATACAAAAGATATCTCATCTCGGTTGATTCAACACAACTATGGTAAAGTCCGATCAACAAAAGCTCATAAACCTTATTCAGTCATATATACAGAAGATTATTCAACAAAATCTAAAGCACAACAGAGAGAATATTATTTAAAGAGGGGAGAAGGTAACATTTGGTTGCGAAATTACCTCAAAGAATTAGAGTTATAGTAAACTAATTCGGGATGGGGGTTCTTCCATAGGAACTCCTTTGGAGGAATCCCTCTCTCTCCGCCAAGATTTATCAAAAAATAAAAGAATACCCCATCCGGCGGCTGCCGGACTGCGGTTGGGAAGAATTTGTAAATTAAACAATTCCATATATAGAAAATTCTGAACCCGAAGGGAAAAGTTTCGTAATACCCCGTTGCTTGCAGCGGGGATAGGAACTTTTAGAATTTTCTATTATAGTTTATATGGGCTTTGATTGCCCGGTTAGAGTAGTGTTCATGAGAGCCTCCTTGGTTTGGGATTAGAATAAATACTTGACATAATAGATGCTTAGAGTTAAAATTGCATATAGTAAATAGTTGGATAATCACCGGCATAATGCTCGAATTACTATTTTAATAAAGGAAACAGATGAAGATTCTTTATCGAATACTTAACCCAATAAATGTCCAACAAACAAACAGGCTGATTTGCTGGATATTTCTGATGAGCTTGTGTTTATCCCCATTAATCGCGCAGGATTTGCCAACTGTGGCAATCATGGAATTTGAATCATCGGGAATGAGCGAAACTGATGCATCCAACATTACTTCCCGGTTTGGGTATGAACTTTCAAAAACAAACCGCTTCCGAATTACAGAACGACAAATGATGGAAGAGATATTGAAGGAACAGCAGTTTCAACTGTCAGGTTGTACTTCCAGTGAGTGTGTCATTCAAGTCGGACAACTGCTTAGTGTAAAATATATGATTGCCGGTGAGGTATCGAAAACATTTGATCTGTATTCTTTGCATGTCCGAATAATTAGTGTTGAAAGCGGCGAGGTTATTGCTCAGGTTATTGAAGATTATGAAGGATCGGTCCGTGATTTTGTGACCGGAACAGTTCGAAATGCAGCTTTAAAACTTGCCGCAGAAGCCAGAACAAGCCGCAGTGGCAGTGGTGGAGAAATTACAAAAAAAGTAATCACAAAAACCGGACAAGTGAGTTTTACGCTCAACATTTCTCCCGTAAATGTGTTTATTGACGGTAATTATAGCGGGGAGAACACCACGAAAACAGTCAGTTTATCTCTGCCTATGGGCGATCACACGATTAAATTGTCAGCACCGGGGCATCAGGATTACGAAAAGATGATATCTATATTACCGGATCAAAACATTGAATATACCGTTGAAATGCAGCCGGGTACTGCTGAAAGTGTTTCAGATATTAGCACGGGAATTGTCGTAATTCGCTCCATTCCGGAAGGCGCCAGGGTTTATTTCGATGGTCGTGATGTGGGTACCACGCCTGTGCAGATTCCCAAAGCCGGAGCAGGTAAACATCTTTTACGTATCGAAAAAACGCTTCATCATGACTATCTTGAAGAAATCAGTGTTCAACCGGATGGAATCATTCAGG
>Ga0180007_10003859_pt1 | contig 16300 bp, 15 predicted proteins | sample MM_PC_MetaG_FD_121122 | JGI IMG/M metagenome (GOLD analysis project Ga0180007, IMG submission 121122) | Groundwater microbial communities from the Aspo Hard Rock Laboratory (HRL) deep subsurface site, Sweden - MM_PC_MetaG | ecosystem: Environmental > Aquatic > Deep subsurface > Groundwater... | reverse complement strand
AATATCTACCAGAATATGTGAGTGAATTTTGTATTAGATTTTCCTCACCAGAAATCTTTAATTCTCCGCTAACTTACCTAGAAAAGTCATTATAATTTGTTCCAACTTGTATTGATTGCCCGTCTGCCTACATTCTGTTAATGTGTATATATAAGTATATATATTACACTTTTTACTTATTTGTTCTTTTTTCTGCCTTTTTGCACTCTCTCTGTTTCAGTTAAGAGCATTTTACGCAAACGGATGCTTTTAGGCGTAATTTCTAAATATTCATCATCGTTCATAATACCCATACCTCGCTCTAAGGTTAGTTCTATGGGAGGAGTTAAACGAATAGCGTCGTCTGAACCAGAAGCGCGCATGTTGGTAAGCTGTTTACCTTTAAGCGGATTAACTGCCATGTCATTTCCTTTAGTTACATTGCCAATTACTTGTCCCTCATATACTTCAAGATTAGCTTTAATATAGAGGGCGCCTCTTTCTTGCAAATTAAATAAAGCAAAACCAAGCGCTTTACCAGTTGCCATGGACACCATAGATCCTAATTCATTTTTAGCAATTTCTCCAACATAAGGTTTAAAGCCAATCACTCGAGCGTAGAGAATTCCTTCACCGCGAGTATCTACCACAAATTCATTGCGATAACCAAGTAGACCGCGAGTAGGCATTTCAAAAATAATTTTTACTCCGCCATGTTCAGGTTTCATTTCTAGCATGTTTCCTTTGCGTTTAGATAATTTTTCAATCACAGTGCCAGACATTTTTTTAGGCACATTGATAGTTACTTCTTCAAACGGCTCTACTTTCTTGCCTCGTCCTTCATGGAGGCGGGGTGAGCCGTCAACTTTTTTAATAATTACCTGGGGTTGAGAAATTTGCAATTCATAATTTTCTCGGCGCATATTTTCTAAGAGAATGGCAATATGCATTTCGCCTCGACCATAAACTTTGTAATGATCAACCGACGAAAAATCAATTTTTAAACCCACATTAACTTCCAACTCTTTTTGCAATCGATCTTTTATCTGCCGATTAGTTACAAATTTTCCTTCTTTGCCGGCAAACGGGGAATTATTAACTAAAAAATTAAGAGAGATGGTTGGTTCATCAATATCAATTGCTGGTAATGTTTTTTGTTTAACGTCTTCGCAAATTGTTTCACCAATAAAAATATCAGGCAAACCAGCAGTCATAATAATATCACCGGCGCTCGCTTGCTTAACTTCCTGACGGTTTAATCCTTCAAAAGTAAATAACTTAGTGATTTTGCCAGTACGAGTTTCACCTTTATCATTCTTGATAACTACATTTTGACCAAGAGTAATTTTACCTTCATAGATTCTGCTAATTGCTAATCGGCCTAAAAAATTATCATAGCCTAAATTAAAGGGCTGAATGCTTAGCTGTTTTTTGCCTGCCTCTTTGCTTGAAGCCACTGGCACTTGTTTTAAAATAGTATCTAACAACGGCGTTAAATCTTTAGATTTATCTTCCAGTTTAACTTTGGCTACGCCGGTTTTAGCAATCGCATAAATTACTTTAAAATCAAGCTGTTCATCACTAGCGCCTAAATCTAAAAATAGTTCATAAACTAATTCACGCGCGTGTTCGGGGTCAGCGGCCGGCTTATCAATTTTATTTATCACTACAATTGGTTTTAAGCCCAACTCTAGAGATTTCTTTAAAACAAATTTTGTTTGTGGCATAGGGCCTTCTTGGGCGTCTACTACTAATAACACTGAATCAATAGAGCGCAGTACTCGTTCAACTTCTGATCCAAAGTCAGCATGACCCGGAGTATCCACGATATTAATCTTTGTTTGCTTGTAATTGATTGAGGTATTTTTGGAATAAATTGTAATACCGCGCTCTAATTCTAACGCATCAGAGTCCATACTTGATCCTTCATCTGACATGCCAGTTTGACGCATCAAAGCATCGGTCAGAGTAGTCTTACCGTGATCAACATGAGCAATAATAGCAATATTTCTTATTTCCATATAGTTAGTCTAAAGCTTGCCCGCTCAATCACGTAGTGAGACGAGAGGGTCAGAAAGTTTAAAGTCTATGTACTTTATAATTTTATTTTTACAAAAAAACCGCCTAGCTAAAAAGCGGTTTTTTAGAGTTTTTTAGGTCTTAAATAAGCATAATACATAAATATAAAAATGTCAATAGTTAGCAGTAACCTTGCCATAACTTTTGACTTTTAGAGTTAAAAATGAGAAGATTAATCTATTACATTTTGTTAATGTAATATTCAGGGGGTGAATAGAGAGAAAAGGTTTCTGAAGCTTTGACTGCCAGCTTCAGTTTTCTTGGCTACTCTTCTATTTACCCCCCTTTCCATTTTGTAGCAGGGCGTTTTTTTGCTTGCCCGCCTAATTAGTTATTGTTGGCGGGATTTTATGTTATAATAAAGTTATAAATAATTTTTTAATATAATTTACTTATTAACTCAACCCGCCAATAACTTTGCCTACAGCTCATAATTAGGCGGGTGTAACCATATGGAGCTATCAATTCTATTGGCAAAAGTCATGGGACTTTTCACAATAATTTCTGCCGTCGCTGTTCTTCTTAACAGAAAGATGGTGAACGGTATAATTAAAGACCTTGCTAAACATATTAGTTTAGGCATGTTTGGTGGCGCTCTTGATCTCATTGTTGGTTTGCTGATTGTTCTTCAGCATAACATTTGGAGCGCAGACTGGGTCGGCTTAATCACTCTATTCGGCTGGCTAGCCCTAATCGAAGGCACAGTTTTACTTTTATTTCCAAAAGGATATGTTAAGTGGGTTGAAAAATTTAGTGATAACGCGATTAATGTGATAGTATTTATCGGATTGTTAATCGGTATTTATTTAACTTATATGGGGTTTACCGTATAGGATTACGCGGTTTACTGCTTGCCTTGCCGAAGTTTTAACGTAGGCAGGTGTAGCAAAATAGTTTCCACCCAAGGCGGATCAGCCTTGAGCTGAAGACTGGTTGTTAGTTAAATAGTAAAAAACTAAGTAACTGATTAACCCCGGTCTCTTACAGGCGGGGTAAACTAAGCAACTAGTTAATTAATAAGAAGGAGGTGATATATATGATAAACATTTGGGAAAAAGCTTTGAAGAATATGGATGTTATAGATATAGGTTTAATTAAATTTGGCTCAGCGGCTTTTGTGTTGTTTGTAATAACCATTTGGCCGACGGCTATGACTTGGGTTCATTCTGTAAATCCTTGGCATTTTCTGATAGCTTTTATAATTATAAGCGCTAGACCGGTATATCGAGCTTATTTAAAATAAATTTAAATATAAAAAAACACCCCTATTCAAAGAGGTGTTTTTTGTTTTCATTGACTTTTTAAGTACATAAGGTATAATTAAAGTATAAAATATAAATAGGGAAAAAAGGTTGTATATTCTCCCGCCCGTCCGCTGACAGCGTCGGTTGGGTAGGCATTCCCCGGGAAAATTTAATTATAAAGCAACATATGCAACTCACGCTATTCGGGTTGCTTTTTGTATCTATATGACTAATAAAGAAAAATTTTTAGTTGAGCATAATAAACTTTCACCCATAAATTTAAAGGCGACTTTGAATATTCTTACTGTTTTTAAGATAAAAAAGCCGACACTTTTCAAAAATAATGACTGGTCAATTGATAAAATTCGTCGGCCGTTTATTATGTGGCTTACTTCTATGACTAAAGCGCAAAAAGAAGAGATAAATAGCATGCAGAAATAAGCAGGCTATCACCAACGACTTTTATTTTAAAAAAACCGCTCAGCATGCGCCGGGCGGTTTTTTCGTGCCACGAAGTTAAAACGTAAAAATAAAGGTCTTCTTCCCCGCTCTCTCCCGAGGCGGGTAAACAAGGCGGACAAGTATCTACTAACCTCCCCACGTAAATTAAAAGGTATTTTTCTATCTACGAACCCTGATACGTATCACAGAAGATGACAGTATCCTCCTACGCTCCATCCTACGTTGAAGCTTCGGATGGCAAGAAAGCTACGTAGGACAAGAATAAAACACTTTGTTATGAACGTAGAGTGTTTTTGTGTCCCGCCCAAGGCGGGTAAATATAATAAAGCACTCTCTCTGTATGAACATGGGGCGCTTTTATGTTATAATAAACCTATGGACTTTCATACTCTCAAAGCTGAAGAAGTATTGAAAAAATTAAAAACATCAACTAAGGGTCTTGATAAAAAAGACGCTATTTTAAGGTTGAAGAAACATGGGTTGAATAAGTTGCCGAGCGCGAAGAAGAAGGGGTGGTTAAAAATATTATTAGAGCAGTTTAAAAGTCCGCTAATCTATATTTTAGCGATTGCCGGTGTGATAACAATTGCGCTAGGGGAGTATACGGACGCGATTGTCATCTGGCTAGCTGTTTTAGTTAATACCATAGTCGGCTATATCCAAGAAGCCAAAGCCAATAACGCGCTTCAGGCGCTGAAAGAGATAGTGACGAATAAGGTGGTTGTTGTTAGGGAGGGCAAGGAGAAATTAATGTCACAGGAGCTGATTACGATTGGGGATGTGATTAAATTAAGGCCGGGGGACAAGGTGCCGGCTGATGGGCGGATTATTGAGAGTGATGATTTGAAGATAAATGAGTCGGCTTTGACCGGAGAATGGGCGCCGGTGGAGAAGAAGGTGGAAAGTATGGATAAGGAGACTTTTTTTGCTGACAGGGTGAATTTAGCGTTTATGGGGACAGTGGTGGAGTTTGGCTTTGGGTTGATGGTGGTAACGGCGATTGCTAAGCAAACCGAGTTTGGGCGAGTGGCTAAGCTAATTAAAGAAACTGAAGAAGGGGAAACGCCGTATCAACAGAAACTGGGAAAGTTTAGTAAAATTTTAGGTTGGGTTATTGTTATAATTTGTTTGTTTATATTTATAGAGGGAATGTTGAGCGGTGGCAGTTTTGCCGAAATGTTTACGACTGCGGTCGCGGTCGCGGTCGCGGCGATTCCCGAGGGCTTGCCGATGGCAATGACCGTGATACTTGCGATTGGGATGCAGAAAATTTTAAAAAAGAAAGGTTTAGTGCGTAAACTGGCGAGCGCTGAAACATTAGGTTCTACCTCTATAATATGTACAGATAAAACCGGGACACTGACGCAGGGGAAGATGGAAGTATCTGAGATAATTTCCCCCTCCCATGCCTACGGCGGGGCGGGCAAGGAAAATAAAAATAAAGTCCTTGAAATTGTAACGTTATTATCAGAGGCATTTGTAGAAAATATAAACCCGCCTTCGCCTAAAGGCTACGGCGAGGCAAGTGGCTTAGTACGTGAGATTTTACGCGGACGACCAACAGATAAAGCATTATTACAGGCCGGGCATATTGCCGGACTTCATAAGAGTAAATTAAGTAAAAAATATAATGAGATAGACCGCATTCCGTTTAATTCCGCGCAGAAATTTTCGGCGGCGTTATTTTCTACCGGAAAATCATCCCAAGAATTATTAGTAATGGGAGCGCCAGAGGTGATATTTGCTCGGTGCAAACCCGCTCAAGCCTACGGCGAGGCGGGCAAGAAGACGTTGTATAAAAAAGTAGATGAGATGACGGGACAGGGAATGCGGGTGTTGGCGGTGGCCATGCGACCCGTTGTAGGGACAGGGCATGCCCTGTCCTCACGTAAAAATTTCGACCTGCGCAATGAGGATGTGAAAGATTTAGAATTTTTAGGATTAGTGACGTTAAAAGACCCATTGCGGGCGAGCGCTAAAGAGGCGATTAAAACCTGCCAAACTGCTGGCATGCGCCCAATAATTATTACCGGCGACCATAAATTAACCGCTAAGGCGGTTGCTAACGAGTTAGGGCTGAACGTGAAAGACAAAAATATTTTAGAGGGTAAAGATATAGAAAAATTAACTGATAAGCAACTACAAAAAAAAGTAAGAGACATAATCGTTTACGCTCGCGTTATGCCAGAGCATAAATTGCGGATAATTAACGCCTGGCAAGGTTTAGGAAAAGTAGTCGCCATGACGGGAGACGGCATCAATGACGCGCCGGCGCTGAAAAAAGCCGATGTGGGAGTAGCACTCGGCTCTGGCACAACGGTCGCTAAAGAAGTCTCGGATTTGGTTTTGCTGACTGACGATTTTAGCGTGATTGTTTCCGCGGTGGAAGAAGGGCGGGTAATTATTGATAATATCCGCAAAGTGATTACTTATTTATTATCCTCGTCTTTTACTGAAATTATTTTAATAAGTTCAGCGCTTATCATGGGCTGGCCTTTGCCGATTGTGGCTGTTCAGATTTTATGGGTGAACGTCATTCAGGATACTCTGCCCAATCTGGCGCTCGCTTTTGAGCCAAAAGAAAAAGATGTTATGTTACGCAAACCCTTATCTAAAAAAGCACCGCTTTTAAGCAGTGAGATGAAATTTATTATTTTTGTAGTAGGTATTTTTACAGATATAATTTTATTGGGCGTTTTTTATTATTTTTATCAATATTCCGGATATGATATTATACATGTGCGCTCATTGGTTTTTGCCGGCCTGGCTGTTGTTTCAACATTATATATTTATTCCTGTCGTAGCTTGCGCCAAAATATCTGGCATACTAGCCTGTTATCAAATAAATTGCTTTTACTATCAACTTTAATCAGTACTATTTTATTATTAGTAGTTTTGTACCAGCCGACCTTGCAAGTAATTTTTAAGACCGTGCCGTTGACTTTATTTGATTGGGGATTATTAATCGGCTTAGGATTAGTAAATATCTTTTTTATTGAAATGGGAAAATGGTTTTATATTAGGCGAAAGCAGGTAAGCTAAGATATCTTGGTAGTTGATAAAGCACAGGAATTATGGTAGATTATATATAAGTGTAAAATTGCTAAATTGTTACATTGCTAAATTGTTAAATTGCTGACGGCGTTAACAATGCAACAATTTAACAATGTAACAATATATCTATATGAAAAATTTTTTTACCTCCATCGACCGTAGCTTTAACGGTTTTGTTATAAATTTATTAATTGGCGGAATTTTATTGCTGATTTTTGCAGTCCTAGTTGTCTGGGTTGATTTTGTCTTGCGGTTGGTAATCGGCCTGGCATTTTTAATGGCCGCCTGGGTATGTTTTTACGGCGCTTACAAGCTATATGATTTTAAAAAGCATATTAAAGACTTCTTGCCTCGAATAAAGTAGAAATAAGTTGTGTGTTTTTAAACATCTTATTATCCTTTAATCCAAATGATATATGCATACTTAAAATTTCCTGCAATTATCCGAATGCCCCAAATATTTACTACAAATTTTACAAATTATTTTATCCTAATTTGTGGTATTCGGATAGTTGCACGTTAAATTAAATCCGCACAAATCATTTGGATTAAAGGTTTACCATAATTTTTAACCCACATAACTTACCTTGAACATGCCCACCTCAAACCTCTCCCAACCTGAAATAACCACTAAATCCTTATCTGAAACAGCTAAGGATTTATTTCGAGTTGTCCATCAACAGCAAACTTCTTCAGAAGATGGTGAGGAGAATGGGATAGCTAAAATTAAAGTGCATGAGATTGTTAGCAAGATGTCCTTTTTTTATGAAAAGATTCGTAACGCGGTGGATTATAAAGATGACCATTTATTACGCAAGAACGCGATTGAACGCATTTTAAAGCGCTTGCATTTGGTGGGGCATCATGAATCTAATGAAATTGCCAATATGCTGATCGTGGAGTTGATTCGTGGTGGCTATTTAAATAATAACGTTGTTCCAGAAACTAAAGCAGATGAGGTGGCGCTAATTATTGAGCGCTTTCTACAATTGCGTAAAAATATTTTGGCAGAAGAAAAAAATGATAAAAAAGAAGCAGATAATATTAAGCAATGGATTTGGAATTTGACGGCTACTAATATTGAGGAAAATTTGATTAATCATTCGGTGAATCATGTTATTGGCAAACACATGTATTCGTTGATTGACGCTAATATTGCTGATGAAGAAATAGACCAGGAATTCAGTCGTGATAAAAAAATTCAGATTTATCTGGCAATATATGGGAAACTTTTTAACTATGATGATTTAATGCTGGAGTTTTTGCTTTTCCGTTACTTTAATCCTAATTGGTATAAAGCTTCAGACAAAGATATTGCTAATATTGCCCAACAGTATCAGGAAATGAAAAAAGATTCAGTTCAACAATTAAGTCATCCTTTCCGTAAGCAAGTGCAGAAATTAGCCAGTCGCTATACTATTTATTTTTCCATTCTCAAAGATGCGATTGAAGAAAATCCAGAAGCAACTTATGATAAATTGAAAAATTCTCCAGAACAATTTAAAAAATTAATCGCTAAAATTTGCGATAGACGTTATAAAGAATCGCATGGCAAATTAAGTCGCGGGGCAGTGCGCAGTATTATTTATATATTTTTAACTAAAGCTGTTTTAGTTTTTATTCTGGAAGGGCCAATTATTTTGTTTTTGGGCGAAACGCTTAATTATTTTACTTTATCAATAAATATTTTATTTCCGCCTGCTTTGCTATTTTTGATTATTTTATTTACAGCTGTGCCGGGCAATGATAATACCAAGCGAATTTATCAAGGCATTGAAGAAATTGTCTTTCAAGGAAAACATCAAGATAGATTGGTCAAGTTATATTATCCAGTAAAACGAGGAAGCGCTACTAACATTATGTTCAGCTTTTTTTATATAGTTACTTTTTTATTGTCTTTTGGCTTGGTAGTCTGGGGGTTATTAGCTTTACAGTTTCATTTTGTTAGTATTATTATTTTTGTTTTCTTTTTATCATTGGTCAGTTTTTTCGGCATCCGTTTAGGGAAGATTGCTCGAGCTTATTCAGTAGTGGAACGCAAAGAGAATTTATTTTCCTTTTTTGCTAACTTTTTCTATGTGCCAATTGTTGGTTTAGGAAAATGGTTAAGTGAGACCTTTTCTCAGATTAATGTTTTTGTTTTCATTCTGGATTTTATCATTGAATCCCCATTTAAAATATTTGTAGAAATCACCGAACAGTGGAGCGCTTATGTTAAAGAGCGGAAAGAGGGAATTGTGGAGTAGTACCCCTCCGCCCTTCGGGCACCTCTCCTTGCTCCACCGCTAAAGCTAAGGCGGCACGCGGTAGTAAGGAGAGGATTTTTCTCCTTTTATTTTTTATCATCCTGAATCCCTGTTTTTGTCATCTTGACCCGCTCATAAGCGTAGCACATTGAGCGGGGAAAGATCTAATACCACGAACTTACGAATAGATTCTTCGTCCCGATATTCATCGGGACTCAGAATGACAAAAAAAAGAAAAGCAGAAATAACAAAAAAGCAAACCTTACTTGCAAGTCGTAGCCTTGGCGTAGACTTGACTTTTTACGCCAAACAGGCATGATAAGAGTAAGTTGTTCATTCTATCAGAAAGAGGTAAAGAAAAATGTCAAAGAAAAATAAAAAGCGCATATGGAATAACTTACTTAAAATTTTAGATGAAAAAGATTTTGGCTGTCAGGTATTAATACGAATACCAGGATCAGAAAAGGATTATTTTCTTGGCATGCTAGATATAGTTAGTAAAATTAAGGTCTGTATTTATCGGTTAGGAATGAAAGAGCAAGGAAAAGAATTTGACTTAAAGAATGAAGCAGAACAGATTGTCCGCCTTCCTTTATCATCAGGAACGATGATAGTCAAAAGATGGGAGGAAAAGAGGATTATAACCGTGAATATAATGAGCCTTGAACCTCTTAATGAAGAGCAAATTTTTTCTTGTTTTTCGCAAATATTTGAAGCAGATTTTCATGATATAAAACTTCGCAAGGCAAAATTTGAAATTATGGAATTTGAAGAGGGGAAGTAAAATGTTTGACAATAACACCTAAAAAGGGGTAAAGTTAGAAATAGCTTTATCCCTTTAATTATTTTATGCCCTCACCTCAATCCTCTCCCATCCACCTCGGCTTCGTTCCGGCGAGACGGGGAGGGAGAAGAAGCAAATTTATGAATAAATTCTATATTACAACTACATTGCCTTATGTAAATGCTAAACCGCACATTGGCTTTGCTTTGGAAATAATTCAAGCAGATACAATTGCCCGCTGGCAGAAAATGCAGGGCAAGGAAGTTTTTTTTAATACCGGCACTGACGAACATGGCTTAAAGATTTATCGTAAAGCAGAAGAAGAAAATAAAGACATTCAGGATTATGTAGATGAATATGCTGATAAATTTAAAAAATTAATGCCGGCTTTAGGGATTTCTGATGATGTTCATTTTATTCGCACTACTGACGAGTATCATGTTAAAGCAGCGCAGGAATTTTGGAAAAGATGCGACCAAAATGGAGATATTTACAAAAAGAATTATAAAATTAAATATTGCGTGGGATGTGAATTAGAAAAAACCGAATCAGAATCAGAAGATGGCAAATGCTTGGTTCATCCTAACTTAGATTTAGAAACTATTGAAGAAGAAAATTATTTTTTTAAATTTTCAAAATATCAGGATAAACTCTTGGATTTATATAAAAATAATCCGGATTTTGTGAAGCCAGATTGGCGATTAAAAGAAATTAGAAATTTTGTAGCAGATGGTTTGGAAGATTTTTCTATTTCTCGGCTGAAAGAAAAAATGCCTTGGGGCGTGCCAGTTCCGGATGATGAAGATCATGTGATGTATGTTTGGTTTGACGCATTGATTAATTATATTTCTACTTTGCAATGGCCCAGCGAAGATGGTGATTATAAAAATTTTTGGCCGGGCATGCAAGTGGCCGGCAAAGATAATCTGCGCCAGCAAAGCGCTATGTGGCAGGCGATGCTAATGTCTGCCGGTTTGCCGACTTCAACCCAGATTTTCATTCACGGCTTTATTACCTCTGGCGGGCAAAAAATGTCTAAGAGTTTAGGCAATGTAATTGATCCGTTTGCCATAGCAGAGAAATACAGCATAGACGCTTTGCGTTATTATTTATTGGCAGAGATCACTCCGTTTGAAGATGGTGATTTTACGATTGAAAAATTTGAAGCTCGCTATAATGCCGACTTAGCCAACGGATTAGGTAATTTAGTGGCAAGAGTGACTAATATGTTGGAAAAAGACGGCATTAAGTTAAAATTAGAACAGGTAGGTGAGGTTAAATTAAAGGATAAAATATCAAAGCAGATGACTGAATTTAAATTTAATGAAGCACTGAAAATTATTTGGGATAAATTACGGCAAAGTGATGAAATTTTAAGTAATAAGAAACCATGGGAAATAAAAGATGTGGCAGAGAAAAAAAAGATATTAGAACCGATTGCGCAGGACATCTTGAACGTAGCTGAATTATTACAGCCGTTTATGCCAGTCACAGCGGAAAAAATTATTAAGCAATTTTCTGCTAAACAAATTAAGAAAGGAGAGTCATTGTTTCCGAGGATTTAATTTTTGTTGTTTAAAAATTGAATAAAACCATAACAATCAAAAAAGGAAGGTAAATTATGTCTGATAATCAAGCAACTGAAGAGATTGTATTTTTTACACCAGCAGATAGAATTGTTACTGGAGAAGATACGTTACAGCTAATTTCCAGAATGAAAGAAAAACTGAATCAGTGTCGCGGACAATTAGTTATGTTAATTCCTAAGTCCAGTTATTCTTATTCAGATCGAAACGGAAGACAGTGTCGCCAAGATACAAAAACTATTATGATGGGAATTATTAAAGGTGATGAGTTGGAGTTTAATGAGAACGGCGAATTTACAGCTCCGAAGCATAGCTATTTAGTCTGTAAACGCATTGATTTTGACTGGGAAAAGCCAGGCTCCAACTTGATAAAACAAAAAGAAGAGGCTTTGAAGATATTTTCATTTGATGGACTCTCGTTTAGCGGTAAAGAATGGATAGTTAAATATAATGCAGAGCAAAAATTGTTCTTATTTCATGCACATGATAGTAGCACCAGCGCCAGTAACGAGCTAATTATTGGCGATGAAGATGTTAATACATGGCTTAATCAAGGTGAGGATTGTTATAGGAATTGGGGATATCGTCCTTTAGCTTATTTGATATCTAATTTTTTAGATCATCCGATTGAAGCTACAGACATAATCAGAGAATCCTTCGCAAACAATACTATACCTTGTAAGAACTTACAAATTGTCTTGAATTATCACATGGAAACACTTTACCGCCGGTCAGGAAATGATTTTGCTTCTGTAAAAACATTGGATGAATTGTTGAAGCTTTTACCTGATGGCGCTCGTCAGAGCAACGTCGGTCAATTGTATGGAAGTCCAATGGATGAAAGCACGCGTAATATGATTATTGGTTAGTTCTTTGGTTAATAAGTTCTAAACTAGTTTAGTTTAGAACTTTTATTTTATAAAAAAAGGCGAGTCGCTGTTTCCAAGAATATAATAAAATATAGACAAAAATAAAACGAGAGAACATTATATTCTCTCGTTTTTTATTAAAAACTTTATTTATTATACAGATTCTTCATCCTGTCATTCCCGCGAAAGCGGGAATGACAAAGAAAATCAGATTTAGTTGCAGTAGTAAGCTACTTTATTCTGATATTTTACTTAATTCAGCGTCAATTATAGTTTTTATTCTTTCAAATTCTACCGCGCCTGGCGCTAAAGTCACATCACCGTTTACGAAGTTTCCCGGAGTGCCACGTACACCTTTAGATAGACCTTCTTGATAGTCAGTATTAACTTTATCTTTGTATTTGCCGTCATCTATGCAAGAATTAAAGTTTGTCATATTTAAGCCAATTTCTTTAGCCATGGATTTAATAGTGTCTGCGGAAATATCAGCTTGATTTTCATATATTTTATCAGCGTATTCCCAAAATTTTTCTTGGTCATTAGCGCATTCTGACGCTTCGGCTGTTTGGCGAGCTAAAGGATGAATAGAATCAAGCGGGAAGTGCTTGTAAACCCAACGTACTTTGTCTGGGTAAGTTTCCATTACTTTTTTCATGGTTACATGAAATTTATCACAGTAAGGGCATTGAAAATCAGAAAATTCAACTATCGTAATCGGCGCGTCAAAATTACCGCGAATATGATCGTTTTCAGTTATATTAAATTCAGCTAAGGTCGGTTTTTCAGGTTGATTTGGTTGTTCCTCCTCTTGATTTTGTTCGGTCTCACCAGCTACTTCTGAACTCTTATTATCTTTAAAATATAGGCCTAACATCACTAAAAAGCCTATAACAGCAAAAATGGCGATTCCCAAGGAAAGACCAAATAAAAATTGTTTTTTGTCCTCGTCCATATGAGTTATGGTAAGTAAATTAATAAAGCGTGTATATAGATTATATTATAAAGCAATTATAGTCAAAAATAATTATCCACAGTGTTGAATAGCTTCGCATTCAACACTGCAAGCACTCCTTCGTCTCTATCTGGCGGACATTGAGGTGCAAATATTTATTTTTTTATGCTATAATACATATATTCCCAATTTATTATAACTTCATGGATTTATCATTTCTTAGCAATATAAATTTAGGTGACCTCGGAGTTTATGACGCGATTTTAATCGTGATTATTTTAGGTTTTACTGTTTATGGTTTTTTAAAAGGCATTATCAGAATGATGGGTGAACTGATCGGTTATATTGTTGGCATCTGGGTAGCTGGACATTATTTTATTCCTTTTTATGAATGGACGCAGTCAATTTATATGAGTAATGAAAGCGCTGGACACGCCATTAGCTTTCTATTACTTCTTTTTATTGCGCGTAAAATAGTAATGTTACTAGTAATAGCTTTGGATAGATTTTTTAATTTTATCGCTATTATTCCTTTTTTTGGGTTAGTTAATAGATTAGCTGGCGCTTTATTTGGTTTTTTTACCGTTAATATTGTTTTAGGAATTTTAATTTATTTTGCCAGCCGTTATTCTTTAGGATTTTCTTTTGACAAATTTTTAGTTGATTCTAATATTGTTCCATATCTGCTTAGATTTGGAGAATTTTTCTCTCCTCTTTTGCCAGAAGTTTTTAGACAATTGCATTCTTTATTGTAATTCGCTTTAATTAAAATGAAAAATATTTTTTCTATAAAAGACATTAAGGAAATTGTTTATAATTTTAAAGACGGGCAAGTGGGTATTTTTCCGACCGACACAGTTTATGGCTTAGGTGGACGAGCGGATAAGTTAAGTGTTATAAAAAAAATTTATAATTTAAAAAAGCGGGATCAAAAAAAGCCGCTTTTAATTTTGGTTTCAAATATAACAATGGCTAAAAAATATGTTAAGGTTAATAAAGTACAGGAGAAATTTTTGCGATCCAAATGGCCCTCCTACGCGCAAAGCGCTACGGCGGGCAAGCCCAGCGCGTTAACTGTGGTTTTAAAAAGCAAAGGCGTATTACCGAAAGAATTAACGGGTGGTACAAGTAAAATTGGTGTTCGCTTACCTGATGATAGATTTTTATTAAAAATAATTAAACAGTTAAACGCGCCATTAATTGCCACTAGCGCAAATATATCAGGGCAGCCAAGCGTCTGTGATGTGAAAAATATTAAAATAAAGCCAGATTTTATTGTTGATGGTGGCAAATCATCAAAGAGCAAGGAGTCAACAGTGGTAGATTTAACTAATGAGAAAGTAATAATTTTGAGACAAGGAAATGTTAAAATATAACTTTAAGACTTATGACTCATAATTTACGACTAATAGACACTCATTGTCATCTTAATTTTCAAACATATAAAAAAGATACGGATCAAGTAATCCGTCGGGCTTTTGATGAAAAAATAGAAATGATTATTCCATCAACAGATTTAAAAAGTTCTCAACAAGCTGTTAAAATAGCAGAGAAATATGATAAAGGAGTATATGCCGCTATTGGTTTGCATCCAGTTCATTTACAGAATCAGGAATTTGAAGAAGAAGGCAAAAAAATTAAAATGAAAGGAGAAAGATTTGATTATGACGTTTACAAAAAATTATTAGAATCTAAAAAAGTAGTGGCTATTGGTGAAGTTGGGTTGGACTACTATCATCTCCCTAAAGAAAGAATAAAAGAAAATAAACAATTACAGCAATTTACACTTTTACAACAATTAGAGCTGGCTTATGATTTAGATAAGTCGGTAATTGTTCATTGTCGAGAAGCGCACGAAGATTTATTTTCTCTTTTGCAAAAATTTTATCAGAATAAAAAAAGGCGTCTAAACGGATGCGGTGTTCTTCATTGTTTTTCTGGAGATTGGAAATTAGCTTGGAAGTATTTTGAACTTAATTTTTTAATTTCATTTACTGGTTTAATTACCTTTAACGACCAGTGGAATGACCTTATCCGTCAGTGTCCGTTAGATAAGCTGATAATAGAAACAGATAGTCCGTTTATGGCGCCGATTCCACACAGAGGAGAAAGAAATGAACCAACTTATGTTAAATATGTTGCAGATAGAATTGCGCAGATTAAGGATGTTAGTTTTGAAAGCGTAATCAAAGCTACCACTAAAAACGCTAAGAAATTGTTTCAGATTTAGCCTTCTTATTTGACAGGGTGAAGTAAAAAAAAGGAGGACACACTTATTTCTATTCGACAAGTCTGCTGTCGTCGAAAATAAAAATTAGTATGTCCCCTAGGGTTGAGGGCGAAGGAATTGGGTGTGGCTGGACTTGCCCCGCAATTCGCTACGCTCTGCGGGGTCGCTCCCTCCACAAGCTTTGCAAGCTGGGTGGGCAAGCACTAACGTTCGCGAAATCCCGTGTTATCAAAATTTTAGATAAAGATCAAAAAACGCAGGAGACAGGATTTGAACCTGCAACACTCTGGCCCGAAGAACAGAAGCTCTACCAATTGAGCTACTCCCGCATAAACCTTTTATATATTACATGAATATAAAATAACTGTCAAGATTATTTATATTAAAGCTAATTTTACTGCATTTGTCAATTGACCCTATTTATTTTTTACCATATAATATAAGCGAATAATCATTGTGGATAACAATACCCGCCAAATGAGCGGATATTATTTTTTGTTAGAAAGTTAATATGGATAATAATAAGCAAATAAACCCCGTAGAAAACGGGGTGAAAAATATTAACAAAAAAATAGATACGTCGTTTTGGCAACCATCTCTTTTAATGTTTTCACGAATGTCTGGTTGGGTTGTTGGTCCAGTGGTGTTGGCGATTTTTTTAGGAAAATGGTTGGACAAACGCCATGATACTGAACCTTGGTTATTTTTAGGAACAGTTGGGTTAGCATTTGTAATATCAATAGTTGGTTTAGTGAAAGATGCTCTTAGAGAAATGGAAAAATTAAGTAAAGAAGATAAAAATAAATAATCAATTT